>WSSedB1CaDRAFT_10000110_pt1 | contig 40538 bp, 34 predicted proteins | sample WetSurSB1Cattail_FD_9460 | JGI IMG/M metagenome (IMG submission 9460)
CGGAACGCAATACGGATACGAGCCGCTGCGATATTTTGAGAATGACAACGCCGCTTATCGTGTTTGCTGCCCAGCTTCCTGCGTAGAGGGCTGCGGTTGCGGCAAGCAGGACAAGAAGCGTTTTCGAGTCGACTGCACGTGAAGTCATAGTGAACGTGTTGAACACTTTCCCGGTGAGAACGGGTACCGCAACTGAAGCGGCAGAGGCGAGCGCCGTGAGCACAAGGGAGCTTACAACCGCACCCTTATAACGGAGAAAAACGGCGATAAGCCTGCGGAACGTTCTGCGCCCGTTTTTAGGTTTCTGGTGCGGGGAAAATCTCGTTGCACCACCGGCTCTGGAGCCGCCCATACGCGGCATTTCTATCGGACTTCTGTCACCTGTCGCCATCGGTAAGCCCTCCCAGTTGCGAACTGAAGATGTCCCTGTATACACTGCACGTTCTGAGCAGCTCGTCGTGTGTTCCGTATCCGCGCATCATGCCGTCTTCCAGCACAAGTATTGCATCCGCAGCCATCGCCGTAGAACACCGCTGCGTAATGAATATGACAGTCGCATTTTTGTTTTCCGACAGAATGGCGCGGCGGACTCCGGCTTCAGTGATTGCATCAAGCGCGCTTGTTGCATCATCCAGCACAAGTACGGGTGCATTTTTTATAAGTGCACGCGCTATGGAAAGGCGCTGCTTCTGACCGCCGGAAAGATTCACGCCGCCGCTTCCAAGCTCCGCTTCCAGCCCGTCCTCCGTAGTGAGGATAAAATCAGCACCGGCAGTATGTACCGCTCTGAGTATTTCGTCCTCTTCCGCTTCCCTCTTTCCCCACGTAATGTTGTCGCGTACAGTCCCGGAAAACAACTGCGCTTTCTGCGGGACAAGCGCAATATTCCGCCGTACGTCGTTTACACTGAGAGAGCGTATATTCTTTCCTCCGAGCATGACAGAGCCTGTATCCGCGTCGTACAGCCTGATTAATAACCATGCAAGCGTCGATTTGCCGCTTCCCGTCGGGCCGATGACCGCAAGGCTGCTGCCGCTCTTTACCGAAAAAGAAATATCCCGGAGTGCGGGCGTTCCGCTGCCGCCCGGATATGCGAACGAGACATTGGAGAACGAAACGGAAAGCGCCGCATGGACAGCCTGCGTGACGGAAAGTGCTTCGGCCGCCGGAAAATCATCCTGCATCGTGATTACTTCCGCAATGCGTTCGTTTGACGCCTTTGTACGTACGAAATTATTGAAAATATTCGTAATCATGAGAAGAGAACTCAGTATTTGCGCCATATACACGATGAATGCGGAAATCTCGCCCGGATTTACAGAACCAGCCGTAAACATACGGCTTCCCGTATAAAGAATGAGCACCGTGCCGCATCCGGAAGAGAGCGTAAGCAGCGGCGAAAAAAACGTGATGATGATTTGCGCGCTGACGTTTTTCCGGTACAGACCGGTATTGTCCTTTTCAAATTTTTCCGTTTCGCTGGAGTACGTACCGAAAGCCTTTACAAGCCTGATTCCCATAAGGTATTCTTCGACGCGCGTATTCACCTTGTCCATGGCTTTCTGCAGCAGTTCGTACCGCGGGTACGAAAGTTTCATGCTGATGAACAGGAGTAATGCGACGGCTGCAATTACCGCGTAAATGATAAGGCTAAGCCTGAAGTTAAGCAGGGAAGCGAGCACCATACTGCCTATGCACGTGAGAGGTGCCTTGAAGAAAATACGCATCATCCCGTTGATAAAGTTCACCACCTGCGAAATATCATTCGTCATGCGCGTAATCAGGGAACCTGATTCAATTTTGTCCGCACTTTGCGTCGAAAAGCGGAGTACTTTATTGAAAAGATCGTACCGCAGATCGGCACCGAAATGCTGAGACACCGTGCTGGAAATGATGTTGCGGGTAACGGCGAACAGTGCGCCGGCTGCCGTTGCGGCAAGCATATACAGCCCCCACCGGTATACGGCGGCAAGCGACTGTTTTTCTATTCCGTTGTTGATGATATGCGACATAAAAGCCGGTCCGAGCAGATCGCATCCGGCTTCCCCTGCAACACAGATAACGGCCGCCGTAAAAGGCAGCCAGTATTTCGGAATATACTTCCGGTAGATGTTCATGGTAAAAAACAGTATATCAAAAGGCCTTTTTACCGGATACGGATAACGATTAATTCTGCTGCTGCTAACAGAATTTTATATGTATTTCAGGAAATACCTGCATCATTTTCTTGCTGCAATGACCATTGTGCGTGCTTTTTCGTTATATGGTGAAAAATCAAAATCTCCGTATATTTCAGCACTTTTGAACCCTGCCGCGAGTATCATCTGTTTTAATTCAACTGCAGAGTAGAGCCGCTGTACGAATTCGTGTTCAATGCGGCTGCCGTCCTTGTTGTCTATGAGTATCCATCGGGAACGCAGTCCCTCCCATGCGCCGTCAACAGAGAACTGGGTGAGCACCGTTTTACCTGCACGTTCAAACCACTCACCCGGAGTAAAATACAGAACGGCCGTCTCCCTGCTTGTGCATTCCTGGATAAACCATCCGTCATCCCTGACGGCATCCGCAATATGGCTGAGTATCTGTGCATCTTCTTCGATGGTATTGCAGTAGCCGAACGACGTATACAGATTGACGGCAGCGTCGAATTTTTTTTCAACAGTAAACGAACGGAGATCGGCTTTTATGTAGTTAATATGCACGCCTTCGTCTTCGGCCGATTCCTTTCCGGCATCAAGTTCTGCCTGTATTATATCTATGCCGGTTACGTTTAATCCGCGCAGGGCAAGTTCTATTGATATGCGGCCAGGCCCGCATCCTGCGTCGAGAATGGATGCACCTTTTGACAGCCCTGCAATTCTGCATACATCTTCTGCGACGGCAGGGGCTTCCGCCCACCGCTGGCTGTCGAACATGATCGGACCGAAATTCAACCAGAATGAATCGTCTTCAAACCACTGACGTTTTTTTTCCACGAACTGACCCCCTAAAAAAAAAGCCCCGCACTTAATGCGGGGCTTTTGTGTAAAACTGCGCTACGGACGTACCAAAACGTCTGCAATATGCGGGCGCTTTACAAGGTCATTTTTAAGGCCTTCTTCCCTCGCTTTATTCACGTACGCAGGATCCTGGAAGCTGTAAGAAAACTTCGTATGGACATCGTACGTTCCCTTCATAAGTGCATATGCATCTTCCGTCATGACAAGTTCTTCGTCTGTCGGAATAACGAATACCTTTGTCCCGCTGTCATCGGCGCTGATGCATGTTTCCGCATTGCCGGTGAAGGACCACTCGTTTTTCTGCCTGTCAATTTTGATTCCCATGTCTTCAAGGCCGTCAAGACACTGGCCGCGGACAATCGGAGACCGTTCGCCGATTCCGGCAGTAAAGACTATGGCATCCACACGGCCAAGAGCCGCTTTGTATGCACCGATATATTTCTTGAGGCGGTAGGAGAACATGTCGATAGAAAGCTGTGCAAGTTTATCACCGTTTGCAGCAGCATCTTCAATATCGCGTCCGTCTGTATATTTACCGTTTGTAATACCCAGAAGTCCGCACTTTTTGTTGAGCGCTTTGTCCATGTCATCCGCACTCATGCCGGTTTTGCGCATAATGTAAAAAGGAAGAGCCGGATCAAGGTCACCGCAGCGGGTTCCCATGACAAGACCTTCGAGCGGAGTAATACCCATGGAAGTGTCGAAACACACACCGTTCTTTACGGCACAGACAGACGCACCGTTTCCGAGATGGCAGATAATCAGGTTCGTATCTGCCGGTTTCTGATGAAGCAGGACGGCAGCACGCTTTGACGTGTACATGAATGACGTACCGTGGAAACCGTAGCGGCGTGCATGATATTTTTCATACCACTCGCGCGGGATTGCATACATATATGCGAATTCCGGCATAGTCTGATGCCATGCAGTATCCATGACGGCACAATGAGGGACGTTGGGAAGCACTTTCTGAGCAGCTTCAATACCCATAATGTTTGCAGGGTTGTGGAGCGGCCCCAGATCCTGAACTTCGCGGAATGTTTCAAGAATTTCAGGCGTAATAATGACTGATTTTGTAAATTTTTCACCGCCGTGCAGTACTCTGTGCCCTACCGCCCCGACTGCGTTCATGTCTTTTATGACACCAACTTTCGGATCGGTGATTTCTTTCATAATCAGTTCAATTGCTTCTTTGTGCGTAGGGCACGGACTTTCGAGAGTATACTTTTCACCGCCGACCTTATGCGTAATAATTGAGCCCGGCTGTGTAACGCGCTCTACAACGCCTGTGCAGAGTACAGCTTTATTATCCCAGTCATAAACCTGGTATTTTGCAGATGAAGATCCGCAGTTGAGTGTAAGAATGACCATACAAATTCGTCCTTCGATAAGATAGATTAAAATATATATCTATTATATGTAATGTAGGATATTACTGCAAGTTGACTTATAAAGTATAAAGAAAATATTGACACAGACACGCGGTTTTTACTATACTCTTGTAACCGATTGTTCGGATTTGTTACCGATCGTTCGGCTGTAATAACTATGTCTGTAATTCAGGAAAAAAACACAAAAGAACGTATTCTCGAAGCTGCATTTTCATTTTATAATGAACCGCGGTTTACGAATATACCGCTGAGCGGTATTGCCGGGCGGGCGGGTATTACGAAAGCTGCAATTTTCCGTCATTTCAAAAGCAAGGACGAACTCTTTGATTCAATGCGCTCGCGTTACTTTGACGATATGCGTGCCATTGTTCCTGAATCTGCTGTACCGTATTCGTCCCTCCTTGGACAGATTGTCAGACTGATACAGGAGCATGAAGAGTATCTGTTCTATACTTTGTATCAGTATGTATCCGATTCCTGTTTTGAAGCCGTTGTCTTTCTTGAACTTGAAAAACGGGGAGTTGATTTACAATCGTACGGAATATGCAGCGGGGTATCGAAAGACAAAACACATATTGTCATCAGAGATATTGAGAAATATTACAGACTCCTTTATGAAATTGCAACAACTGTTTTTTTTCTGAGCGGCAGGAAACGAAGGTCATGCACTTCAAATATCTGTCCGGAGAGCGGATTTGCAGCAACCCTGGATGCTGTGTTTGAACATGGGATAAGCAGCAGTGCACACTGGCTCAGCGAAAAAAGGAAAAGTGAACTTAATTTGCAGTGCATTATCAATCCGGAAAATATGCCGGAAGTAAATCCGTTTTTCGATGCACTTTCTGCCGTTATAGACAAAAAAGGATTTCCGGGGACGACGATAGAAAGCATTGCAGACGAACTTGGACTTGCAAAGAGCAGTCTGTATACATATTTCAAGAACAAGGACGAATTGATTGTTACGCTTGTTGAAAAAGAACTGCTGTATCTTGCAGGCGTAGTAATCCGGAAATGCGACAACATCGATTCCGTTGATGAACGCGGCTATGTTACCATGCGTACCATACTTAATTATTATCTGCTGCGGCCTTCTATTGTGTCAATAACTGCCTGGCTGAGGATGAGAGGTTCATTTATGTTTGATTCTATGCTGGATAAGATGAAAATCGATGTTGCCGAACTGGCGAAACCGAAAGAGACAGTGACCGGCTTTCCGCTGAGCAGGCAGCAGTTTTACGGCTGGCTGCATATACTGGTTACCACTATATTCTGCCAGTCGCGCATAAACGGTCTGTCAATCGATGACTGTATGAATACAATAGGAACTTATTATAGATATATACAACAAGGAGTTTATAACGATGAAAAGATATAACATTGCAGTAGCTGCAGTACTGCTTCTGTTTGCAGCTGCTTCCGGATATACGCAGGAACCGAACGTCATGAAGCTTACGGTGGAAGAGGCTGTCAAATATGCGGACGACAACAGCCGGACATTGAAAAGCGCACAAATCGACCTTGAAATGAAAAAACGTGCAGCACAGTATTCATGGAACGTACTCGTTCCCACGGTAAGTGCAAGCGGAACGATGTCGCGCGCGAATCAGTATTCGACGATGTACGCCGAAATGCTCAATCCGCTGTTCGACGAGATAAAAGGAGTCGCTACTCGTACTGGTGATTCATTTGCATCGTATCTTCCATCTTCACCCATACCGACAGACTACAGCTCTGAAGGCGACCGCTGGTCCGCCGTAGGCAGCCTCGGCGTATCGCTCAATCTGAGCCTCGCGTACATAGACAGTATCCGCGCATCCCGTGCTGCGTACGAGGCGGGAAAACTGACGTGGGACCAGACGAAGAAACAGAATGAACTCAACATACGCAAACTTTTTTACGGTCTTTTGCTCCAGCAGGAGAATCTCAAAGTACAGGAAACTTCTCTGGAAAACGCACGGCAGCGTGCGGCTCAGTCGGAAATCAACTTTAAGAACGGCATCGTTCCTGAAATCTCCATGCTGCAGGCGCAGGTAAGTTATGAGAACCAGCGGCCGAATATCGACAAAATGAAGCAGACTGTGTCTCAGCAGCTTGACACGTTCGCCTTTCTGCTCGGTATGCCGGTCGGAACGAAAATCCAGCTGCAGGGAAAAATAGATCCGAACTTTATCCAGCTGAATGCAGATGAATTATACGAACGCTATGGGAACGGCAACCCCGACGTTATGACGCTGCAGAAGAATATCGACATGCTCAAAATGCAGCTCGGTGCCCTCAACTTCAAGTCGTACACTCCGGCACTTTCTCTTGGGTGGACAACCCAGCCGGTTATCAGCGACATTACTTATGACTGGAGCAACAGCGACAACTGGTACGACAACGGCAGCCTCCACCTTACGGTAGCCTGGACGCTGTCCGATATGCTGTGGTTTTCCGCAAACAGGCAGCAGGCGCGCGATATACAGGACAATATCAGAAAGCTTGAAATTTCGCTTGAGACAGCGGAACAGAACAACGAGATGCAGATTAGAAAAACAGTAGATTCGCTGGAGCAGTCTCATCAGGCGATTCTTTCAAGCAGCCGCAATATTGCACTTGCGCAGCGCTCGTACGATATGACATCGGTTGCATACCGCAACGGCACAACGGAACTGCTGGATCTCCGCGATACGGAGAATCAGCTGAATCTTGCAAAAATAGGACTGCTTAACGAGCAGTATAATTACATGTCGTACATGCTTGATCTGGAATATATGCTGAATACGACATTAGGAGAAGGAAAATGAATATGCAGAATGTGAAAAAAGCAGCTGCAGCTGCAGTAATCCTTGCAGTGATGCTGGGGGGATGCAAAAAAAAGAATGCGGGAAGCGACGAAGCGGAAGCCAGTTTCGCCGTCAACACATATAAGACTTCTGCGGAACGTCTTGATGATTATCTGGAATTCGGCGGAGATGTAGTTGCGTCGTCCGTCGTCAACATCCTGCCGGATACAGCGGGAAAGCTCTCGAGAAAACTTGTCACAGTCGGCGACTTCGTTAAAAAAGATCAGATTCTCGCCTATATCGATCCGAGCCGCCCCGGCATGACATACAGTGAGAATCCCGTAAAGTCGCCTGTTGCAGGAACGGTGACATCCTTTCCCCTTTCCATCGGCGGTACGGCAAGTCCTGCAGCCCCGCTTGGGCAGATCAGCAGTACGGAGCATCTCGAGATACAGATAAACGTCGCAGAGCGGTTTGTTTCCCGTATCAAGACGAATCAGTCCGCAGTTGTGACGCTCGACGCATATCCGGGACAAAAATTTTCGGCGCGGGTATTTGAAATAAGCCCGGTGCTTGATACGTCAACACGCACACTCAAGGTAAAACTTCAGCTTGAACCTCCCGATCCGCGGGTAAAGGCCGGTATGTATGCGCGCGTAAAACTGATAACGGAAGAACTTAACAATGTAATCGTCATTCCGTTCGATGCACTCGTACAGCGTGACGACAAAACGTACGTGTTCGCTGTTGAGCGCACTACGCAGGACTCTGCTGCAGGCGGACAGGTCGGAACGCCGGGTGTCGTTCATCTGCATGAAGTAACGCAGGGTATTCATGTCGACGATAAAATTGAAATAAGCGGCGGACTGAATGCCGGCGATGAAATCGTCGTACGCGGACAGTCTCTGTTGAACGACGGTTCCAAAGTGAACATCATGTCGGCGAGGTAACATATGTCTATCAGCGAAAGAGCAGTTAATAAACCCGTAACGTCTCTTATTATCTTCGTTATTGCGGTTGCACTGGGAATCTACTGTACGTTCAATCTGTCGGTCGATATGTACCCGAATATGGAAATTCCGTATATGATCGTGTATACGACATATACGAATGCAGGACCGGAGGAAGTTGAACAGAACCTTACGCGTACGCTGGAAAGTTCCCTGTCGGGACTGAACGGCCTTAAAAAAATGCAGTCCCAGTCTTCAACAGGTATGAGCCTTATCATACTTGAAATGAATTACGGTACTAACATGGATGTGGCTGCAAACGATATAAGGGATAAGATAGATCTTGTGCGGACATATCTGCCGGACGAAGCAGAAACCCCAATCACGATGCGCATGGATCCATCCATGATGCCGATTATGGAAATTGCAATGCAGGGCAGCCGGTCACCGGAGGAACTGCGGCGGTATGCAGAGGACGTCGTAAAGCCACGCCTTGAACAGATAGACGGCATTGCTTCCGCAACAGTAACGGGAGGCAAGGAACGTTCTATAAATATCGATATACCACGCGACCGTCTTGAAGCGTATTCGCTTACGATTACGCAGGTTGCGCAGATGATAGGTGCTCAGAACATCCAGGCGGCAGGCGGTTCAATCACTGCCGGCGACAAAAACTATACGATCAAGACGTCGGGAAAATATAAAAGCCTTGACGACATACGCAATACCGTTATTTCATACGCGGCCACAACATCAGACGGCGTGAATATGCCCCAGCTGCACACGGTTCTGCTCCGGGACGTTGCAGACGTATACGACGGCTATAAGGATCAGACAACCATATCGATTCTGGACGGAAAACCGACAGTTATGCTCATGCTGCAGAAACAGAGCGGAAAGAACTCCGTAAAAGCAGCGCACAGCGTCCGCAATCAGATGAAGACAATAGAAAAATCACTTCCGTCCGATGTAAAGCTTGTCGAAGTATTCAATACAACCGACATAATTGAGAGCTCTATCCACGAAGTCGTTAAATCAGTTATTGAAGGAGCGCTCCTTGCTATTCTTGTACTGTTCCTGTTCCTCCGCAGCTTCAAAAGTACGATTATCATCGGGCTTTCCATTCCGGTCTCTGTATTCATAACGCTCGCGCTGATGTATTTCCGCGGCATGACGCTTAATATCATTTCATTGAGCGGACTGCTTCTCGGTTCCGGTATGCTTGTGGACAACTCGATCGTCGTACTTGAAAACATATACACATACAGGGAACGCGATACAAAACCGAAAGTCGCCGCCGTACTTGGTACGAAGGAAATGGTTAATGCCGTAGTGGCCAGTACGCTTACGACAGTCTGTATATTCCTTCCGATGATTATGTTCAACAGCAAGCTCGGCATGATGGGGCAGCTGTTCAACGACATTGCATTTACAATCGTTTTTTCGCTTCTTTGTTCTCTGCTTACCGCAATCATTCTGGTTCCCGTTCTTACCTCAAGTGTGCTCAAAATTGAGAACGTAACGGAAAAACAGACAAATTCCCGCTGGGGTAAAATCAGCCATGGAATAGGCCTGCTTTTTTACAAGATGGAACGGGGATATGCAAATACAGTACGGAAATTACTGCATCATAAGAAAGTCGTCGTATTCACGCTTGCAGGCCTCTTTATCCTTTCAATTGCATCTGTACGCTTTATAGGCTTCATCTTTATGCCGGAGTCGGCAAACGATTCCGTAGCGATTGATTTTGAACTTCCGAAGGGAACTAAAATCGACGTGACTGAAGCGACTGTACAGGAAATGGAAACGATTGCGCGGCAGGTTGTGAAGGGAATCAAGTATTCAATTGTGTCTGCCGGTGGCAGTACGATGCTTGCTTCGTCTTCGGATACGAACAAAGGTACGCTCACACTGCGCCTGTATCCGGCAAAAGAACGAAAACGGGGCTGGGATACCGACGCTACAGCAAAGGAAAAACTGCGCAAATATTTTACTAAATTCCCGGGAACGGACGTGAGCTTCAGCAGCGGTTTCTTTTCGATAGGCAACAGCGGTTTAAGTATAGATATCCGCAGCAATGACCTTGACCTTGTGCGGAACACTTCAAAAAATGTCGTAAAACTTCTCAAGGAACAGGGCAGTGCATTTGTATCGGAACCTACATCCGACATACAGGAAGGCCTTCCCCAGATTGAGATAGTTCTTGACCGCGCCCGCATGTATGAACTCGGCCTGAATGTGGCGACAATAGGCAGCGAAATCAGCAACGCAATCAACGGAAAAACCGCAAGCCGGTATCAGGATGCAGGAAACGACATAGACGTAATAGTCAAGCTGTCGGAAGAAGACAGGAGAAAAGTATCCGACCTCGATCAGATTTACGTAAAGAACGTACAGGGAGTAAGGATACCATTGTCCAACTTTGCGCATACCGTTGAATCATCTTCGCCGGTAACAATATTCCGCGAAGATCAGTCCCGTATTGCACACGTGACATGCAAACCGCTCACCGGACTCTCGCTTGATAAAGTTCAGAGCGGCCTGAAGCATCTTATCGACGTAAACATTCCTATGGAAGAGGATTTGAGTATTACCTTCGCAGGTGATTATGCCGACATGATGGAAGCCGTCAAGAACTTTGCGCTTATCATACTCATGGCAATCATCCTTGTATTCGCCGTTATGGCCAGTCAGTTTGAATCGCTCAAAAGCCCGTTCATAATTCTCTTTACGATTCCGTTGTCAATTATAGGCGTTGTGCTTATTTATCTGATAACCCGTATGCGGTTTAATGTCGTTACCGTCGTCGGCGTTCTTATGCTTGTCGGAATTATCGTTAATAACGGCATTGTGCTTGTCGACCAGACGAACCTGCTGCGTAAGCGCGGTATGTCGCTTGAAGATGCGTGCGTTGAAGCTGCCGGAAACCGACTGCGCCCCATTCTCATGAGTACACTCACGACTATCATTTCGCTCGTGCCGATGGCATTTTTCCCCGGAGAAGGAACGGAAGCCATGCAGCCTATCGGCCTTACTGTCTTCGGCGGTTTGACGTTCGGAACGATTATGACGCTGTTCCTTATGCCTATTGTATACTCGTTGTTTAATAAAAAGGACGAGGCACGGAAAGTGTCTGAGCAGAAGAGTATAGAAGCGGCGAACGCTTCCGGAGGGAACAAATGAACCGTGTAGAGCTTATATTTTCACAGGCGCTTGAAGAGGACTTTATAGAAGCTTTTCGTCAGAATATGATAAAGAACTTTACGGAACTGCCTGCCGTAAAGGGGCAGGGGTTCAGCACTCCGAAACTGGGCGATGAAATCTGGCCGCAGCTCAATGCAATGATGATTGTGTACTGCGGCGACGAAGATGAAGAGAAAATAGAAAAAATCGTCGCCGGGCTGCGCAAAAAATATGTAACCGAAGGAATCTCGTGTTTCGTGAGCAAAGCCCACGAAAGATGAGGATTACCGCATCACCAGATTCGGAATATTGTGTTTTTCCTGCTTTTTGTACAAATATTTGAGCGGATGTATGTCGAATGCATTCGCCGTCCAGCCGCCTGCAGCATCAGGATTTATAATGTTAAGGCTGACCGGATGTGAAATGGGAATGACCATCGCGTTATCCAGAAGAAGCTGTTCGGCCTGTCCGAGCAGCTTCATTCTTGTATCGTCAGTATACAGAGCGGCATCACTGAGGAATTTATCATAGTCGTCGTTTTTCCAGCCGCTTACATTGAGCGTCGAACTACCCTGGAACAGTTCCAAAAACGCAAGCGGGTCTGCAAAATCTCCGATCCATGTATAGCTGAACAAATCCGCATCCCATGAAGGAATACTTGAAAGATAGCGGTCGACAGGCGTTTTTTGAACCTGCACATCAATTCCCAGCGGCGTCCATGCGTCAATGAGAAGTTTCGCCTTCTCCTTCATATAATCCGTATCGGGAATGGCAAAAACGAGCGTGAGTTTTTTGTCTTCAGGAATACCTGCCTTTTCCCGTGCTTCCTTCATAAGAGAGAGCGCTTCGTTCTGATCGGTGTAATTATATCCCTCTATCTGCGGATAGCCGCTGAGAGGATAGACAAACGTCGTCGCTTTTACAAAAGCCTTTTCCCTCAGTTTGTCCCACGGTACCGCTTCAAGCAGTGCCGTGCGGAAATCAGGATTATTCCATATATTGTCTTTTCTGTATTTGAAGAAAAGATACTCAGTTGCAAATTCCGCATTCAGCTGAATCACGTTTCTGTTAAGCAGTTTCTGTACATCAGCGCTGCCGCTTATCCAGTCGGCATCGCCTGTATTGAAATTAAACGCATTGTCGTCAGTTTGATCCGACTGCAGAATAGTTATCTGTTTGAGATGAGTATTTGCCGCATCCCAGTAATTATCGTTTTTCTGCAGTACCAGTTTGCCGTCAGTACGGCTGGCAATGCAGAACGGACCGCTGAATATGCTGAGATCCTTTTTGCAGACCGCAAATGCGCTGTGACACAGAATGCGCGGCAGATAGCTTGCCGGTGAAACAAGGCGGATGGAAATCGTCGTATCGTTTTCCGCCCTGATATCGACATCTTCCCTTTTTCCCTGACCGGTACGGTACTCACGCGCTCCCTTTATTACGTCGAGCAGTGAAGCATAGGAAGCTTCCGGCTCGGCCAGGAGATCAAGCCATGATTCGCAGACGTCCCCCGCAGTTATCGGCGTACCGTCACTGAATTCCGCACCGCTGCGCAGTGTAAATGTCCACCGCAGTTTATCGCGCGAAATACGGTAACTTGTCGCAATCGCATACAGCGGTTCCAGTGACGAAGGGTCATAGGAAAAAAGCCCCTCGTAAAGTCCGGTGAGGATTTCAGCTTCCGAATTATATGAAGCCGTATGCGGATCAAGATCATAGGCATGTACCGAATCAATAATCGTAAAATTCTGCTGGAGGTCGGGGTTGACATTCAGTTCTTCATTTTTCTGATTACTGTTGTCCTGCGCCTGCTCCAGCGGCTGTTCTTCATCAGGGAGTTCCGGTTCAGACGGATCTGCAAAGACCGGAATTATGCATAATGCCGCGGCAGCCGCCGCTGTAATTATTCTTCTGCGTGTATTAATCAACATCTTTTATCCCCAGTTTTTTCATCTGTGCATCTTCTTCAATATAGGACGTATATTCCGCACGTTTCTGATTTGCCTTTACGAGCGTATTTTTCATCGTTACCAGTTCAATTTTCATACCTTTGATTTTATCTTTATCCTGAGCACTTGCATTTGTCTTAAAATAATCGTCAAGTGCGTTAAGAATCACCAGAATTTCCTGAGCATCGCTTATCTGCCTGTTTATGAAATTCAGAATCGATTCTTCCGTTGAAGCCTCTATCTTTTTGTATTCTGTTGTCTGCTTACCCGAAAAAGACAGGAAAAAACGTTCTTTATGTTCAAGGTTCGTGAGGAACGTATTGTACTCAATTGTTTGTATGCTCCGAGTATCCGTTTTGGGGTTTACAATGGTAAGATCGTATTCTTCCTTGGGCTTCGGAATATTAAACGCTTTCCGCAGGGTTTCCTTAAGTTTATCAAAAAACGAATTGTGTTCTGTCGAAAGTATATCGTGATTTACACTGATTTTAGCCACGACCGTATTAAGCTGAGGACCCAGTACCGACAGTGCAAGTACCGTTTCCAGAAGCATCCCTTTCGTGTCGACTTTTTTCTTTGATTTTTGGGAACGCTGCTCCTGTACCTGAAGTTTTTGAAGCAGAGCCTGCTGGAGCTGCACTTTGTTCGGCGCCTGGTCTTCTTTTATAATTTCCTGGACAAGATCATTATAGAACGGTTTTTTCCCCATCACTACCGGGTACAACCGCTTTATTTCAGCGACTTCATCATTTGCAGATTTGAATGCCTGCTCTTTATTAAAAGAGGGATGCTCGAACAGGTCTTTGCGCATCTGCCCCTTGTATATCTCGCGCTGGAAATCAGTAAGCTCCTTGAGCGTAGCATTTATTGAGCTGACAGCCTGTGCGCTTTTGTTGATTGAATCGTTAATAAGGCTGAGTGTCATCTGTGCCGCATGGTTGCGTGCTTCGTTTATGAGTTCCGCAAGATTCCGCGTATTTGTTCTTGAATTATTTGCCGAAAAATGGTTCCAGTCGATGCAATTGTTGAAATCGACGAGCCTGCGTATTTGTGAAATATCGATATGATCTACAGAAAATTTGAAATAAGTGCATATGAAATCCAGCATGCTTTCATAATCGGAAAGACGTGCCCCCATTACAGTTGCCCGTTCGTTTTCTATAAACGGAGAATCATCGGGAACCGTAATGTCGGAAATTTTTTTATCAAGCTTGTAAGGATCTGATTTTATAAGAGAACGCTCGACAAGAAGGTCATACAGATTCTTTACACATGTATGGAGAAGTCTGTAGTTATCGAGCATCTCCGGCAATGAAGAAGTATTTAACCATTCCGTTTTTGCTGTCAGTGCGCTTTCAAGTTCTTTTAAAAAAGTTTGTCCGTCACTCATACTTTTATTATCGTTGTTTTTTGCTTTAAAATCTACTATAAAGGAGATTTTTACAGTACCAGCTTTATACCGGCCGAAAGCATCATAGCATCCAGCCCCCGGCCTTCGGCAAGAGAGCCGAGCGGCAGATAAAACCGCACATCCGGACCAGCCTTGATTGTATCAGTAAAACTGTAAAGCCATGCGGCTCCCCCTGAAAGGTACATCATGCGTCCGTTTGTCCAGAACCATTTATTGATGAGTGACGTATCGTCCGCTGCCGTACCGCTCGTTCCGCTGTCTGAACTGGAAACCCCGCTTGAGAGTATGCCGAACCGCACAAGCATTGAAACGCCGGCTTCTGCCTCCAGCGTTCCCCTGTCTGTTAAATGGAACGAAAATACGGCGGGGAATGTGAACAGAAAGGAAAACACAGTCGCCGTTCTGTTTTCCACTTCCGCAGGCAGCGCCATTTCTTCATCGCTGTCCCACAGATAGTAATTATAAAAAAGAGACAGCCGGGGCTGGAATGAAACGAAATAATAATCAGGCCACGAAACGCCGACCGTAAGGGGGTAAACGACGGGAGACGGAGCGCTTTTTGTGCCTGCTTCTGTGTTCAAAATGAACATCGGTTCAAATGTAAGAAAAAAATCAATTTGATGGATAAAACTGCCGGATGATGCAGAAGATTCTGTTATGTCTGCGTCTGCTGCCGCAGGATTTGTTCCGCCCTGCGCGTTGAGGCCTGTTTCACTATAAATTGAAACAATCCGCGCAAAGAGGATGAAGACCGTGCACAGCACTTTACGTTTCATCAGATTCCTCCGGTATTAGTATACAGGATTTTATCGAGATTCACCGAAATAAATCCGCTTCTGCCTACTTTATAGAAAGACGTTTCTTCCCACGCTGTATACATAGTCGTGCCGGAAATTGTAAATTCAGAATATTCATAGCCCGTCGGAAGCCTGGGCAGCCGTAAGGCACATGTCTTTCCGCCGTTCAGGATATGCCTGTCGAAGAGTGCGCCGTTTATATACATTGTGCCGTCGCTGAACAGAGCGCATGCATATGTATCTGCTATAAGCGCCTGTGCGTTGAGCGGTGTCGAATCATCTCCCTGTTTCTGCCTGAAGTACTGCCGAGGAGTGTGTCCTCCGGCAGTGCGGCAGGTAACATAAAACGCAGTATCATCCGGCAGGACGGAAAGCAGTTTCCTGAGCCTGTCGGGAGCGGATGTAAACGGTTTCGGCGTCTTCTGCGAGCGGAATGATTCCCTGTCTGTCTGCGATATAAGCAGTCTGCCGGATGCGTTTGACGGAGACAGTGAAAGAAGCGGTATTTCCGGCTGAACAGAGATATACGTAAAATTCACTTTTTCTGCTGTTTCCGTTTTTACAGAGCAGATGAACGTGCTGCCGTCCCATACATAGTCTGTTATTTCCGATTCGGCTCCCAGTCCTATGTTCGCACAGCTGATGACAGGATATGCAATATGGGACGACAAATCAAACTGTACGAGGAAAGGATGAAGGCTGTCATTTTGAGTACTGCCTTTCATCGTCGTGTTAAAAAAAGAACTCTTGTACAGCGAAAAGAGAGGCGTATCTTTCTGAAACACAAGATTGTCCGCACTCCTGCTGCCGAACAGTTCCGCATCTTTGTAAAGCTGCATTTTGTCTCCGTTGAAAACAAGTATGCCTGTTCTGTTCACAAGTGCATATGCTGCAGGAGTCTGACTGCCGTCGCCGGCTGCGCATGAAGCTGATGAAATACGCACAGCCTCTGTCCATGGCCTTTCCGGCTGCAGAGGCGCATCCTGCGGTGCGCTTGTTTCTGTAAACGAACCGTTTGAAAAACTGTACCACGTGTGGTCGTTCACCGCAGGCAGAACAGCAGATGATTCTTCATTCAGCGGTTTTGTCCTGCTGCATGAAAAAAGTATAAGAACCGGCAGAAAGGCTGCAAAATATCGGTGTTTCATTGCTTTCCAGTGTATAACGGGACAGCTGATATTTCAAGAGTCATATCCCTGTCCGAAGAACAGGTGATAACTGCAATTTCTTCTATACTATAAAGATAGCTGTTTACAGCTCCTGTCTTCACAACCGCCAGCCCGGAGTCTTTCTGCCTGCCGTACGACGGTATATACTGCGGAAGAAAAAGAGGAACGGCGGTTTCTCCCGTTTCCGTCCGTTTTGAAGCCGCAGCAGCAAGCCGGGATGTTTCCACCGTGATGCAGTTTTTCATTGAAAGCAGGGCGGCGCTGAATTTTCGCGAAGCTATGGCACTGCAGACTGCGTCTTTATCGAGTTTCCACGGGTCGTAGCAGATACTTCCTGCAGCGGCTTTTTCTCCCAGCGTGTTGATCAGCTTCTGCCAGTTGAAGTCTGCAAGGTAGTCTGCCGTTTCTTCTGCACTGCTTTCCGCTGCCGTGTACAGCTGCATACATACAGCCGCAGGAAAGCCCGTTTCCCACGTAATGCTGTTGTCTTCCGGGTAAATACAGCCTGCGGCATGAAAAAAACAGGAATCTGTCCCGCCATGGCGTGTGACGGGTTGTGCCGTGACTGTACACGGCGAACTGCCTGCAAGCTCAAGAATGAATGATTGTGCGGTGCCGCCCGCAGGAGCCAGCGTGAAAGAGCCTGAACTTTTTCCGGAACGGTACCGTATCTCCCAGCCGGAGAGGGGTGGCCAGTCCGCATCGCTTTCAGGAGGCCATTCGGGCAGGGTGAATGTAACTGATTCCGCCGGATTCACCAAAACGGAACATGACAGGAAAACAGCAAGAGTTGTTGCCAAAGCGGAAAAAAAGAGGAACTGTTTGCTCATACCTTAAAATTCGTTTTGAATATACGATTTTATGCGGTTTTTGCAAAAAAAAGTTGCCACTGCATGATTTTTTTTATATCTTTTATTACAAACCTAAAGATGCTTTATTGTATTCTTTTCTACAATAGGGTGAGATATATAAGGAGTTGCATTAGTATGGCTAAACAGTTAGTATTTAATGAAGAAGCCCGCAAGAAGCTGCTTTCCGGTGTGGAACAGATTTCAAAGGCTGTAAAAGTAACACTTGGACCGTGCGGACGCATGGTTATGCTCGACAAAAAGTATGGTTCACCGACTATTACAAAAGACGGTGTTTCAGTTGCCAAAGAAATCGAACTCAAAGATCCGTATGAAAATATGGGTGCGCAGTTCGTCCGCGAAGTAGCATCAAAGACAAATGATGATGCTGGCGACGGTACAACGACAGCTACAGTTCTTGCATACGCAATGGTACGTGAGGGTGTAAAGTCTGTAGCAGCCGGAATGACACCAATCGAAATAAAACGCGGCATGGACAAAGCTGTTAAACTCGTCGTCGAGGAAGTAAAGAAAAACGCTAAGCCTGTAAAAGGTGCCGACGATATTACCCACATTGCAACAATTTCTGCAAATAACGATCCTGAAATCGGTAAAATGCTTGCCGATGCCATTTCAAAAGTGGGAAAGGACGGCGTTATTACTGTTGAAGAGTCAAAGAATATGGACACAACAGTCGACACTGTAGAAGGTATGCAGTTTGACCGCGGTTACATTTCATCATACTTCGTTACAGACCGCGAGCGCATGGAAGCTGATTATGACGATGCATATGTCCTGATTTATGACAAAAAGATTTCAGCAATGAAAGACCTCCTTCCGATTCTTGAAAAAGTCGCAAACGAAGGAAAAGCTCTTATCATTATCGCAGAGGATGTCGACGGCGAAGCGCTCACGACACTCGTTCTCAACACAATCCGCGGAACTATCAAATGCTGCGCAGTCAAGGCACCGGGATTCGGCGACCGCAGAAAGGATATGCTGCAGGATATCGCTATTCTGACAGGCGGACAGGTCATTTCTGAAGAAGTCGGCCTCAAACTCGAAAGCGCAGACGTCAGCATGCTTGGAAAGGCACGGACAGTTAAGATTGATAAAGACAACACGACAATCGTCGGCGGTGCCGGAAGCAAGAAAGATATTACGGAACGCGTTGAAGAGATCAAGACACAGATAGAAAAAACAACATCAAGCTACGACAAAGAACAGCTCCAGAAGCGCCTTGCAAAACTTTCCGGCGGTGTGGCAGTCATCAACGTCGGTGCAACAACCGAAACAGAGATGAAAGAGAAGAAATTCCGCGTTGAGGATACAATCGCTGCAACACGCGCAGCGCTTGAAGGCGGCGTTGTTTCCGGCGGCGGCCTTGCACTGCTTGAAGCTTCCAAGATTCTTGAATCCATCCCGTCCGACCTTACAGAAGACGAGAAAGTCGGCTTTAAGATTGTCCGCCGCGCATGCGAAGAGCCGATCCGCCAGATTGCAGACAATGCCGGCGTTGACGGTGCGGTTATTGCCGAAAGGGCTAAAACAGAGAAGAAAGGCATCGGTTTTGATGCAGCAAAGAACGAGTGGAAGAACATGATGGAAGCAGGTATTATCGATCCTGCTAAAGTCGCCTGCTCAGCTCTGACAAATGCTGTTTCAATTGCCGGTACGCTCATCACAACAGAATGTGCGATTACGGATATTCCTGAACCGAAGGCTCCTGCTGCGGCACCTGCCGGCGGAGATATGGGCGGAATGTATTAAAAATACATCCATGTATTTTTAATACATGGCACCATTCTGCGAAGCAGAATGGTGCAACACTTGGGCCGGACATCGTGTCCGGCATTTTACTTTTAAAACCGGGGAATGTATTTTTAGTACATGGCACCATTCTGCGAAGCAGAATGGTGCAACACTTGGGCCGGACATCGTGTCCGGCATTTTACTTTTAAAACCGGGGAATGTATTTTTAATACATGGCGCCATTCTGCACACAATAGATGGTCGTTGTCCTTTCTCATACGGTAACCCTGTTTCTGCGTATTGTATTTTTTTCAGCCATCTTTTTTTATTTTCACCATTGTAGTATAGTTTCTGCATATGAAATCGAAGCACACTAATAAAATTATTCCGGCAGTTTTTATCATTATAGGTGTCGTTCTTGCCGCTCTTATAATCGTGAGGATTGTATACTGGAACGATGAGCGTTCCGTCCCCCGCGCCCGGGTTATCATCCCGACATCGGAAGCAGACAGGGAAAAAAAGACACAGACTGATATGCAGACACAGGACAATTCTTCGATGACGTCGTTCATACCACTTCTTCCCACCGAGACACTTATCAGTGCCCAGACTTTTGATCTCAACGGCGATACGCTTGAAGATCAGGTAATTGCCGTCCGCAGGGAGAGTATGCAGTACCTCGTACTCATTATCGGTATGTATGATGCCGAAAGCAATTCATATGTCCGCACAGCGGAAATTACGACCGAAATTTCCCGGGTACGGACATTTTCATATACCGGAATCGATATGACCGGCGAGCATAAAACGGAACTTGTCTATCAGGGTGTAAAGGACAACGGCGACAGTGTCATGTGTATTTATATGCTCCGCCGCAAATTGAACAAATTTGAACTTGTGCAGATAGGTAATTTTGAATCCGACGGCACTATCTTTATTCAGCAGGATGACCGTTCCGAATCATACGAACTTTCCCAGTCAAAAGGCGTGAGCTTTCCCGTGTGGGTTTACAGTTCCGCAAAAGATGAGACTGGTTCCGGAAATGCGAACCTGAGCCAGATTCAGACTGAGTATGAATGGAATGAAAAAGAACAGAAATATGTGCAGACAAAGCAGGTCAGGGTTACGGGAAGCAGAATCGCGGCAAAAGAGCTTGCCCGTATTCAGGACGGTACCGTTGAGACGTTTGCAGATTTTCTTAACGGGCTTTGGTATAAAACATCAAATACTGAAGACGGTATACGCTATCTGTTTTTTGATTACGCCGGAAAGGAAATCATATTCCTCTATCAGGATACGGAAGAGGTATATTCATGGGAGGACAGCAATCTCCGCCGGAGCGGCATCTATCTGACAGCGACGAACGAATCAATTACGAACATGCAGCGGCGGTGCGACATTTCCCTTACAGGTGTCGACGAGGTCAGGGTGCATATCATCGACGATGTGCGTATGATCATAAAGGAAAACAACTTGTGGGACGGAAGCTACCGGAAGATGACGACACAAAGCTCATTCGATGCCGGAACGAAGCAGGCAACCGATGAAGACTACGCTGCAGAACTTGAGAAAGGCCCCTCCTGGACGACAGATAGCGGCATGCATTTTACGTTTGCCCGGAATGCATATTCGCTTACGGATGATTCCGCGAAGGATGAAGGAATATTCGCTACCGGCATGGTCGCAGGAAACTTTGTAATCCAGTTCCGTTCTTCATCGCCACAACAGATTCTGGCTGACTCGTACCAGATGGTTTTTGATTCAGTGACGATACCTGAAACAAAAAAACATAAAGCGGAAACCCGTATTAATTACGATACACTGCATCTGACTCCTGTACGCCTTTCTCCCGATACGTGCTTTCCGCTTGAAGGCCGGGCGCTGACGCTGACGCGTGACAAGTCCCGTTCTTGACATAAAGACTTGCGTTCTATAGTATGAATTATTATGACTGTTAACGAACTTCGCTCAAAATACATAAGCTTTTTTAAGAGCAATGGCCACATGGAAATCAGCGGCAAATCACTTATTCCGAATAATGATCCGACTGTTTTGTTCACGACTGCAGGTATGCAGCCGCTTGTTCCGTATCTTTCAGGTGAAAAACATCCTTCCGGCACACGCCTTACCGATTATCAGAAGTGCGTGCGTACCGGCGATATTGATTCGGTCGGAGATCCGTCCCATCTTACATTTTTTGAAATGCTCGGCAACTGGTCTCTGGGCGACTATTTTAAGAAAGAATCTATCGGCTTCAGCTACGAATTTCTGACAGGCAGAGAATATTTAAATATTCCGCCTGAAAAAATTTCCGTTACGGTTTTTGCAGGCGAGGAAGGCATTCCCCGCGATGATGAGGCTGCATCAATCTGGGAAAGCCACGGTATTCCCAAAGAACGCATTTTCTATTTACCCCGCGAAGATAACTGGTGGGGGCCTGCAGGTGCAACAGGTCCGTGCGGTCCCGATACGGAAATTTTCTATGACACCGGCAAACCTAAGTGCGGCCCGGACTGTCGTCCCGGCTGCCGCTGCGGTAAATATGTTGAAATCTGGAATAACGTTTTCATGCAGTATAATAAGGATACGGAAGGCAGGTACATCCCGCTGGAACGCAAATGCGTTGATACCGGCATGGGTGCCGAACGCACCGTTGCCATGCTTAACGGCATGAAATCCGTATATGATATCGACGTTTTTAAGCCGATTATCGACTGCATTGAAAAACTTTCCGGCAAAAAGTACGGAGATGATGAAAATACGGACATATCAATCCGCATTATTGCAGACCACGTGCGTACGGCGGCTTTTATCCTCGGAGACCAGCAGGGCGTTACTCCGAGCAATGTGGGAGCCGGCTACACACTCCGCCGCATTATAAGGCGGGCAGTGCGCCACGGACGCAAAATCGGTATTGACGGGGCTTTCCTTGCAAAACCGGCAGACGTCATCGTAGACGAATATATCAATGCGTATCCTGAATTTGCCGGAAAGAAAGAGTTCATCTTTAATGAGCTTACCGGCGAAGAGAATAAATTTCTTGAGACGCTCAAAAAAGGTGAAGCGGAATTTGCCAAGCTGCTGCCCAATCTCCAGAAAAATCCGCAGAAAGTCATTCCGGGGCGCGTTGCGTTCCGTTTGTATGATACGTTCGGCTTTCCGATTGAACTTACGGAAGAACTTGGCCGTGAAAACGGCATGACTGTCGACGTCGAGGGATTTAAGGCGGAAGAAAAGAAGCATCAGGAAGAGTCCCGTACGCTGAGTGCAGGCGCTTTCAAGAGCGGACTCGGTGACCACAGCGAAATTTCCACAAAATATCATACGGCAACCCACCTGCTCCAGCAGGCGCTTGTTAATGTACTCGGCGATGAAGTAGCGCAGCGCGGTTCCAATATTACGCCGGAACGCCTCCGTTTCGACTTTTCTTTCTCCCGTCCTATGACAAAAGAAGAAATCCAGAAAGTGGAAGATATAGTGAACGAACAGATTCGGAAAGATATGCCTGTTACAATGGAAGAAATGAGCCTTGCTGATGCAAAGAAAGGCGGTGCCCGTGCGTTGTTCAGCGACAAGTATGGCGAGCGGGTGAAGGTATACTCTATCGGCGATTTCAGCCGTGAAGTTTGTGCCGGCCCCCACGTACAGCATACTGCCCAGATCGGACATTTCAAAATTACCAAGGAACAGTCTTCCTCTGCCGGTGTGCGCCGTATCCGTGCGGAAATAGAAGGCGGTCTCCCGCTTGATTCGTTAAAGTGAACCTGTATTCTGCTGTAACACAACGACGGAATATTTGTTATAATTGAAACAGACTTTTTAAAGGAAAGAAAAATGAAGCGTTTTGCCCTTGTTTTTATAGTATCGATGGTAGCTGCGGCTGCTGTTTTTGCACAATCAGACCTGCAGGTTCTTGCTGTCATAAAACTGAATAAAAATGAATCTATTACAGTTAAGCAGCTGAAGACCCGCGTTGAAGCTTATAAAAAACAGACAGGTAAAGTTTTTACTGTCGAAGAAAAGAAACAGATACTCGATGCACTTATTGATGAGAAACTTGTCATGCAGGCTGCCCAGAAAGCCGGAATTTCCGTGCCCGACAGTTCCGTAGACCAGTATTTTCTCCAGACAATGTCGCAGCAGGTGGGCAAAAACGTCACCGAGCAGGAATTGGATACGCTCGTCCAGCAGCAGACAAAAATGTCGCTTGACGATTATATGAAACAGCAGGCCGGTATGACGGTCGCAGATTACAAAGAGTATCTCAAAGCCCAGCTTACCGCACAGCAGTATATCATTTCCCAGCGCCAGAGCGAACTCAAAGGAATTGCGCCTACCGACGATGAAATCCGCGCTTTTTATGAACTGCATAAAGCTTCCTTTGTCTGGAGCGACATGATAAAGATTTTCCTGGTATTTGTTCCGAAGAACGGAAAGCCTGAAGATGCAAAATCAAAAGCTACAGAACTGCTCAACAGTTATAAAGATAAGAAAATGACACGCGATCAGATTACCGTAAAATCAAAAATGGACGGTTCCGGCTTCCAGGCGGGCGAAATGCTTATCAACAAGACGGAAAACAGCGCATCTCAGCTTGGAGTCGCATACAAGGACTTAATCGATCTTTTTACAAAAGATGCCGGCTATATTTCTGATATTCAGGATAATCCGACAAACTGCCAGTTTTATGCAGTTACCGATAAGTATGCCGCAAAGATGCTTGCATTGAGCGACGTCGTACAGCCGGGAACAACGGTAACCGTGTACGATTATATCAAACAGAACCTTTCGCAGCAGAAACAGATGGAATACCTGCAGACTGCAGCGACCGAGATTTCAAAATCTCTTGATACGCCGGAAAATGTCGACCGCAAAAAAACAGGTGCCGATCTTGATAAGCTGCTTAATTGGGAAGGAAAGTAATAAGTGTCACGCAGAAAAGGAAGAATTCTCGCATTTCAGGCGCTTTATTCTCACGATGTCGGCGGCGTTTCTATCGACGACCTGCTGACATTTTCATGGGTGAATAAAGATGAAAATCCTGATGCGGATTACGACAACGAAGCGTACACATTTGCACGCCTTCTCATAACCGGTACAATGGAACACATAACGCAGATAGACGATTTGATCAAGCAGTATCTTTCGGCACACTGGGATTTTGACCGTGTGAACAAGGTTTCGCTTGCCATTCTGCGCATGAGTGTTTATTCGCTTCTGTATCAGAAGGAGACAAATTCCTCTATCGTTATTGACGAAGCAATAAATATAGCAAAAGATTTCGGTGCCGATGACTCGTTTAAGTTTATTAACGCCGTGCTCGATAAGATAAGTAAGGTAGCTCAAGTTCCAGAAGAGGGTTGATATGAACAGGGTTCGGGTCTTATACCGGTTCCTGCTTCCAGAGTTTTTCATCGTCGTCCTTATTATTGCCGCAGTCTCATGCAGCATGAGTGCTTCCCGCAATTCTTTTACCGGGAAGCTGGACGAAATTGATGTCCTTATAGAGCAGGGACAGGATAAAGACGCCGTAGACGAGCTCAAAAAAATCGAAAAAAAAACATATAATTCATGGTCACGCATAGGCATATTCCGCCGGTATAATCAGCTTGGGGAAGCAGAACTTGCGGAAAGGGTTCTTAAACAAGGGCTCAGGAAAAATCCCCGGAATCCCGAAATGTCTGCCGTTTATTCGAACTTTCTACTGCGGAATGGACGGGTTGACGAAGCTGTACAGGCTGCCGCATGTCTGCGGGGAACGGAGTACGGTTCTATTTATTCGGAGGCGTATCTCGATTCGGTTTTTTCATCGGCAGGAAACGATGCAGCATCGTATGCGGATAAGAAATTTTATCCTGTGTACTACGATGCGTATGCGGGGTCTCACGATTCGTACTGGCTGCGGAGCTGTGCTGTTGTCTGCATGCGGAACGGAGAATACGACAAAGCTGCTGCACTTCAACCTGATGACTTTACAGAACCTGAGGATGCATACTTCTGGGGTCTTGTCGCATTCGATAACAAATTGTACGGAAATGCTGCCGCGCTTGCCCGGAAAGCGCAGTCGCTGTATCCTGAATCAACCATAAAATCACGCCGCAGTGTATCTCCTGTTGAAATAGGCCTGCTGCTTTCTGATGCGTATGTTTCGCTTTCCGAAACGGAAGAAGCAGAAAACGTGCGCCGTTCGCTTCTTGACAGTCTTTCAGCAGATAAAACGGCTGCCGGTTCCGGCACTGAATCGTTTAGAACAATGCTGCCCGCAGTCTATGTTGACAGTGCGCTGTATGCAGCTGCGAACGGTAATGATACGGAGTGCAGCCGTCTTTTGTCATACACAGTCGACACCTGGCCGGATTTTGTTCCCGGCCTTATTTCGTATGCCGACTTTGCATACCGGACAAGTCTGCCGCTTGCCGAAACACCGCAGGAAACGGTACTGCGCGATAAGGGTCTTGCCACCCTGCGGATGGAGAAATACGATAACCGTGCAAAAATACCTGTAAGTGATGCTGCATACAGAATGGACAAAAGCCTGGAGAGAAAAAACGACCCGCTGCTGTACATAGCACGGCTGGATTTAAAATACAGAACAGACAAAACGCTTACGGTGAACGAAAAAATTGCAGACGTGTGGAACGAGCTTGAAAGCAGTGAAACAGGGACTGATACATATCCTGTGCTGCTTCTTGAATTTGCAGTCAGCAAACTGTTGTCGTACGGGCAGGCTGAAGATGCATGGACACTTTACAGTAAATACATAGCATCAAAATATAAGTTCGACGCAGGCCGGGATTTTTGGGAACAGACTGCAGCTCATGTGAGGGAGTTTACGCTTGCAGAGGCAGAATACGCCGCCTGGTTTGCCGCGTACCAGCGGTATGCAGATACGGCCGTCCGTCTGTATGAATACTGCGTGTACGAAAGCGGAGGTTTCTCCGCCGACGGTGACGAACAGAAGAAGATATCCGCATATGTCTCAATACCATCCTGCATGAACCTTGCAATGATATACAGCAGTCTGGGTGCAAATGCACAGGCGCTTGATTTATATGCGGCCTCGGCATCCCGTACCGTTGATGTAAAGCAGAAAGCGGAAATCATGTACCGTATGGCTGTAATCTATTCGGCACAGCAGAAAAAGAGCGACGCGCTCAGGGCGGCAGATTATGCACTATCCCTTGATCCTTCACATGCACGGGCAAAACTGCTCTGCGACCAGTTATCGGCCGCAAAATAAAAAAACCGGTGCTGTGCGGCACCGGTAGTTTCAACGCAGGAATCCCGTTATTTTTCAATAACAGCAATAATGTCGCTCATCTTGAGAATAAGATGATCTTCATTGTTGATCTTGACCTGTGTTCCGGCATATTTGTCATACATGATATGATCACCGGCTTTTACCGTAATCTTATCCTCTTCCGTTCCCGGACCGACCGCAATAACTGTTGCTGTCTGTGTCTTTTCCTGTGCTGCTTCCGGAATAATGATTCCTGAAGCTGTTTTTGTTTCGGCCTTTTCGTTCTTTACAAGAACTCTGTCTGCCAACGGTTTGATAGTCATTATGTCAGCTCCTATACATTATGATTTAATAATTAAAATATGAAATCAAACGACTTCTTTTATATAATATACGGATTTTTGCTGTTAATCGTCAATAAAAAACAGGATAAAAAATGGGTCAAAAACGCCCATTTTGATGTAAATTTTATATTGCTGCGTAAAAAAGTCCCCAATTTATCAGTGCCGGGACTTGCTGTCAGAAAAAATGGATCAGGAAGAGAGAGCGGAGAATCCGTCAGTTCTTTATATCTGTTTATATTATAACAAAATATAAAATAACAGCATATTTTTTCTTTTTTTTACAGTAGATGGCACGATAATTGCTATATAAAAAGCATAAGGGGTGTTAAACTATGACAAATGATGAAAACATTTTAGCTATGTATCTTAAAGACATCAATAAAATCCCGCTTCTTACTCGTGAAGAAGAGACAGATCTTGCTCTGAAAGCAAAGAACGGCGATGCAGCCGCAAAAAATAAAATTGTAAAGGCGAATCTGCGTTTCGTTGTAAACGTTGCAAAAAAATATCAGAATCACGGACTTGACCTTTCAGACCTTATCAGCGAAGGAAACATAGGCCTTTTGACTGCCATCGACAGGTTTGATGTTGATAAAGGATATCACTTTATTTCGTATGCAGTATGGTGGATACGTCAGTCCATCCTCAAAGCTATTTGCGAAAAGAGCCGTGCAATCCGCCTGCCGCTCAACAGAGCCAACGAACTTGTACAGATTGAACACGCACGCAAGGCGGTAACCGGTGATAAAACAGAGGAAGAAGAGTTTGTGGAAGTCGCAAAGATGCTCAATATGCCGAGAGAGCATGTGCGCGAGATGATCAACATTTCCCGCGATATGGTTTCGCTTGATGCACAGGTTCACAGTGCAGAAAATGACCATGCGGCTGTAGGTGATTTTATTGAAGATGAGCGCTATGCGGATCCTGATGAAGCCGTAATGACAAGCGAGATGCGGAAAGATATAGACAGTGTGCTCAACACGCTGAAACCGAATGAAGCAAAAGTTCTCCGCCTGCGCTATGGCCTTGGCGGTACAAAACCGATGTCACTTAAGGAAGTCGGTGACAAATGCAACCTTACAAAGGAACGCATCCGCCAGATAGAAAAACATGCCATAGTCAGAATGCAGCACCCGACAAGAATGAGACAGCTTGAATCATATGTTGCATAAACCTGCATAACAGCTGAACGACCGCACCCTATATGGTGCGGTTTTTTTATGCCCGCGAGCCGTAATGAAATGGCTGAGTATGCGCACTTGTTATACGATAGTAATACGTTTTACTTGTTGATCTCAGTATCAATATCCCTGCCGCCATACATTATTCTGACAATCGTTACTGTGTTCTTCGTTTCATCAGGAATATAAAAAGCAAGGTACTTATTTATAGACAGTACGCGAAGCCCCTTTGACTTCCACGGTTCTTTCTCATACATATGGTATCGCAATGGAAATTCATCAAGCTGTTCAATTGCATCCATAATACGACTTACCTGTTTTCCTGCTATAACAGGTTCCTGCAAAATATTCGCAATATATTTATATATTGATATTAAATCTTCTTCTGATTTTTTTGTATATTGGACATTCCACTTCGTCATATAGAGTATTTTCGGCTCATTTCTTTGCGGACATCCTCCGCAGAAATTACACGCCCTGCTTCAATATCTGCAATACCGGCATTTATTTCTTTGTTAAACTGTTCTTCGGATAACGAGTTTATATTCAACGGTAAAGACGCAGGTAACTTCATATCAAAGGGAATGCCCTGCTGATAGATTACCTGTCTGAGAAACACATCTATTGCATTAGACATAGGTATGCCTAATTTACCGAGGATTTCTTCAGCTTGTTCTTTTACTTCCGGTTCAACCCGGGCAAAAATATTTGATGTTCGTGCCATGACTGCATTGTATGACAATATCCTGCAAATAGCAAGCTGATAGCTGTTATATACTTTTCCGGTATAAGAGACGGCATTCTTAAGAGGTTTACGTATTGCAACCTTTTGGTAAGGTGAATCATTTTTTGTTATAAAATTGATTTCATGTAAGAAAATGCATCGGTACGAGCCTGTACCAGAATATCCCTGTCCCGCTCTATATCCGCGATTCCCAGCTGCAGAGTGCCTGCCTGGAGTGTACCTGTTACTTCACCCGGACCGCGCAGTTTTAAATCCTGTTCCGCAATCAGGAAGCCGTCCGTGCTCTCGCGCATAACCTTCATGCGCTGAATGCCCGCTTCCTTTATATTTTTGCTGTAAATGAGAAAACAGTATGACTGTACATCGCTGCGTCCCACGCGGCCGCGCAGCTGGTGGAGCTGGGCAAGTCCGAAACGTTCGGCCTGTTCAACTACGATGCACGTCGCATTCGGAACGTCGACGCCGACTTCTATAACAGTAGTTGCGGCGAGTATTTGTATGCTGCCGTCACGGAAAGCATTCAAAGCTGCTACCTGTTCCTCTTCTCCCACACGTGAATGGACAAGCGCACACTTGAACTCCGGGTATACCTGCTGCGAAAGGTATGCAAACATTTCTTCCGCAGATTTTGGGGCGGTTTTTTGAGCCGGTGTATGTTCAGCGTCAGAACCGGGTACCGGCTCTTCATTTTCATCATATGTGCGGTCGTCCGCCTCTATTGCCGGATAGACAAAATACGCCTGGCGGCCGGCTGCCAGTTCTCTGCGTACTGCCTCGTATGCGTTCGATTCGTGCCCTTCTGCCACAAGGTACGTTGTCACCGGTTTTCTTCCCTTTGGCATGGTATGCAGAACAGAGACGTCGAGATCGCCGAACACTGTAAGGGCAAGCGTCTGCGGAATAGGCGTCGCGCTCATCATAAGCAGATGGAGGGTGTAAGACGACGTTCCGGCAAGCTGCCTGCCTTTTTCAACGATTGACTGGCGCTGCAGCACGCCGAACCGGTGCTGTTCGTCTATGACAGCAAGCTGCAAATCGTTGTACTGTACCTGCTGCGAAAAAAGCGCATGCGTTCCGATTACAATATCTATGTTTCCGTCTTTCAGTTGTTTGAGAAGCTGCGAACGGCCCGCGGCCTTTACGTTGCCGGTAAGAAAGGCAACGCGTATTCCGAGCGGTTCAAGCAGGCGGGCTGCTGTTTCCGCATGCTGCCGTGCAAGCAGTTCCGTCGGTGCCATGATGGCGCACTGGCCTTTCCAGCTTATGACCCTGAGGCATGCAAAAAAAGCAACAAGCGTTTTTCCCGAACCCACGTCTCCCTGCAGCAGCCGGGCCATCGTAAACACAGGTTTCCGTTCAGTATCCCTTTTTCCGCTTTCCGTGTCGTTCAGCAGTGCAGCCCTCTCGCGGTATCCGCGGTCAATATCGTTATCCATTTCAATGATGACTTTCTGCTGGTCGGCCGTAAGCGGAAACGGAAGGCGTTTAAGCAGCTCCTTCTGCAGAGGGGAAAGCGATGCAGCAAACGTTTCCTGTGTGAGTTCCGTAGTACTGCCGCTGCAGGGGTCGGCCGTAAGTGCCGCAGCGGGAACCGCACCCTTATGCTCCCATGCGCGTTTTGCAATGATGCACTGGAAGTTGAACAGCTCCTCAAATATGAGTGTCCGGCGGGCTTCCATGGCCTGTGCGATTGTTTCAGGCTCGTGGACAAAACGCAGCGCATCCCGTTTTGAAAGCAGTCTGCGGGAGGCTGCGATACCGGCAGGGAGTTCATTCTCTATGCCCAGTCCGTATTCGCGCAGTGCAGCCGCAATCGTTTTTCGTACATTTTTCTGATTGAGCCCTTCGGTAAGCGGATACACCGGCAGGACGCCCGAATCGGGCAGCGCGGTATTCTGAAAGTCCGCAATGTTTCCGTTTTCTTCCAGCCTGGTTATTTCGAACGATGTGCTTTGGAGTGCACCGTATTTTATTTCAAACGTTCCGGTGACGGAAATAACAGTGCCGACAGGCAGCTGTTTTTCAAGAAACGACCGGTTGAACGCGATAAGCTGCGCATCCATAGTTCCGTCGGATATGACGAGTTTCAGCGTCTTCATCCGCCCGTAGCCGAACCATTCGTGCGCCGTAACAACTGCCGCGCAGTGTACTTTTGACTGGCGGAATTGTGAGAGTGGAACACGCTGTGTGCGGTCTTCGTAATCTTTCGGATAAAAGGTGAGCAGATCGGCCACCGTAAAGACGTTGAGTTTTGCAAAAAGTTTTGCTGCTGACGGTCCGACACCGGGAAGTGTGCTGACCGGGTTTTTTATGTCAGCGAGTTTCACGGTGCCCTTCTAGAACGGTATTTTCTGCACGAGGTGGATGAAGAAATTCATAAGAACCTGCCCGCCTACGAGCAGCATGATCAGCATTACAATCGTAATAAGAACAGCGTTTCTGTAACTCTGGAATTTACCGTTTGAAAGGAATTTCGTAAAACGATGCACGAATGGTTCAAGTGCGTAATCAAGCTGGGACCAGAACGACCCGTAGTAGTTCGAACGTTTCTGCGTAAGCATCGCGATAAATCTGATGATAAGCAGGATAAGCAGGAAGCCCATAAGAGAGGCAAAAATTGACCATAACATGCCTATGAAGATTGCAAGTATACCGCCGAAATAAATACGTCCGGTAACAGCTATGTTGCTGAGAATTGAGGAAAGCGCATAGAGCAGGCCGATAGAGACTGCCGGTGAAAAATCAAGGCTGCCGACCTGCATCCAGCGGACACCGCGGAAAATATTCAGGAATGGATCGCAGATATTTGAAAGAAACCGCCCGAAACCGGAATATGACGCTCCCGGAATCCATGTAAGGATGATTCTGATAAAGCATAAAAATGCATAGATATTAACTGCCGATGCGAGCATCTGAAAAACGTATGCCATGTCTCAATTCCTCTATAAGTAAGCGTTATGCGGTCCAAACGTCTTTCACATACGGCATATCCCTCAGGTTTCTGATTGTGTCAGTATCTGAAGAAACGGTAAGCTGGTCGTTTGCTTTGACGATATACGGACCGTTGGATGTATCTATATGAAAATATACGAAGCATTTGCCTGTTTTGCCAAATAAAAAATCTTTTAATCTGACAATATCTGCTTCGTTTTTATAACTGTTTTCAAGTTCGACGTGTACTTCCTGTATGGAACGCGTCTGGAGCTGATTCGGGTCTTCGATTGAATCCGCAATGAGAGAAGGTGTGTCGCGGCTTCCGTCCACTTTGCCCCTGATCGCGTAAACGCCGTCATTGTGAACGGTCATTCTCATCGTTTCCCATGTTTTCGGGAAAAATGTCACATCTATGGAACCGCTGTAATCCTGCAGCTTCCCAAACGCCATTTCGGTGCCCTTTTTTGTGCGGATTGTGCGCAGTTCCATCATCATGCCGAGCGCAATATATTCACGGCCGACATTGCGCGTCTGCCATGAATTCGATCCTGCCGCGGTAAGTGCATCTTTTTCGGCTTGCGCAGTTTTGGCTTCGCGCCCGATATTCTGGGAATTGAGCGTGACCGCGTTTTGAATCGCCACTTTATAGTCGTCCAGAGGGTGCCCGCTTATGTAGCTTCCTATAAGTTCTTTTTCTTCGTTGAGCTTTTCCATACGCGGCATATCCTCAATTTCTTCAAATACGAAGTCCGCAAAGACTTTCTCGTCTGTACCGCCGAAAAGGTCTTCCTGTCCGTATTCATTGCCGGCTTTCTTTGCATCGGCATAGTCGACGGCCCTGTCGAGATTTTTAAGCAGCGTCGGCCTGTTCTGACCGAGTTTGTCGAATGCACCTGTTTTGATAAGGACTTCGATTGCATGTTTATTTACGGTTTTAAGGTCAATGCGGTCAAGGAATTCCATGAAACTCTGGAAGGACCCGTTTTTTTCCCGTTCCTGGACAATGCTTGTTGCAGCCGCGTCACCCATTCCCTTAATGCCTTTAAGGCCGAAGACGATTTTTCCGTCAACGACATCGAAAATCGTATCGGAACGGTTAACATCAGGGGCATCAACCTCGAGCCCCATCCGGCGCGCTTCGGCGATATAAGCCGGCAGACCGTCGGTTGAAGTGATTTCGTTTGTAAGGTTCGCCGCCATAAATTCGGCCGGCTTGTGGCATTTGAGCCAGCCGGTGCGGTACGCGACCACGGTGTACGCCGCTGCATGTGACTTATTGAATCCGTAACCTGCGAAAGGAACCATGATTTCAAAGATGTCGCCTGCATGCTGTTCCGTGAAACCGTTTTTAACAGCCCCTTCGATAAATTCCTTCTTTTTTCCCATCAGGACTTCGATTTTCTTTTTTCCCATGGCACGGCGCAGCATGTCTGCACCGCCGAGTGAAAATCCTGCAATACGCTGGGCAACCTGCATGACCTGTTCCTGATACACCATAACCCCGTATGTCTCTTCAAGAATATCCTTAAGACACGGATCAGGGTATGTGACAGTTTCAGGATGCAGTTTTCCCTCTACATATTTCGGAATATAGTCCATCGGGCCGGGGCGGTACAATGCATTCAATGCTACAAGGTCTTCAAGTTTACGCGGCTGGGACTGGCGCAGAATTTTCTGCATGCCGGGCGATTCAAACTGGAATACGGCAACAGTGTCTCCGCGGGAGAATAAATCGAACGTCTCTTTGTCCGTCTCACTTACCTGTTCCGTACTGAATTCCGGTTCACCCGGTTTGCGGTGCTTGTTGATGATGTTTTCCGCATACCTGATAAGGGAGAGCGTTTTAAGTCCGAGATAGTCCATTTTTACAAGACCGCACGGTTCTATAATATCCATCGTATACTGCACGCCCACTTCGCCGGTCTTCGGATCCTTGAATATTGGAGCCCAGTCGGGAAGGGGAGTAAGCGAAATGACCATACCGGAAGCATGAAGTCCCGTATTGCGGTTGATGTTTTCAAGTTTAAAGCACAAATCAAAGAGTTTTTTGTACCGCGGGTCTTCACGGTAGGGAATGAGCTGTCCGTTGTCGGGATGCTTTTCGTCGGGCGGTGTAAATGCATCCTTGAGTTTTGCTTTCGGATTGTCGGGAATCCCTTTCTTGAGAATATTCACTTCCGAAAGGGGGATGCCGAGAACGCGCCCGACATCGGCAATAACTGCTTTTGCCTTGAGCGAACCGAATGTAACTATGTGGCCGACCTGCGGGTCTCCGTACAGATCGCGCGTGTGCTGGATGATGTCCTGGCGGAAATCGTAGTCCATATCCACATCAAAATCAGGCATCGATACACGTTCAGGATTCAGGAACCGTTCAAATATCAATTTAAAGCGGAACGGGTCTATGTCGGTAATTGTCATCGCATATGCGACAAGCGAACCTGCGCCCGAACCGCGTCCCGGCCCGATCGGCTTTCCGTGCTCTTTAGACCAGTTGATGAACTCCCACACGACAAGGAAGTATCCGGAGAATCCCATATTGAATATGATGCCGAGCTCGTACATTGCCCGGTCGAGTATTTCTTTTGTAATGACTTTGTAACGTTTCCTCAGACCCGTTTCCACCAGATGGAGAACGTACGAATCCTGTGTCGGAAACTGTTTCGGGATTTCAAAACGGGGCAGACAGTCCTTAAGCTGCTGTGTCTTGTACTGCGGAATGGTAAGATTGCACATAGCGGCTATTTTTACCGTGTTCGCCAGCATTTCAGGATAACCGGGGAAAAGCTGCGCCATTTCCTGTTCGCTTTTAAGGTACCATTCGGTCCTGCCGTCTCCCATTGTCTGGTGCGCATCTGCAAGCAGCTTTTTAAATCCTATGCAGCGCAGTACATCCTGCGCTTCTGCATCGTCGCGGTAGCAGTAATGCACGTCGTTTGTCACAACCATCGGAATGTTGAGCTTTTTTGCAATCGCAATGAGTTTCGGCGCGACGTCTTTCTGTTCCTGAATTCCGTGATCCTGCAGCTCTATGTAATAGTGGTCTGGTCCGAACAGCTCCGAATACCGCTTTACGAGCTCTTCCGCTTCTGCTTCATCCCCGTGCAGCAGCATCTGCGGCAGTTCGCCCTGAATACAGGCGGAAAGGCAGATGATTCCCTCGTGGTACTGTTTAAGCATCTCAAAGTCGATGCGCGGTTTGCCGTAGTACAGGCCTTCCGTAAATGCACGGCTTGAAAGCCACGACATATTCTTGTATCCTTCCGCGTTTTCACACAGAAGGATAAGGTGATAGTACTTTCCGCCGTACCTGTTTTTTTCCTGCACCGTGTGATCTTTTTCTGCGACGTAGAATTCCTCGCCGACAATCGGATTTATACCGTTTGCATGGCATGTATGCTCAAAGTTGAGGGCTCCGAACATATTGCCGTGGTCGGTGAGCGCAAGAGCCTTCATATTAAGCTGTTTTGCGCGCGCTATAAGCGTATCAATCTTGGAAGCTCCGTCGAGCAGCGAATAGTCCGAGTGGACGTGAAGATGAACAAAATTGGAAACAGGCGTGCCTTCGGGCGCGTCGGGAAATACGTGAATGTCTGCCATATCGGAGAAAGTATAGACGATTCAGGCGTTTAATGAAAGGGTGCGGCGGTGTTTACGCGGTTCATTTTGAAATAGTACTTCCACAAGAACGTTTTTCTGATAAGCAAGAATACGTTATCATTTCTATAGCAGATTATGTTATATTTATGGTATAATCAGGCCATAATTATAGGAGGTTATTATGCCATGTATAGTACCAATCAAAGATTTAAAGAATACTGCTGAAATATCAGAACTTTGTCATAAAGAAAATGCGCCAGTTTTTATTACCAAGAATGGATATGGCGATATGGTAATAATGAGTATAGAAACCTATGAAAGTTCCTGTTTTATGCAGGATGTTTATGGCAAAATAGAAGAAGCGGAAGATGATATTCAAAACAATAGATTAGTTGATGCAAAATCAGCAATTCAGAACAGTAAGGACAAGTATGAACTTTAATGTCCAATTAACAGATTCGGCAAAACATGATATTGATATGATCGTAGATTATATAGCAAAAAATCCTGATAATCCAATTGCGGCTGATAATTTTTTAAATAAGGTTTTAAAGACTATAGATCTACTGTCATATAATCCAATAATGTATCCATTTTGCAATAATGCCCGACTGAAAAAGAAAGGATACAGAAAAATGATTATTGACAATTATGTTTTTCCATACATAGTAAAAGAAAACGATGAGATAATAATAATTTCACGCGTGATTTATGCAAAGCGTGATTATGGAAAAATGCTGTAAGCACAATGACATCCAGTCTTTCCGCGTCAGGCCTTTTTTACTGCTTTTGTTGCATAAAATGTCGGCACATTGTACGTATGTAAATTTCCGTCTTCATTTATATCCTGATATATATCGCTTAACGTGAAACCTGCTTTCAACTGCCCGCCGATTTGCTCCTCGATAGTGTGTGAAAATTGAATGCCCCAGTCCTGCTCTACGGATTTTTTATACAGCTGTTCATCTTCTAACGGATTGAACGGCAGCTTTTGCACTATTTCCGTTTCATCATCGTTAAACAGATAGTTGATTCCGTTATCAAATCCTGCCAGCAGTATTCCGTTCGGTTTTAATATCCTGTAGCATTCATCCCATACCGGCTGCACATCTTCTATATAGCAGTTTGAAACCGGATGAAAAATCAGGTCGAACTGATTGTCTTCAAACGGCAGCCGTTTTGTCATATCGTGTTTTACGATTTTTACCGTATAGTGCTCACGTTCCGCTACGAGCCGTTCGCTTTCAAGCTGTTTATCAGAATAATCAAGAATTGTACAGTCTGCACCGAGCGCGGTGAAAACAGGTATCTGCTGCCCGCCGCCCGAAGCCAGGCCGAGTATACGCGCGTTTTTAAAACTGCAGAACCATTCTTTCGGGACGGCCTTTGTCGGCGTCAACAAAACTGACCATTCGCCTTTTTGCGCTTTCAAAAACGTTTCATGATTTATGGGTTCTCCCCATTTCCATCCGGATTCCACCCAGCTGTCGACGGCTTTTGCATTTATATTCTGATAGTCATTCTGATTCATACTGTAAAGGAGTATATAATGTACCGGTAAAATCTGCAAGATAATTTCAATGGCAGCCCTGTTGTTCATTTTTCCATCAGGAAATCTACGTATTCGCTGAGTTTGTTTTTATGTCAAAAAGAGGAACATGCATAAAATCCTCCTTACAGGAGTATACAAATAAAATAGCTATACGTTAAATATAATAGCTATATCGAAAATATTTGATACTAAAGGATTACCAGCAGTTTTTGTGAATCCGTTCTTTTATATTTATTTCTTTTTGAAGGACTGCAGGTACATCTTTTGACGGTTTACCGATCCCAATAAAGCACGGCATCAGGTAATCTTCGGGAAAATTTAAAACTGAAGTTTTTAGAGGTTCCTGCTATAAAAAATCTGACAACCTATCTTTTATTCGTGCGGAGGGTTTAATACCCCGACCCTTGGGTCGTATGAAGGGTATTAAATCCCGACTGCGATACCTTTAGAGAACAATATACCCCGCTGCTTGCGGCGGGGTTATTGATTAATTTTCAAATTCATACCAGCTCCCTGACAGGCGTTGGGTCGGACAGAAAATCCGAATCTTTCATAAAAAGTTTCTTTATCCTTTGCTGCCATTAATGCTACGTTGGCAAGATGCACCGCGTTCCTGTTTATATATTCCATTATTTGATTCATGATATTGGTACCGATATGTTTCCCCTGATATTCCGGTAATACAATGATGTCTTTTATGAAGAAATCTATTTTTTCATCACCTAAAACTCTTCCCATCCCGACAATTCTATTATTTGAATCATCAACTGCCGCAATACTGTACAGGTAATGCTCTAATGATTTTCCTATTTCGTTTTCGTTAAATTCATTCCATCCGACACTTTTTCGCAATATGTTAAATTCACACGGTGTTACGGCCCGTTCTATGTATTTAATCATTCTATTCTCCACCCGAAGGATTCTGCATGACATGGATTATACTGATTTTTGCGGCGTTTAGTAATCATCGGTCTATTCTGCCTATTATACTATCTTCGGCATCAGGTGTATTATATAGTAAAGCTCAGGAGGATTCGGAGAATGGCGGAAGAACGGGAAGAAAAAGGACGGCGGTTACGCATACTTCAGATTGACGAACGTATCAGGGACGAAACATATCCCAATGCAACAACGCTTGCAAAGGCATTCTGCGTGTCGCGCAGCACGATTGTACGCGACCTCGATTTTCTGCGTGACCAGTACCGCGCGCCCATCGAGTACGACAGCCGGAAAAACGGCTATTACTACACCGACCCCTCTTTTTTTATGAAAAGCTTCATGCTGAGCGAGGGGGAGCTGCTCACGCTTTCCGCCGCAATGCCGCTCCTTGAGCAGTACCGCAATACGCCCATAGAATCTTCTATAAAGCAGCTGTTTACCAAACTGCTTGCCATGCTGCCGTCCGGAGTTTCCGTCGATTCCACGTTTGTCGGGAAGGACATCAGCTTTATAAGCGACCCGCTCCCGCAGATAGAAGAGACTGTTTTTACGACCGTATTCCATGCGCTCAAGCAGCACTGTACCGTTACATTTTCGTACCGTTCGCTGAGCAGCCTTGAATACCGGAACCATACGGCAGATCCGTATCACATAGTCTGCCAGAAGGGAAGCTGGTATGTGCTTGCGTTCAGCCGTGAACACGGTGAAGTACGCATGTACGCCCTGTCGCGCATGAAGGATGTGGCCTGTACTGACAGCCATTTTATCATACCGGAAGGATTCAATCCTGAAACATATTTTGACCCGTCGTTCGGCGTGTGGAATACGAACGAAAAGCCGGTAAAAATTGAACTGCTGTTTGAGGCACGCATAAATACGCTTATTCTTGAACGCACGTGGCACGAGTCGCAGGAGCTGCATCAGAATGAGGACGGCTCCGTGCAGCTCTCGTTTACGTCGAATCAGACCGAAGAAATTCTGCACTGGGTTATGAGTTTCGGCTCCGCCGTTACGGTGCGTAACCCGCCGGAACTTGCCGCCCGCGTAAAGGAAGAGGCGGAACGTGTGGCGGAAAAGTACAGAATGCGGTGAAATACATTAAGGGCACCTCTAAAATATAAAGAAGGTGGAAGTTTTAACACGAAGTGTCAGAACTATCAGTTTTTTTCCACGTATTTATAATTGTGTAATTTCTTCTTCCGACAGGCCTGTATATTCAGCTATTTTTGCAACAGCAAGTCCGTCATTTTTCATAGTAAGCGCTAGTTCCCTTTTAGCCTGCATTGTTCCCTGTTGAATACCCTGTTGAATACCTTTCTGAAGACCTTTCTGAAGACCTTTCTGAAGACCTTCCTGAAGACCCTGTTGAATACCCTGTTCCAGTCCCTGCTCCTGCATATACTGGAGTTCTGTTTTCCTGTCGCTTTCGATAACCTCCCTGTCCAGCTCCCGCTTCCATAGCACCCAGTCGGAACTGATTTTATCCAGCGTTTTTTTCGCTTCCATAATTCCTCCCTATAAAAGTCGGGCGAAGCCCGCGCGCAAAGGATTGCGCGGATCGCAGTTTGGGCTTTGAACAAACTGCAAAAGGATAAATGACAGGGAAGTCATTTATCCTTTCTCCTTCAGCATCCGCCAGATGTCTGACATACTCCTGTTTGCAGGGATTGTCAGCATCTATCATAAACTTACACCATCTTTCTTCCGAATGCAAGTTTTCCGGCGGCACGTCGCCCAGTGCATCTATTTTAGGCAGTTCAAGAAATATCACAGTCTGTATACCGGAAAGCAGATGTCCGTTATCTTTCTGCATGCAGTAATAACTTACGGCAGACTGATCGTCTGTATCGAAAATGAAATTGAGCAGTGAAATCTGATAGACTTTGGGCATAGTCTGCCAGTTGTCACCTTTGCGAACTACCGTGTTAAGCAGCCGCGCGCACAAATATTCAGCCCGCCGTCCGAAGGAATGATATCTGTTCACCCCCTGCAGCTCTATATCTGCTGCTTCTCCGTCGTTGAACGTACAGGAAACGTCGAACCTGACGGCTTTGTCGCTGTCGTCCAGTACGGGCGGCTCATTGGGCCGCAGCTGCACATCTTTTACTTCTTTGTGCAGAACGGCGGAAAGGAAAGAGCGTAACGCTGTGTGTGATTCTTCAGATTCGTTCGTAAACAATGCCTTAAAAACTTCGTCGTGGCAGGGATCGAGCAGTGCGTCCGGAGAGGGACGGTAGCGGTTCAATTTTTCATAGTCAGTATTCATACAGGAAAACCTCCTGTATATAATTCGCTTCAGATATTCGTTTTCAGGCGGTTTCCTGCAACCTTATAAAAATACTGCCATATATACACAGGGGTTGAATGTCCCCACGGTTGGTGTTTCAGAGTAACGATAAATTTCTACTGTTGTAGATTGTGGATTAAGTTATTTTCATTTTGAGTGGTTGTTATGATTGGTTTTAAGAAACAAATAAGACATGCAATATGAGAAAATTCCACGCCATAGAATTTTGTAAACCACGCCTGGGAAATTTATGTACTACGCCATGGAATTTTATATACCATGGCGTAGTACATAAATTTTCCTGCCATGAAATGTAAATTTCTATGGCGTGAAATTTTACATTTCATGGCAATGTTTTTTAAATTCCCTGACGGGGAATTTAAATTTTTATCCACTGTTTATTCGTGCGGAGGGTTTAATACCCCGCCCCTTGGGGCGTATGAAGGGTATTAAATCCCGACTGCGATACCTTTAGAGAACAATATACCCCGCTGCTTGCGGC
>WSSedB1CaDRAFT_10000111_pt1 | contig 40369 bp, 36 predicted proteins | sample WetSurSB1Cattail_FD_9460 | JGI IMG/M metagenome (IMG submission 9460)
TTGTTTTTTCATAATGAGATACCTCCGAATTGTTTTCTCTATTGTACTATATTTTTCGGATTTCTCATTTCAAATTGATCTATTTATATTCTAGCAGCAAAGCAACACGTGCCACAATTATTGATGAACTTACGAAGGTTGATAAAACCTCAAAACAAAGTTTCTTGAAATTTGACAAGAAGTTTTTGATCCCGACTGAAACAGCAGAAATGATGGTTGAAATTTTGCCGGATGAAGTAACCTATCCAGATACAACGGCAATATGGGAAGAGTCCTTAGAGAATATTGTTCAGGATAAGATCTCTTTTACTAGTTTCCTTGAAAAACAAAAAATATTTTTACAAGATGCTATCGCTGCCGCAAAAGAGACAAAGATAACAACACCTAAAGATCGTGTGATATGTCCTGCTTGTGGCTCTGTCTTGATTCGCAGAAAAAGTTCTAAAGGGTCAGGCTATTGGTGGGGCTGCTCAAATTATCCAAACTGCAAAGCAATGTATCCGGATAAAAACGGAAAGCCGGATATAACACCACCAATTTCATGCCCTGGATGTAAAAAAGGAAACCTGCGTAAACGAAAAGGATCTAAAGGAGACTTTTGGGGATGTTCGAATTATCCAAACTGTAAAGCAACCTATCCGGATAAAAAGGGAAAACCAGATCTTAAAGTGTAAATAAAATCAAAGGTTTAGCAGAAAAGGTATTAAAAAAAGTGTTTATATGAATACAAAATAGGAGAGATTCAATATGTATGATAAAGAAAATGCAAAAAAAAATAATACTGAAGCAGGAATGATAGGATCATCAGGTGCTGATGATCCTAAACGGAGTAAATTTGAGGAAATTGCTGCAAGACGAGTTACCGAAGCTTGCCATAAAATTCAACTGATAGGTAATCTGGCGAATCTATCAAATTATCACTACACTGAAGTGCATACAAAACAGATATTTAAACAATTAGACGAAGAACTTGTCGCATTAAAAGCAAAGTTCATGCCTAAAACCAAAGCAATAAAACCTGTGTTTAGTTTTAAAGATGAAGATGAAATTTGAAAATCGATTATAGTAAAGCAGCCGAAAGCCAACAGGTTTGATCGTTGGTTTTCGGCTGTGGTGTTTTTTCTTTGGATTTTTGTGTTGCAGTACAGGTATAAAATGATACAACAATAGATATGACAAATAAAAGCTCTAATCAACTTATAGTAAAAAGTGCTGCTTAAGGCTTAATCAGTCTTAGCGGGCAATCCAGAAAAAGCGGGTTAATTCTAATTAATTAAGGTTGGGGCTTTATTTTTTCACTTGGAATCTGTAGAATGTAAATAGGGAGCTGATTATCATTGAAAAAAGAAAATATATTTACTGAACTAGAGGAAGTAGAAAAAATAGAGACATTACACATAGAGGTCGAATTAACTGAAAAAGAAATTCAGGCTTACAAGCAATATTGTATTAATATTAATACACCAAAGGAAAAGGACATAAAGAACTACATTATCTCAAAAATCAAAAGATAAATATATGTAAAGAAACAGCAAAAAGCAATAAAACACATTAAATGTTAATAAATGAAGTAAGCTCCATAAGTTAGATTTCTAGGTCTAACTTATGAAGCTTAAAATGTTTGAAAATTAATATTTTTTTGTAACTATTCAGTAGTACTTCGTACCAATAATGGATTTTGTTTCTATAAAATAAATAAAGTGTTTCTTAAACGGACATAATGACTTTTAGGGGGCGTTACTACTTTTTTAATAAATTCTCCTGCTATACTAAAAAATATAGATATAGCAGGAGGTTTTTTATGAGCAAAATATAATATACTCGAGTCTGTGGCAAGGATAGAAATCTTCGGTGGCAGCATCAGGCATTGGAGAAATATGAGTTTCCTCAAGAAATTGCTTTTGTGCAGTAGACATTAAATAAAAGGAGGACTATTAATTATGAAATTCAAATCAATAGTATTCTATAGTGAAAAAAGCAAACAGGATTTAATTAGTAAGTATTCAATAGCTATTGTCGGATTTGCAGGACTGATTATACTAGCAATGCTCTTTTACCCAAACAAATTTACTTATATTAATACAAATTTAAATCAAGTTACAAATATGATATCTTTGTTTAGCTTATTATTTGCTTTATGTGCATTAATAATTGCGTTATTAGCCTATAGAGCAAGTGGTTTGCGGCCACGTTTAAAATTACAAGTAACACCATATCTTCATACAGATAGCTCACAAGTTGAAATGTTTGTGGATTTATCTGGAGAGGTTTCATTAGGACGCCCTCACAACGAGTGGTCAATTATACTGAAAAATGAAGGTGATGTAAGCGCAAAATTTTCTATGGTTAGAATGCACTTTGAAGGTGCTTTTTTTCTTGAAGATAGTTTCAAAGGTTGGCAGGCTATTGATCATGTTTATACGAAGGGATACTATGGCTATCAATGGGTTTATAATGATTCTAGTAATTTATATCCAAGCTTTGCAGTAAGACTCCCTACGATAGACTTTAGTGGTAAAAAGCTTGGCGGGAAAATACTTGATCAAAGTTGTTTTGATTTCTCGGTGATTTTTACTTTTGTTGCTGATGGTGTACCTACAACAAAATTAACTATTCCTGTAAAAGTACATAACTCAATTCATTAGATATCCAATAATGTCTTGAAAAGATTCATGCTTGGAAATTATTGTGGGTTAAAAATCTGTTTAATTTGTTATTGCAATTTACAAAATTATATGAATTGTATTAATACATATGCTATGAATACAGAATACAGTTTGTAATCTGTATTCATAGCAGGAATTTTCTTTTAAAATGACGAAGTAGACCGTGTTATAATTTCATAATGACATTAGGTAGCGCAAACTGAAGGGAATCAGTAATGTAATGGTAAAGAAAAAAGCTTGATTGGTTATAATACAAAAAGCATGTTTTGAAAAAATACTTTGATATTCGTTCATTTAGCAGCGAACAGCAAAAGAATTCTGCTGTTCGCTGGGTTGGGAATAGTTATCAGGGTATTTTTATTTGTTTTAAGAATACATATTGTTGACAAAGTGTAATCAGTGAGCGAACTGATTATTTATAATTTTCATAAAATTAAACAAGGAGAGAGATAGTAAATTTACTAAATGCAGTCTTTTTCTTAGATTTTGATGATAAGTTTTTTGCGACATAAAGCTATAATAGGAGACGCAATTGATGGACTAGTTGAATTTTTTTTTTGCAAAGAAAGGAATGGAATTATGAAGTATCTTTCTCTTTATGGCGGAATTTGGATATAGTCATGAACTTCTACTGGTGAAATACTAGGTATGCATATGATATACATATACTGAAGAGATAAATTTATATTGGTTAAGTTATGAACTTGTTTCCGGCAAAAAATTGCGTGTCAGTGAAATAGTTGCTTTTATATAAAAATCGTCGTAGCTAATAGAAAATTAAAAAAAACAAAGGTTATTCTGCTATTTTTAAAAATGAAATCATAAAATAGTATAAGAAAAATAATTTTTTTAATAAACCCAAATTGGGAGGCATTAAAATGTATAAAGCAAAAAAAATTGTGTATGCATTCATAGTGATTGTATTTTGTAGTGGGAATTTATCTGTTTACGCGATGGTATCCTCAAATAATCCTGTTGTTTTAATAAAAGAAAATAAAACATATGTAGATAATGTAAATGTGAAGCCTATAAGGTTTTTACTGTACGCAGACCGACGACTTATGTTAGAAGCTACGAGGGAAAAGGAGCTTTTAGAGCAATTAAAAAATAATAAAAATTTTTGGGGTGAAAAAAACCCGGAGACTTTGGTTTCAATGAACAATTTGGCAAAATTCTATAGGTTTGAAAAAAAGTATCAAGAAGCGCACTCATATTGGATGAAAAAACTTTGACGTTGCGCAAAGCTGTGTTAGGGGAAAGTCATATGGATACACTGATGAGTATGAATAATTTGGCAGAAGATTGTAGGTTATTAATGAAGTATCAAGAAGCCTTACGGTTAGATCAAAAAACATTAGATTTGCGAGAAAAATTTTCAAACGAAGGTAAGGATATTTCGCAGGAACGTAATATAAAATATACATTAATAACAGTCAGAAATTTAATAAAAGATTGTGAAGCATTAGCTCTGTATAAAAAAACATTAGAATTAAAAGTGAAATATGATTTTTTGGAAAAAAAAATTAAAAACCCTAATGATATTACTGATGAAGAGGTGCAAGATGAGGCTGATTTACTTGGGAAAGAATTAAAATCTATTAAAGAGGCTGAAGATGATGAAAAAAATATTATACCGCCTAAATTTGGCTTGGATTAAGTCGTGCACGGTATGCTGTTGATTCTCTTTTATGGGATAAATATAATTTTATTTCTGTGAAAGTTTTTTTAAAATAATTCACAAATAATTTAGTCAAACACAGATAATGATATTATAACTAAAAGTTGGGAGGTGTTGTTTTGAAGCGTATTTGTTTTACAGCCATATGCAAGTTTCTACAGCGAATACATGGACGGTTCGCAAGAATACCTTTAAAGAAACGAATACATTTCTTGATAAATGTTTTTATTGGCGTAATGATCATGGTTGTTTTTTTGTTATTAGAATCGGGTCCATGGGGATTGCAGAATATAAATATGCAGTTTGATAATTATATCATGGCAGAATCTAAGAGTGCAGAAAATTTGCATGATCAAAGCCATCAATCACCAGATATTGTTTTTTTTGATATTGACAATGCTGCATATGTCCAATGGAACAGACCGGATATGGTTCCGCGTGATAAGCTGGCTAGTCTTGTGGAAAGTGCTTATGAGGGTGGTGCCAGTGTCATCGTGTTGGATTTTGATTTAGCAAGACCGGATTTCAGTCCACTCGAAAAACTGCCTTCGGAGGTACAGGCTTTAGATGGTAGACAAAGAGATGATATACTTCGCAGAGTATTGTTGAAAATCAAAGATCAACCTAAAAACACCAAAGTTATTTTTGCAGCACCAGCCTATGCTGATGGTACATTGCATAGGTTAGTGTATGGCGATTTGGTTGATAATATTTCTATTTTTAAGGCATCGCCAGATTTTTTAGTCAATAATTATGATCAAGTAGCTAGATTTTGGAAGCCATATAATTTTGTACGGGAAAGTAATGAGCAACCCGAGGAGATTCTCTGGAGTATACCCGTTTTGGCGACTGCATTGCACCTGGGACTTCGTGAGCAACTTGATATAAATGCTGCAGAGATTTTGAAAACAGTCCAAGGAAACGTTAGACAAGTAGTATTTTCTAATGGACGACAGGGAACAGCATTTTCGTTCTATACAACAGAAGGAACACCGCATCAATATAATCGCATTCGATATTTTTTTGTTCCTGAGGGAACATTTAGAGCGCAGGATAAAGGAAACCTAAACTTATCGGTTCGTTCATGGAGCGGGGGAGATTTTATTTCGTATAAGGATACTGCATTATCTGTGAAAGGAAAAATTGTGTTGATAGGGAATTCAAGCCTTGATGGGGGAGACCATCATATGACACCAATCGGTAAAATGGCAGGAATGTATGTACATGGGAATGCTATAAATACGTTAGTTTATTGTGAACAGCCTCGGATCATCGGTATAGGAATGCACGTGTTTTTAGAAATGTTCTTAACCTTACTTGCAGCGTATATATTTCTAGTCATTTCGCCAGGTAAGGCACGGCTCTTAATATCTGTTGGACTTGTCGTCTTGCTTCCTATCGGCTATTGGTTCTTTTTACAGACAGGGATATTTATCAATTTCATTTTTCCTTTGGTTGGGATAGGTATCCATGAGACGGTTGCCAGGATCGAGGACTGGTACTTGCATAGAATGGGATGAAGAATGGGAGTTCGAAGCATAGAAAGGGGTTTAAGTTATGTTTAAAAAGATTTTGCTTGTTTTGTTTGCCATATGGCTTTTGCACGATGTTGTTTTTTGCGAAGCTGCTACACAGGTAGGAGTAATAGCGTGCTCCCTAGACGATTTATACAAAGAAGACGTTGTCATTGTCCGTCAATCTCCAGATGAAGTAGAGGATGAACTTTATCTATATGATGGGGATAAGATCAAGGGATCAGATGCACAACTGGTACCATATAAACTATATTCATATGGTAGAGCGCAGGTAGTAAATGATGTGGTTTTTTATTGGGCAGAAAAACCAGCATCTTGGTTTAATAATTTTTTGGATATTGCGAAAAGCATCGTGGGTATAGATAATCCGGACGAAACATCGTCTATACCAGGGGTATCTAAAGGTATAGAACACACGTGCGCCGATCCTTTACCTCAACCGGGATTTTATGCAACGATTTTGCCGGAAAAACCGGTGAGATTTGTTTGGGGCGTGCAAAACCAGCAAATGCTTTGTTTTTATACGGATACTGGGAATATATTGTCTGAAAAGAATGTGAGCGGAATGAAGGAAATCACACTTTATCCTGAGGATATCGGCATGTTGCCAGGGAATACCTATACGTGGCAGTTGGACGGCATCCCAAAGAAGTTTATGATCAAGGTTCTTGATGAGGATACGGCCGATAAGATTTCCCTAGAGCTGGATGCATTGGCAGCAGAGAATGGAGACAGTCAAAAAATCAAGCTGGAGCAGGCGGTTTATTTGCAGAAGCTAAGTGATTTTTTTCCTGATATATTTGATTTGTATTGGTTGAGCAATCAATATCTTAAGGAAATCAATAGCCAGAATAAAAACATTCAATATCTAGTAGATAAATATATGGGAGCATATGTTGATCATTTGAACCATCAGAATAAAATTTGATTGTTAAAAAGGAAGCGGTAGGATATGCAATGGATGCGCAAGATATGTGTGGTGCTATGTGGAATAGTCATGTTAATGATATTGTTTTCTGTATCGGCTTTGGCAAGTGATGAGCTTGCAACATATCAATCAGCTTATAATGAAGCAACAAAGCAGTTTGGAGAGAAAGATGAGCGAAGCATAGATGCCTTATTCTTACTTGGCCTGAAAACAGAAAAAAAAGATTTTGCCAAAGGATTATCATATATAGAGAAAGCTTATGGTTTGAATCTCTTGGTAAGGGGAGAATGCAGTGCATCTACTTTAAGGGTCTTGGATAGCCTCGGTTCTGCTTATCATTCGGTAGGTAATTACGAAAAAGCACTCGCGCTTCGCCAAAAGAATTATGTGCTATGCAAAACAGTATATGGTGAAACAGCTGATGAAACTTTTTCTGCAGGTGAAGCAACTATAGGGGAATATATTTTTATGGGAAATTATGCTGACGCGCTCCATCTGGAGGAATACTTATATTCGGTGAGTAAAGCTGCGTTTGGCGAGAATAACAGGTGGACGGTTTCCTCTGTAGAAGGGCTAGCTAACCTGTATACTGGATTTGGGCGGCTAAGCGATGCACTTGCTTTGCAGAAAATCTTGCTGGAGCAACGCATAAAATTTGCGGGCGAAAATGATTGGCAGAGCATAGAGGCACGAGAAATGATGGCTTCGACATATCTGGCAATGGATAAGCGGGAAGAGTATTTGCAAAGTCTGTGTAAGGTGTTGGAATTGCGAAAAGAAAATTTTATCAAAGATTCAAATGAGATTAATAGAAATCAACTCATTTCGGCCAAAGATGATTTAGCAACCGCTTATGACATTACAGGTCAAAATGAAAAAGCGCTAGCGCTTCGCTTAACAGTATTAGCAGACCGTCGGAACGCTTTTGGTGAGGAAGATACACAAACGATTTATGCTATGTCGAACGTAGCTGACAGCTATAGAGCACTTAATCGCTTGGAGGAAGCAGTCCAACTTGATACACGTTGTCTATCTATGTTAGAACGGACACATGACGAAAAAGATCCTATATTGATGCGTTATAAGGCTACAGTTGCTTCTGTTTACCAACAACAGGCGAAGCATGAGGCGGCCTTGGAAATCTATACATCGTTATATCCTCAATATTGCAAAGTGTTTGGCAAGGAAAACCCAGAGACATTGAATCTTGCATATGATTTTGCAGCAAGTTTATTTCGTACAGGAGAGAAGTCAAAAGCAGGCAAGTTGCTGAAAAATAATTTAGAGGCAATAGAGAAGCTTCGTGCAAATAAATTTTTATCTCCAGAGAACAGACGGGCTCTTTTTATGGACTGGGTAGAACAATATAAAGTCCTATCGAGGATTTATCTTGATGAAGGAAATATATCGGAAGGTATGTTCACCGCTGAGCATGCTAAATCGCGGTCGCTTTTAGAGCTGATGCATGAAAGTTTTAATAATGTAAAAGGTGTATTGCCAGAAGATGAAACAGCTAAGCTGGAATCATGGGACAGTCAGATGAGCCGCCAAACACAGGCAATCGCGGAAAGCCAAGGAAACCCGATGCTGCAGTTACAGCTGGAAGCGAAAAGGGACGCGTTGCTACAAAAAATCCAGGAATATAGGAAAGAATTGCTTCAAAAATATCCACAATATGCTATGTTCGAACAAATGAATATGGATATCATCCGTTCAGAAGAAGGAAAAAAGTGGTTGCCGAAGGATACCTTGTTCATTGATTATATTTGGGATAAGGAATCAAAGCATGCCTTTGTTTTGGATGGAACACATCCTGTCACAGCTTTTTCCATTCCTTGGTCAAAGGCAATGGAAAACCTTTTAGCTGACTATCACGAGATAATTGCAGCTAAAGGGTTGCTTGATTTAGAAAAACGTCAGGTCTATCCTTGGCTGCGAAAAGATGGAACGCTTGTATTAGCACATGGCAGCGGAGCGAATATTGTACCGCCAGATAAAGATGCCAAACTGATAACGACAGAGACCGGTTTGAAAGATTGGATAAAAACCACGAGTCTGACCTTAGGAAAAAAGCTTTTGGAACCAGCTCTAAAGGACGGACACCAATATAAACAGTTACTTATCAGCCCAGATAATGATTTGACATCTCTGCCTTTTGAACTGCTCTCGGTTGATGGACAGCCTGTATTGAGTAAATATGATGTAAGCTATACGCCGTCCTTATCTGTTTTTGTACATCTGCGAAAAGAAATACTTGCTCCAGCGGATTTATCTGACAGGAAGACTTTGTTCATCATGGGAAATCCGATTTATAGCCCATCGTTGGAGAAGGACGAGGTGGATCAGACAATCATTGGACAATATGGAATAGACGATATGCATGCGCAGGGAGAAACGGGAATAAAAGAAATGCTTCAAAAAACATGGAATCCGATACCTAGTGCCGAGAAAGAAATAAATACAGTGAAAGCTTTGTTCCCAATGGGTGAAGTTGATGTTTTCAGAGGAGAACAGGCAACAGAAAAAACATTACGGAATCTTAATGATAATGGAACATTGGCGAAATATAAATATTTGGTATTTTCTACGCATGGCTATTGTAATTGGGATAATCCAGCCTTGAGCGCTTTAGTGTTGGGCAGCAATAATAAGGGCGAGTCAAACAGCTTTTTGACAGCGGCAGAACTTTCTTCATATAAGCTCCACAGCGACTTAGTATTCTTGTCTGCTTGTGAAACAGGCTTAGGAAAATATTATAGTGGAGAAGGTGTCATGGGTCTGCCCTTCGCACTTTATTTGGCTGGCAATAAGAATACCGTACAAACACTCTGGCCAGTATATGATGATAGTACAGCAGAATTCAGTAAGGATTTTTTTTCAAGATTGCAAAAAGGAGAAAGCAATATCTCTGCCCTAAACAATTCTAAGCGCGATTTCGTGAAGGGGGCAAAATATACTGCTCCTGTATATTGGGCTCCATTCGTTCTATATGGAATTTAGTGCGATATTGGTGTTTTAAAGGATCATTTACAAAATAATAATAGGACTCCAAAATAAAAGCTCTATAAATAAATCAAGATTTAACTAACCTATAACTTTATTTTACCGCATAATAAAGTTAATCTTACGCAAGCGAAACAAAACCTTGGTAATGCAGGAAATTATCTGTATTACTAAGGTTTTGTTTTTTTATAGCGAGCATATCATTTCATGCAATAGCACTGTCTTGATTTTGTAGATAGTGATCTTGTGGTAAGAATATAATTGAATCAACTAAAACCGCACTATATTATAGGCATCCAATATAATATAGAAGGAAACGTAATATATGGAAGGTATTAACAATATGTGTTTAAAACATAACATTCAACACGTTGTTTGGGACAGAATCAAAAACCGTATAGTAAGATATTCCATATATTAGGCACAATGTTTTTATTATTTTTATAAAAACATATTGTACGTACATCCGGACTATGTTATAATATAAAAAATATTAAACAGAGTGTGTGAATACTGTTTAATAAATACTGGTGGCGTTTTTAAGAGGGGATGTTCTATATATTGTTGGATAGAAAAAATGCTATACCATTACATTTTCAAGTGCAGAGTTTTTTACGTAATGAGATTTTGAAGGGCACATATACCGAAAAAATACCACCTGAGTGTGAATTGATGAAGCGTTTCACTGTTAGCCGTGATACTATACGTCGTGCGATTCGATCTCTAATTGAAGATGGCGTTTTGGAATCAAAACAAGGGCTAGGAACATTTATAGCTTCTCGCCCTATTGAAGAATGGCTGGGAAACTTGAGTACTTTTTTTGAAATTGTTAATGAAATGGGGATGAAACCTAATATAAAAATGCTTAATCATGGGAGTGTTAACGCACCGCAGGATGTTGCTAAAATTTTTGGTGTAGATAAAGTTTATGAAACAAATCGAATTCGATTGGCTAATGATATTCCTGTTGTTTTAGAGAAACAATATTATTCACTTGAATTAGGAAAGCAATTAGCTGCATTGGATTTGAATAATGTATCGACCTATGACGTTATTGAATCGCGGCTAGGTATTAAGTTATGGGAAGCAAAACAAACGATTTTTGCTATTATTCCTACGGCCTCAGAAAAGAAACTGCTTGGGTTAACAGATGAACCTTGTTGTGCTATGTTATCCAAACGATTGGTTACAGATTCTGATGGGAATCCAGTAGAATATGAAAAAAGTATCTATCGAAGTGATATGTATACATTTCGCATTAAACTAACCCGTGGGCACAGAATATAAACGATTTTAATTGAATGATGAATTTTCGACCGATTAGTAAAAACTGAAGGGCGAAAAGCAGATTAGATTGGTTATGGATACTGAGGGTAACCCAGTGGAATATACAAAAATTGTCTGAGAAATTGGTATGTATATATTTCGCATAAAATCAATCTGCAGATATAAAATATAAACGATTTTAATTGAATGATAAATATTCGGCTGATTAGTAAAAACTGAAGGTCGGAAAGCAATTTATTGCTTTCCGACCTTTTTTGTTTAGGAGGAACAAATGAGCTATTACAATGTAAATGTTGAAAATGACAAAAAAAGATTTTTTATTAAAGATAATCTGTATTATGTCGGGTTTGGGTAAGAACTACTTAAATCTGTTGATTGCAGAAATTTGTGGCATTAAGTTTTGCCGGTTATACAGATCCAGCTTCTATACCAAGGACACGATTGTTTCTGAAGTAAATTGTATGGAAGAAAGTATGATGGGAAAATGTGATAATGCATAAAGAAAGAAGGTGTGAAATGTTTAAAGCGGGGCTTCATTATATAAACAAGACGTTGAATGTGGAACGTTTATTGACGATAAGTACCATTCTTTTTATCATCATTGCATGGTTTGTTGTGACAAAATATAACATATTTTCTGATGTTATAGTACCATCGCCGCAAAAAGTCCTGCATAGCTTCTTTGAAATTTTACAAAATGGCTATAAAGAAAACAGCTTACTTAAACACTTAGGAGACAGTATGATGCGTTTGTTAAGTTCATTTTTTTTGGTGATTGTTACGGCAATACCTTTAGGGCTAGTTAGTGGCTATAATTCTAAGATTCGTGCTGTGCTTGATCCGTTGATTGAATTTTACAGACCATTGCCGCCTTTGGCATACTATACGTTACTGGTATTATGGATGGGGATTGATAATGCATCAAAGATTGCATTACTTTATTTAGCTGGATTTGCCCCGGTTTATATTGCCTGCATGTCTGGTGTTGAAAAAATTAAGCAGGATTATATTCTTGGAGCATATACATTAGGAGCAAATAAAAAACAGGTTTTCTTCCACGTTATTTTCCCGGCTTGTCTGCCAGACATTTTTGTGGGACTGCGTACGGCTATCGGGGTGTCTTATACTACGTTAGTTGCAGCAGAAATGGTGGCTGCTGTTACTGGTATTGGCTGGATGGTACTAGATGCAAGTAAGTTTTTACGCAGTGATATTATTTTTGTTGGTATTTTTATTATGGGAATTACTGGAATGCTCTTAGATCAAATCTTACTTTGGATTGAAACAAAAGTTGTTCCTTGGAAGGGTCAGGAATAAATAAACATAAAAAAGGGAAGTGCTTGTAAAAATGAAATTGAAAAACATATTGTTAATTGTGGGCTTGATTTTTGTATTAATTATTCCACTAAGTGGTTGTGGCAAAAGTTCGGAGACAGGCAGCGCTAAACCGGAAGTTGTCAATATTGGATACCAGGATATTCCTAATGATGAAATCTTGGCTAAAACAAAAGGATGGTATGAAAGTGAACTTGGTGTAAAAGTTAATTTCAAAAAATTTGATTCCGGCAGCGATATTAACAATGCTTTTGCATCAAACAGCATTGATATTGCTCTAATGGGAAGTACACCAGCAGCCGTTGGAATATCCAAAGGACTTGGCTATGAAGTGTTTTGGATTCATGATGTAATAGGTGAGGCCGAATCATTAGTTGTCAAAACAAGTGAAAATGTTAATTCAATTAAAGATTTAAAAGGAAAGACAATTGCCGTTCCTTTTAGTTCTACAGCTCATTATAGTTTGCTTAATGCCTTAAAATTGGAAGGGGTTAATCTTTCGGATGTTAAAATTCTGGATATGCAACCACCTGATATTCTTGCTGCTTGGCAGAGAGGCGATATTGATGCTGCTTATGTTTGGAATCCAGTTTTAGGGAAATTATTAACAGATGGAAAAACATTAACCCATAGTGGTAAATTGGCAGAAAAAGGAATCGTAACAGCAGATATTGGTGTTGTAAGAACAGAATTTGCACAAAAATATCCGGATATTGTTACTAAATATATTAAAGTTCAGCAAAAAGCTTATGATTTATACAAAAACAATGTGGATGACGCAACAGATGCCATAGCTAAGGGCTTGAATATTGATAAAAATGAAGCGACTAAGGAAACCAAAGAACTGATCTGGTTGTCAGCTACAGAAGAAGTTTCTGATAAATATTTTGGTTCAAGTGCACAAAAAGGAAACTTAGTGAATATTTTAAAAGCAACAGCAGATTTTTTGGTTGAACAAAAAACAATTGATAGTGCACCGTCATTGGAAGTATTTGAAAAAGTAGTAAATCCTAAATATATTGAAGATGCTCTAAAGTAAGTAGTGAAATTTTGATTGGGGGTAATTTACATGCAGGAAACGAATTTTTCTGATTGCATGCAGAAACGAGAAGTACTTTCGCTTGAAAATTTGTCGTTGACTTATAAGTCTGGTAATGGCAGTTTGGTTTCTGTTTTGGAAAATATCAATCTTAAAATTTATGAAGGTGAATTTGTTTGCCTGCTAGGACCGTCAGGCTGTGGAAAAAGTACTTTACTCAAAATCATTGCAGGTTTTTTACCACCGACGAGTGGTAATGTGAAAATGGATGGTGTTAATATTGGTGGTCCTGATTGGCAGCGTGGTGTTGTATTTCAGCAAGCGCCTCTTTACCCTTGGTTGAGCGTGGCTGATAATGTTGGATTTGGACTTAAAATGCGAAGAGCCGCAAAGGGTAAGGTGCAGGAAGTTACGCAAAAATATCTTAATTTGGTTCAGTTACAGGACTTTGCCCGACAAAAACCTTACGAAATATCTGGCGGGATGAAGCAACGCGTGGCTATTGCTCGTGTATTAGTAAATGATCCACGGGTATTATTGATGGATGAACCATTTGGTGCATTAGATGCTTTAACACGGGATCAGATGCAATCTTTACTGAGAAATATTTGGTGGAAAACGGGAAAAACTATCCTTTTTATTACTCATGATGTTGATGAAGCTTTGTCACTTGGAACACGTGTATTAGTTATGTCAAAACTTCATGGTACGATTAGCAAGCAATTTAATGTGACTTTCACGCATCACATCACAAGTGAAAATTCAGGTGAATTTCGATATTCGCATGAATTTCAATCTATTCGTGAGGAGATTTTAGCACTGATCCGTGGGAAGAACATAAGTTATACGATTTAATTCTTACTTTTGATAGATATATGATGTATTTTATTAGATACATATCTTATGTTTTATAATTGTTTGGCTGGATAAAAGTGTAAAGATTAAAAAAACAATTCCATGATTAAAAAAATTAATTAAAAAAACTAAAGCGTATAGAACGTATTGGTTTTGTTCTATACGCCTTATTATTTGGGAGAATGTAAAATGTTAAATGATACGATGGATATGGAAACGGAAGATTTAATTCGGTTAGATAAGGAACATATGTGGCACCATATTACGCAACATAAACTTTTTGAAACACACGATCCAACAATAATTGTTGAAGGAAAAGGTTGTCTGATAAAAGATATTCATGGTAGAGAATTTCTGGATGCTACTTCTGGAGGGGTATGGTGTGTCAATGTAGGTTATGGACAAGATTCTATAGCAGTAGCTGTTTATAACCAATTAATAAAGCTTCCATATTATGCAGGTAGTGCTGGAAATCCACCAGCCATATTGTTAGCAAAAAAACTTACGGAACTGTTGCCGCATCTTAAACGTGTTTATATGTCAAATAGTGGATCTGAAGCAAATGAAAAAGCGTTTAAAATATCAAGACAATATAATCGTTTGAAATATCCTAAAAAAAATAAATATAAAATACTCTATCGCGAGCGTGATTATCATGGAACTACACTTGCTGCGTTAAGTGCAACAGGGCAAAGTGAAAGAACACAAGGCTATGAACCGTTAGTTCCAGGCTTTACAGGGATTCCAGCTTCTTATTGTTATCGTTGTAAATTTGGGAAAAGCTATCCAGGATGCAATCTTGAATGTGCGCATGCTTTAGAAGCGGTAATAAAAAAAGAAGATCCAGATACAGTGGGAGCATTGATTTTGGAACCAATTACTGCAGGGGGAGGAATTATCATCCCGGTTAAAGAGTATTTTAATATCATTCAAGAAATTTGTCGTAAATACCAAGTGCTTTTAATTATAGATGAAGTGGTTACCGGTTTTGGGCGGACAGGAAAGGCTTTTGGGCATTGCCACTGGGATGTAAAACCAGATATATTGACGACGGCAAAAGGAATTGTTAGTGCGTATATGCCTTTATCGGTGACAATGACAACGGAAGAGATATTTAATGCATTTTTACATGAGCAACAAAATAAAATGGATTATTTTAGAGATATTAGTACGTTTGGCGGTAGTGCTGGTGCGTGCGCAGGAGCACTTGAAAATATTAAAATTATGGAAGAACAACAGTTGTTTGAAAATAGTGCAAAAATTGGTGCGTACCTGTTAGAACGTTTGAAAGAATTTGAAGATCTGCCGATGATTGGTGAAATTCGCGGCAAAGGACTTTTTATTGGGATTGAGCTTGTCAAAAACAAACATACGAAAACTCCGGTAAGTGAGAAATATATGGCGCAGGTTGTTGCCAGCGTGGCTGAAAAAGGTGTACTTATTGGTAAAATGAATCGTAGTGTTCCTGGACAAAACAATGTCTTAACAATGGCTCCACCACTTGTACTTACGAAAGAGCAGGCCGATAAAATTGCGTGTTCTATCCGTTTTGCATTAGAGAAGGGAACTCGTGACGAAGATTGAATGAAAATAATCATGAATTTATATGAAGAAGATCAATTTGTTGGAAAAGAAAAATACAAGAAGACAAAAGGGACTATTCTTAGTTTGATGTGACCATTGCGAAGAGAATATATAGATTCTTGGAAAGTTGAAATCAATAACGAGAAAAGGTGGTATTGAATGGAACATATATTACAATTTCTATCGGTAAAGATAAATAATAAATATTTTTTAAAAAATATGGGGGTAAAGATGGGGATACGTATTAAAACTGGCATGAATTATTTTGCTTTGACCGGCCTATTGATTGTAATATGGTCAATACTGGAAAAAATTGAATTTATCAATCCTATAACACTTCCAGCACCAGAAACTATATTTTTTACAGCAGTAAGTATGCTAAGGGATGGTTCTTTAGAAAAACAAATAATAACTAGTATTATTCGAGTGTTGGAAGGATATGCGCTTGCTTCAGTTTTAGGCATTATACTAGGGTTGATGCTGGGCTTATCTGACCGCCTACGTACGAGGTGTGATTTAATAATACAAATTCTTCGCCCTATACCTGCATTGGGATGGATTCCGCTGGCCGTATTGTGGTTTGGGATTGATGAATTATCGAAAGTTTTCATTATTTTTTTAGGTGGTTTTTTTGTTGTCTTGATTAGTGTGATGGATGGCATTAGACAAGTTGACTACAAATTAATTGAGGTAGCGAATGTTTTAGAAGTTCCCAGGTTCCGTATGATTATGACACTGATTATTCCGGCAGCTTTACCCAGTATTTTTACGGGTATGAGAGTTGCTCTTGCATCTTGTTGGACTTGTGTAGTTGCGGCAGAACTAGTAGCATCCAGTAGTGGTATTGGGTATATGCTCATGAATGCGCGGCAGTTTTCAATGAGTGATGTTGTAATGGTTGGGATGTTTTCAATCGGGATTACAGGAAAAATCATGGATTTTTTATTAAGAAAAATGGAAAACAGAATAACAAAATATGAATGACTATATGGAAAGGAGGGGTAATTTATGGAAAACTATGTAAAAATAAACCACTTATATAAAACATTTAAAAAAGGAAAAGATAATCTGTTAGTACTTAATGATATTAATTTTGCTATCAATGAAGGTGAATTTGTATGTATTGTAGGTGGTAGTGGCTGTGGGAAAAGCACAACATTACGAATACTGGTGGGATTGGATACTGAGTATAGCGGAGAAGTACTGGTTCAAGATGTTCCTGTTAGTGGTGCGAGTCGCGATAGGGGTGTAATATTTCAAGAACCAAGACTATTTCCTTGGTTGACTGTTGAAGAAAATATTAGTTATTCGCTAGGAAATTTAAGTAAAAAAGAAAAGAAAGAAAAAACAAGAGAAATGATTAATTTAGTTGGATTAATTGGATTTGAAAAAGCCTATCCTAAACAATTGTCTGGTGGTATGGCACAACGAACCAATATTGCTAGAGCTTTGGCGAATAAACCTAGATTGCTGTTGCTAGATGAACCTTTCAGCGCATTAGATGCTTTTACTAAAATGACGATGCAACGAGAAATTTGTCGTATTAGAGAAGCTGAGAAATCTACCATGATAATGGTCACACATGATATAGAAGAAGCCGTATATCTAGCAGACCGTGTAGTAATGTTTTCATCACGACCAGGATCGGTTAAGCAAATCGTTCCTGTTAATTTGCCCCATCCACGTAATAGAAATTCAGAAGAATTTGTGAAAATTAAAAAAATAATTTTTGATGAATTTTTTGATGATGATATAAAAAGAGCTTAGTGATAAATAAATTGGGGGAGTTTTTTTGAAAAAGTTAATTAATATATTTTTGTTAGGCATTTGTGTTATGAGTTTGTTTAGTGGATGTGGTGGAGAGCAAAGCGAGCAGGCTACAAGCGATAAAGTATTACGAATAGCTATACAGCCATCTGCTACATGGGCACCCTTGTGGTATATGAAAGATAAAGGTTTATTGGAAGAAGCGCTACAAGAAAAGGGAATTACAGTCCAATGGACAGAATTTGATGCAGGGATGTCGATGAATGAGTCTTTTGCAGCAGGACAGCAGGATATTGGCGTAAGTGGTGATGTTCCAACTATTTCACCTCTAGCGGCAGGTCAAAAAAATCAGATTATCGCTAATGGTGGTGGTGGTGATAAGATTCAGGCTATCGTTGTGGGAAATGATTCAGGCATTACTGATGCGAAAGGATTGAAGGGAAAGAAAATTGGGATAGCTTTCGGCTCTAGTGCACATCATATGCTGGATTCTGTATTACAAAATAATGGCATGTCGCTAGATGACGTTACGACTGTGAATATAACGGCAGGGGATGCAGAAACATCTTTACTAAATAAGCAAGTAGATGCTGTTGCTTTTTGGGAACCCAATGTGACGTTTCTGTTAGATAAAAAAGTAGGTAGACTTTTGTGCGATCAAACTGGTTGTTTAAATGGCGGTGGCCCAATTTTTGCTACAGAAAAATATATAAAATCCAATCCGGATGCAGTTAAAATATTTTTAGAACAATATGCAAAGGCAGCAAAATATTTAAAGCAACATCCGCAGGAGGTTGCTGAAGTAGTAGCTAATCATTATCATTGTACACCAGAACAAATGGTCAAAATCTTTGATGAATATGAATATCCAGTTAAGATTAGTCAAAAAGATATTGATGGTTTGCAAAATACGATTGACTTTATGAAAAAAATTAATATTATCAAGAAAGATATTAATCTTAAAGATTTTATTAATACATCGTTTGTTGATCAATTAAAAAATTAATTTGAATGTTTAACAATATAGAAAAATTGGAGGGAAACCATGAAAGTATGTGTCGATAAAATATTTATTAATGGACATGTCCTTGTGATGGATACTCAAGGCAGTGTCGTTGAAGCGGTAGCGGTAACCAATGGTATCATTCAAGCGATTGGAACTACAGAGCAAATACTAAAGCTTTGTGGCACTATAACTGAGGTGGTTGATCTTCATGGGAAAACAATGTCCCCGGGTTTCATTGACGCTCATAGTCATTTTCCAATGTCTGGTATACAGACGCTTTATAGAGTAAAACTAAGCAGTCCACCAGTAGGAACAGTGCAGTGTATAGCAGATATGATTGCTCGATTAAAGGAAAAAGTAGCTACAACCCCTAAGGGCGAATGGATCATTGGAGTGGGTTATGATGATACCTTAATTGCTGAACAACGACATTTGACGAAAGATGAACTTGATCAGGTGAGTACGGAGAATCCTGTGCTCATTGTTCATGTTTCTGTGCATATGGGGATTGCCAATTCTCTTGCATTAAAGCTTATGAATATTACCCCAAGGACATCTTATCCTGCGGGAAGTAAAATTGGTAAAGATCCTATAACAGGCAAACTTAATGGGTTTATTGCTGAATTGCCCTTCATGGATTTTTACTTTAATCACTTGCCAGCTTTGAGTTTAGAGCAAGGCGTAGCGGCTATCGAATGTGCTGCTAAAGAGTATGCGGCTGAAGGTGTAACGACTGTGCAGGTAGGGCTGTTATCTGATAGCGCTACACTTCAACAATTAATTGAGGCACATAATAATGGGAAAATGCCGTTGCGAATGATTGTTTGGACAGATCCAGCAATGCTTTTAGGAATAAGAGACGGTAGCATTAAAGTTGATGGTCTGGAAATGAGTAGCATTGAGTTAAAAACGGCCAAAATGTTTATGGATGGATCAATTCAGGTTTATACGGCATACTTAAAGAAACCGTATTATGTTTTGCCTAAAAATGAGCCGATGGAATTCCGAGGCGCTCCTGTGATGACTCGCGAAAAACTTGTTTCTAAGGTAAAGACATTGCATAAACAAGGCTATCAAATTGTTGTCCACGGGAATGGCGATGCGGCTATTGATGATATTCTCTTTGCATATGGAGAGGCTCAAAAAGAGTTTCCTCGTAAAAATGCCCGGCATGTAGTGATGCACTGTCAGACGGTAAGGGAAGATCAACTGGATACGATGAAAGAACTTGGTGTTATACCGTCTTTTTTTGTTCTTCATACCTATTATTGGGGGGATCGACACCGTGATGTTTTTTTAGGTCCCCGACGAACAGCTAGAATTGATCCAGTTAAATCTGCGCTTGACCGTGGAATGCGATTTACGATTCATAATGACACACCCGTAACACCAATAAATCAACTGCGTTCGGTGTGGGCTGCAGTTAACCGTATATCTACAAGTGGGAAAGTCATAGGTAAAGAGCAGCGCATACCAGTATTAGATGCTATGCGTGCGGTCACAATCCATTCTGCATGGCAAGCCTTTGAGGAAAACATGCGAGGTTCTATTGAAGTGGGAAAGACTGCTGATTTTATTATTTTATCAGCAGATCCTTTAAGTGTTCCTGTAAAAAAAATCAAAGATATTAAGGTGATTGAGTCTATAGTTGGTGGTAAAACAATTTATAAAAAGTAATATTTAAAATAAAGAGGAATAAATGATATACAGCTAATATTGATGGCTATATCAGAGAAAGGGGATGAATCATAATGGGAAATTTAGATAAGGTAGTTTTTGATGCCTGTAAAGGTTCAGAAAAAGATTTTATTAAAGATTGGGGATATATAGTAAATATTGATTCACCCACTTGTTATAGTAAAGGTTTGAAAAAAATAGCCGACTTTACGATCCAAAAATTAGATGCGATGGCTGCAGAGTTCAAAACTTATCCTGTAGATAATGAAGACGAGGGTTTTAATGTTGAAGGAACACTGAAAGGAAATGGAAAACATAGTATATTGCTTTTAGCTCATATGGATACTGTGTTTCCGGCGGATACAGCTAAGCAGCGTCCTTTTCGGATTGATAATGAAGGGAAAGCCTATGGCCCTGGTGTGTCGGATGATAAATGTGGGATCATTCAGTGCCTGTATGCTATGAAAATATTGAAAGATATGGGATATGGATCTTATAAGAAAATCACATTACTAGTTAATTGTCAGGAAGAAAATGGTTCACATTATTCTCGAAAATGTATTATGAAACTTGCGCAAGAACATGATTATGTATTGTGTGTGGAGGCGGGGACTCCAGCCGATGGGGTTTGCATAAATCGTGTAGGAAGTGGAAATTTGGTGACAGAAATCAAAGGTGTTATGGCGCATGCAGCATATCCTCGGCAAGGTTGTAATGCTGCAAATGAATTGGCATTTCAGGTGTTACAAATAATCCAATTGGCTAACGAAGATAAAGGCACAATAATAACAACAAGATTTATGGAATCGGGGATAATGAATTTAGAAAAAAATGTTGTTCCAGATCAGGCAAAAGCGATACAAAGGGTTTATGCATATACGCCTGAAGAAATAAAACGGGTAGAAATATCGGCTCATGAGATTTCAAAAAAACCATCTATTTCTGGTGCCGAAGTGAAATCAACATTTAATCTTGCATTTCCTCCGTTTGTAAAATCAAAAAAAACAATAGAACTCGCCAGCTTAGCTCAAACTATATATTCAGAAATAGGGCGATCACTTAGTTTTTCTAGTGGTGCTGCTGCGACTGATGCTGGGTGGGCCTCCATAGTTAATGATGCTACCTTGTGCAGTTTAGGTCCAGTCAGTGGTGGATGCAACCATTCGGATAAGGAATGGGCAGATGCAAAATCAGTTGTACCAAGGCTGTATCTGCTGACACGAATGTTAATGCACCTTGGATTTCATGGACTATAGAAGTTAAGGTAAAATAGTTAGTTGGTAAATTGTAAAAAGCAATGAAGACTATTATACATTGCTTTAAAGCTAATACTTTAGAACTTTTAACAAAGTGATATCTTTGGTTTGATTAGTCCGTAAATAAAAAAGGTTGCAATATTATATGAAAATTTATAGATTTATATAATGCTTGACAACCTTAATTTGTAGGCTTTATAATAAATACAAATGCATAAGCATACTTTGCATATATGAATTATAGGAGGATGCACTGTGAACAAAAAAAATATTGTTTTAATAATGGGATTGGTTTTTATTTTAAGTATGATTGCTGGGTGCGGTTCTAACGACAAGAATCAAGCTGACAAAAAAGACGAGAGTGCAGCTACATTACGTATTGGAGCGCAACCCTATCCGTTATATGCTTCTGTTTATGTAGCTAAAGATAAGGGTTATTTAGAAGAAGAATTAAAAAAAGTGGGGGCGAAATATGAATGGACAGATTTTAAATCAGGACCGCTGGTAAACGAGGCTGTAGCTTCTGGCCATGCGGACATTGGGTTTATGGCTGATATGCCAGCAATTTTAGCCAAATCGTCAGGGCAGGATATTCAGATTGTTGCAAATATAGCATACGGAGAAAAAGCATTAGCACTTATAGTCAGTCCTAATTCTGATATAACATCAGTCGGACAGTTAAAAGGAAAGAAAGTAGCTTATGCTAAAGGAACATATGCTCAACACTTATTATCACTTTTATTAAAAAAAGAAGGTTTGACTTTTAATGATATTCAATCGGTAAATTTGGCGGCTGGCGATATGCCTGCTGCATTAGAAAATGGACAGATTGATGCCGCGGTTTTATGGGAACAGTTTATATCACAGTCTGTTGCGGCGAATAAAGCCAGAGTTGTTGCCGATGGTACAGGCATAAAAAGAGGAAATTTAGTAACATACGCAATGAAGCCATATGCACAAGATCATCCGGAAGTGATAGAAGCTTATATAAAGGCCTGCCAGCGCGGTTCTGAATACATTAAATCCAACCCGAAAGAAGCAGCCGAATTGATTGCAAGTGATATGAAGGTTGAGCCGGTTATTCTAGAAAGCATTTTTAAAAATCTTCAATATGATCAAGCATTAAAGAATGAGGATATTGATGAAATTAAAAAAGTAAAAGATTATCTATTAGACGAAAAAATGATTCAAAAGGATATAGAAATGGATAGCTTTATTAATTTGACATATCTTAAAGCTGCTGGAATAGAAAAATAGTTAGGTGGGTTTTTTTTGAAAAATGTTGCTGCAGTGCGCTATAACGCGTTAATAAAACATTGGCTATGGTATTTTGTTTTGCCAGTTGTATTGCTGGCTCTGTGGGAAGGTGCTGCTCAGGCCGGGCTTATTCACGATTATACAATGCCATCACCGGAAAAGGTCATGAAAACGGCCATTGAGTTGCTCGCCGATGGCACACTTGTAGGCAATATGTTTATCAGCGTAGTTAGAGTGATTGAAGGTTTTTTGATTGCATTCATAGTTGCCTTGATTATTGGAATTGCTACGGGACTGTTTCCAAAATTTGAAACAGTCACTGACTTTACTTTACAAATATTAAAGCCTATTCCACCGATTGCATGGATACCTTTAGCAATTTTATGGTTTGGGATTGAAGAGACTTCGAAAATTTATATTATTTTTATTGGAGCATTTTTTCCGATTTTCCTCAATACTGTGGATGGTATAAAAAATATCGACAAAAAATATATTGAGTTGGCTAAAGCTTATGAGGTTTCAAAATGGAAAGTGATCCGACAGATTGTTCTTCCTGGAGCATTGCCATTTATTATGACAGGAGTTAGGGTTGGTCTTGGTAGTGCATGGATTTGTGTAGTAGCTGCAGAGATGATTGCAGCTACACGAGGCGTAGGGTATATGCTTATGGATGGCCGCAGTTTAGCTAGGCCGGATATGGTTATCTTGGGCATGCTTATTATTGGAATTATTGGTAAGCTGATGGATGATGGTTTAAAAAAAATATCAAAACGAATTATTCGATGGAATTGAGTTGAAATTACATGACAGCAACTATTCTCCAGGTTTCTAGTTTAACTAAGAAATTTATTACTGATAAAAAAGAAAGGACGGTTTTGTCAAATATAGATTTATCGATATTTGATGGTGAGTTTGTTTCAATCATTGGACCGAGTGGTTGTGGAAAGAGCACTCTGCTACGTATCTTGGGTGGTTTAGATACAAGCTATGAGGGTACGGCTCTTTTCCAGGGGAAACGTATAGCGGGACCGGCTAGAGAAAGAGGGTTTATTTTCCAAGATCATCGATTATTACCATGGTTAACGGTAGAAGAAAATATCAAATTTAGCTTACCGGATGCAGTTGAGCATGTTAGTGATTTGATTGATAAAAACTTGGAACTGGTTGGTTTATCGGATGTAAAAAAAGCTTATCCCAAACAGCTGTCTGGTGGAATGGCGCAGCGTGTATCAATTGCAAGAGCACTGGCTAATCAGCCCAAGGTGTTGCTGTTGGATGAACCATTTGGTGCATTGGATGCGATTACGAAAATTCATCTTCAGGAAGAGGCTCTTCGCTTGTGGGAAATTGAGAAGATAACAATGGTTATTGTTACACATGATATTGATGAAGCTGTTTATTTGGGACAGAGAGTGATTGTATTAGATACAAATCCTGGGAAAATCAAAAAAATTCATTCTGTTGAATTGTCAGTACCACGCAGTCGTATGAGTCCGGATTTTCATCTGAAAAAGGATAAAATCTATGAGGAGTTTTTTCAGGAAACAGAAAAGCCATTTAGTTATACAATATAGTATTTTAGATTGAGTAAAAAGATTGGAGCTGTTAAATATGGGAGAAAAAAATTTTTTATCTCCGCAGGAACAAAGAATTCAAGCAGAAATTGATAGACCGGGTAATGTGATTACACTAAAAACAAAAAATCGAGCATGGAAGATATTACAACGTATTCAAGGGGAAAAGCCGTTAATTGACATTGAACGTGGACTTTATTTTACACGTTCCTTTAAGCAGACGGAAGGACAGCCACTTATTTTGCGTTGGGCGAAAGCGCTAAAACATTATGCGGAGAGTGCCACTATATATATTGATAAGGATCAGTTGGTGGTTGGTCGAATTGGTAAGGTTGGTCGCTATGGAGTCTTATATCCAGAACTGGATGGTGATATTTTAGATGATGCTATTAAGCAGTTACCGAAGCGAGAAACGTCGCCATTTGATATACACCCAGAAGATATCAAAGTTATTGTTGATGAAATTGCACCTTATTGGAAAGGAAAAACATTTCATGAAGATCTGGTGAAAGCACTGACTCCAGAAACAGCAGCTTTGACATATAACCAAGACAAGGATTCTACATCACGCTTTATTGTAAATGAAACAGCTTCTTTTCGATCATCTATTCAATGGGTTCATGATTATGAAATTGTTTTAAACAAAGGATTTGCAGGAATTCGTGAAGAAATGCAAGAAAAACTTGCACAACTTGATCCGTTTAGCCCAGTAGACCAGTCTGAGAAACGTTCTTTTTTGGAAGCTGTCATAATTGTATGTGATGCTATTACCTTGTGGGCAAATCGTCATGCCGATTTGGCAGCGGAACAGGCTAAGCTTGCAGAAAATCCAGTGAGGAAAAAAGAACTGGAAGTAATTGTAGAAATATGCCGTCGTGTGCCGGAACATCCAGCTCGTAACTTTAGGGAAGCTGTTCAGGCTCAGTGGTTTACACAGATGTTTTCCCGAGTGGAACAAAAAACGGGCACAGTTATTTCTAATGGCCGAATGGATCAGTATCTCTATCCATTCTATAGAACAGATATTGATAAAGGGATTATTGATGACAAACAGGTTCAGGAGATTTTTGAATGTGTTTGGGTCGGTATGGCGCAGTATATAGATTTGTATATTTCCAGTGCAGGTGGTGCTTTTAATGAAGGTTATGCACATTGGGAAGCTGTTACTGTGGGGGGGCAAACTCCGGACGGTAATGATGCGGTCAATGATTTGACTTATATTTTATTAAAATCGAAAAGAGAATTCCCCTTGAATTATCCGGATTTGGCAGCACGGATACATACACGTAGTTCACAAAGATATTTGGCAGAAGTTGCGGAAACGATTAAGGAAGGATCGGGTTTCCCAAAATTGATTAATGATGAAGAAGTCATTCCTTTACTTTTGTCAAAAGGTGCTGATTTTATTGAAGCATATGACTATAGTGTTTCAGGTTGTGCGGAATGCCGTATGCCAAATCGTGATACTTATACGAGTCCGAATGCATATATTAATTTTGCTGCCGCCGTAGAAATGACGCTTAATAATGGGCGCATGAAAAAATACGGTGATGAATGTATTGGACTTGAAACAGGTACTATTGAAGAATTTACTTCATTTGAAGAATTATTTTCGGCTTATCTGGTACAACAGAAAAATTTTCTCAAGCATGCTTTTTTGCAACAATATCAAATTATTCGTTTAAGGGGGAAAACTTTTGCCAGTCCATTGGGGTCGGCACTTCATAAATTATGTCGGGATTCTTTCACAGACTTGCACCAACCACATATTAAGGGTGGCATTGATCTAGGATATTTTGAATTTATTGGTTATGCGACCGTTATCGATTCTTTAGCTGCCATTAAAAAAGTTGTTTTTGAAGATAAAAAAATAACAATACTTCAGTTAAAGCAGGCTTTAGACCATAATTTTGTAGGTTATGAGGCAATTCGACAACGACTGCTTCATGCGCCGAAATATGGAAATAATGATCCTTATGCAGATGCAATTGGTAAGCGCTTGGACTTAGAGGCCCTATCTTTCACTAAGAAGTATTCGAAAGAATTGGGCGTTAATCTTGATCTGCGTTATGTGCCGTTTACGTCGCATGTTCCTTTTGGTAAAGTTGTCAGTGCTACACCAAATGGTCGTTTGGCCTGGACTCCATTAGCAGATGGGTCGAGTGCATCTCAAGGAGCTGATTTGTATGGACCAACCGCAGTGCTTTTATCAAATTTTGCAACGAAAAATTATCAATATCATGAAAGAGCAGCTAGACTTTTAAATATTAAGTTAAGTCCAGCTTGCGTAAAAGGGGAGGCTGGTACACAAAAATTGGTTGAGTTTATTGAGGCATGGCGTGATTTGAAATTATGGCATCTACAGTTTAATGTGATTAATCAGGAAACGCTGTTGGCAGCCCAGAAAAAACCTGATGACTATAGAAGTCTACTAGTGCGGATTGCCGGTTATAGTGCTTATTTTACAGAGCTGTCCAGTGATTTGCAAAATGATATCATTGCTCGTACGCAAAACGAGGTTGTTTAACTATGCAGGAAAAAGGCAATGTATTTAATATCCAACATTATTCATTACATGATGGTCCGGGAATTCGAACCATTGTTTTTCTTAAAGGGTGTCCATTACGTTGCCGCTGGTGCTGCAATCCAGAGTCACAAAATACCTTTTCGGAGCTTTCTTATTATGATGACTATTGCATCGGAAAGAAGGCCTGTGGAGGAGATTGTCAAAGAAAATGTATGGAGCAGGCAATTGCCTTTTCAACGGAGGGAAAAGCTGTAATTAATCGTCAAAAATGTAATAATTGTTTAGTTTGTGTTGATGCATGCCCAGCAAATGCATTTAAGTCAGAGGGGATTGAACGCAGTGTAAAAGACATTCTTGACATTGTGGAAAATGACAGCATTTTTTATCGTAAAAGAAGTGGTGGCCTGACGATAAGTGGTGGGGAACCTCTTTTACAAGGAGAATTCTTGATTTCTCTGTTACAAGAAGCAAAAAAACTACGTTTTACGACGGCAATTGAAACTTGTGGTTATGGTGATTATCAAGTACTCAAGGAAGCAGCAGGGTATCTTGACATGATTTTATTTGATATCAAGTCTATGGATGAAAAAAAACATGTACAATATACTGGCTGTTCCAATCAGAAAATTTTAGCAAATTTTGAGACTCTGTGCAGAGACTTTCCAACTCTGCCTAAATTAGTCAGGACACCAGTGATTCCTTGTTTTAATGATACACCAGAGGAGTTGCTGGCTATTGAAGTTTTTCTAAAAGATAAATTGAAGGTAACACATGAAAAGTTGCCATATCATTGTTTCGGTGTTGGCAAATACAAAGCTTTGGGGCGCCAATATCCGATGGAGTTTTTCTCAAATACTATAGGATCATAATATATATGATACCAAAATAGAAAATATCTGTTTTTCGCTTGATAGTGTTATCTGGTAAGTATAACAAAAATTATATTTAGCATGGCAAATTCTCTTAGATACTGAGAATTCTGCCATGCTTTTTTAATACTATACTTGAGAACTACGATTCAACGTCATTTTATACAAGAAATTGGTAAACTTGATGAAAGTCAAGGATGCAAAACTATGGGTCTAAGAGGTATAATCTAGGATTACCAGGTTGCATATAGGGAGTTTTTATGCGGGAAACTGCAATACATCTTTTCTAGAAACATTTACGTTTTTGCCTAACTCGGAAAAAATAGAAAAATCCATGAAATAAAATGACTGATAGATGACTGCGTGTGGTGATATAGCTAATGTAGATCATAGCGATGGTAAATACCCTCGCTATTTTTATCGAGTCATGACCTCCGCTAAACCGGAGGCTTGTTTTAGTGATCATGGGCAACGAAATGAGTGAAATAAGTTAAAAATAAAATATATTATAGATGTGATTAGGGGGCGTCAACATGCCGTAGGCAAGTGCCTTCTTTTCTTGTTAAGGTGACGGCATTTTGACGCTTATTATAATATAGAAGGAAACGTGCTATATGGAAGGCATTAACAATATGTGTTTAAAATATAACACTCAAGAACATCATTTCGCATATAAAAAAACTAGCAATAAAAATCTTATTGTGGAGAAAACAGATTAGAAAAAGTCTTTACTCCTTTCTTTAATAATAGCAAAAGAAATGGGATTGTCAGAAGAAGGACAAAAAAAATTCATATTGGTGCATATTTACATGATATAGAAAAGTGTTGCCAATCACCCTGTGTAAAGTAATATTACGAACACTATATGTTATATGAAAAAAACGGTCCATTCCCCAAATGATGGGCAGTAAAAAATTCGTATGTTTTTTCGCTATTGTTGATAACAGAGTTTTTGAACGGTGACTTTGACAAGATTGCCAAATTGCTTTATACTAATAGTTAGATATCTAATTAAAAAATAAAGAGGATAAAGTTATGGGGAAAAGAGAACTGCCATCACGGGAAACATTGGAGAAAGCAGCAAAGCAAGTGCCGGAGATTGATGTGCCGTCAGTTGAAACATTGCTGCAATTTTTGCAGGCATCAGATGAGATTCATCATTCGATTCTCGATGTATTGGAAAAGGAATATCAGCTTTCTGAAGGAAAAATGATGGTTATGATGATTCTTCAACAGACATCAGAAGGTCTGACACCGTCTACTATTGCAGCTAAAGCGAATGTGACAAGAGCAACGATTAGTGTCATGCTGCAGCGACTTATTCGTGATGGATTGGCATATTCATTTTCTAATGCAGAAGATGGCCGTGGCAAGTATGTAGCTATTACAGAGAAAGGGCGTGCCTTTCTCGATGAAATATTGCCAGGTCATTATTTGCGAACAAGCCAACTTATGGGAAAGCTCACAGAACAAGAGCAGCATATACTCATCCGCCTTTTGCAAAAGATTGTAGAATAACATGTCGATACTAGCAATAGTGTCTTTATATAGATATAGTTAGATAGCTAACTATAAAGAAGAATTAACAGATAAGGGGTAACAAAATGAGTTTAAAGCAAAAGTCGGTACGAATAGGAATTATTTTTTTTGTGGTGCTTTTTATCAGTGGGATTTTATTGATGTTTAAGGGACATGATGCCACGGCACTGGCAATAGAAAAAAAAGAAGGTATTCTTACAGCAGAACAGGTGAAATTAGCATTTGATTCTGTAGGTGGCCGCATGGTGAACGAAGCAGTCAAGGAATCGCAGGAAGTAAAAAAAGGTGACGTGCTTATGGTTCTTGATAGTACAGATGTTGATCTTTCAATTGCTAAGATTAATGCACAAATTGCGCAAGTGGATGCACAGATTAATGCGATGGATGGATCAATTCGCATTGGCTATGCGCAGACTGATACAAATGAACAGCAAAATTTTCGCCAGATTGATCAACAGAGAGCTGCACTGAAAGGGGCAAATGCAACATATGCTAACAAAGAAATGGATTATAACCGTAAAACAGCACTTGCGGCATCTGGCGCTATTTCGCAGTCGGAACTGGATGATGTGCAGACAAGCCTTGATGTGGCAGCATCAAATGTAGCACAGCAGCAGCAAATGCTGGAAAAATTACTTGTCGGAGCAACAGATACAGAAAATACAAATCAACTGAATCTAGCGACCATTGAGCAGCAGCGGCAGACACTAAACAACAAGCAGAACGATGTCCAAAATCTCATGCAACAAAAAAAGCTGTTGGAGGTACAACTTAATGAGCTTCAGGTAAAAAAAGAACGCCTTACATTAAAGGCGCCAGAGGATGGGAAGGTATTAAAGCTTCTTGCAAAGCAGGGAGAAATGATCTCTCCCAATGAACCGGTTCTTTTATTGGAAAGCAAACGCGTCTACTATGATATTTATTTAAGTGAAAAACAGGCGGCTAAGCTGGCAGAGGGTGACTCTGTTACTGGAAAAACCGTAGCTAATAGTAAATCAATTGATGGAACAATACGTTTTATTACAGCAGCACCAGGATTTGCAGATCTTAAGATGTCGAGGGAAAAAGGACAGGCTGATTTGTCTGCATTTCAAATCCGCATTTATACAGATAAACAAACAGAGGTAATTCCAGGAATGACAGTTGAGGTGACACAAGATGCATTCACTAAAAGATGAAATTGAATTTTTCTTTTCTGGTAGAGGCATGCCATATGAAAAGGTTTCAATTATGGTAGCAATCGTAGTTACTGTATTTCTGGGGCTTCTACTTGGTAATAACTTTGCAAAAAATGCTAATGTAACAGTGATTGATCTTGATAACTCAAAGTACAGTCATGAAATTATTGATGAAATGAGTGCATCTCCTTTTATTAAGATTAAAGCAGTACTTAATATGCCAACAGATCCCAAAGCGCTCTTTTATCGCGACCAGAACGTAGCGGTTGTTTATTTACCAAAGGATTTTGAAAAAAACCGTTATAGCCAATCAGCTGGAAGCATTGGGGTGTTTTATGATAATACGAACAGTGCACAGACAGCGGATTTGAAAGGGGCATTGAACAAAATTATTGCAATTGAGAATCAAAAAAGTATGATAGAAAACTCGGTGACGGTAGCAGCGGCAGGTGCTGGCTTATCATTAAATGATCGAGAGCTTTTTAATCCAGTTAATTCGAATAGTAACGGGGAAGTGTTAGGATTCTTGTTTTTTTTCTCGTCAATGTTTTTTGTCTTTGCTACGATTGGGATGGTACCACGGCTGCGGTTAGAAAAAAAGTTAGGAGAAGAACTCATACACGGCAATCCGTTCTCGATGATACTGCGCCTTCTTCCATATAGTGGATGTTTCATTGTATCACTTTTTGTTGGTATGGTAATTCTGCGAATTTTTGGGGATATGACACTCGCAGGAAATCTTTTCGTTTTTTTGTTGTCACTTTTCTTTTACGTGCCGGCACTTGGTATAATCAGTTTGCTTTTTGGCTGGACATCCGCTAATCCTGGTGTTGCAGCGAGCCGCATGATTTTATTTATACCAGCAGGGTTTATTCTCGGGGGACCGACAGGGCCAATTCCTGTTTTATCAGAGTGGGTGCGGATTTTTTCGCATGTTTTTCCGCTTACATGGGAATACCATTTTACGCGCGATATCCTTACACGTGGAGCATCTTTAATGGATTGTTCAAAAGAATTTGGTGCGTTGATGCTTTACCTTGGTGTAGTTGCGCTTGTTTTTTGTTTTTGTTTTTATCGGGCAAGAGTAGCATTTATAAAAAAGAAAAGTAGTGAAAAATTATTACTGACAGAGGGTGAATAATAAATGAAAGACTTCAAGAAGATTCTTGTGCCGATAGATGGTTCAGCACAAGCAAAACAGGCATTGAAACAAGCAATCTATATGGCTGGGCTTTGCCAGGCGGAAATTGGACTCTTATATGTTGTCGATTTAAATCAGCAGATATCAGCTTTTGAACAGGTGAGTACAGGGGGCTATGTGCCATCGGAAATTAAAGAAAAAGGCTGTAAAATTTTAGCTGATGCAATGCAAGATATACCAAAGAGAATAAATGCAAAAAGTATTGTTGAAATAGGAGTACCACCAAAAGTTATTATTGATGTCTGTGAGCAGCGGGAATATAATCTCATTATTATGGGAAGCCGGGGACTAGGGGCAATTGAACGGATTGTCATGGGAAGTGTGAGTCAGTATGTATTAATGCATGCATCATGTCCAGTGCTTATAGTCAGATAAAGAAGAAACAGGGGAGTCAAAAAATAAATGTTTAATAAGAAGTATATAGTAAGTCTTGTAGGAGCAATGCTTATATCAGCAACGGTATTTGCGGCAGAAGCAGATACAACGGTACTGACACTAGAGGAAAGTATTCAGATGGCCATCCGTAATAATGAGCAGTTGAAGGCGGCTGACAGCAGCACACAGGCGGCTGCCTGGAATGTAAAAAAAATAAAGGGTGCAAAAAATTTTTCGATTGATTTTTCGCATACAACAGCAAAAATTGGCGGAGAATATTGGCGGGTTTTTAATATCGCAGATGATCCGTCAAGTTACTTTACGAATACGCTATCGGCATCTTTACCGCTTTACACAGGTGGACGTATTGAGAATAGTATCAAACAGGCAGAGCTGGGAAGTGAGATAAGTGTGCTGCAGCTAGCGGCAATAAAGCAAGATGTAAAATATCGTGTGACACAGGCATATTATACAATACTTGCCTGTCGTAATATGCAAACGACAAAAGCAGAGGCAGTAGAGCAACTTGCAAAACATTTGGAAGTTGTTCAGCAGCAGTTTATAGTTGGAACCGTAACAAAAGCTGATGTACTTCGTTCGGAGGTCGCTCTGGCAAATGCAAAACAGGGTTTTGTAACAGCAGAAAATAATACAAAGCTGGCCATGTCATCACTTAATAGAATCATGGGGCAGCCAGTACAACAGGTAGTTACAGTTGCAGATACCCTAGACTATGAACCGACGGATTATCAGCTTGATGATTGTCTTGCCTATGCATTGAAATATAGACCGGATATTCTGGCAGCACAGAAAATGGTTGAGCAGGATAAGGCTGGCGTAAAGGTTGCATTATCTGCTAAGAAGCCGGATGTTACACTGACGATGTCATATGGGACATATGATACAAAGATCAATGAGTTTAACACAAAACAATGGCTTGTTGGGGTGACCGCGCACATCAATATTTTTGATGGTAATATTACAAATGCTGGTGTTGAAAGTGCACAAGCAACTGTTGAGATGGCAAAGCATCAGCAGCAGGATCTGCAGTCCAATATTGAGTTTGATGTACAGCAATCTTATTTAAATATGACAAAGTCCGCCAACAATATTGAGACAAACCGTACGGCTGTCGATAAGGCAGCCGAAGATTTCATGCTGGCAAGCGTCCGGTATGGTGTTAATCTTGGGACAAATCTGGAGGTTGTTGATGCACAGGTTGCTCTTACGACAGCAAAAACTGCTTATATCGAGTCACTTTACGATTATAATGTAAGCAAGGCTGCTTTGGAAAAAGCAATGGGGAAAAAGGTGGAGGAATAAAAGAAAAAGGTACATTTTCGTGTTTGTGAACTAAATCAAAAAGACCTCCAGTCATACTGTGAATTCAACCAATAAAAACAAACAATGAGCTAATACCCCCATTCGTAGGAAAATCAAACTACGAATGGGGGTATTGTCAGTGAAAAGAAAGTTATACGTACATTGATAGAATAGGAAAAGAAATTAATCGAATCTTGTCCCAAAAGTTACTTTTGTGCAGTAGACATTAATTGAAATTTGTTTGTATTTGGGCTAAGAAGTACTTCTAAGATAGCCGAACCATCCTGCTCACCAAAACCACGTTTTGCAGCAGCTTCATAAAGTGCATGCATATTCTCAAGTATTTTCGTTGGTATACCTAATGCTTTTGCTGAATCAATTGCAGTATTAGCGACAGTAGAAAAGGCGTCGATCGAAGCCATGCACTGACTATAGTTTCTTGTAAACATATTTGGTAACATGTATTCCGCGCCAGGTATGGCCATTCCGATAGTACGTTCACTGATTTCTTTCGGAACATTAAGTTTTGTGACTACGGCAACTGCATAAGCGGTTGCTACATTTAAAAACATAGAAGCTAACAGCATAGGTGATTCTGCTTTTGAAGCATCTCCAATTTCACCAACGCGGTGTATGGATTTTCCAATACTTAGAAGGATTTCTGTCCAGAAAGATTCCTCATCGACATTGCACCCTAAAAGAAATTCCCCTTGTCTGCTTCGAAGTTCTTCAGCGCCAATCATAATTGACATTTCGGATAAACTGCCATCAGCAGCATTCACGTCATGTGCAATTTTAATGATTTCATCTGGAATGGTAGTTGATGCGTTTAGGATTTTCTTTCCCTTAAGTGTTGGACGTATTGCATCATTTAGAAGTAGAGAACGTACAGCGTTTTCATCAGCAACTACAAGAATTACAGCCTCAGCAGATACAATTGCTTCAGCAGGAGTGGATGCCAGCTTTGCGCCAAGAGAAACAAGGGTTTCTGTTTTCGCGGTTGTACGATTGTAAGCGATTATTTCGTGGCCTGCACGTATCAAACCTTCACCCAAGGCTGATCCCATTAAACCAGTACCTAAAATTGAAATTTTCATAAAAATTCTCCTTTTTTATTATTGCAATTTATTGTTTACAGAGATATTACTATTACATAAAAAATTATACACAAAAGAACCTTATGAGTCAATATAGTCTCATAAGGTTCTTTTTAAATTATAATCTATGTTGGTATAAAATTATGAAAGGCTGGATGAATTAGAAGGTGCATCATTTAATGCACCATGTAAGAAAAAATTTTCAAAAGTGTCTATTATCCCATTTGGAGCAATTCGCCCTCTTCGCTCGGAATCAATCATTCCGCAGATGATGGTTATAAAAATTTCTGATAAAACAGTTACATTAAAATCAATTTTAAAAGCACCGTCCTTTTGTCCGTTTAAAAAAAAAGAATCAATTGCTTTTAAATATGGAATCCAGTAAATTTCATCTATAGAGGGTTGTAAAGTGCAACTAAATCGTAGAAATTCTTTGTTTTCATAATGTGCGTTTATTAATTTTTTAACACCGACTCTGTAATCATTGAAGTTACTTTCAGAAATTTCAATGATGCTTTTTAAAGAAGTATCAGCTTTTTCAAGTAATATCTGTTCAAGATTTTTTCTTGTGCCACAAAAACGATGTAGTGTCGCTTTGCTGATGCCAACAGTTTCAGCAAGCTCTTTAATTGTACTTCGAGGATTTTCTACGATGGCTATAGCTAAAAGCTTTAAAAGATGATCCTCATTAGTTGGTTTCATAAAATAAATTCCTCCTCAATACTATAACATGCTATGATATACCATAACATGTAGCGTCAAATGAGTCAATCGTGTATCAGATTGGTGCGTAATTCAATATTTTAGACTAAGCTATATAGATAAAAATTATAATTATTAGCAAGCAATTATGGTATCTTATCTGAAACTCAGCAAAGAAACCAGAAGCCTTTCCTACGATGCTATGACGGCACCGTGTTGCGATCTTTGCTTGTTCCTAGAAGAAGTTGTTGATGAACATTTCAGGTGAGTTTTTCTATTTGCGTACAGACGAAATAGCGGGTATTACTTGGCATGAGGCGTTTCAGCAGCTTATGCGGTTATTGGAAGAAATCTTGATTGAAAATCTGGGCTTAAGTGAAAAAGAACTGCAAAGAATACTGCATGTATTTCTTGATGCATTGCCGCGAATGTTTTGAGTAATATTGTGAAAAGTAGGCTAAAATCTTGTTATCTGGATAAGGTACACTATTGAGTTTTCAGAGTTTGAGGTACTATTATTATAAATAGAACTGAAAATAATTTTAAAGGAGATTTTTATGAATCAAAATGTAATTAAAGCTTTTCATCTCATGTGGGGCGATTTTCCTGAGCCGGTTTTGTTGGTGAAGAAAAATCATGATATTTTAGCAGTAAATAAAGTGGGGAATGACGTGGGTTTACCTGTAGAAATAAAATGTTCATCCATTGGCAATCTGCAGGATCATGAAGGTTGCTTAGCACAGCAAGCCTTCAAGTTACAGCGAGCTGTTTCAAAGAAAGTAAAAACGAAAGATGGTGATAAAATATCTTATTGGATACCTTTAGCAGAGTATCCAGATATATGTATTCATTTTGGAATATCTATTGTACCTCAATAAACAAGGATAGAAGGGAAAAGTATATAAGAGATTGAGAAATTTAAAATATAAGGAAATCTTTTATAGTTGGTCAGTAAATTATTAAAATAGTGTTTTCAGATTATTGGATAATAATGCAATGTGTCTGTGGTAGTAAAAGTTAAAGGCTTTATGCTGTTTCTTGATTTGGAATATTTTGATAGTATATATTAAAAACAAAAGCTTTATCAATAAAGATCGTGGCTGCGGAAACAGTGATGATCTTTATTTTTGTTGAAAAAAATTGAAATGGATATCAAAATTCCAAAGTAAAAATAGAAAACCGCTATTGAGATAAATCTAAAGTAAATTTCGTGAGATATTGAGCAAAAAGTTATTTACTTTCTGAAAATACTATTCTATAATAGTTGTTATAGCAATCATTTTGATAAGAGTATACTTGTTATTATAATGAATTGCTCTTATAAGCTTAGCACATATGATTTCTATTATAAAATATTTTAAATAATAGAAAGGAAGATTAGTTATATGAAGTTAAAAAATTACGTGATCAACAGTTTGGCAATGGGGGTTTTAATTGTGCCAGTTTCTCTAATCAATGGTATGCAATTTTTGCCGCTATCAGTAGTGGAGGCAGCTCAGATGGAACAAGCTGCGGATTCAATTATGCCCGTAGTTGCTAGTAAAATGAGCTATAGTTTGAAACTTGATACAAAAAACTATACAAACAAAACGATGCGGGTAAATGGACAGGCTATAAGCTTTAGGACTTATGAAAATCGTGTTTATGTTACTAATCCAGTCAATGCAGATTATGAAAAGATGAATATCTATATACCGGAGGCATACTTTAAAAGTCAGACTATAAATGGTTATACGGCTAAGACAGCACCAATATTTATGCCTAACGAGGTAGGTGGATACATGCCGGGTGAAGCGGAAGAACCAAGTGAAGAGTCACGTCATGGCGGTCCTAATACTGCACTTATGGCACTTTCAAAGGGGTATGTTGTAGCAGCACCAGCTATTAGAGGAAGAACATTACAGGCAGAGGATGGAAGTTATACAGGTAAGGCGCCAGCACTTATTATTGACTATAAGGCTGCTGTGCGTTACTTGCGTTATAATAAGAAAACTTTGCCAGCAGGTGATACAGAAAAGATTATATCTAATGGTACAAGTGCAGGCGGAGCACTCTCAGCACTACTTGGTGCGACAGGTAACAGTAAAGATTATGAGCCATATTTAAAGGAACTCGGTGCAGCTAATCAACGCGATGATATTTTTGCTTCCTCAGATTATTGCCCAATCACAAATTTAGATCATGCTGATATGGCCTATGAATGGGTTTTTAATGATGTGAATGACTATCATCAACACAAAATGGATGGAGCAATGAATCCCTTTGGAAAGAAGCCAGGAGCAGTAACAGCACAAAAGGATGGACAGATGAATGCTGTAAAAATGAATCGACCAGATAATGCCCCAATGGAAATAACGGAAACAGTAAAAATGAGTGACCTACAGATACAGGCTTCAGCAGAACTTAAGACATTATTTCCAGCTTACGTAAATAGTTTGGGCCTTAAAGATAAGACCGAAAATCCACTCACACTTGATGCGAATGGAAATGGAAGTTTTAAAACCTATTTAGAATCCTTTTATATGGCTTCAGCGCAGAGTGCTATAAATAAAGGAGAGGATCTTTCCAAACTTGATTGGTTAACAATTAAAAATGGTAAAGTAGTTGGGATGGATCTTTACAAATATGCAATTTATGCAACGCGTATGAAGGCAGCACCTGCTTTTGATGCTTTAGATAATAGTTCTCCAGAAACTAATGAATTTGGAACTAAGACAATAAACAACCAACATTTTACGGACTTTTCGATGAAAAACAGCACGACTTCCTCAACGCTGGCTGATGTGACTGTTATTAAGCTCATGAATCCGATGAACTATATTAATAACGGTACAGCCAAAACTGCCAAGTATTGGCGTATTCGTCATGGAGCAATTGATCGAGATACATCACTTGCTATCCCAATGATTTTAGCCACAAAGCTTATGAATAGCGGTTCTGAGGTTGATTTTGCATCTCCGTGGAATCGTGGACATGATGGTGACTATGATCTCACAGAACTTTTTGCATGGATGGACAGAATATGTAAGGCAAAAAAATAATTTTGTATTATCGTTTAGATTTTGGCGGGCCCTGATTACAGGGCCTTTTTGTTAGCGCTTTAATTTGATGTTTGATGTTAGAATAAGGGGAATTTAACAACAAAGGAGTATTTTATGCGGACAGAACAAGAGCTTAGACAAGATATTCCAATTTTGCGAAATAAACAATTTTGGTCGATTTTTTCTATTGCATTTTTAATTTATTTTTCTAATAACATGCTCGCGCAGACCTTGCCGAAATATGCGTATGATTTGGGGGCATCGGCCCAGATCATTGGGGTACTGGCAGGCGCTTTTGCGGTGTGTGCACTTATGCTGCGTCCGGTATCGGGGCAGCTCGTCGATAATGAAAATCAGCTGTTGCTGCTGCGTGTGACTATTGGCATAATCCTGTTATCCGTGACGGGTCTGGTGTTTTCCCAAAAGGTTGGACTGCTTATTCTGTTTCGTGGTATTAATGGACTGGGATGGGGAATTGGTTCGACACTTTGCATGACAATTGCCTCGGGCTGTTTTACGAGGAAAAAGCTTGGATCGGGCATTGGAATTTATGGCTTGGGCCAGACTATCGCGCAAGCAACGGCACCGATGATTGGACTGAATGTTGCAGCCGTCTATGGGTACAATTTTTTGTATCAGTTTAACGTTGTTATTTGTGCCATAGCGTTTATCTTGACCTATTTTATCGTAGTTGATACGAAGCGGCATAGAGCCCATAAGTATTCGGTAAAGATTAGTGCAATGATCGCATTCCCGGCGCTTCCTCCGGCGGTTATGATTATGGCGAATTCTATAGCGCAGTCTTCGATTACAGCTTTTTTGGTCATTTATGCCACGAGTATGCAGATTACCCAGATTGGTGTCTATTTCACGGTGCAGGCGGTGACGGTACTATGTACACGCCCTTTCTGGGGGAAACTCACTGATACATATGGTAGTTATCGCATCATCCTGCCCTGTGAGATTCTTATTGCGCTGGGGTTGTTTGTTATTTATCAGGCCGCAGAGCTTTGGCAGTTCCTTGTGGCGGCTGTTCTGGTGGGTGTTGGTACAGCTGGCGATCAGCCGGCACTTATGTCGGAGTGTATTCGTCGCGTACCGTCAGAGGAACGTGGTCGTGCGAGTAATACGAACTTTCTGGGTATTGATCTCGGCTGGTTCATCGGCAGTAACCTTGCAGGATTTGTTGTAAGCCTTGTAGGGTATCAGGATTTATATCTGATTTTTATTTTACCAGTCGTTTTGGCAACAATATTTTACATGCTAATGCAGAAGAATAATACTGTTTTGGAGCAGACATCAGGGCGCGATTCTTGAAGTCTGTTAGAGACAAGATAAAAAGATGTATAGAATAAAAAGGGTGATTAAAGTGCTACCTATAGATTGGACACTAAAAAAAGTGTTTAATCTATAGGTGCTTTTTTAACTGTTCGCAATAAACCACTAGTTTAGCCGGAGAAATCGACGGCTTTGACTTTAGTCGAAAAAAACCTGTTACAATAAAATCAGTTCTAGTTAACAAAATAAAGGAAAAAGCGGAGAATTGCATGGCTTTTTGCTTTTTTTATAAAATAGGAAATGTCACAGAACTATACAGTTTTTGCCATAATTTTGCCATACTTCATTGTTAAAATAAAACCAAATTTCAAGAGCAGAAATTGGTTGTTATTACAACAACAGTAGTCTGAGGAGGCAAAATTATGAAAAATAAGCGCTGGTTGATTGTACTGGTTGTTTATCTGGCAAGTGTAGTAGTAATACTGAACCAATATAAAGTGCCACCGTTGATAACGGGGTTAATGGTAGAGTTTGGTGTAAGTGCGGCCGAGGCTGGCTGGTTCATGTCCGTATTTGCTCTTATGGGCGTGGTGTTGGCCTTGCCGGCAGCTCTTCTTTTGCGGTTTAGTGGACCCAAGGGGAGTGGTGCAATTGGCCTGATCTGCATTATATTTGGTTGTTGGGTAGGTGGTGCAGCTACATCAAGTTCGCTGTTGATTACAGGCCGTGTAATTGAAGGGGCGGGTCTCAGTCTAATGTCGGTTGTAGCGCCAGCCGTTATTGCCATGTACT
>WSSedB1CaDRAFT_10000112_pt1 | contig 40052 bp, 38 predicted proteins | sample WetSurSB1Cattail_FD_9460 | JGI IMG/M metagenome (IMG submission 9460)
GACGAGATTCGCCGGTATTTCATCAAGGAAACGCGACGGCTCGCTTTCTACGACAGCCTGCTGCCTTCTCCGTTTGCGGCAGGAGGAAATAAGCAGCTTGTTGCGTGCTCTTGTTATGGCCACGTAAAAAAGACGGCGCTCCTCTTCCACATCTCCGCCATTTTCTTCGACTGAACGGGCGTGGGGGATAAGGCCTTCTTCGGCTCCTGCAATGAATACGACGGGGAATTCGAGTCCTTTCGACGCGTGAATCGTCATGAGATTCACTTTGCCTTTATCGTTGCCGTCGTCCATATCATCGCGGCTTAAAAGCGTAATCCTGTTCAGATAATTAAAAAGGTTGGGGTCGTAGTTGTCGGGGTTGTTTTCCCATGTTTCTATCGACATGATGAGCGTTTCTATGTTTTTGAGTTTGAAACGCACGGCCTTTTCGTTTTTCTGGAATTCGCCGATGAGGTAATCCTTATAATTGATGTCTTCGACGAACTGTCGGACTTTATTTGCAAGTCCGCGTCCGCCGAGCAGTTTTGAACGGTTGTTTTCAATGATTCCGGAGAAATCTTCCAACGCTTCCTTTGATGACGCTGCAATTATTCCTGAAGGATCCTTAATAAGATACTGTATTGATTCCCAGAGCGTACAGACGTTCTGTTTTGCAATTTCGTTCATCACTTCAATCGTGCTGCGTCCTATGCCGCGCCGCGGTGTGTTTATGATGCGCAGAAGATTTACGTCGTCGTCGTGGTTTGCGATGACCCGCAGATAGCTGATGATGTCTTTTATTTCCATGCGTTCATAAAAGCTTGTACCGCCGCTCATCGTATAGGGGATGTTCGATTCAAGCAGAGCTTCTTCTATGGTGCGGCTCTGGGAATTTGCCCGTATAAGTACACCGAAGTCGTCATATTTAAGTTTTTCTTCCATTGATATGCCCTGAATGCTTTCCGCAATAAAGCTTGCTTCATCCGTTTCGTTTTCGGGCATGAATATTTCAATCGGCTTGCCGTTTCCGTTTCCGCTCCACAGTTTTTTATCTTTTCGGTTCGTGTTGTGTGCAATGACGCCGTTTGCAGCTTCCAGAATTGTTTCTGTCGAACGGTAATTCTGTTCAAGCCTGATTTCCTGTACGTTCGGAAAATCTTTTTCGAACTGTACGATATTCTGATAGTCGGCGCCTCTCCAGCTGTAGATTGACTGATCATCGTCTCCGACGACAGCTACGTTGTCCTGTGCAAGCAGGTGCATCATTTCGTACTGCTGATGGCTCGTATCCTGAAATTCATCGACCATGATGTATTTATAGCGTTCTTTGTATTTTTCGAGTACATCTGGGCGTTCGTGAAAAAGTTTTATAGGCAGCACTATGAGGTCGTCGAAATCTACCGAATTGTACAGTTTGAGACCTTCCTGATATGCTTCGTATAAATTACGGTACATATCGTTTGCACTTTCCCAGTTCTTCCGTCCCGTTTTTATATTCGAGAACAAATTTCCGATTTTGTACACGTCAAGCGCGTCTGCAGTGAATTTCAATTCTCTGCCGCTCTCCTTTATGAGTGCATTCCTGTCGGTTTCGTCGTAAATTGAAAAATTTTCGCGGTAATCAAGTTTGTCTATGTCGGCACGCAGTACGCGTACTCCGAATGCGTGAAAAGTCGAAACGGTAAGATTCTGCAGCTTTTTGTTCGTAAGCTGCCTGACCCGCGTTTCCATTTCCTTTGCCGCTTTGTTTGTAAACGTGAGGGCTAATATCTGGCTCTGGGGAATACCAATGTCGAGCATATGGGCAATGCGGTACGTAATGACGCGCGTTTTGCCGCTTCCTGCTCCTGCGATGATGAGAATGGGTCCGTCTACAGTTGCAACAGCGCGGAATTGTTCGGGATTCAGTTCGTTTTTCAGCGTATTCAAATCTAAAGAAGACATCGGAGGGTAACTGTATCATTCTATTGCAATTTGTACAATATTTGCTAAAATAGAAACATCCGTTTTCTATTATATTTAACATAAAGGGGTATTTTTATGAATCAGGCTGTCAGTGCGTTTCTTTCAAAACATAACTTTGTAAGGCATGTAGATATTGATACCGTTGCCGATGCAATTCTCCACGATATGAACCGCGGGCTCAGGGGAGAAACGGCTGACGAGGATATGATACGTACATGGTCCAATCCTCCGGAAGCTCCTGCTGCCGGAAAAAGCGTCATCGTTATAGATGCCGGTGGAACTAATTTCCGTTCCTGCCTTGTCACTTTTGATGCACAGGGAAAGGCCGACATCAGTTTTATGGAAAAGACAAAAATGCCGGGAGTTGATAAAGAACTGCCGCGCAAGGAATTCTTTGATCAGATTGCGGAAAATCTTGAACATCTGAAAGACAAATCGGATTCTATCGGTTTCTGTTTTTCCTATCCCATGGAAATAACAGATGATGGAGACGGCATACTTATTGGTTTTTCAAAAGAAGTAAAGGCTCCTGAAGTTGTGGGCAGCCGCATCGGAAAATGCCTTAAAGACGCGCTTATAGAACACGGATGGAAAAAGCCGCGCCGCATAACGCTCATGAACGACACCGTCGCAGCCCTTCTTGCAGGTGCTGCATGTCCCGATCCCGGAATGAAGTATTCATCATATATAGGACTCATTCTTGGCACCGGCCTTAACGCCGCCTACATCCAGCCTGCAATTCCGGGACTTAAAGATTTCCCGAAGCAGATTGTCGTATGCGAGTCGGGAAAATTCCGCAGTGTGAACCGTTCTGATTTTGACGTTGCCGTGGACAGCAGGACGGTAAAACCCGGTACATTCTATATGGAAAAACTCTGCTCGGGGGCCTATCTCGGCCCGCAGTCGCTTGAAGTGCTTAAAACAGCCGCTGCAGACGGCCTTTTCAGCGAAAAATGCTGCACAAGGATTGCAAAACTTGAATCAATGACACTCATTGAAGCTGATGCATTCCTGCACGGTCCCTACAACACCAGTTCCGTTCTTGGGGCTCTTATGGCGGACGTGGGAACGGAAAACGATTATGACTGCATGTACCAGCTGCTTGATGCCGTTATGGAACGTTCTGCGCGTTATGCTGCATCCATTCTTACCTCTGCCGTGATTCAGTCCGGAGAAGGGCATAACGCTTCAAAACCGGTGTGTATTCTTTGCAACGGCAGCACCTATTATAAGACCCACGGCGTGAACGAGCGCGTGCACGGTTACCTAGAAGCTGTGCTGACAAAGGAGCGCGGCCTTTACTGGGAAATTATTTCGCGCGAAAACGATATTACGCTTGGAGCCGCAATAGGCGGCCTGATTGAACGCAGGTAACATATCGGCGGCAGTACCGTTAATATCGGCAGACTTTCTGCCGATAGTTAAAAGACTGATTCTGTTATACGGGTGGTAAAGATATGGCCAGGGGAAAAAATGCCGGAAAATCGATTGTCCTCTTGTTTCTCATCATAATTCTCGCTTTGGGCGGCCTGTTGTGGTTCGACTATCTTGGAATTATCCATGCAAAGTCAGTCTTTGCTCCGCTGTATAAGGTGCTTGGAATGAAACCCCAGACCTCGTCCACAGCAGTAACGGTAAAACCGCTTAACAGCGATATTGACCAGGACCGCATAGACAAACAGCGTGAAGCGCTCCAGTTGTATAAAGAAGAACTTGACAAACGCGACACAGATCTTTCTGCTTCCGAAAAACGGAACGAGCAGATTGCGACAGAACTTGCAGAACGTGAAAAAACTCAGGAAGATCGAGAAAAAACATTCAACAATACGGTAAAAAAGTACGATGATAAAGAGGTAAACATTGAACAGATCGCAGCAAATCTGAACGGTATGCAACCGAAAGCAGCTGTCAACATTCTGCTTGCAATGGACGACCAGATGGTAATAGATGTCCTGCGCAAAGTAGAGGAAATAGCGGCAGCAAATGGTACTTCCTCCCTGGGATCGTACTGGCTTTCGCTTATGCCTGCAGAGCGGGCTGCAGAAATTCAGCGTAAGATGGTGAATAAACCGGAAACGCTTCAATAATTCTGCTGCCGGACGGTCTTCCTGTTTACAAAAATTGGAGGAACGTTTATGCAGGCAATAACTGTAGCAGTACCGCAGCAAGTAGAACCTCTTGGAAAAATCAATGCAATTGCGCCTCGAAAAATCTCAGGTTCTCAAGGTGATGAGACAAAACAGACTTCGTTTGCAGAGCGTGTTGACCAGGCTAAAAAAGAACAGACAGATGGCAGCATTGCGGATGATGCCGGCAGAATAAGTAAGGCAAAGACAGCTGTTCCTGCCGCAAAAGATGCAAAAAAAAGCAGCGTGCCGGATGAAGCAAATGCAGCCGAAAAGGCAGTAGTCAGAAAAAATCCTGTAGAAAAAAACGACAAATCTGCAAAGTCTCTGCGTACGGAACCCGCAGAAGAAAAGAATACCGGGACAAAAAAGGAAACTGTAAAGCAGAAAAAATCAACCGTAAAGGATGTCAGCAGAGAGCAGAAAGATGATTACTCGAAGGAACTTGCATATCTGCAGGGAACGCCGCAAAAAAATACGGATCAGTTTGACGCAATTATTGAGCAGGCCGAAGAATATAAAAATACTGATACTGAAAAAACTAAAATAGGACTGGCTAAAGCCCAGCGTTTGTCTGTAGAATCTCCTGCACAGTTTCTTACTGAACAGACTGCTGCCAGTCAGAAAAATAAAACCAAAGTTCCGGAAGAGACGTCAGCTTCGTTAAAAGGTAAGGAAGAGAAACTTTCCCAGAAGAAAAAGTTTGCACTCGATAAAGACGGAAAAATTATCGTCACAGATCTTAGAACCGATACGATTGACAATGAAACAGCAAAAAGCAGCAAAGATACTCACGGAAAAACCGTTCAGGCTGTAAAAACAGACGGAAACAGCAGTGTTCAAATGACGATGAATTTCAGCGATCAGGTGCAGCAGAATATCCTTTCTTCAAGCAACCAGAGCGCATCTGCTGCAAGTTCCAATTTTCAGGCAATGCTGACGAATCAGATTCAGCAGAATGCGCAGGAATTTGTAAAAGCAGGTTCACTAGTCCTTAAAGACAATAATATCGGGACTATAAAACTTGTTCTTCATCCGGAATCACTCGGAAATGTAAAGATAAGTCTCCAGCTTTCCGATAAAGTAATAAGCGGGCAGATTACAGTTGCTTCTCAGGATGCATACAACGCGTTCAAAGACAGCGCAGACAGTCTGAAGCAGGCGTTTATCCAGAACGGATTTGAAACATCGGGATTTACAGTGTCGTATTCCGGAGCAAACGCGGGCGGCGGCAGTTATACCGACAGCCAGAACCAGGAAAACAATTATACGCCGGCCCATGCATCGGACAGTTATGACAATGCACAGTTTGCCGATGCAATTCCTGCGGTGGGAGGCTCGTATATTACGGCCAGCCATTCGCTTAATATTGTGGCATAAAGAGTCGAAAAAAATAGAGGTAGACGATGGACGGAATTAACACCACCATGAGTACAGCCGATAAGTTCACAGTTGACAATGAAGTTAACGGCTTTAACAAAAAACTTGCAGTAAACGGACGTACGACAAGTCAGGCATTGGGCAAGGATGATTTTCTCAAGCTATTGCTGACGCAGCTGTCGAATCAGGATCCGACAAGCCCGATGGAGAACACTGAATTCATTGCACAGATGGCTCAGTTTTCATCACTCGAGCAGATGACGAACATGAACAGCGAGTTTACGAAAATGGCGACAATGTTCAAGACATCCGAAGCTTCTTCAGTAATAGGTAAGACTGTCGAACTCAGTATCGGCGATACGACAACGAAAGGTGTCGTTGATGCTGCAACACGGGAAGATAATCCCCGCGTGCTTGTGGGCGGCAGATATTACTCGATGGATCAGATCAGTTCAATTTACGGTAACTAAATGAGGGTAGCTATATGATGAGATCACTTTATTCCGGCGTTTCCGGATTACAGAATCACCAGACACGCATGGACGTAATAGGCAATAACATTTCCAATGTTAACACAGTCGGATTTAAACGCGGACGTGTCAATTTTCAGGATATGATTTCACAGCAGCTTTCCGGCGCGGCACGTCCGACTGAGGAAATCGGCGGTGTAAACCCGAAGGAAGTGGGACTTGGCATGACAGTCGCCTCCATCGACAATATCTTTACGCAGGGAAACCTCCAGACAACAGGAGTTTCGACTGATGTCGCAATTCAGGGAAACGGTTTCTTTATTTTGAAAGACGGAGACCAGACATATTACACCCGGAACGGTGATTTCAGCCTTGACAGAAACGGTACGTTTGTTAATCCTGCAAACGGTATGCGCGTTCAGGGCTGGATGGCTCAGAATGTAAACGGCGAGCAGATTGTTACGACGGCCGCGACACCTGGCGATATAACAATTCCTGTAGGCTCTAAAGATCCTGCAAAAGCAACGCAGAACGTAAAGTTCCGCTGCAACCTGAACAAAAATACGCCGGAAATAGGAGCAAATCCGAACGCCGACGAAGTTGTGAAGGGAACCTGGGAAACGGAACAGGAGATATACGACAGCTTCGGCAATAAACATATGCTCAATGTTTCTTTCCGCCGCGTCGCGGGAACGCCCAATGAATGGCAGGCTACGGTACAGGTCGATCCTGAAAATACGGCCTATACGCAGACCAGAGTCGGACTGAACACAACTGACGGCACGCAAAATACATTTCTTGTTACATTCGACAATATGGGGACGCTTCGTTCTGTTACCGATACTGCCGGCATAGTAAAAAACGACAACGGTCATATAATTCTGCAGACTTCCTATACGGTTCCCGAAGCAAACAACGATGCAAACGGAAATCCGTACCGACAGGCGTTTAATATTGATCTTGGTACTATAGGAAGCATGAATGATACTGTAACACAGGATGCGTCAAAAAGCACGACAAAAGCATTCGATCAGGATGGATATGCTCTCGGATATCTTGATAATTTCAAAATTGATTCAAGCGGAATGATTACAGGCGTATACAGCAACGGATCGGTTCGTACTATAGGGCAGATAGCTCTGGCTTCTTTTACAAACGACCGCGGCCTTGAAAAAGCCGGCGAAAATACATACGTTGAATCGAATAACAGCGGACAGGCGAACGTCGGTGAAAGCGGTATTGCGGGAAAGGGAAAGATTCTTGCCGGCGCACTCGAAATGTCGAACGTCGATCTTTCAGAGCAGCTTACCGACATGATTGTTACGCAGCGCGGTTTCCAGTCGAACGCTAAGACAATACAGACGGCGGATACGCTGCTTGAAACTGTTCTCAGCTTGAAGCGGTAATTAGACACTGAGGTCTCTTTGAAGTCTCAGTAAAAAAAGGCGTGCTTTTCAATAATGAAAGCACGCCTTTTTTATGCATTAAAAAAATAATTACATTCTGAAACAGGAATTGAGCGAAGCTGACCAGAGATTGTTTCTCGGATTCCAGCACGCATTGAGCGTGAACTGGGAGAATGGTGCATTGAATCCGAGTCCTGCATAAATCTGCGGCTGCAGATTTGCAAAATCAAACCCGTTCGTAGCGTACGACTTTGAACTGCTGCCTTGAGCAATCGGCGTTGAATCACCTTCAATTTCGGATATATATGAAAAGCTGTATCCGCTTGTTGAAGAAGTAAGGACTGCCCGGACTCCGGCATAGGGAACCAGGAAAAGGAATTTCTTTGATACCTGCAGCTGTGCATATAGTGTATTTGTAGTGACATAAACTGATGTTGCTGATGAACCTGTGATGGTACCGGTATACGAATTATAAGATCCTTCATAACTCTTTGAAAGATTGAATCCCAGTGACTGCCGTGAAAAAATGTAACCTGCGCCGAGGGAAATTTTCGGAAGAAGGACGTTGCCTTCATACAGCGCGTAGCGCACATCAGTACCGAAAGACAGATAATCGATGCTTCCTGTAAAATCCGAATAGATAAGTTTATCCAGATATGCATATGAGCCGAATATACCGATGTCGAAGGGAAGTATAAACCCTCCAATGCGCGCATTGACGGAATACACAGGCATGACGAATCTGTCCGGAATGGAAAATAATGTCGGCAGTGTAATGTTGAAAGCATCTGATGCTGCGGTAACTCCCGACTGCATTGTTGAAGTGATGTCGTTGATAGCTCCTGAAAGCTGGCTCGTGTCCATAAGCGTTCCGGAAAGTGAAAGGCCAAGTCCGAAGTGAGGGGGAACAGACGGTATGAATTTCCCTATGTATGCATCGGGCCATACAGAAAGCTGCGTTGTGTTTTCAGGAATAACTTCCGTCAGATTTGTCGTAAAATCATCAAGATATGATGAAATTGTTGCATCGTCTGAAAAGGCCGGTATTACTGCTGCAAATGCAAGGGAAAGTGCACATATTAGTCGTGTTTTATTCATTATCTACCTCCACTGAATTCCACGTAGTATCCGATAATAATTGTACCGTATTGAGAATGTAAAAACAAGAAAATTGCCATAAAATCGTATCGGGCATATTGACACAAAATAACCAAGAGTATATAGTAATCATCACACGCCGCTATAGCTCAGATGGTAGAGCAATGGACTGAAAATCCATGTGTCGTTGGTCCGATTCCAACTGGTGGCATGCAGACGGCCTGAATTATTTCAGCCGTCTTTTTTTTATTATCTGATGTTTTTTTCTCTTGTTAGTAACGTCTTTTTACCCTATAATAGAACAATGAATTGGCTGATTGTTGCAGACGATATACATAAAACAAAAGATTTGAAGGTGATATTATCCGGCTGTGATCCGGAAGCCGAAACCAATATTATTGACAGGAAGACAGATACGATAGATTCCGTGTCAGAAAGGATCGGCAGGGCAACTCACTGCATAATCCTGCTTTCTGAAAGGCAGCAGTGTACGCCTGAAATTTCGTTTCTGGCCGGTTATTTTTCCGGAAAAAAAATCCCTGTATATACGACACTTGAATATCTTTCTGCAGGAAACAAAATCGGTGCGGAAATAACATACTTTAAGACGCCGGAACTCCTTGAAAAATACATTATCGTGAATTACCGGAAAATTGTCCGCATGCAGATAAAAAAACAGTCCCACGAATATCTGTTCAATAACGGCATTCCGTTTACGTCTGCATCGTTTGCGTCTTTCATTGCAAAAGGAAAACTTGACATATGTAAAAAATATTTTGAAGCGGGAATGGATTTGAATATCCGTGACGGGGAAGGAACACCGGTGCTGAATATCGCGACACGCAGTGAACAGACTGACTGCATTATCTGGCTTCTGAAAAACGGGGCAGATATAAATGCTGTTTCAGAGGACCGCGGATATACAGCTCTGATGGATGCAGTCTGGCGCGGTAATGAAGAAATAGCGCAGCTGCTTATAAACAAGGGCTCAAAGATGAACACTGTCAATAAAGAAGGGCAGACAATGCTTATCCTTGCAGTCGGAGCTGGAAGAGAAAAAATATGCAGAATGCTTGTTGAGCACGGTGAAAATCCTGACGTAAAGGATTCTATGGGAATGTCTGCATATGAATATGCAAAACTGTTCAAAAAGAACGGCATAGTAGAACTGCTTGAAAAGTACCGTAAGAAATAAAAAGAAGATAAGTAAAATGAAGAAGGAAGATACTGCTATACTGACTGTTGTCTTTGCCGGTGGCGGCACAGGCGGCCATATTTATCCGGGACTGGCCGTTGCTGATGAGCTTAGGGCGGTGGCGGAACGTGACGGAAAAAAAATCCGTATCTGCTGGCTCGGATGTTTGTCCGGCATGGATCGTACAATAGTTGAAAAAAATGTTAATAAAGACGGTGTAAGAAGTGCCGATGAATTCTATGGAATACCGGCGGGAAAACTCCGCCGGTATATTTCGTTTAACAATATCGTTGATATTTTTAAAATCATCGCAGGGTTTGCTGCATCGTTTGCAGTTCTTGCAAAACTGAAGCCTGCTGTGCTTTTTTCAAAAGGCGGATTTGTGAGTGTGCCTCCGTGCGCTGCCGCAGTCATACTGCACATTCCCGTATATACGCACGAATGTGATTTTACACCGGGACTTGCAACTAAACTGAACAGCCGCAGCGCAAAGCATATTCTTTTATCGTATAAGGAGACTGAGCTGTATTTGAAGAGTGCCTGCCGCAGTAAAGTTATTGTGACAGGTAATCCTGTACGCCCCGTTTTTTATTCCGCCGATTCCGGGAGGGGAATGAAATTTCTGGGAATTGCTGAAAAACAGAAGCCCGTTCTGCTTGTACTCGGCGGCAGTTCAGGTGCACGTCAGATAAACGATCTCGTCAGGGAAAATGCCGGCTGGCTGTGTGAGCGGTTTATTGTCGTTCATCAGACGGGAATGAGAAATTCAGCAGCCGCAGAAGAAAACGGGTGTCCAGAAAAAGACGGCTATAAACCGTATCCTTTCATTTACACTGAAATGCCGGATGTTATTGCTGCCGCAGATGTCGTTTTATCGCGTGCCGGCGCGAATTCCATATGGGAATGCGCTGTGCTTGCAAAACCTCTTGTGCTCATTCCCTTGTGCGGTTCGGGAACGCGCGGAGATCAGGAAGATAACGCCCGGTACTTTGAAAATCACGGTGCGGCTGTTGTACTGGCGCGCGAAAACGCGACGCCTGAAAGACTCCGGCAGTCTCTGTCCCTCCTTTTGTCGGAAGATGTTCGTGCTTCATTAAGCAGTGCATGTGGTAAACTTGCAGGAGAAAGCAGGCCTGCGGAAAAAATTGCTGAACTGCTGTACAATGAAATAAGGTGATAAACGTATGACGTATGCGGCAATAGACATTGTATTTATTATTATTATTCTGGCTTTCATGATAAGCGCTGCCGTAAAGGGGCTGATAAAAGAATTTTTCGGCAAAGCTGCCTTTATAGGCGGCATTATCGTTGCCGTAATTTTTACGCCGAAACTGGAATTGTACGTTCAAAGCGGTATAAAAAACACAACCATTGCGAAGGTTATATCGTTTCTGCTTATTTTTGTGATTGTTTTTCTTATTGTAAAAATCGTTCAGGAAATTATAAGCAGGATTTTTTCAGGAGAGATACTCCGCGGGCTTGACCGTTCGCTCGGGCTTGTATTCGGGATTCTTGAGGGAGTTGCGGTCGTAGCTTTTATTCTTGTACTTATGGAATCCCAGCCGTGGTTCAACGTTGAACCGCTGTTGAGAGGGAGTTTCTTTGGATCGATTCTTAACAGCATCATAAAAGGGTCTGCGGAAAAAATTCAGGGGATGGCAGCATAATGTACGAGAATCTTCTTCATCAGGAAACGTGTAACCTGCTCAAAAAAGATATAATGAATGACTGTCTGCCGGGAGCAGTCCTTTTCTCAGGTCCTGCCGGAACGGGAAAACTTTCCTGTGCACTTGAAACAGCCCGTATCCTTTCCTGTACCGGAACCGAAAAGGGATTCTGGATGTGTACGTGTCAGTCGTGTCTGCAGCATAAATCTTTGGCCAGCCAGAATGTCGTGCTGGCAGGTCCCCGTGATTGTACACTGGAAATAGCGGCAGCTTCGTCGGTGCTTAAAAATGCGTGTGACAGCCATGCTGCGTATCTGAAATCTGCCAGGTACCTCTTTCTCAGAAGCGTGAGGAAACTGACCATGCGGTTCAGCCCGATTTTGTGGGAAGACGATGACAAAATATCAAAGATTGCAGCTGTAACTTCAGAGATAGACGAGCTTATGGAGACAATTGATTTTCCCCATGAACTCCCGGATTCCGTGCATGTTGCAAAAACGTGCGACCAGATTCAGAAACTCTGCGAAAAGCTGGAATCGACTTTTTTGTATGATTCAATACCTGTAAAGCAGATACGGAATATTTCATCGTGGGTCCGCATAAAATCGGGGGAAGGTAAAAAGACTGTCATTATAGAAAACGCCGACCGTATGCTCGAAAGCGTGCGCAATGCTCTGCTCAAAATACTTGAAGAACCGCCGGAAGATGTGATTTTCATCCTTACGACTGCAAGAAGGAATGCCGTTATGCCGACCATTCTTTCCCGGGTGCGTACATATCAGTTCAGGGAACGTACTCAGGAAGAACAGCTTGAAGTTGTACGGCGTATTTTTCACAATGACACCTATACCGGCTCGCTGCAAAGTTATATCGAAACCTTTCTGCCTGTTTCTCCCGACGAAATCCGGAAAAGCGCTGGTGATTTTTTTAAATGCATATCGGCTAACGGTATTCCCGACACTGCTCAGATTGTAAAAGACTGCGGCGGGTTTGATCCCCGCCTTCTGCTTCGTCTCTTTCTGGATGGAACGGCTTCGGCTCAAAAAAAACTCATCCATACGGCAGCAGGAGCAGAGAGTTCTGCACAATGCATGGACGCACTGCGGTACTGCTGGAACAATGTGAGCGTGTTCAATCAGTCGCCTGCCGCTGCGCTGGAAGACTTGGTGCGGACGTTGTCAAAGATAAACAGAACGCATGGAAATATTTTCAGGGCTGCGTATGAGTGAGTATTTCAGACGGGTGAGTGAGAAAGTTTCAAAACTTTCCGAAGAGCAGGTAAAGGATTTTCTGGATACTGTCGCCGGAGAGAACGATATGCTCGATTCAATATTTGAATCGCTTTCAACCGGTCTTATTATCATAGACAATGAATGGAAACTTATTTTTACCAATAAAGCTGCGGAACGGTACCTTCCGTTTTCGATCCGTCCGGAAGATTCACATGCGGAAAATATTCCTCTGTGGCAGCTCATCGATGATAAGGAAATTGCAAAATTTCTCAAAGAGTGCGACGTAAACAACCGATTGAACGTTTCAAATGAATTTACGACTTCCACTCCCGGAGGTTCCGTCCGTTTTATTACGATTGCCGTGCTGCCTCTCGTCAAACAGCAGCAGATGGCGGGATTAATAGTTACCGTAGGCGACGTAACAGAAAAACGCAATCAGGAAATTCTGCTCCATCGTATGGAAAACCTTGCAGGACTTACAAACCTTGCAGCTGGAATGGCTCATGAAATAAAAAATCCGCTCGGTGCCATCAGCATACATGCCCAGCTTATTCAGAAGGCGGTGAAGAAGGCCCGTGAAGGGAACGGAATGCTTCCCGAAGAAAAATTCCTTGAAAAGCATCTGGATGTCGTCACGGAAGAAATTGACAACCTTAATAAAAAGGTCATGGATTTTCTGATGGCTGTGCGCCCCATAAACGCGAGACTCGAACTTATCGATATTGGAAAGCAGATACAGGATGCCGTATCGTTTATTACCCCCGAGTTTCACAATTATCACATCATGGTTCACGTCCGGATATGCAAAGATTCCGTGCGCCTGCTTATAGATCAGAAACTTTTTAAGGAAGTCATTATCAATATAGCACAGAATGCGCTTGCCGCAATTCAGGAACGCTATCCTGACTGCGGGAAAGACAGTGCCAGTGAAAAATGCCAGGGAATGTTTGAAATACTGACTTTTTTGAAAGATGATAAATATATAATAACGATTTCGGACAATGGAACCGGCATGAGCGAAGAGACTGTATCTCACATATTCGAACCGTATTTTACGACGAAGGCAAACGGAACGGGTCTTGGTATGACGATGGTATATAAAATCATAAAAGAGTTCAAAGGCGACATACAGGTCAGGTCTGTTCAGGGGGAAAGCTCTCTCTTTACGATTATTCTTCCTGTTCCGCAGACCGACAAAAAGCTGCTGACTGAGAATATAAAAAGAAAAACAGATGAGGATTCGTATAAACTAACGGAAAAAATGGCAAGAAAATGAAATTTACAATACTGGTAATCGATGATGAAAAGAATATTCGCGAAGGTCTGGGCGCTTCATTTGAAATGGAAGGATATGAAGTGCGTCTCGCCGCAAACGGACAGGAAGGACTCTCCTGTGTTGCAAAAGGTGATATAGATCTTGTCATTACGGATCTGCGCATGGACGGCATTTCAGGAGAAGAAGTGCTTCGCCGGGTCACAACCGAAACGCCTGGAATTCCCGTCATCGTCCTGACCGGACATGGCAGCATAGATGCAGCCGTCGATGCGATGCGTGCGGGTGCGTATGACTTTCTCACGAAACCGCTCAATCTTGACCAGCTTTCTATGATTGTTAAACGTGCACTGCAGGGCAGGGAGTTGTCGCTCCAGCATCAGCAGTTGCAGGCCGAAGTCGAAGGTGCGCACAAGTTCGACAAGATGATAGGCAAAAGTGCAGAGATGCAGAAGGTGTTTGAACTTGTTAAGCGAGTCGCTCCGACAAAGGCGTCTGTGCTGATTACAGGTGAGAGCGGAGTCGGAAAGGAACTGGTAGCAGATGCCGTCCATAATCTGTCACCGCGCAGCAGCCACGAAATGATAAAAGTGCACTGTGCCGCACTCAGCGAAACGCTGCTCGAAAGCGAACTGTTCGGTCACGAGAAAGGTGCGTATACAGGTGCGGATAAAATGCAGAAGGGGCGTTTTGAGCTGGCTCACGAGAGTACGATTTTTCTTGATGAAATCGGCGAAATAAACCAGAGCATTCAGATAAAACTGCTCCGCGTTCTGGCAGATCATAAATTCGAGCGGGTCGGCGGCGAACAGACTATCGACGTCGACGTGCGTGTTATAGCCGCAACCAATAAAAATATGGAAGAGGAAGTAAAAGCCGGACGCTTTCGAGAAGACCTTTACTACCGTCTCAATGTTGTGCATATAGAAGTCCCGCCGCTGCGCGAACGGAGGGACGACATTCCCCTTCTGCTCAATTCCTTTCTCAGGGAGTTTGCCGACGAAAACAGGAAAAAAATTACAGGCATAGACACCCGTGCACGCGCCGCATTATACAAATACGACTGGCCGGGAAATATCCGCCAGCTTCGCAACTGTATGGAAAGCGCTGTTGTCATGTGCACAAAAAATGAAATAACCCAGGAAGATCTGCCGCCGTCAATCAGCGGAATTAAGGATGCCGCCGACATTGCCATCCCCGTCGGCATTACGCTCGATGAAGCCGAAAAAACGATTATCCGCGAAAATCTTGCCGCCAATAAAGGAAACAAGAGTAAAACTGCGGACATTCTGGGCATCGGTCGAAAGACCCTTCACCGGAAACTTCAGGAATACGGAATGGAAGACGAGTCTTCGCAGGATGACGGGACAGACTAATTTTTTTTGAGCCAGTTCGTTATTAATTTATATGAGTCAATAATCTCCGCCGTCTTTTGCCGGGCTATTTTTTGAATAGTTTCGTTGCCGCTGTTACTGTCGGGATGGAACATTTTCAATTTAGCCCTGTATGCACTTCGGATATCATCTTCCGCCGCATCCGGCGCAATTCCAAGAATTCCGTATGCACAGGAGACCGAGTCGGGGAGTAAATGCACGTTCTGTGTAAGGTTTTCGGCATGTATTATTTCACCTTTTCGGCGGCTTTTTTTTACATTGAGAAAGTGTGCGGCTTTTATCCTTGCAGCCTCTTGCGGAATAGTATTCGTCTTCGAGACAGCATCATTCCGCTCCGCTTCAGCCGGGATGCCGGAATCTTTCTGCTCAGGTATTTTTCCGGATTCCAGTGCGCTGCTGAGTAAGTCGCCTAGCCTGTCGTACATGGAATCCATATCAATTCTCAGATGACAGTTCCGGCGGGAACAACCGCACCTTTGCGGATGACGATAATTCCGTCGGCACAGTAGAATATACCGTGATCGCCGTCTTCATATTTTTTGCCGCTAATGTTAATAGAACAGTTGTCGCCGACATGTGCGTTTTTGTCTATAATCGTGCGGGCAATGTGACAGTTTTTACCGATTCCGATGTTTGGCTTTCCTTCTGTTCTGTTCTTCTTTTTTGCAGCGTCGTTTTCATAAAAATCAGCTCCCATGAGAATAACGCCGTCAAGGTTGCAGCCTGTTTCAATAATGGAGCGGACACCGATGACGCAGCGGGTGAGTTTACAATCGGTAATCACGCATCCTTCCGCAGTCAGCGTTGCATTTATATCAGCCTTGTTTATCTTTGAAGGCGGAAGATTCCGCATGTGTGTGTATATAGGCTCATCTTCATCGTAAAAATTGAACGCCGGATTAATCTGCGTAAGGTCGATGTTCGCTTCATAGAAGCTACGTATAGTTCCGATGTCCTCCCAGTAGCCGTCGAAAATGTATGAATTGATTTTCTTCGCCTTGATGGCCATGGGGATGATTTCTTTTCCGAAATCAGTCATGTTGTTGTTAAGCATTTCTTCAAGGACGGGGGCATCGAAAATGTAGATGCCCATGGATGCAAGGTATTCCTTTTGCGGAGGCAGAGTACCGCGTGCCTGTTCAGGTATTTTCCAGTCGTCGATGTTCAGGTCGTTTGCAGGCTTTTCCATAAATTCGGAAATGCGGTTGTCCGCGTCAATTTTCATAATGCCGAACCCCGAGGCATCACGCCTGTTCACTGCTGTTGTCGCAATGGTAACATCTGCACCCGATTTTACGTGCGCTTCCATAAAGGCGTGGAGATCCATCCTGTAGAGCTGGTCACCCGAAAGAATAATGTAATGTGTCGGATTCTGGGATTTAAAGTGGATGAAGTTTTTTCTGACGGCGTCTGCCGTGCCTTCGTACCATCCGGAATGTTCCAGAGTCTGCTCCGCTGCAAGAATTTCAACGAAGCCCTGTGAAAACCTGTCGAAATTATAGGAATTAGTGATATGCAGATGAAGTGAGGCAGAATTAAACTGCGTTAAGAGGTAAATCTTACGATAGCCTGAATTAATGCAGTTTGAAATAGGTATATCTACGATGCGGTATTTTCCGCCAAAAGAAACAGCCGGCTTCGAGCGTTCCTTTGTAAGCGGATAAAGGCGTGTACCTTTTCCTCCTCCCAGAATAATTGCGAGCACCCGCTGATCTTTTTCTTCACTATACATGTATTGTATCTCCTTTAGAAAATTTTTTAACTATCTTCTTAATAATTTATTATAATTCCAGAATATGTATTTTGCAACAAGTTTCGGTACTTTTGTACGATTTTACTGTGCTGCAAAATTATTTTGCTTAACCGGCCTGAAATGACTGCCGATAATAAAGTAACAGGACCGCAGCATATGCGGAAGGAAACGACAGAATGATACGTGGCTGGTATACAGGCGCGAGCGGAATGAACGCGCAGCAGAACAGACTTGATGCTATTTCCAATAATCTTGCAAATGTCGATACGACTGGATATAAGCGTGATATATCTGTAAGTAAATCTTTTTCGGAACTTCTGCTCCGCCGTACGAATGCGGACGGTGTTTATGAAACGCCATTCGGTTCCGCTGATGCAGCTCCCGTTATCGGAAAACTGGGGCTTGGTGTGGAAACAAATGAAAACTATACTGATTTTGAACAAGGCTCGTTTAAAGCCACCGATACAAAAACTGATTTTGCAATGGGCGGGCAGGGATTTTTTGCTGTTCAGACCCCTGACGGAGAACGTTACACACGGAACGGAAATTTTTTCCTCGGAAAAGAAGGAATTCTTGAAACAAAAGACGGATATCCGGTACTTGGGGAAAACGGAGTCATCCGGCTTGCCAATGACAAATTTCTTGTACGGGAAGACGGAAAAATTTATTCGCAGGACGGGCAGGAAGTGGACAGACTTAAAGTTGTCCGCTTTGACAACGAACGGTATCTGAAGAAGATGGGAGAAAGTTTCTATACAACGAACGATATTTCAGGTCCCGCACATATTGCTGAAGGTGACGAAAGGCCGCGTATTCTGCAGGGGTATACGGAAACCTCGAATGTAAATGTTGTGAATGAGATGGTTCAGATGATTGAAGTGAACAGAGCGTATGAAGCGAACCAGAAGACAATTACGAGCGAAGACTCAATGATGAACACATTGTGGTCCCGTGTTGCAATGTATAAATAAAGGAGCAGTGAGAAATGGTAAGAAGTTTGTGGACAGCAGCTACCGGGATGAACGGACAACAGTCCAATATTGATGCAATTTCAAATAATCTCTCCAATGTAAATACAACCGGATTTAAACAGCAGCGTGTCGAATTCGAAGATTTGATTTATCAGAATGAAAAACTTGCCGGAACTCCGGCAACAGAAGATACTGTTACTCCAGTCGGAATACAGCAGGGGCATGGTGTAAAAGTCGGTGCGACACAGCGCATTATGAGTCAGGGGTCGCTGCAGAATACGGGAGTATGTACCGATGTCGCAATCGTAGGCGACGGATTTTTCCGCATACAAAAATACGACGGAAGTTATGCTTATTCGCGCGACGGTTCTTTTAAAGTTGATTCGACAGGGCAGCTTGTTACATCAAACGGAATGCGTGTCATGCCTGAAATCATACTTCCGCAGGGATATGATGTTCAGACGCTGACAGTCAGTCAGGACGGACGCGTCGGTGTAAAAGTGAACGGAGGAACTGAACCTGTTCAGGTAGGACAGATAGAGCTGTACCGTTTTCCGAACGAAGTCGGACTCAAAGCCGACGGCGACAATCTGTATCAGGTGACTAACGCCAGCGGCGATCCGATTGCGAATCGTCCGGGGTTTGACGGGATGGGCAAGCTTGAACATAAATTTCTTGAGATGAGCAACGTGTCTGTCGTAAACGAAATGGTTCAGATGATTGTCGCCCAGCGTGCATATGAGTTCAACAGCAAGGCCATTCAGACAACTGACAGCATGCTTAATACAGCCGTAAATCTTAAACGGTAAGGAATAAAAAATGACAATCGGCGGTGTAAACGGTTCGCTGTTAAACGGCAATGAGGCAGTTCAGTCTGCACAGTATAAAGGCGAGATGTCGCGGTTTGACGACCTTGTAAAAAGCATGAAAACCGATACGAAAACTTCCGGTGACGGGCTTGTTTCGTCGAGTCAGGTAAGCGACGGTAAACTTAACGGTGATTTTTCCTCTGATTTTTCAAAAACCTATACAGCGGAGGCTGATAAACATGCACGGCCTTCCGGCGCGGCGGTAAATCAGGCCGGCGCACACGGTGAATCCCGTACAATCGACAAAACAAGCAAGTTATATGAAAAATCGCTTGAACTTGAGACATTTATGGTAAAAATCATGCTGTCTTCAATGCGGAAAACTGTGAACAAAACGGACCTTATGGGCGGCAACAGTTTTGCGTCGAATATGTACGAAGACATGATGTATGACGAATATGCAACGGAGCTTACAAAAAAGGCAGGGTTCGGACTTGCCGACCAGATGTACCTCCAGCTCAGTAAACAGGCATAAATCTTCAAATTGAACAATATGCCGTTATGTACTATTATGTATATATGGCAAAAATTTTACTTCCGAAGAACCTTAAAGGACTTCACATACATTTTGTCGGAATCAAGGGAACGGGTATGGCCGCTCTCGTTGAGATACTCCATTCAAGGGGCGCTGTCATTACGGGCAGCGATGTTTCCGAACGTTTTTATACGGACGAAATCCTTGAAAAACTAGGTTTGAAAGCACTCCCTTTCAGTGAAAGCAATATCACAAAAGACATACAGTACGTTATTTATTCATCGGCATATAATCCGGAGAAAAATCCTGATTTAATTGCTGCATACAGGCTCGGTGTCCCCTGTATGCTTTACACCCAAGCGCTTGGTGCTGTATCGGAACAGGCATACAGCTGCGGAATATGCGGTGTGCACGGTAAAACGAGTACAACAGGGCTTGCGGGGACTATTCTTGAACAGCTTGATCTTCCTGCCCAGGTTCTTGCCGGTTCTATGATTTCATCGTTCGGAGACAGCTGTACGATGACGACGAAATCATTCGCGCAGAAAGAACATGCCTATTTCGTCGCGGAAACGTGCGAGTATCAGCGGCATTTTATGTCGTTCTGTCCGCAGAAAATCGTGCTTACAAGCGTCGAAAGCGATCATCAGGATTACTATCCGACATATAACGATATACGGGATGCTTTCGTCGACTACATCTGCAAACTGCCCGAATACGGTCAGCTTGTGTACTGTGCCGACGACGAAGGAGCTGTAGAGACTGCAGGACTTGCAAAGCAGCGGCGCAGCGACATCGAACTGGTTCCCTATGGCGAGAAAGCGGACGGTGCATATCATCTGACTTTCGGAAAGACGGCGGATGAGACGCAGCATTTTACAATGAACTTGCTCGGGGCTCTGGAAATCCACGTGCCCGGCAGACACGACGTGCGCGATGCATGTGCAGCTGCGGCTCTTGTCTGTGAACTTATAAAGACCGATGGACATAATCCTCTTGATTATGCTAAAAACATAAAACAGGGGCTTGTAAACTACAGAGGGGGCAGGCGCCGCAGTGAAGTGATTGGAAAAGCTGTTGCAAATGGTAATTCAGTCGTATTCATCGACGACTACGGGCACCATCCGACGGCAATAAAAACGACTTTGTCCGGTTACCGTGAATTTTATTCCGGGCGCAAAATAATAATAGATTTTATGTCCCATACATATACACGTACGGCGGCTCTTCTGGAAGACTTTGCGCAGGCGTTTGATTCTGCCGATGAAGTCATTCTTCACAAAATATATGCTTCGGCTCGCGAGAATCCGTCGGCAGCTTCCGTAACAGGCGAAACACTATATGAACATGCAAAAAAATATCACTCGAATGTTCATTATTATAACGAAATACTCGACTCAAAGGAATTTGCACTTTCGGAGTTAAAGACGAATCCCGGCAGAGAGTATCCGAACGGCTATCTTTTCGTAACGATGGGGGCAGGGGACAACTGGAAAATCGGTAGAGCGCTTTACGACGAACTTAAAAATAATTAATAAAGGATTGCGATTATGACCAGCATGACAGGATATGCATACAAAGAAATTTCACTCAAAGATGCGACCGTATCGGTAGAGATAAAGTCGGTAAACTCACGTTTTCTTGACCTTTCGATAAATCTGCCTCCGTACCTTAATCAGCTTGAATCGCGGTTCCGCGCTCTTGTCACCGAAAAAATTATCCGCGGCAAAGTAGACATATACATCCGTGTTAAGGAAATGAACGTGGATGAAACTGTTACGGCGGATGTAACGGCTGCAAAAGCATATGCCGATGCAATCGGACGGATTGCAGATGCTCTGGGCAGAACGGTGGATGACGTGCCTCTATCCCTCATAATTTCGCAGCCTGGAGTGCTTTGCAGCGACCGCGAGTATGACATAGAAAAATACTGGAATATGATAGCCCCTGTATTTACGGAAACACTTACATCATTCTGCACTGACCGCGCGAGAGAAGGTGCGAATCTCAGCAGGGATCTGCTTGTAAAACTTGGAAAACTTGAAGAATGCGCAGCTTTTTTTAAAGAATGGCAGCCCAAGATGGAGACGATGTTCAAAGATCAGATTACGCAGAAATTCAACGAACTGCTCGGGGAGCATGTAGACGAACAGCGTATCATGACGGAAACAGCCGCCATGCTTGTGAAATATACGATAAACGAGGAAATAATCAGGCTGCACAGTCATCTTTCTGCCCTGCGTTCGGAACTGAAAGATAATCCTGCTCCCGGAAAGAAAATAGATTTTCTTTGCCAGGAAATAAACCGTGAGATAAATACTATCGGCAGCAAGAATCAGTTTACGGAAGTCGGAGCAATGGTTGTTACTGCAAAAGATTCGCTTGAAAACATACGCGAACAGGCGAGGAATGTGGAATAGTCGCTGGAATTACATCCATGTAATTCCAGCTCTGCGGGAAAATGTTGGGGCGGAGTACTTGTGCGGTAATTTTCCCGCCTGGCTTTGTGCGCGCATCCTTGCGCGCGGATAGTCGCTGGAATTACATCCATGTAATTCCAGCTCTGCGGGAAAATCTTGGGGTAGAGTACTTGTGCAATGATTTTCCCGCCTGGCTGTGGACGCGCATCCCTGCGCGGCGTGGAGAGCTGGATTATGAGGAAAAATATCGGATTCTTATAGGAGGTGTAAATGGCTGGATACAAATTAATTCCCGGGAAGGAACTTCGGATTGCAATATCGGGAAAGTCAGGATGCGGAAACACGACGGTAAGCACGCTGCTTGCTGAAAAACTTGGAATCAAACTCATTAACTATACATTCCGCCAGCTGGCTGCGGAAAAAGGACTGACGCTTGCACAGGTCATAGAGAATGCAAAAACCGACGACAGTTACGACAAATATGTTGATACTCATCAGGTTGAACTTGCACGCCGTGAATCATGTGTGCTCGGCTCACGCCTTGCCATATGGATGCTCAGAGAGGCTGATGTAAAAATCTATCTCCTTGCAAGCGATGAACTCCGCGCAAAACGCATACTCGGACGTGAAGGCGGCAGTTTACAGGAAATAAAGGAATTTACTTCGATGCGCGACAGTGAGGATACAAGGCGGTATAAGAAATTGTACGGTATAGACAATAATTCCTATGATACAGTCGCCGACATGAAGGTTGACACAAGCTGCAACGTCCCGGAAGAGATCGTGCATTCAATTCTCGAAGAACTTGTTCAGCGGGGATTTGTAGAGCGGACGGAATAACAGTCTGATTAACTTAACACGAAAACTATGCAGCTGACAGAAAATCTGATTTCTGATTTCCAAAGGACTATTCTCGACAACTATAAAGCCCATGGCAGAATGTTCCCCTGGCGTGAAACAGATGATCCTTATGCAATCCTTGTCTCGGAAATGATGCTTCAGCAGACGCAGACACTCCGTGTCGTTCCCAAATACGACGCATGGCTTAAATTATTTCCCGATGCTGCATCGCTTGCCGCAGCTCCTCTTGCTGACATACTTGCCGCATGGAGCGGTCTTGGCTATAACCGCAGGGCGAAGTATCTGCAGAGCGCATGCCTTGAAGTGTGCACAAAATACAGCGGAGTTTTTCCTGATACGAAAGCCGGTCTTGAGCTGCTTTCCGGCGTGGGGCCGTATACGGCAGGGGCTGTTTCTGCATTTGCATACAATAAACCTGAAGTATTCATAGAAACAAACATACGGTCAGTGTTTATTTTTTTCTTTTTTAATGGTACTGAGGAAAAAGTTCCTGATGCGGAGCTTCTCCCGTTAGTCGGACAGACTCTTGACAGAAAGAATCCCCGTGAATGGTATTATGCTCTCATGGATTACGGTGCGGAACTAAAAAAACGTGTGAAAAATCCGTCCAGAAAAAGTACACACTATGTGAAGCAGTCTAAGTTTGAAGGTTCTCTGCGGCAGGCCAGGGGTGCTATACTGCGTCAGCTTACGGAAAAAGGCTGCGTGACTCTTGGTAAAATTGCTGAAGAAGAGCATCTTGATTTGTTCCGGCTTGAAAAGGCTGCCGAAAAACTTGCTTCGGAAAAGTTTGTGTGCGAAAAGAACGGTATATACAGAATCGTAAAATAACCGGATTTCCATCGGTCAATTGACAATATACTCTTTTTGTGTCTGCGTTTCTGCGGCGGTGCATACCGGTTCACGACGAGGAAACAGGCATACACACGCTCAGGGTTCAGGGTGAATCATACTCGTGTTTGAGTGTTGACCACCGCAGGGATGCAGGCTGAATCCGCGCGGGAACGCAGGGTGAACCTGCCCACGGATTCAGGGTGAACCCGTGTATGGAAACAGGGTAAAAACAAAGGATACTCTGAGTAAAATCCGCTGATTCAAAGATACTTTGTTTTACGTGCTGTTTTTTATCTACTATTCAGTATTTCTTGTCAGCGTATCCTATCCAGCCCTCATTTTCCACAAGCGCCTTCTCAAAATCGTCAAGCTTGAACGGGTAGCTTTTGGAAAGACTTCCTGCAATAAGTTTTACCTTTGCAGTACCGTCGTCGTTCTGTACAATTCTGCATTCTGTGTCCTTAGCTGCAAACGTATGGAACATATCTTCAATAGATTTCTTGTCCATTTCGATTGCAATCAGGCCGCAGTTGAACATGTTCTGGCGGAATATACGTGCAAAATTTGTCGCAATAACAACAAAAATGCCGTTTACTTCAAGTGCCCACGGCGCATGTTCGCGGGAAGAACCGCAGCCGAAGTTTTCACGGGTAATGATGACTTTTTTACCCGCAACATCTGTTTTCGGATTGAATCCGTCAAGTTTCAGATCTTCGAGCAGATACGGCTTAAGTGCCTGTTTGGAAATTTCCGTCAGGTATTTTGCCGGGATAATTTCGTCCGTATTGATATCCGAACGATCCAGAAAAAGTACTTCACCGCCAAACTGTTTCATCTCATTTTTCTCCTATTTAAAGTTTATTTGTACAGAGGTGAATTCGTTATTGTGCCTGCGATTGCCGTTGCAGCCGCAGTAGCAGGGCTCATCAGATGAACCATACCGCCTTTTCCCATTCTACCATTAAAATTACGGTTTGTGGTAGAGGCACATACCTCGCCTTCTGCAAGAACGCCGTTACTCATACCCAGACACGCACCGCAAGTCGGATTAGTGACACAGAATCCCGAATCCATAAAGATGTCAAGAAGTCCTTCATCAAGCGCCATTTTATAAATTTTCGGTGTAGCAGGGCTTACAATTCCGCGGACACCGTCTGCAAGGTGATGTCCCTTGAGAATGCCTGCTGCAATACGAAGGTCTGAAATGCGCCCGTTGGTGCAGCTTCCGATATATACCTGATTAACTTTAGTTCCTTCCATTTCGGCAACTTTTTTTACCTGATCCGGTTTATATCCGGACGTACATACAGGTTCAAGGTCAGAAAGATCAAGCGTTATTACTTTTTCATAGGCCGCATCCGGATCAGAAGTCCATTTGCTGTAATCTTTAAGGGCATTTTCTTTCGTCTTGTATTCATCCTTAATGAACTCCCAGAGATAATCAACGGTTTTCATATCAGGATAGCAGATACCCGATGTACCGCCGGCCTCAACTGCCATGTTGCATACCGTCATACGTTCTTCCATACCGAAATTATCGATTACGGGACCAGTAAATTCGACGACACAGTTTGTTGCACCATTTACGCCGATTTTTGCGATAAGGAAGAGGATAACATCCTTTGCATACACACCGTCTTTCAGTTTACCGTTCAGCACGAATTTGATTGATTTCGGTTCGCGGAAAGAGCAGACTCCTTTGAGTATTCCGACTTCAAGATCCGTCGTACCGACTCCTGCCGCAAACGCACCGAATGCTCCGTGGGTGCATGTATGGGAATCGCCCATAATTACGGTAAAACCGGGGCGTACATATCCTTTTTCGGGAAAGAGAGCGTGACAAACGCCGTTCGAACCGATGTCGAAGAAATCCTTTATATTCTGCCTTCGTGCCCAGTCACGGAGAATTTTTCCCTGAGCGGCAGTCTTGCTGTCTTTTGCGGGTGTTACATGATCAATAACTGCCTTTATTTTCGTGCTGTCGAACACTTTGTCCTTCCCGCGCTCTACAAGATCATTAATTGCGACAGGGGTTGTAATTTCATGACAGAACACACGGTCAAGTTTGAGAACATATGTATTTGCGAAAGGAGTGTCGACCAGATGGGCTTCAAATATTTTCTGTGCTATCGTTTTACTCATAAAAATACCTCTTGTTTAATATTACTGAATAACTTTAGTATAAATAAAAGAATAATGATAGTCAAGAAAAATAACCGGTTTTCCGGTATTATGACACAACATTCTGTGGATTTCCGTTTAAATAGCACTCAAAATTTCTAAGTGCTATATCCATAAGCCTGATACGTGTTTCCTTTGGAGCCCACGCTATATGCGGCGTTATGAGGCAGTTAGGTGCACCTAAGAGTTCACAGTCTGATTTCATAGGCTCATTAGTTAAAACATCGCATGCATAACCTGCAATTTTTCCGTCATCAAGCGCTTTCCGCACATCGTGTTCATTTATAAGCCCACCGCGCGCAGTGTTTATAACGTATGCAGTATTCTTCATAAGAGCGAGAGTCTGCTCTTGTACGACTTCAGTCGTCTCGTTTGTAAGAGGGGCGTGAAGCGTAAGAAAATCGGACTGACGGAAAAGGTCATCCCTCGAAACAATGACAGGCATTCCTTCCTGTGCGCGATGGGGGCAGCATATGACATTCATGCCGAACGACTGTCCTATGGAAGCTACGCGCTGCCCGATATGGCCGTATCCAAAAATACCGAGTGTTTTACCTGAAAGCTCCATAAGAGGTGCATTCCAGTAACAAAAATCAGGACTTGCAATCCATTGCCCGCTCATAACGCTTTCGCTATGAGACTGGATGTGATTTGTGAACGTCGTTATGAAAGCGAATACGTGCTGAGCCACAGACATCGTGCTGTAGGAAGGTACGTTTGTAACAGTGACGCCGGATTTACGTGCTGCTTTTACGTCAACAACATTATATCCTGTCGCAAGAACGCCAATGTATTTAAGATTTAAACATTTTTTTAAAACTTCAGAAGTGATATTGATTTTATTCAAAAGAACCGCATCGGAATTACCAATACGATTGACTACCAGATCAGGAGGAGTACGTTCATAGACAGCAACAGATGCGTATTTTTTAAAACAATCCCAACTGAGGTCACCGGGGTTCAGCGCATGTCCGTCAAGAACAGTTAATTGCATTTTAATTCAATACGTCGACACCGGCACTTTTTATGGCTTTGTCGATGGACTCTTCAATACCTGCAGTTCCGTCCACAAAATCAACAAGAATCTGTGCCTTTGAAGCATTTGCAGCTACATTAGTAACACCTGCAACTCCACGTACAGCCGTATCTACTTTTTTTGCAGTATCATCATCAAACATACCGGCAACATAAATTTTTTTCTGCATATCAAGCTCCACGAATCCTAATTATAGATGAAAAACTTCAAGTTTTCAAGTATTAAAAAACTACTTTTTTTATTCGTGCGGAAAGTTTGATACCCCGGCACTAGTGGCGTATGAAGGGTATAAAATTCCGACTGCGTTACCTTTAGAAAACTTCATCCTCCGTATCCTGCGACGGTGGTTGTGATTGAGTACGTCCTAACTGTCCGCAGGCTCCTCCTATTTTACGACCTCTTCTTGTTCTAAGTGTTATGTTAAGACCTTCCTTTTCAAGCATTGAAACAAATGAAGCGGATTCTTCAAATGAAGGTTCCTTAAACGGGAGTCCCTCGACGGGATTCCATGGGATAACATTGATATTTACATCAAGTTCCTTTGCAAAATCAATCAGGTGTCGTGCGCTTTCTGCTCCCGTATTTTCTCCTGACAACAGAGCTGCTTCAAGCGTTACGCGTTTTCCTGTTTTTTCTATATAATAAGCGATTGCCTTACGCAGTTCAGGAAGGGGATTCGCCAGAGAGACTGGCATAAGTCTGTTGCGCAGATTTTCATCCGCTGTAGTGAGGGAAACAGCGAGCCGGATCAGAGGTCCATTATCTGCAAGATCATATATACCTTTTATAACGCCTGATGTAGATAACGTGATACGCCGTCCTGAAAGATTTCTTCCCCGTTTATCTGTAAGTACGGCAACAGCTTTCCGTATTTCAGGAAGATTCATCATTGGTTCGCCCATACCCATGAACACAATATTATCCAAGGGCCCGGCTGTCTTTTCAAGGAAGAGGAACTGTTCTACAATTTCTGCAGCAGAGAGGTTCCGTACCAGCCCGAGTGTTCCTGTTTTACAGAATGCGCACTTCATCGCACAGCCTGCCTGGCAGGAAACACATGCTGTTTTTCTGTTGTCACGGTCAGTAAGGAGTACTGTCTCCACAGCGAGGCCGTCGTGAAGCGTAATCTGAAGTTTTATTGTTCCGTCCGGATCTTTCAGTGTATTTGTCACAGCTGATGAGCGCAGTTCCGCTTTTTCAGCAAGTTCAGTCCTGAGGGTTTCGCTTATATTCGTCATTGACTCAAACGATGTGACTCCGCTCCCAATCCATTTAAAAATCTGCACACCGCGGAATGTCTGCGGAAGTGAAAGACATGAGACTATTTCTTCAGGCAGAAGACCTGCAAGAGCAATTTTTTCCATCATTCAATTAAAGAGGCTTATTGTTTTTGAGCTTGTCAAGCATATCATTTATGGGCTGGCTGCGGGGACCCTGTTTCTGATAATTTTCAAGGCAGGTAACAGCATCCTGCCTCTTGTTCATTTTAACATAGCAGTCTGCCAGATCAATGTACAAACGATAGTTTTTCGGATCGTTGCGGATAAGGCTTGAGAGGCGGTCGACAGCTTCTGCATATTTTCCCTCTCCTTTACAAATAAGAGCCAGTCCAAGAGCCGCATAAATGTCAAAGTCGATATCAAGCGCCTTGCTGTAATATTCGGATGCCGTTTTATAATCACCTGTATTGCGGTATGCATCACCCGCACGTGTAAGAATTACTTTATTGTTGGGATCAAGTTTAAGAATACGATTCCAGTATTCTATTGAACGGTACTGCTGGTTCATGCCCCGGTAACAGTCAGCAAGTCCAAAAAGCGCGTAAAAATTGTCAGGATCCATTTCAAGAGCGTTCTCAAAATAAGAAACTCCCTGATCGAATGTCTTGAGTTTTCTGTGGCAGTTTCCTATTGAAGTAAGTACGCGGATATCGACAGCATCTTTATTAAGCTCAAGCATTCTTGTCCAGTAATAAAGGGCGTCTTTATATTCTTTAAAGTCGTAATGAAGGTGCCCCAGTCCTATAAGGGCATATGCGTTATTCTGTTCCATATCAAGAACTTTAAGATAGAGTTCCTTTGATTTCTTAAAATCACGTATTTTACGGTATGCATCAGCAACGCGTGTAAGAACGGTGATATTGCGGTCATCGTGTACAAGATACTGTTCCCAGATTTCTATTGCCCTGTGGTACTGGTTAAGCGCTTTATAACAGTCTGCGAGCCCGAATAACGCATAATTATTTCCGGGGTGATATGACAGGCATGCTGTATAAAACTTTATTGCTTCATTGAAATTATTACGTTTCCGTTCGGAATCACCAAGCCCGACAAGTGCATAATTATTATTGTCTTCAAGTTCAAGAATTTTACGAAAGGCATCTTCTGCTTCTGAAATTTTATTGCCTTTTAACAGCTGATATCCTTCTTTTGAGAGTTCAGAGATTTTATCAGCCTGAGGATTATCAGTCTTTTCTGATTCACTCACCGCAGGAAATGATTCATCTGCTATAATTATTTGTTCGTTTGCAGCAATGTCTTCATTGTTCATTCTTTACTCCTTTTTTAAATCAGTCGTCTTTCAGCATGATTGATATGATTTTTGCCAAATCTTCATAGATCGGTTCCGACTTTTTTTTATTGTGTGCAAGAAAATATTGTTTCAGAGCTTTTATTCCTTCTTTCTTTTCCATATATTTATCGCCAACCCTTGTCAATCCATCTGAATAACCTGTTGCAACAAAAATCCGGCGTGCATTTTCAATATCACCCTCGTTGTAAAAGACATTCCCCTTTCTGTTAAGAACAGCTTTTTGTTCTGTTGTTAAAGCTGAGACCGGCGAGTCAGTGACTTTGATAAAGCCCTGAACCCCCTGTTTGTCCTGTATTTGTTTTTTGAAATCATCTGTCATAAAACTCTCTTTACAAACAAACTTTATAATCCTTACCTAACATGGTAACATTTTTTGAACAAAAGTCAAGTTTTTTCAAAATCAATCAGGAATAAAAATCAACAATCGATCTTCCATAAATACGCTTGTCAATCCGGTGCACACCACCTATGATGTCGGGCATATAATGCTCTTCGGGTCTGTGAACAAGAATTATACCGCCCTGAGCAAGCATATTGTTGTCGAATGCGCTTTCAATCAGTTCTTTATGAAATTTGTAAGGAAAAGGAGGGTCGAAAAAAATATAATCAAAACTTTCTTTGCACCGTTTTATATAATATTCTACAGGCATAAAGTGACATTGAATTTTTACGCCCATATCATTTTCTGTCATTGAAACGTTTTCAAGTATTGTTGGTATCTTTATTTTATCTTTTTCGCATAACGCTACGCGTACTGCACCCCTGGATACCGCTTCAATAGCAATTGTTCCTGAACCGGAAAAAAGGTCAAGGAAAGATTTTCCGCTTAAATCACCGATAACTGCAAATACCGATTCCCTCATTCTGTCCATAGCTGGACGAATAATTCCTTCAGGGCATTTTGTATACCTGCCTGAGAGTTGACCGCCTGTTATTCTCATTTGTTGTTCACCGTCCTGTATTTAGCGACCAGTAGATCTGATCATGTTTTAATTGTGTGTTTGTCTGTGCAAAATCAAAAGCCGTTTTTCTGTCGGCCGTGCTTGTCGAAACAATAGCTCCGTTTCTCAGAAGTAAATCTATTACAGCTGTCGAGTTGCTGTATTCAGCAGCATACATAAGAGGTGTCTTTCCCTCCCAGAATCTGTTGAGAGGCGTTCCCTTGTTTATAAAAAGCTGTACTTTTGCAATAAGTATTCTGTCCGAAGATACATTTCCCGTGATGGAATAAATAAGCGCTTTAAAGACTTCTTCTTCACCGGCCGAATAACCGGTAAGAAGTTGTGAAATAACAGAAGGATTTTCAGAATATTGGGCGGCAAGTGTCAGCGGAGATGCATTATATACATTTTGTACCCGGATTTGCGCCCCTTTCTGTATGAGCATGCTTACAAATTTTTCGTTATTCTGATAACGGACCGCATACATGAGCGGTGTCCAGCCGTCCCCGTCTTTTGCATTGACATCTGCGCCTGAATAAAGCAGCGCGTCAACTTCCGAGTCGTTGCCTGTTTTTAAAGCAGTCATAAGCGGCGTTACGCCGTTTTGATCGGCTCTATTTGCGTTTGAAATGAATGTCCGGGCCTGCAAGACTGCCGCGGACGTATTTCCGTTTTCGTCGCCATCGGACGCATAATCATATAATGACATCTTTTTGTATGGTGACGTTTTCAGAACCTGCGAAGATGAAGAATTTGACGGGGGAAGGGGGACTGCCTTTTCGTCGTCTGATGCCGCATCTATCCCTGAAGCCTGAACAGTTTCTTCCATTAATAACAACTTCTTTTCCGGCGCGGAATCTTGGCCTTCGGAAGTTGTTCCGACAGCTGTTTCTGCAGGAACAGAGGAAGCAGGGACTGGTACCGGAACAACGGCGGAGGCGGCCGGAACAGGAACCGCAGCAACCGGTACTGAAGGTGTGGCTGTTGTATTTTCTGTCTGCATGGTGTCTTTCGGTGGCGGTATGTTTTCTGCAGACGTAACGCTTTGCCCGTCCACAGTCTGTGAAATGAGCGCAATATCACTGTCTGGCAGATATGATTTTACGAGATTCTTTACTTCTTCCGACGGATTTTCATCTGCGTACTGTACTGCATATTTTTTAGTCTTATCTTTTGTCATAAGCCTTGTCCGTATCTGGCTTTTTGAAAAAGAACCGTACGAAAGAATCAGGGATGCTGTGTCAGGATCATCGCAATACTGGCAGGCATACGAGATTGCCGACTGGCCAAGCTTGTTTTTTTTTGCAGGGCTAACCCCCGCATCAAGGAGAAGCTTTATAATACGCTTGCTGCGCTTATATGAAACTGCACTCATAAGAAGCGTATCGTTGTTTTTCCCGACTGTGTATGTGATTAAATCGCTGTCGTTTTTAAGTGCATCTATTATATTCTGCAGAGATCCGTTTTGCATCAGCTCTTCATACTTGTCGCTGCGGCCAGAAGCCGAAAGTCTGGAAGCTACAGTCAGAATAAAGAAAAGACAGAGAAAGCAACTTGTTTTTTTGTTTCTGTGCAAAAACATACTATAATATTATAGATGCAGAAAGACAGAGAAGCAAGTACTTTCATCCTTCCGTTCCTGAATATGCTTGACCCTTAATATCCATTCTGTTATTATAAAAGAACACCCCTTGGAGCTTCATTGAAAGCTTCCATATGTCCATAAGGAGATTATATGAGAAAATATGAACTTATGACTATCTTCCCGATTGATGAGGAGAAGTCAAAGAAAGGTACTGATGATGTGCACAACACACTTGCACAGTACGGTGCAGAGATCGAAAAGGAAGAGCCGTTCGGTGACCGCGATCTTACATACGAAATCGACAAACAGAAACGTGGTCGTTTTATCCTGTTTACACTTAAACTTAATCCTGGAAAAATTGCAGACCTCGACGGGCAGTTTAAAATCAATATGAATCTGCTTAAGTATCTTTTCGTCAAACTTGACGAGAGAGAAGCAAAATAGTATATCGAAATATATAAATCAGAAAATTGATTGTGGAGGCTGAAGTATGACAGACATGAATCATGTATTCCTGATAGGACGTCTTACAAAAGACCTCGGAGCTGATGAGCGTTCTTTCGCGTATGTTGGAAACGGTCAGATGGCCCGGGCGAATGTCAGTATTGCCGTCAACAGAAGCAAAAAAGAAGGCGATCAATGGACTGATGAAGTGAATTATTTTGATGTGACAATCTGGGGAAAAACAGCTGAAAATCTTAAGCAGTATCTGCAGAAAGGAAAACAGATTGCTGTGGACGGTTATTTAAAGCAGGATCGCTGGCAGAAAGACGGACAGAATTTCAGTAAAGTAAGTATCGTCGCAAATACTGTTCAGCTTCTTGGGGGAAAATCGGATAACGGCCAGAGTGCCGGGGGTGTTCCGAGATTCCAGCCTAAGCCTGCAATGAATATGCAGCAGGGGGGAGGCATGTCTCAGGGTAATTCCTACAATGCCGATTCTGTATCCCCTGCCGACGGTGGATTCCCCGAAGATATTCCTTTTTAATTTATTGGAGTAAATTATGGCAGACGAATCAAAAGATAATGAAATGGAAACAACAGTTCCCGTTGATGAAAAAATGGATAATGCGAATATTGATGTCGGCATGAATGATGGCGACCGCGATGGAGAAAGTGACGACCGCGATGGAAACGGACGCGGAAAGGGAAAAACATATTTCCGGAAAAAGGTATGCCGGTTCTGTGCCAACAAGGCAAAAATCGACTATAAGGATTCCGACAGTCTCCGCCGCTTTACAACAGAACGCGGTAAGATTCTTCCCCGCCGCATTACAGGTACTTGTGCAAAACATCAGAGAGAGCTTGCCCGTGCAATTAAACGTTCACGTTCAATCTGTCTTCTTCCGTTTGTTGCGGACTAATTTTTAATATTTCAGGTATGCGATCCGACTCCTGGTGACGCAGCCTGACATACAGTAATAGGAGCTTGATATGAAAGTAATTCTTAATGTAGATGTAAAATCACTCGGTGAAGAGGGCGACGTAAAAAATGTTGCCAATGGTTATTACCGCAATTTTCTCGGGCCGCGTAATCTCGCTGTGCCGTATACAGATGCAACTGTAGCTGTATTTGAAAGCCGGAAAGCTGAAATTGAAGCCCGCAAGGATCAGAAACGAAAAGATTCTGCAAGCCTCAAAGATAAGCTGGAAGCACTTGAACTTGAAATTGTAATGCCGGCAGGAAAGAACGGTAAGCTGTACGGTGCTGTTACTTCTCAGGTTATAGTCGAACTGCTTGCAAAGAAGGGATTTGAAATTGAGCGCAAGCGCATTGATATCCCGGGAGTTACAATCAAATCAGCCGGAAATTATCATTTCTCAATCAAACTTTATGAGTCTGAGACAGCAGAAATGAAGGTTGCCGTAAAGGGTGATGAAGAAAAGGCTTCGGAAGTAAAATCCGAGAGCAGAAGAGAAAAGAGATCAGAAAAAGCCGCGAAGGCAGAGAATACCGGGAACGCTGAATCAGAGGAGAACAAAGCTGAGTAATTTGTCAGTTTTGTGATTTCCGTGAAAGCCGGCAGTATAAAGACTGCCGGCTTTCTCTGTCTAAAGGCGTATTTGCCTATTGTGGATATCATGCGCATAAGTTGTTGATATCCTGTTGATAAAAACGGGAGAATGGAATGGCAGTCGAAACTACGTTGAAGGATAAAATTCCTCCGCACAGTACAGAAGCGGAACAGGCGACGCTTGGGGCGCTTCTTCTTGACTGGGGAGCAATGTCGGATATAGTGACAGTGCTTCGGCCCGACCGTTTTTATTCATTGCAGAACCAGATAATTTATCAGGCGATGGTTACGCTTTTTGCACAAAGCGTAAAGGGTGACACGCTTACTGTTATAAACGAGCTTACAAAGTCGGGAAACCTTGAAAAAGCCGGCGGCACAGCGTATATAGCTTCACTTACAGATACAGTTCCCACTAGCGCGAATGTTCAGTATTATGCCCAGATAGTGCTTGATCAGGCATACAGACGTGATCTTATAAAAATCTCGGCGGAAATGCATGCGTCCTCGTTTGATGAAACTCATGACAGCCAGACTCTTATAGAAGAAGCCGAAAAAAAGATTTTTGCATTGTCGGAACGGAATGAAACTACAAAAGTTCATGACATGAATGAAGTCATGACGACGACAATTGATCTTATAGACAAACGCTACAAGAGTAAAAATGCGTTTACCGGTGTTCCGTCGGGTTTTGCCCAGCTTGATACAATGACAAGCGGTTTTCAGAATTCTGAACTTATTATTATCGGTGCACGTCCTTCAATCGGAAAAACAGCTCTTGCCCTTTCCATGATGGAATATATTACTATTGAAAAAAGTATTCCATGCGGTTTCTTTTCTCTTGAAATGTCATATCAGTCGATTGGCCAGCGGCTTCTTTCGCAGGAATCGCGCATTCCCGGCGGCAAGCTCAAGTCTGGACTTTTGCAGCTCAAGGATTTTCAAAAATTGCAGGATGCTGCCGGCAGGTGCTTTAAGGCGCCTTTATTCATCATAGATACTCCTAATATGAAACTGATGGATTTGCGTGCGATGGCGCGACGTCTTGTGGCAAATAACGGCGTGAAAATCATTTTTATCGATTATATCGGTCTTATTACGACAGAAGATGCTTCTGCACCTGTATACGAACAGGTTGCTGAAATATCAAAATCGCTCAAAGCCCTTGCTCGTGAACTTGACATTCCTGTTGTTGCCTTGTCACAGGTATCCCGCGATGCAGAAGGCGAAGAACCCAATCTTGCCCAGCTCCGCGGGTCAGGCTCTGTAGAACAGGATGCGGACGTTGTTATCTTTATCCACCGTGACAGAAAATGTGAAGATCCGGTGCAACCTGCAAAACTTATTATAGCAAAACAGCGTAACGGTGCAACTGGTCCTGTGGACATAGTGTTCGTTCCTGCATGCACGAAATACGAAAATAAACAGGAACAGTAGAAAAGGTTGTCAGGTTCAGTATGGGAGAAATAGTTAAACGGGAATTCATTTATCTGCGGTATTACGGCGGGTCTTTTAGTGCGTTTTTTTTACAGAAATAAGCCATATTTTAATTTTGGGGGATTTGACGAACCGCATAATACCGATACTGATCCTTTTGGGAATCGTACTTTCTGCATTGTTTCAGCGTTATGTTCCCCAGCATGTAATGGGCACATTTCTGGGGGCATTAAAAATTGCGCTCGGAATTAAAAATTTCTGCATCTATATCGCTTTTATCATGTTATTCTCACTGGCAACAGGCGCTGTTGTAGATAGTATATTATAAAACCGCTATTTAGCCGCACCGACTTCCTTGAGGTCTTCCTTCGACAGAAGTTTTATTTTTCCGTCACTTCCAGTGATGATGATTGTGCTGCCGGAAACAGAGACCGGCGTGCTGCTTTTTACTGCAACAGGAGATTTTAGTTTGAGGGCAAGCGTTGCATCATATTTTCCAAGTACCCAGTTTTTTCCGTCCTGAATGATACAGTAATAATCGCTGCCGTCCTGAACAAGAACCGAATTTTCAGCAACAATTTCGCTGCTTTCTTTTATCATTTCCATATTTGCTGCATCGAGCAGAATGAGTTTTACTGCACCTCTGCCGCTGTTTTCACCTGCTACTGCAATAAAGTTATCTCCGGCGGCATATACAGTTCTGTTGCGGATGTACGTAACGGGAGATGAATGCATGACAGCTCCTGTATTTGCATTTACTTTTACCATACCGGAAAGAAGTTTCTGCTCATCCGTAAGCTGCATTCCGTAGGCAGCCGGTGCTTTTGCATCTTCCGCATTTTTTTCCATAACCTGCTGCTGGTCTTTTGCTATTTCGGTGCGTTCGGTCTGGGCTTCTGTTTGTTTTTTATCTGCCTGAGCCTGTGCGGTGGAAGCTTCCTGCTTTGCGTTATCCGTTTTCTGCTGCTGCTCAGCAGTTTTCTCCTGCTGCTGGGTCGATTCAGCTGCTTTTAGGTCTGCTGTCTGTTGTTTCTGCTCTGCGGCCTGCTGTTTCTGCTGAGCCTCTACCTGCGCCTTTTTGTCACCGGGATTTTCCTGTGCGGTTTTCTGTGCGGCAGCAGCTTCCTGTTTTGCGGCAGCAGCTTCTTTTTGTGCCTCTACCGCCTGCTGCGCCTTTTCCTGATTTTTGTTCTGCTCTGCGGCAAGTTTATTTTGTTCTTCTGTTGCGGTCTTCTGTGCTGTCTGCGCTTTTGTATTTGCATTGCCGGCTTCCCGTTCTTTTATGTCGACCATCTGTTTGCGGCTGTCGATGTTTTTGCCGTTATCTTCCTGCATTGATTTTACAACGGTCGTATCGCTGATGACGGAAGTATCCACTGTGCTTAAACCGCCGGCTGCGGCATCAAAAAGCGGAATAACGATCTGCGTATTTCCGGGCCAGTCGCTGTATTTGACCGACAGCCCGCATGAGGACGCAGTTAAATTGTCCGTGACGATTTTTTTGTACTTTGTCTGATACGCGTCGAACTTGCCGCGGTAAACTGCATTGTAAACAGTAATGAACACTGCAAGCGTACCGGCGTCGGCAGGTGAATAATTGTATGCAGATATGAGGTATGCTGAAATAATGCGCCGGAGGTTGTCTATATGATCGACCGAAGCGCCGCTGCCTGCGAACATAATGTCTGCATCAAGTTTGCCTTTTTCTGCAGGATCAACTGCGTGAATCACGTAATATTTATTTTTGTCACCGGCGGTAGAACCTGCTGCCGGATTTTTACCAACGACGATTCCCATGTTTGAACCGATGGCCCTGATGCTGGCCGCTGAATCGATGACTGCGTGTGGTCCTGTGTAGTTTATGAACACCACTGTATCAGGCTTTCCGGCACTTTCAAGTTCTGTCTTATCAACTTCAAGTGCTGTAACCGACAGGGATATGAACAGCATCAGAATTCCTGCGGCAGAAATTTTAAAAATAAAATTATGGTTAATCATGATTCCTCCGAAAAGGCACTTTTTTGTATTGTACCATATATTCCTGCTTTTTTCTATAATGATGTCAGATTTTGAGTTTTGCAATATTCATAAGTGTATTCCGTGCGTATGCGTGTATTTTATTGCTGTACTGAGGGTACATAAGTTTTGTGAGGATGTCTTTACCGTGCAGATAGAATGCAGGCCGGCCCATGAAACGGCAGATGGAATAAACTGCATCACATAGTGATGTAAGCAGAAAATCATTTCCGGCCGGTATTTTAAAAAGTGCGCTGTCGAGTGAGTCCAGCAGGGAACCGTCGGGGTCGTACGCACAGTCTGCGGCTGCAGTAAGAAGTGTGTGCATATGCGTGTTTGTACTTTCTGATGTTATAAGCTGTGCTATAAGAGGCGGAAATACGTTTGTTCCGTAATATGAAAGCTGTCGCAGCATGGTGTCGGTACCTGTTATATCATCTGAAAATACTGACGATGCGGTCCGTCCGCCGGTATTTGAACTGTGCAGGACAGACAGATACGAACGGGCTGCATCGATGATTTCCTGAGTCCATCCTGTTTCCTTTTTTCCGTACATTCCCCGCTGGAGTTCAATCAGCCTGTCACTGCCGGAAAGGCCGTTTCCCAGCCGGCCGCTTATTGTGTATATGTCAAAAAATGAACTGCTCCTTTTTATAAAAGCACTGTAGTCAGGTTTTGTCCTTTTTTCCTCAGCAGTATGAGTTGTGTTCATATCCTGCATAACACGATAACCGGCTACAGCCCATGACGTCCTGCAGAATATAAGATAGCCGCCTGACGTGTACGTCAGATAGTTCCATGCCTGACTGTTATTAGTCATGACCGGAAGTGCGGCTGTCCATATACAACTGCCGCTGTCGGATATGTACGAGGCACGGCCGGCGTCGGATAAAAGAAAACCGCCGTCATAAGCTGCTTTGTAAATGAGCTTATTGACATTCATCTGGGGAACGGTACATGTCGATTCAATTTTACCGCTTGCAATGGTGAAGAACGTGATTTTTGCGCTGCCTGACGAGGATTGTACGAGAGCTGCAAGGGACGGGGAGAGCGGAAGGAAAAAGGAACTGTCGCTTCCGGAGTTTCCCGTAAACAGACTGTTGTCCGAGGGGAGGGCCCATGCAGTGACGACTTCGTTGTCGTCTTTTAGTGTACACAGGCCGGCACCTCCTCCTGAAAATGTGAGCAGAATCCCCTGGCTGCACGATGCGGCCGAAGCAACTGTTCCCGCGAAAGTTATCCGTTCCTGTATTTCGCCGAAAGGTGAAATGCGTAAGGCGGCAGTTTTTTGATTGACAGGCTGGGAAAGAAAGGCAACGAGACTGCCGTCGGGCAGTTCCTGGAGAGGGATGGAACTTTGTTCATCAGTTGTGACGCACCATTTACATATCCCCTTTATGCCGTAACATGCTACATTTTTTTTGCCGCATACGAATATCCGTCCGTCCCTTCCTCCTGCAGGTGCGGCAGAGATTTGAAAAGAGGTATGCACTGACCACAGTGTAAGCCCGCTCGGATTTGTAAGGCTGAGTATGTCACTGTCGTTTATTGTTGCCAGAAAGTCTCCGTCAAGTACGGTAATAAACGGATCAGGCTTTCCGGGAACGGCGCGCTGCCAGAGAACGGTACCGCCTTCCGTGCACGCAGATATCATGCTTCCGTCGGTAAGCACCGCAAAACCGTACGATGTCTGCTGAGGGGGACAGGCTGCTTCTCCGCTTATGACTGTATTCCAGTTTGCTTCCTGTCCGGAAATGGAAATATTTCGTGTTTCAGCAGAAAGTTCTGGTAAAAGAGTGAAAAACAGTATAATTATGTATAAAATTATACACTGTTTTTCTTTCATTTCTTTTCCAGTCTGAGTCTGGCAAGACTTTCTATATGGCATGTATCCGGATAAAAGTCCAGCAGCGTAAGCGATTCAAGCTTGTATCCGGCGGACACAAGGCTTGCTATATCGCGGGCGTGTGTCGCAGGATCACATGAAAGGGAACGTATGACGGGAATGCCGCTTCTGCACAGATAGCCGCATACTGCACTTTCCATACCGCTTCTCGGAGGATCTACAACGACTGCATCGAAATGCGGCAGAGAAGGTGCGAACTGCTGCACCCACTTTTCACCACTGATGCCGTAACTTGTATGTTTTTTACCTGCCATATTCTGTTCGGCGAATACGAGTGCATCGCGATTGTGTTCAACAAGTGAGACGTTAGAAAAGGAATCGGCAAGGAATACCGAAAAAGTGCCGCAACCGCTGTACATGTCGAGGACATTTTCTCCTGAAAGACCGCTGCACAGCTCCTGTATTGCAGATTTCAGGACTGTCATGTTCGACTGGAAAAAGCCCCGGACGTCGAAACTGATTTTTTTACCGAGAATGTCTATCGTGACAATGTTCTGCGGAGAAAGTACAGTACCGGCAAAATGGTTTACTACGCGGTTTTTTACTTTCTTTCTCCCACCCTGAATCCGGGCAGGAATTTCATCAGTGTCGGGAATTGAAACAGCTATCCTTTTACCTTCTATGCCGCCGGCAGATACAACGCAGTCTGCGCCGAACAGATGAATGCGTCCAGCAGGACGTGATGAAGGTTTGTTTGAAGAAAGCCATGCGTTTATTTCATTATCGGCAACGAGACATTTTGTTACAGGAATGAGTATGTTGCTGTTTTTTCCCGTAAGACTGCCATCGTTAAGCTGAAAACGGCAGCGGTAACCGGCATCAGGCCCTGAAATGACTGAAATGTCAGGAATGTCAATACCGCAGCGCCTGAAGCTGTCGGAAAGCACCTGCCTGCGCAGTTCGTGCTGAAAAGATGGTTCTATATGCATCATATTGCAGCCGCCGCACGAACCATAATACGGACAGGCAGGCTGG
>WSSedB1CaDRAFT_10000115_pt1 | contig 39273 bp, 34 predicted proteins | sample WetSurSB1Cattail_FD_9460 | JGI IMG/M metagenome (IMG submission 9460)
GGCGGGAATGCCGAGCCGTTCCACTGCTTTTGTGTGCCAGAAATCCGCTCCGGAACACATACCGGCTTTTTCTTCAAGAGTCATTTTGCTGACGATTTCTGCAATGTTGTGTTTCATTTGTATCTCCTGTATTTTTTATAGACTTGTTTTTACGTCGCTCATATCCCATTTTTCATATATTTTCGGGACATCACTGATAAGATGTTTTGTATACGGTGCTTTTGAATGAAGTATTACTTCGTCTGCCGTACCGTGTTCGACAAATTTCCCGTGCTCCATTATATATACGCTGTCCGAAACATAATACGCCAGCCCGATGTCGTGCGTAATGAATATGACAGTCATACCCGTCTCACTCCGCAGTTTCAAAAGCATATCCAGAATTGTCGCTCGCGAGCATGCGTCCACCATCGATGTCGGTTCATCAGCGATGAGTATGTTCGGATGCAGAAGAAAAACGCGTGCAATCATCATGCGCTGCATTTGTCCCCCTGAAAGTTCAAACGGATATTTACCCGCCAGCTCTTCATACTTCAGGTTTACGAAACTGCATGCTTCCGTCATCATTGCATTTTTTTCTTCCTTCGGTAACTTTTTTCCGCCCTTCATATTGATGCAGTCGAGCAGCAGATGATCGATTTTATTAAAAACGTTGAATGATGAGAACGGATCCTGAAAGACTGCCTGAATGCCTTTCCAGTATTCTTCTTTTTTCTTATGTGAAGAAATATCGCGCAGTGAGCCGTGATAATACAGTTCGCCTGTAGTTATCGGCAGCAGTCCGAGAATCATTTTGGCGAGCGTCGTTTTACCGCTGCCGCTTTCACCGACAATGGAAATTATTTCAGCTTTATGAAATTCAAAATCGACGTTATCAACGGCAAGTGTCTGCTTTTTTCCGAAGCCGAATATTTTGGTTATGTTTTTACCCTGTAAGATTATTTCTTCACTCATTTAAATTTTATCTCCTTCAGCGTCTCAAAATCAAGGCGACAGCGGTATTGCCGGCTGTTGTCAAAGGTCACGAGAGATACCGGAGCTGCTTTACACTGCGGTTCTGCCCACCTGCAGCGGTCCGCAAACCTGCATCCTGCCGGAGGATGTTTCAAATCAGGAGGCGTTCCGGGAATGGATGTGAGTACCGTTCCCCTGGTTCCCGCTTCAGGTACTATGATTGAACCCATCAGGCCTTTGGAATACGGATGGATCGGTTCAAAGACCATTTCCTTTGCAGAACCACGCTCAACAATCTGCCCTGCGTACATAACCATGATGTCGTCCGTTACATTGTAGAGCAGCGGCAGTTCATGCGTAATGAACAGCATCGATTTGATGAATCCCTTGTCGAGCAGATCGTGCAGCATTTTAATAACCATCTTCTGCGACGTGACGTCAAGCGCGGACGACGGTTCGTCTGCTATGAGCACTTTCGGGGAAAGTATTGTTGAGATTGCAATGACAGTGCGCTGTTTCATACCTCCCGATAACTCTACCGCATGTTTCTGGAGAACTTCCTCCGGCAGCCCCAGAATGGCAAATCGTTTTTTTGCCATTTCATAAATGTCCGCTTTCGGCATTTTCGGATCGTGTGCATGAATGACGTCTTCGATAAAACGTATGATTTTCATAGTCGGATTGAGCGCATTCATAGCCGCCTGGGGGATGTATGCCAGATCGCTGCCCAGAATATTTTTCCTGACATCGTCGGGTCTGCGTCCCGTAATTTCATTCCCGTCGATAATAATTCGTCCGCCTTCGTATCTGAGCTGGCCGAAATAATATCCCATCAGGCTGAGCGCGAGTGTCGATTTGCCGCATCCCGATTCGCCTGCAATTCCAAGTGATTTTCCTTCTTCAATAGTAAGCGAGACTCCGTCGACGGCATGAAGGGCTTCACCGTATTTTGTAACATATTTTGTTTTGAGGTCCTGTACCTCTAGCATTATTTTTCCCATCATTGTACTCCTGTAAAAGTTACGCCTAGTCGCGCAGCTGCGGATTGAATACCTGATCAAGTCCGGTGTTCATAAGGTTCAGCGAGAATGATACGAGCGTGATCGACAGGATTACGGGTACGAACGCCCACCATGCGTCACTAAGCGGAGCCTGAAACCTGATTGCCCAGTTCATCATTACTCCAAGTGTAGTCACTTTCGTGGAAGAAGGACCGAGTCCGAGCATTGAAAGCTGGGCTTCAGAAAGTATGCCTGACGATATCTGCAGTATATATGCCATGACGACATATGATGCAACATACGGCAGTATGTCGGAGACTATGATGGTTCCCAGGCTGTGTCCCGACAGTTTTGACAGATTAACATGATCTCTGTTTTTGAGGGAAAGTGTCTGTGCCCGGACTGCCCGCGCTGTCCACGGCCATGACGTAAGACCGATAACGAATGCGACTGTCGTTATGTTGCGGCCTGCGCTTCCCACGCTCACGGATATAAGGACAAGAATAATAAAGGACGGAATGACGATGAACATGTTTGTGAAGAATGAGATAATGTTATCCGCCCATCCTCCGAGATAACCGGAGAGCAGCCCGAGTGTCAGACCAATAAGCATCGCTATTGTTCCTGCGACGAGTCCTATCTTGAGTGATGTCTTGATTGCGGACATGAGCTCTATAAAGACGTCTCGGCCGAAGTTGTCGGTGCCGAGTACGTATGTGATGTGATTCGGCATATCCTGGACACGGACGAAATCTTTTGTAGTAAGGTCTTTGACAACTGTATACGAGCCGTCGCTGTCCGCTGTCACAACCTGATAATCCGCATTGGAAAGCATCGTGTTGAGAGAGTTGAACAGACGTGAGAATTCCTTCCGGTGGGCAGATGTACCTTCAACGCGGATTTCAGGGTCATATGCGGACAGCCACATTGAAGTGAGCGCGCCTTTGTCTTTGGCAGCCTTTGCGACTTCAGCTTTTTTCATCGATGAATAATTTGTAAGCCATTCGTTCATCAATACAATATCTTTATCGGACACTTTTGCAGCAAGTTTGTTTGCAAGTGTATCGAGAGAGATTACTTTTGAGTCGCTGTTTACCGCATCGGAAACAGATACATACGTGCCAGGCGCGTAAAATAATCCTCCCGTCATTTTGAGCGGCGGAGTTCTGTTGAACAGCGGTACGATAATCGGTATAAACAGCATGATTGCAAAAATGACAAATCCAGCCACGAATTTACCGGAATGGAAAAGCATTCTAAAATAATTTGTTTTCATATGCTTTTCCCCTTAGTCCTGTGCCGCTTTTACACGCGGATCAACAAAACCGTAAATAATATCCACTGCAAAATTTGCAATGAGAACACCTATAGTAATGAGCAGTGTGCAGGCGGATATCATAGGATAATCCTGTGCGGTGATTGCGTTCATCATTTTCATGCCAAGTCCGTTGTAGCTGAAGATTGTTTCTGCAACGAGTGCACCTCCGATCATTGTGCCAAGTGAAAGTGCAAGGCCTGTAATCTGCGGCAGCATCGCGTTCCGGAAGACGTATTTTACGATAACCCTGTCTTTTATTCCGAGAAAGCGGCTGTATTTTACATAATCAGCATTAAGTTCATAAATCGACATTGAGCGCATTCCGATTGCCTGTCCGCCGATAGCTACGATGACAATTGACCAGAACGGCATCTGATAATACTGGATGACCGAAGCGATAAATTTCCAGCTGAATGAGGGAATAAGGTTTGCGGCATACGAGCCTCCTATCGGTGCAATTTTTAGTTTTATGCCGAATATATACAACATGATAATTGCCAGTCCGAATGCGGGAATATTGCTGAGGAAAAGAAAAAACGGAAATATTCCTTTGTCGAATGCTCCCTTAATATATGCGGCGAGCGCTCCGAGAATATTGCCAAGTGTCCATCCTATCATAATTGCAGGCAGCTGGAGTGCAAGCGTCCACCATACCGAATCACTTATTAATTTTGAAACACTTTCGCCCGTCTGCGTGGAGCGGCCGAAATCACCGTGAAAAAGATTTTTAATAAAAATAATAAACTGTTCCGGAATCGATTTATCAAGTCCGTATAGATGGAAGTATTCTTCCTTTATTTTTTGTATTGCCGCAGAATCTGTCATACCTGCCGTCGCGCTGCTTATAAGGCTTGCCAGAGGGTTGCCCGGTATGAGACGCGGAAGCAGAAAGTTGAGCGCAATGGCGAAAAAAAATGTTATTAAATACCATACAATTTTTTTGCCAAAATATTTCATATATCCGTTCATATATACTCCTATAAAACTCCGTGCGGGAGTTTGCAGGACAGCCATACTGTTGTGTATTGGTAAGGCTGTCCTGCGGAATGACTGTACAAAGCAGAACAGTTATTTTACAAGTGCAAGACGATAAAGAGCTGCAATGCCGTAACCGTCCGTGCAGTCCGTCGGGGGTATATTGGTGTTGTCGTCAGCAGCCGGGAAATTTGTCCAGACTGATTCATTGACCGTGTAGAACACCTGCGGACGATACATAAGCGCAAATCCCGGAACATCCTTAAGCCATATGATATTAAGTTCTGTATACAGCTTTTTGAGCTGGGCCTGATCGGTTGTGACAGGTATCTGCTCAAGGATTTCATCGGCGCGCGCATTCGAATAGCGGGACCAGTCGCTTGGTACACGTTCCGCTTTTACGTACTGCCCGCGGTTGCTGTACATTGACTGATAGCAGCGCGTCCACGGATTGGCAATGCCCGTTCCGTCATTCGTCCACATGATGATGTCAAAGTTTCCGGTCTGCATATCTTCATACATAACAGAGAACTGCGGATAATATGTCGTAATGTCGATTCCGATTGACTGCCCGGCCTGTGCAACAATCTGGAGAGATGCTTCCCAGTCAGTCCATCCTGTCGGACATTCAACTTTCAGGGAAATCTTCTTTCCCTTGTACTCGCGGAATCCGTCTCCGTCCGTGTCCTTGATTCCGGCATCATCGAGCAGTTTTTTTGCTTCAGCAATCTGCTTTCCCGCCCACTGGTACGGTTTGAGGGCTGCCGGATCAATAAGAGCCCTTTCGGGGTTTGTCGGGTTCATAAGGCAGGGAGGAACATCCTTCATAGAATAGGTATAGTTGCTCATGGCTGTCGTTTTTATCTGGTCGTAATCAACTGCCATTGCAATGGCTTTTCGTATTGCAACCTGATCCAGTCCCGGGCGTGTGACGTTGAACCATGCGGTCGGCATACTCACATCCTGATAATACGGCGGCTTATCAAGATACGTGGATACAGGCAGTCCCGATTCCCACATCTTCCATATTTCTGACATAAACTGCTGTGCTACGTCAACTTCGCCGGCTTGGAACGCGACGGCACCTGCATTATTGTCGCTGAAAAGGTTATGGGCCAGATATTTCGGTGCAGGGAGTTTGCCCCACATTGATTTGTCTTTTCCCCAGTAGTTGTCGTCGCGGATGAGGACTGATTTCTGAGCGTTTTCGATATACCGTTTGTACGGGCCGGAACCAACGCATTCATCCCACTTGTCTGCTTTTATTGCTGCAGGATCGTTCTTGTTCCTCTGTTCCACGAGTTTGTATGCATGTTCCGGTATTATAAAAAACCGTGTAAACGAATCGAGGATTTTAAGCGGGTTGTAATTTTTGGAGCTCGCAACAATCTGAACAGTATAATCGTCGACAGCCTTTACGGAATCGATATACAGCCATGCATCAAGCCCTATTGGTGTCTGGTATTTTTTGTGCACTGCAAAAGTATATTCGACATCGTGAGCCGTGAGTTTGACCCCGTCGCTCCAGTGTGCGGCTTTTTTGATTTTAATCGTGTATATCTTGCCGTTGACTTTATAGTCGCCGTCAGCAAGAAGCGGATACAGTTTTCCATCGTTCGGATTGAACATATAGAGCGTTTCCCAGACAATTTCACGCGACATCGTATTCTGCGTCTGGTACCAGCAGTTTGAGTTTGTCGATAACGGATTCGTGTTTACGACCGCACCCCATTGCTGACCGTTAAAATACAGTGTTTCATTGCGGGGAAGCTCACTCACGGAATTGGTTTTTGCAAAGAGAACACTGGTAAAAATAAGTGCGGCAGCACACATACCGCAGATTTTCAGATCTTTTCTCATAGACACCTCCATATCTGAATCTACATGAGAGTGTAGACTGGGAAAATATAAACGAGCTATTAAAATTTTGACTTTTTTGGTAATTTTCTTCCTTTTTTTTTTACCTATGCTATACTGATATTAATTATGATTTGTTTTACAGAAGTCGGGCAGGTACAGAATTATGTTCGTCTCCTCTTTCAGTTAACGAAGATACCAATGTCATTATATGTAATGACAGACAATGTTAAGCGGTATCACAGGATTTTTTTATATCCGGATATTATAGAAATACAGAATCTGAATATTCCTGAAAACATAGAGGAGAAATTTTCAGAAATTGTTATGAATTTATCAAAAGATCTGGTTCCCCCGTATATGTATACAGAGAAAGATGTTTATATGTTTTTCTGCATTCCCTTTATGTTAATAAGAAAACCGGGGCAGCTGCCGCGGAAAATGCTGCTTACCGTCGGTCCCTGTTTCCAGGAACCGGTGCAGAAAGATGATAATAAAATCCGCTGCAGTAATTCCGTGTATTACTGGAAGGATAGGAACAGGGGCTGTTTCCGTTCCTGCACCGATGAGCAGATACAGACGGCCAGCAGGCATATACCGTACTGGAATCTGCCGCATCTTTGTGCAGTAATACGGATATTTTACGTTATGCTTTTTAATCAGCAGATCAGCGTATCGGAAATTATGAATGTGGGAATGGTGCATAAAGATACGGAATTTACCGCAATGACAACCGCTGAATTGTTTGAGCGCAGGGAACAGTATACCTTTCATACACCGTATTCGGAAGAACAGAAAATCTGGAATATAGTGCGAGAGGGCGATGTAGATTCTGTTTCAAAAGCGCTGCAGGTTGAGATTTTCAAAACCCCCGGAATCCTTGCAAAAACACGTATCAGACACGAAAAAAATCTTGATATTTGTACCACCGCGCTTGCAACCCGCGCCGCAATTCTCGGTGGTCTTCCCGACGATATAGCCTATGCAATGAGCGACAGTTTTATTCTTAAAATAGAAAATATTAACTATACTGCTGATGTAGTACAATTGAACAACGACATCATAATTGAATTTACGAAAGCGGTGTCTGAATATAAACGTAAACAGAATGAGAAATATTCACCTGATATAAAAAAATGCATGAATTATATTGACCAGAATCTTCATTCCAAATTTACGCTGAATGATATGTCGGAAGAACTGCATTTATGTGTTTCTCATATATCGCGTAAATTTAAAAAAGAGACAGGTGAATCATTTGTTGATTTTTGTACCCGGCAGCGTATCAGTGAAGCCTGCAGGCTGCTTGAATATACTGAAAAAAATCTTCTGGATATAAGTACTATCCTTGCTTTCAGCTCCCAAAGCTATTTCTCCGCAAAATTTAAAGAATATACGGGAAAAAGCCCGCTTGAGTACAGACAGTCTTCCGATACTCAGGATATTACAAAATAAATTGTGCGTCCGTTTTATTGAGAATTGACAAAAACTCATTTTTCTGCCGGTCAAGATGATTCAACAGCGATTCGATCAGAAAATCCGTTACAGGCGGAAAATTGTGCTGCGCCGCATAGATTGTTTCCGCATCTGCATACGTTGCAGCATACGCATTTATTTTTGACGTGAGCTGGGAAATTTCTCTGGCGTATTTTTCACTGTACAGTTTTACATCGCGTTCCGGGCTGTCCAGCAGCACGGGAAAGACTTTTTCGCCTTCCAGCGAAGCAAGAACTGTAAGAGACTCGTTCATACTATGAATGGAACCTGCAATAGCGCGTGCATTATCCATAGAAAGGCCTTTGTGCAGTATATCAAGAATAGACTGAGCTGCATTCTGCGTAACGAAGATATTTTCGGATATTTTATCGCTGAGCATATAGTCGCAGTATGATTCAAACGATATAAAAATGCAATAAATATGCCGTGCTTGACCGTGCCTGAGTTTGACTTTATAGTTTATTTCATGAAGGGATACGAGAGGTTTATTGTTGCAACGGTACTGCTGAGCGTTGCATCGCTTTTTTTTGAGCAGGCAGATTTTTCTTCCGTCATATTGCAGGCTTCCGGAGATATAATCGATTATGTTCTTATGGCGTGCGTCATCGGTGAAACAATATATGATATCGCCTCGGAGAAGTACCGCAGACGGTATTTTCGTGAAAACTGGATGTCGTTTTCATTTACCATTTTTTTTACGCTTCTTTTCTGCTATTCAAAGTTTATATACAAAGCGGCCGCCCTTTCCAGTATAGCCGTTTTCGCTGCCATGATCCGCAATCTGTTTCTTGCGCTGCGCATTTACAGCCGGATGAAACGGCTCCGCGGCTATGTTGAAAAACTGACGACGAATCCGGCGCAGACGATACTGATTAGTTTCGCTGCTGTTATTCTTGCGGGCACACTTCTTCTTATGATGGGATTTACTGCTGTTGACGGCAGAGGACTTTCTTTTTTGAACGCGTTGTTTACTTCGGCATCATGCGTATGCGTCACAGGGCTGACCGTTGTCGACACGGCCGTATACTTCACTTTCCGGGGACAGCTTGTTCTTCTCGTGCTTATTCAGATCGGCGGACTCGGCATTATGCTGTTGTCGTATTTTACTATTTATGTTATCCGCCGCCGTATGTCGCTTGCAGACAAGCTGATGCTCAGCTACATGCTCAGCGACGACGATACTGCCGGTATATACAGGTCGATGCTGAGTATTGTACTGCCGACGATTATTATTGAAGGCGCAGGAGCCGTCCTCCTGTTCTGCGGCTTTGTTCCGTCTATGGGATTTACGCGCAGAACGGTATGGTACGCTGTATTTCATTCTGTCTCTGCTTTCTGCAATGCCGGTTTTTCGCTCTTTCCAAACAGCCTTGAGGGATTCAGGCACAATCCTTATATCATGTTTGTATTTGCCTTTCTCATTATTTCAGGCGGCATCGGTTTCTCCTGTATGACGAACATACGTGCTGTTCTCGATTCGACGCTGCATGGCAAACGCGGCAGAGAAAGGTCTGCTCTCACACTTAATACAAAGATCGTTCTCACAGGAACGGCCGTCCTGCTTCTTGCCGGCACGCTGCTTTTTTATATCCTGGAATATGACAATACGATGAAGGATTATTCTCTCGGCGGGCAGTATCTTGCGTCTTTTTTCCAGTCCGTAACGTTCCGTACGGCCGGGTTCAATTCCGTTCCAATGGGGGCTCTTCGTCCTGCAACATATCTGTTGTTCTGCATATTCATGGTTATTGGTGCGGCATCGGGAAGTACCGCAGGCGGTATGAAGATAAACACCGTTGCCGTGCTTGGCTCGGCGCTTTACTCGTATCTGAAAGGGGAAAAACACCATCGAATCGGAAAAGCGGAAATTGCGGACTCAAAAGTATTCCAGGCAAGCATCATTTTTGTAGCAGACATTCTGTGCATCGTTCTTGCATCTGTCGTGATATCGGCAGCAGATACCGCACCGGTTGAAAAAATTTTATTTGAAGTATGTTCTGCAATCGGTACTGTCGGCGTTACGTCGGGGCTCACGCCGGGACTGCCGGCATTTGTAAAATTTTTGCTCATCCTGCTCATGTACTGGGGCCGTGTGGGCGCATTGACGATTCTTTCGTCTGCAACGCCGGGAACTGACCGTGCAAAAATCAGATGGCCGCAGGCGGAAATTGCGATAGGTTAACACTATGCAGGAAATGGATTTTATCAGGAGGGGATATGGCGAAGATAAAGGAAAAAGTGTTTGCGGTGTTCGGACTTGGCAATTTCGGGAAGACTGTTGCGTCGGTGCTCGCAAAACGAGGCGGAACTGTAATCGCTGTCGATAATAAACCGGAAGTAATAGATGACTTTAAAAATAAAGTATCAGCCGCAATTCTGATTGATTCAACCGACGAACTTGCAATGGCGAAAGCGCCGCTTGAAGATGTCGATACAGCTGTTATTGCAATCGATAATATGGAAACAAGTATTATTACAACGGCACTTCTGAAAAAGAGGGGGATTCCGTATATCCTGTGCCGGGCTGTTTCTCCGATTCATGCGCAGGTACTCCGGCAGATCGGCGCAAACGAAGTGGTGAATCTCCAGGAAGATGAGGGAACCCGCATAGGCGCCCGGCTTATAGCACCTGAAATTCTCGATACTATTCCGATTACTGGTGAGTGCAGCCTTGCAGAGTTTTATGCACCCGATATGTTTATAGATAAACCCGTTTCCGAACTTGCGCTTGAGAAGAAATTTAATCTGCACCTTTCAGGTGTAAAACGAACAAAAGTAAACCTTGATTCCGAGGGCAATCCGGTTCGTACGGAACAACTGCTCTTTCCCGCACCGGGCGATCTGCTTATGCAGGGCGATATTCTCATACTTGTCGGGACAAATTACGATCTTGATCAGTTCAAGATTTCTTTATAATAAGATGTGAGGTATATATGCTTTTTGTGAGTGGTGCTGTATTAACAATTTTCTGTGCACTCGCTGTCGTCTTTGCGGGAACGGGCGGATTTGTTTCATACCGGTATCTTCTTGCCGCAGGCCAGAAGCAGCATGCGGAACTCGTTTTTTACTGTGTACTCGTCGCCGTGATATTTCTTGTACTTTTGTACATTATTATGCTGGTGCGTGCAAAAAAACGTACCGGCGAATTCCGGCACCTGCTCGATATGGCCCGTGCGGGAGGAAAGATTGACGACGAACGTTTTTTGAAGTTCGGCTCTCTGGGGCAGGGAATCAAAGTTCTGTTCCGCGAAACGGAAGATATCAGCAGCAAACGGGCACAGCGGATACGTTACCTTAACAATGCGGTTGCTGCGCTGATGTCCGTTGCCGGCGAACCGGTGCTCCTGCTTGACGCCGGCGGAGCCATTATACAGGCATCTCCGGCATATCTTGAAAATTATACGGAGCCGGGACACAGTGCGGAGGTATACGGGGCGAATATAGGTAAAGTCCATTCCGAAATTGATTTTCCTGCACAGAGCCAGAAGATGATAAAGAGCCACACAGCCGTAAATGTAGCGACCGACAGGTTCAGTGCCCGGCTCTTTCCTGTTTTTACGACGAATCAGTCTCCCGACGGATATCTTGCAGTGTTCGGGAAAAACAGCTTCTTTACGATTGCAGCTAACAAAGTCGCGGAAAAGGCTGCCGAACGTGCAGCCGAAAAGGATATACAACAGTCCGTTACGGATGGAACAGATACTGGTGCGGGACATAAAATATTTTTAAAACTGCTCAGAACTATTTTTGTTAAATCAGAAAATAAATAATAAAGCCGGCAGTGATATCTTTGTCTGTTCTTTTTACCGTATTATCAGAGCAGGCTTTTGCTCTTAAGCTTTCCTATTACGCTGACGGAAAGCGATTACACAATTTCCGTCAGTGCGCTCAGTCGTTCTTTTTCGAGTATGTTGAAATTTGCCTTCATTGAGCATGTAATGAAAATTTTTCCGTCGTGCACGAAACATGTATCGACAATATGCTTTTTCAGCGCTTTGGGAGCAATCATCAGATTGGTGTAATCAGCTTTACGTGAAAGAATATACGGCAGATGCATCGAATCAAGCAGCTTCTGCGCCGTCTTTTCAAGTTCAGCAGTTTCCGTCTGCCTGTCGGGAATGAGAGTGATCCTGCATTCTGCGGGAGCAGATGCTGCATCAGTTGTTTTTATTCCCGCGCTGTTAAGCGCAGCAGAAAGGGCCGGGCGGGTTTTGCCTGAAAGTGGATAAACCGCATATACCGTTGCTCCGTACCAGTGCGGAGGCCGGCATGCATATCTGCCGCTGCCGAAAAGCACATCTTCTGCAGTCATAATCAGGGAAGAAGGTTCAGTACCCGTCTTTTCTACTGCATCCATAAGTTTCCGCATGACGAAAGCAGCTTGTGTTTCCGTACGGCTGTACGCCATATTTTCCGGTATATCGATTGCAATGAACACTGGTTTTGCCCGCTGCTTTTCGAGAAGAATCGACGCAACGTCTGCTTTGTCCGTTTCTGCCGGCATATTGATTTTATGCTCGAGGAGAAACCTTCGTTCATCAGGCGTGCAGCTGCCGCATCCGCGGCATTCGCCGCTCATGCACGATTTCATTTCCCTTCCGTTTTTTGCATCGAGAAAACGGGCGTAGAGAAAATCTGCCGGTGTGCTCGTGTCAATACCGCTGTACGCAAATTTATAATCCGCGTTTTTCTCTGCGGTGAATTCCGGTGTAACCGGAAAATGTTTTGTGAATAGATCCCATGTACCGTCGGGCAGCGTCTGGTCGTAGACTATATCCTGTACGGCAAAATCAACAAGAGCGGGTGCGGCATAATTATTTGTAAGAACGAGCGTTTGAGAGAGAAAATATTCTTCATAGGGGTACGTGAGCCGGAATTCGTATCCTGCACTTTCTACTGTCTGTTTTATACTGTCTGCAACAGGCTGCCATTCTTCTTTCGTCAGGATAAGTTTTTCATATCTGAGAGGGGTGAACGGCATGCGGACAAGAAGCCCGAACGAACAGAGAATGCGTGCGGGAGAGCTGTACTGCGTTTTGAGTTCCGTCGCCTTTGCAAGGAAATTCCTGAAGTCCGCAAAGTCCTCCTCCGTTTCGATTCCCGCGATAATATAAAAAAGTTTTATTTCCTTTACCGCCTTCTGGGACATCAGCAGTGTCATCGATTTTAACAGCGTTTCTTCGTCAAGATTTTTGTTAAAGTATGAGCGCATCCTTTCGCTGATTCCCTCCGCACCAAGCGTGTACTGCCGCTTTCCCGCTGCAATTTCATATGATGCAAACGCGCTGTTTGAGGCGAGTATGTCCGCACGCTGGCTCATGAAATTCACCTGCGCAAATATTTTATTCATTTCCGTGATGATTTTTGTCACGTCTGTGTGTGTGTTAAAATTGAACGCGGTAATTTCAAGCGTAGAAGCGCCTGTTTCGCGCTTCAGGTGTTTTGCAGCTTTGAACAGTTCGCTGAACGGCACTTCCCTGTACGGTTTACGTTCCCATCCTTCAAAACAGAATGTGCAGAACGACGGGCAGTCGTACGAAATCATCAGCCGGACTGTACCGGCTTCTGCGGAATCAAACAGCGCCTGCTTTGCATTTGCAAGCAGTTCAACGTTCGTTCCTGAGTATATTGCCTTTTTAATAATTTTGTGCGGAGCGCCGAAAACGCGGAGTCCTGTGATTGTGTCCTGCAGAGAAATAAGGGTATTCCGCCTTTCTTTGGCAGGTGCTTCCGCGATCGCCTTTACGATTGCCGTCACATTTTCCTCGCCTTCACCGAAGTACACGGCATCAGCGAGCGCGTTGTCTTCGCTGAAGAGCATGGCCTGGCTTGCCAGTGCGTTTGAACCGCCCAGGATGATAAGCGGTTTAACATTTTTTTCGCGCCGTTCGCTGCTGCTGTACGGAATGCCTGCTGTCTTGAGCATGTACGGAAGGTTAATAAGTTCAACTGCGTAACTGTTCGTGACAAGAATCAAGTCGAATTCCGCAGCCGGCATATGCGTACGAGTACCGGTAAGTGCGTAATGATGCCGGCGCGCGTTTTCCGGCGGCAGAAAGGCAAAATCTATGCTGTCGTCGCTTAAAAAGCGTGCACATTCTCCGTACAGGAACTGATGGGTTGTCGATTTTACAACATCGCGGAACTGAGAGAGCCGCACTATAAGCACACTGAATGACATGGTACCATTGTGTGTAATTAAGTGCCGATGTTCAAGCGGTTCCGCTATTTTTTTGCCGTGTCGAGCAGAAAGCAGGGGCATACGCCGAAGCTTTTGATTTCCAGAGGCTGCCGGCACTCAAATTTGTATTTATCCCTCATAAGATCGTAGACAGCCTGCGAAACCTGAATTCTATCAGGAATGCCGGAACTTTCCATTCTGGCTGCAAAATTTACGGTGCTTCCCCATAAATCGTAAATAAATTTTTTCTTTCCTATAATTCCCGCCACAACAGGACCGCTGTTTACACCGATACGAAGCTGCAGATTAGTATTATGGCTTTCGTTGAAGACAGCTACTATCTGCTCGGTGCGGATAAGAAATTTTAACATTTCTTCACAATTCGTTTCATACCGTTCCGGGAGTCCGGAAGCTATCATGTATGCATCCCCGATTGTTTTAATTTTCTCAATTTTATAATCGTCAAGAAGTATGTCAAACTCTGAAAAAAGCGAATTAAGCATGTTTACGAGTTTTTCAGCTCCGATGATGGAAGACATCTTTGTAAAATCGACGATATCCATAAACGCAACCGTAACGTTATCGTATTTTTCTGTAAACGTGCCGGGATTTTCCTTGAGTTCAGCAGCAATGGATGCCGGCAGAATATTCAGCAGAAGATTATTCGCCCGCCTGTTCGCTTCGTTGAGCTTCGCAATTAAATCCATATCGGGGTTTTCCATCGTCATGTACATAATCAGAATACAGATGGATGTACCGAATCCGATGACAAGCAGATTCGGCAGGCGCATCTGTATCAGGGCGACGCACCCTTCCATAATAGTGAATGCAAACATGGGAACTTTCCGCTTGAATGAAATATGCCGGAAATTTCTCAGCCAGCCGATAACGGATATTATGACGCAGTAAACGGAAAAAAAGTAGGTGCATGATGAAGACAGCCCGTACGAGTATATTTCCCTTCCGTAATTCGCATAATACAGCGGTGTCGTGCATGCAATAACGCAGAAAACGACTGCCGGAACAGCGACAAAAAAGCCGGAAATTTTTATCAGCCTTAAATTACCTTTTGAGATATCTTTGTATATAAAATTGGAAAAAATATACAAAACACTGCCGGTAATCCAGAGAAGCATTGTGACGATATACCCTTTTGAGAAAAACGTATTAACCCAGACGGGAATAGAGTCCCTGTTGGCAATCGTAATGACGCTTATGATGTCCATAAGCAGTTCGACTGCAGTGAAAGGCAGCAGTACTCTGAATATTGAATTTTGAAGTGATTTCCACCTTGGTTTTGAGAAAAAAATGATGCACAACACGATAACAACAACAAGTCCCGAAATCTGAAATTCAATATTATACGGCATATATGGGAGTATAGCATAATTTCATATTTTGTAGTATTAAAAAAACATTTATTGCAAACCTGCGGAAAATGAAGTAAATTACCTGTATGGTAAACTTTTTTGCAGATACAAGTTCATCAATTCAAATCTTACCGCTGAGCCGGCTTTTTCTTATCTTTCTTCTATATAGTTTTATCGGCTGGTGCTGCGAAGTATTGTACGTCGGTATATTTTTTGAACATAAGTTCGTAAACAGGGGTTTTCTTCACGGGCCCGTTTGCCCGATTTACGGGTGCGGCGGACTTGTCGTTATGATGCTGCCGCAGGAAGTGAAGTCGTCCTGGCTGACGCTTTTCGTGAGTTCCATGGTATTGTGCTCTGTCGTCGAATATATCACAAGCTGGCAGATGGAAAGAGTGTTTAAAATGAAATGGTGGGATTATTCCGATAAAAAATTCAATATCAAAGGACGTGTCTGTCTGTTGAATTCTACATTATTCGGCGTAATGGGACTTGTCGTGGTTCATTTTGTCCAGCCTGTCGTGAATCACTTTGTATTCAAATTGAACGATACTGTAACCCAGTATCTTGCAGGCGGACTTGCACTCATTTTCATTGTTGATTATATTGTGACTGTTCATAAACTTGTTGACTTCAGTACGACAATGGCAAAACTGAAGGAATTCGGCGAGTCGCTCAAAGAGCAGTATTCAGAAGAATCGTGGTTCCGCAGTTCTAATCTGACGGAAATGTTCTCTTCTATAAAAGAATATGCAGCTGTTGAAAAGAACAGGTTCAGCAAAGGGCTGCTTGGAAGAATAGAATCGTTCTACGAGCATCATCCTGATGATGAGCTGTTTGTCATTCGTTTCCCGAAGCTTTCAAGCAGCAACTACAAGGAATCGCTCGCGCTTATCAAACAGCGGGTGACTGACAGTATTTATGAGAAAAAAGCCGCTCTTGAGCAGAAACGCAAGGGGAAATAATTAATTCGGGGGCATGTGATGGCAGTTATAGGTGCATTCATGGTTCCTCATCCGCCTCTCATTATACATGAGGTGGGGCACGGAGAAGAAGACGGGATTGCGGCAACTGTTGCTGCATATAAAAATGCAGCACAGAGAATTGCAGCGCTGAAGCCGGAAACGATTGTTGTGACATCGCCGCATGCGGTAATGTATTCCGATTATTTTCATATATCACCGGGAGCAGAAGCGTACGGAAACTTCGGACAGTTTGGTGCGCCTCAGGTGCAGTTTCATGTCGCATACGACGAGCAGCTTGTGAAAGCAGTCTGCGGCGAGGCACAAACGGCGGGACTGCCGGCCGGTACCGGCGGCGAAAAAAATCCGGCGCTTGATCACGCGACAATGGTTCCGCTTTATTTTATTAATCAGTTCATTAAAAATGATTACAAGCTTGTGCGTGTCGGCCTTTCGGGATTATCGTACAAGAAGCATTATATGCTTGGAGAATGCATCGCCCGCGCTGTCGGGAAGACCGGCCGGCGCGTTGTTTTTGTCGCAAGCGGGGATTTGTCCCATGTGCTAAAACAGGACGGTCCGTACGGATTCCGTGAGGAAGGGCCTGTCTATGACGAGCGTATTATGGATGTTATGGGCAGCGCTGATTTCGGCAGGCTGCTTTCATTTGATCCTGATTTTTGTGAAAATGCTGCCGAATGCGGACACCGTTCGTTTATTATTATGGCCGGTGCACTCGACAGTACCGCAGTAAAAGCTGAATGTCTGTCCCACGAAGGACCATTCGGAGTCGGATACGGGATATGTGCATATACGCCCGAAGGTGCCGACCGGAATCGTAATTTTCTTGAGCAGTACGAATTATTGGAGAAAAAAAATGTCTGAACGAAAACATACAGAAGATGAATACGTCGGGCTTGCACGTGCAACTGTTGAAATATATGTGCGGACGAGGAAAGTCCCGAAGGTCGCAGGTGGGTGCGTTATCTGCGACGACGACAGTTTTCACGGCTGGCACCTTTCACCGGAATTATTGAACGGGCGTGCCGGTACATTCGTGTCGCTCAAAGAGGATGGTACTTTACGCGGCTGTATCGGTACAATTTCTGCGACGCGCGATACGCTTGCGGAGGAAATAATTCACAATGCGATAAGTGCGTCGACGCAGGATCCCCGTTTCCCTGAAGTGGAAAGCAGAGAACTTGATTTCCTCGTATACAGCGTTGATGTACTCAGCCCGGCTGAAAAAATCAGCTCTCCTGATCAGCTCGACGTTAAAAAATACGGGGTTATCGTGACAAAGGGGTACAGGCGGGGACTCCTTCTGCCGAATCTTGAGACGGTTAATACAGTTGAGGAACAGCTGGATATTGCATGCAGGAAGGGCGGCATAGAGCGCTCCGAAAATCCTGAACTTGAACGTTTTGAAGTTATCCGTCATTTCTGAGATACTCATGGAAAAAGAACGTTCTCCCAGAAATCATACGATGCAGCTTTCTGACGAAGACTGCGCATTTCTCTCTCCGCGGCTGTATTCTGCGTCAGCAGCCTTGTCGCCGGCAGATATAGTCAATAAAACATACAACGGCGATCTGCCCGGCATAATTGATTTTTTCCCGGAATCGTGTGTCGATCTTATGATACTGGATCCGCCGTATAACCTGACGAAGAATTTCGGCGACAGAAAATTTTCGGCACGCGACGACGCCTCGTATGTACAGTATCTTGAGTCATGGTTCCCGCGAGTTGTGCGGCTGCTTAAAAAAAACGCAAGCCTGTATATCTGCGGTGACTGGAAATGTACAGCTGCGCTGTATACAGTTGTTAATAAATATTTAACAATCCGCAACCGTATAACGTGGCAGCGTGAAAAGGGACGGGGAGCTGTATCGAACTGGAAGAACTGCTGCGAGGATATCTGGTTTGCGACGGTAAGCAATGATTATTATTTTAACGCAGATGCCGTAAAACAGAAGCGCCGTGTCATAGCTCCGTACCATGAAGACGGCAAACCTAAGGACTGGGAAGAATCGGACGACGGCAGGTTCAGGCTTACCTGTGCATCGAATTTCTGGGACGATATTACGGTGCCGTACTGGTCGATGAGCGAGAATACAGAGCATCCGACTCAGAAACCTGAAAAACTGGTGGCAAAACTGATTCTTGCAAGTTCAAAACCGGATGATCTTGTATTTGATCCGTTCCTCGGCTCTGGGACGACTTCTGTTGTTGCAAAAAAACTCGGCCGCAGGTATTGCGGCATTGAAATATGCAGAGAATACTGTCTCCTTACGGAAAAGCGTCTTATGAACGCAGAACGTGATGCATCAATACAGGGATATACCGGCGGTGTGTTCTGGGAACGCAATACCGGACAGGAGCAGGGGAAAAAATAATTCAGGAGGTGCACTATGGGATTCGGAAAAGGTTTTATTGTTGGTGTGCTTGCGACGCTCGGAGGCCTGCTTTCTGTGGAGGCAATTAAGGAGCAGAAGGAGCGGCGGCAGAAAATGAGCGACGATGAACTGTATAATCTGAAAGATGCAAAATTAAAAGATCAGAAAGATAAATGAGCGGGACGGACGTAACAGCAGTGCATGGTGATTCATGTACTGCAATCTGCGGTACATGCTTTTATCACTGCAGGCTTGCCCGCGGACAGATCGGGCAGTGCAATGCGCGGTATAACCATGACGGGAAGATACAGCCTTTGAATTACGGACAGCTTACCGCGCTTGCTCTTGATCCCGTTGAAAAGAAGCCGCTGAAACTGTTTTATCCGGGAAAGATGATTCTTTCTGCCGGGAGTTACGGCTGCAATCTGCATTGCCCGTTCTGCCAGAACGCTGATATTTCCCAGACCGATTCCGGGTGTGTGACTGAATACGTATCTCCTGAAGAACTGGCCGGAAAGGCGGAACAGCTTAAAGACCGGGGAAATATCGGTGTGGCGTACACGTATAATGAGCCGCTCGTGTGCTGGGAATATGTCCGCGATACGTCAAATCTCGTGCATGAGAGGGGCATGAAAAATGTTATTGTTACGAACGGCTGTGTATCTTCCTCTGTTCTGGAAGATGTTCTGCCGTACGCAGATGCAATGAATATTGATTTGAAGGGCTTTACTAAAGAATGGTACCGGGAACTTAAAGGCGACCTTGAGACAGTAAAGGATGCAATCGTCATGTGTGCAGAACGCTGCCATGTGGAGCTTACGACGCTTATTGTTCCGGGGTGGAATGACAGCGAAGACGAAATGAGGCTGCTGGCCGGATGGGTTGCATCGGTTGACAGGAATATCGCTCTGCATATAACGCGTTTTTTTCCGCGTTACCACATGACTCACGTAAACCCGACTCCGGTGCATACTATATATGAGCTTGCCGATACTGCACGCAGGTATCTGCCGAATGTGTTTCCCGGCAACTGCTGATTTTTTTACTGCGGATATGTTGTCCGCAGGTTTCCTTTGATCCTGCCGGAAAAATGTATTGTTGGCTTTTGCCGTTGTTTCCGCTATGATGATGTGAATGAGTATTCTTGCCGTAAGTCATGCCACATACACATATCCGCAGCGCAGTGTCCCGGCTGTAAAGGACGTGAGTTTTTTTCTTGCGGAAGGGGCGTATACTGCAATCGTCGGTCTTAACGGAAGCGGAAAAAGCACTCTTGCGAGGATGCTTTGCGGCCTGCTCGATGCAGATGAGGGCAGTATTACCTATGCGGAAAATGTGCGTCCGGCGCTTGTTTTTCAATCTCCGAAAGATCAGATTATCTGCAGTGTCGTTTCCCGTGATACTGCATTCGGTCCGCAGAATCTTGGGCTTGATGCCGGTGAAGTGGAGTTGCGCACGATAGAATGTCTCAATATTACCGGACTGCTCAGTAAAGCATCATCTCCTTCAATGTCACTGTCGCTCGGGCAGACTCAGAAAGAGGCTCTGTCAGGAATTCTTGCGCTGCAGCCTGACGTGCTTGTTCTTGACGAAGCTGTTTCAATGCTCGATCCTCAGTCGCGCAGCGATATATTCCGTTTCCTTTCTTACTGGGTAAGTAAAAATCATACTGTTATCCACATTACACACGACATCGACGCAATCCGTCAGGTGCAGAATGTCATCGTGATGAACGAAGGCTCTGTCGTTTTTGACGGGTCAAAAGATTCTTTTTTTGCCGACACGGCGTTATGTACATTGATAACCGGAGGAAAAATTGAAAAGGCTGACAGGAGTCTCGTAAAAAACGATGCAGTTTCCTTTGCTTTTGAAAAAATTTCCTTTTCATACGGCAGCGGGCCCGTTCTCCGCGATGTTACTTTTTCGCTCAGAAAAGGGACTGTTACAGCCCTGACCGGCGTTTCGGGAAGCGGCAAGTCAACGCTGCTTGAAATTGCGGCCGGGCTGCTGGTGCCTGAGGAAGGCGCAGTACATTGTGATGTACGTCCGGCTCTCTGCCAGCAGAACAATGAAGCTGCTTTGTTTGAGCGTTTTGCAGCGGACGACGTTGCTTTCGGCCTCCGTAACCGCGGTATTTCAGGTAAGGAACTTGTATCGCGGGTAAAAAGCGCTATGGACGCCTGCGGCATCCCGTTTGATACATATGGAGAGAGGCAGACTTTCGGCCTCTCAGGCGGTGAGAAAAAACGCCTTTCCGTTGCAGGGATTATAGTGCTCGATACGCCCGTGCTCTTTTTTGACGAGCCGACCGCAGGCCTTGACGGTGTATCCAGAGGCAGAGTGATGCGCCTTCTCAGAGCGCTTGCAGACGGCGGCCATACAATTCTGTTCAGTACGCACCGCCGCGACGAAGCTGATTTTGCCGACAGGGAAATTTCCCTTATTGAGGGAACGGTCGTACGCGATACGGATGCCGCAGCCCGGCCGCAGCCTGTTCCGGCTGTTGTCCAGCCGCCGCTTGGAAGTGTAAAGCTGTTGACTTCATTGCGGGCTGCCGCTGTAAATACAGCAGGTACGGAAAAAAATGCTGGCCTTATCGCATGCATGAATCCGCTTTTGAAATTCATCGTATTCTTCGGGCTCTTTGCACTTTCTCTGGCCGTACGCCCTCTGTATCTTTGTGCCCTGCTGTTCGGACTGTCTCTTGTATATGCCGCGCTTGCACGTTATCCTGCAAAGCGCTTGTTTTTATCCCTTCTGAAAGTAATACCGCTCCTCTTCTTTTTCTGTATTTTTCAGATGATTTTTTATCCGGCAGTGCCGGGGGAGCGTGTCTTTGTACCGTATAAATATTTTATGGTGACGCCTTCAAAACTGATGCTCTGCCTTACGACACTTATCCATACGGAAGCGGCTCTTGTCTGTATCGTTTCGTTTACTTATACAACGCCTGAGTACGATGTCGTTGACGGATTGTCGTCGCTGCTTAAACCGCTTGCGTTTTTTCATGTGCCTGTCCGGTATGTCGTTGTCGTCGTCGAAATAATATTCAGGTTTATTCCGCTTCTTATAGACGAGTCGTCGTCAATTATAAAGACGCAGCTTATACGTGGCGGTCTGGGCAGGGCAAAAGGTGCTGCGGGCAGAATTAAGGCTATAATTCCGCTTTTTGTTCCGCTTGTCATACAGACGATGAAACGGGCGGAAGCACTTGCAGACGCTATGACAGAGAGGTATTTTTCATGAGTTCACAGAATGATTTTAAATTATGTCCCATGTGCGGCAGCAGAAAAATTGCCAATGTACACAACCGGAAATGGCTGTGTGCGGACTGCGGTTTTGATTTGTACAACAATGTTGCTGCGGCAGTCGGCGTTGTCATTGCAGACAGTAATGGAAACGTTTTATTTGAAAAACGGGCAAAAGAACCAAGGAAAGGATTCCTGGCTTTTCCCGGCGGATTCGTTGATCCTGATGAAAGCGTGGAAGAAGCAGCAGTACGGGAATGCAGGGAAGAGACAGGTGTGGAGCCGTCATCTGTTTCTTATTTATGCAGTTTTCCGAATACGTACGAATATAAAAACATTGTATATAAAACATGTGATTTCTTCTTTACAGCATCACTTCCGCCGGATGTCCCTGATATCGATGCGCTTATACAGAAACTGCATGGAGAGGAGTCGGAAGTACTTGGTTTTGCATCGGTGAGAATCCGCAGCGTGGAAGATATTGAAGAAACTCCGCTGGCATTCGGCAGCGCGGGAAAAACACTTCAGGTTTGGTTAAAAAATTTATATAACAGGAGTATCAAATGAATGTCATGACTTTGATTATCGTTATTGTTTCTCTTAGTGCATATGCAGCCCTTATTGCATTTCTGCCGCTGCGGAAAGCACGTATGCTCAAAAAAGCAGGCAACTATGAACTGCCCGTAAAACCGCGTCTGCTCAAATTCGCCATAGTCGTCCTTGTATGCTGCCCTCTGCTCATTCTTCTTATTCTTCTCAGGGATATGGGAGTTATGACAAACTGCATCATGTGTGCCGTCAGTCTGCTTGGAACAGAAATGGCTGTGCGCGAAGTTCTGACGGCGAAATGTTCCGGCGTTTATACAAACGGCTTGATTTCCGACGGACATTTTATTGCATTCTCGGAAATATTCGGTATTCCGTTTTTCTCATTGACAGACGAACAGCAGGAGCTTCACGATACGGGCGTACTTGACCTTGTTACAAAGAGGAAGACGAATCTGCAGATTATATACAGTACGGAAAAAGAATTCCGCAGGGTAATAGAAAAAATACTTGAACTGGAGCCGAGATTCCAGCAGTAAATGGACTTACTGGATTATATCGCCGTAAAATGATACTATAGCGGCAAAATTGCCAGTTTTTGAGGAATGTATGAAATTTTCACAATTGAAGGATAAAATAAAAAACATACGAAATTACAGAATTCCGAAAATCAGTTTTCATGATATGTTTTCAAATATGCAGTCTAACGGCAGAATGCTGCTGTTTACCGTGATTGCAGCAGTAATTGTCATGATGCTTGCATGTGTCGTTGTGTTTTCCATAAATGTAAAAGGGCCGGAGGAAGTCATGGTTCCTGATGTTGTGGGGAAAAAGCTCACGACAGCGCTTCTGGAGATGCAGGCTAAGGAATTATATCCTAAAATACAGCTTCGTTATTCTGATAAACCCGGCGATGAAGGCGAAATCCTGGAACAGTCACCATCCGGCGGCGCGATCAGAAAGGGATACAGCCGCGTATCGCTTGTCGTGAGCCGCGGTGTCGTTATTGATCATGTGGAAAATTATGTCGGGCAGAATATTGATGAAGTAAAGCTTAAGCTGCAGACGCTTTTTGCCGGTTCCGGCCGGCCTCTTATTATTATTGCCGCTCCGCAGTATAAAGCCGACGTTTCAGAAGCCGGTACGATTATTGAACAGGACCCGCCGGAAGGTACAAATATATCCGATCCTGTGACTGTTCATTTTATCGTAAGCCGCGGACCGAATTTTGAAAATACGCGCGTTCCGAATATCGTTGGCAGTTCAGTGAACGATGTACTCCAGCTTATGGCAAGGACAAAACTTACATTTGATTTTACATGGCATGAAGCTTCGGGAAATGAAAAAGAGGGTACTGTTGTAAGTGAACAGACATTTACGCAGGACGTTGTGCAGAACTATACCCGTGTAACTGCGGATTTTGCAATGCCGTCGAAACCCGTAAACGGTGATGTTTACGGTGTTTTTGAAGATACGCTTACAGACTATCCGTATGCCGTTTCCGTAAAGCTGACTGCGGTTCCCGAAGAGGGCGATCCGTACACAATCATAAGTTTCTCGCATCCCGGCGGGGAAATAACAATCCCGTATGCTGTTCCGGCAGGGACGGTGCTTATTCTTTCCGTTGTTGAAAAAGAACACAAAAGAATTACGGTACGCTGATAATTAAGGAAGTGAAAGATGAAACAGCCGCTGATTTGTATGACATTAACAGCAGATACGCTTGAAGAAGACGCTGCCCTTGTCAGGAAGTACAATCAGTATATTGACATAGCAGAGCTCCGCGTTGATTTCCTTACAGAAGACGAGCAGCTCTATGTACGCCGTTTTCCTTCCATGGTAAACATTCCGTGTGTGCTTACAATCAGGCGCAAGATTGACGGCGGTATTTTTACGAGCGGGGAAATTTCCCGGACAATGCTGTTCGGACGGGGGCTTGCGTTTGCAGCCCAGAATCCTGCACGGAATTTTGCGTATGTCGATTTTGAAGATGATTTTCATGTTCCGAGCCTTCAGGATGCGGCTCTCGCATTCGGAATAAAAATCATCAGAAGCTGCCATGATATGGAAAAACCCGTTACAAATCTCAGGGCGCGCTGCGACGAGATGCGTAAGACTGGTTATGAAATTCCAAAAATCGCCTTTATGCCAAGTACGCTTGCTGATGTGACTAATTTATTTAAAGAAGCGGAAAACATGACGGAATACGAGCATATTTTCTGTGCAATGGGGCCGATGGGGCAGATATCCCGTATCCTTTCATACAAACTCAATTCCTATTTTACCTATGTATCGCCCGAAGAAATGAACGGTATTCCCGCTGTCGGGCATCTTGATCCTGTCACGTTGAATACGGTATATAATTTCCGTGATTTAAATAGTCATACAGCTCTGTATGGAATAACGGGATGGCCGCTTGTCAAAACCTCAAATCCTGAAATTCATAATGCGGGATATAAAGAACATAATCTGAATGCAGTTATGGTTCCTGTCCGTTCTCCTTCAATAACAGAAGTACTTGACCTCGCACGGCAGATCGGGATGAAAGGGCTTGCCGTTACGGTTCCTCATAAGGAAACAGTGCTTGAGGAGCTTGCCGAACTTGATCTGGAAGCAGGTGAGATAGGTGCAAGCAATACAATTATACGGAAAAACAGCGGATGGGCAGGGTACAATACAGACGCATACGGATTCAGAAGGGCGTTCATAGAATTTCTGGGAACAGACAAACTCCGCCACCGGAAAGTTGCTATAATCGGCGCAGGCGGCGCTGCAAAAGCAATAGCATATGTCATAAAACAGCTGGGTGCACATGCCTGTGTTTTTAACAGAACGATAGCACATGCAAAAACACTTGCAGAAAGATATGGCTTCGCGTATTCATCGCTTGATTCTGAGGCTGCCGACAAACTTGAGCACTATTCCGACATCATTATTCAGACAACGACGAAAGGAATGAATGCATCGACAAGTTCAAATGAGGATAATGATCCGATTTATTTTTATCATTTCAACGGTACTGAAAAACTTTTTGATATTATTTATGTACCGGAAATAACACCTGTCATGATGAGAGCTGCAGAAGCCGGATGCAAGGTCTGCAACGGCATGAAAATGCTGAAATATCAGGGTTACAAGCAGTTTAAGATTTTTACGGGAGTAGATTATGAAAACTCTGACGCAGAATGAGCAGAAAATACTTGCAGCGCGTTTTGCTGTAGATGCGCTTATAAAGGACGGGAAAATTTTCAGCGGTATGAAAATAGGGCTTGGGACAGGTTCAACAGCAATGCCTGCTGTTGAATGTGTTGCCGGATATATAAAGCAGGGTGCACTTACAGGCATAAAAGCGGTTGTAACGAGCTTTCAGACTGCAAACGCATGCCAGGAATTCGGAATCCCTGTGTATTCGCTGAACGACCGCATTATCGGCGGAAAGCTTGATCTGGCAATAGACGGTGCGGACGAGATTGATCCGTATTGTAATCTTATAAAAGGCGGCGGAGCTGCACTCCTTCGTGAAAAAATTGTCGAATATAATGCTGTCCGTCTTGTTATTGTCGCAGATTCTACGAAATCAGTCCTGCATATGGGAACGAAATTTGCGCTGCCTGTTGAAATAATCGGAGATGCCCGTATCCCCGTGACTATCGCACTTGAAAAGCTCGGCGCAAAATGCATACTGCGTGAAGGTGTGCGTAAATGCGGCCCTGTCATAACAGACAACGGCAACCAGATTCTTGACTGTACCTGGGAAAAACCGGTAGACCCTGCAGAAATGGAAGACAGAATAGACGATATAGTGGGCGTTGTGGAAGACGGTTTCTTTACTAAAAACAAGCCGGTTGTCTTCATTGCAAAGGAAGACGGTTCTGTAGAAGTGCGTAAGCCGCAGTAATCATGTTTCCGCCTTTTCCGACAGAGCAGGCACACGCATACTGCAAAAAAATAGTTTCACAATTACAAGCAGGTTCTCTTTCTCTGACTCGCATATCAGCTCCCAGCGGGGAGCGTGACGGTCACGGAGTTATGATAGGCGTGCTTGTATGTACTGACAGCGGCGGGCGCGAAGTTGTACTGTGTGCTGTCTCCGGTAACAGTCTTGTTTTGTCCGGTAATACAGGAGACTGTGTGCTTGTACCGCCTGTTGTTGCTCCTGAAGCTATAGAAAAGGCTCTTGCTCCGAATGATAAGATGATACACGAACTTACCGCACAGTTAAAAAAATCACCTGAGTGCGAAAGACGTCATATTTCCGCAGAACGCGCGCAGCTGACAACGGAATCGCTTCGTGCTGTTCACTCTTTGTACCGTTTCCACTGTCTTGACGGCAGCGTACGCTCCCTTGGTGATATCTGCGGGGCAAAACTCCCTCCTACCGGTACAGGCGACTGCTGTGCTCCGAAGCTGCTTGACTATGCGTTTGCCCGGAACCTTCATCCTGTGAGCATGGATGAAATGTATTACGGACGGCCATCGCTTAATAAGGTAAGCGGCGTGTCGTATCCTCCGTGCGATGAACGCTGCGGAATTATCCTTCCTGCAATGCTCGGCCTCGCTGTCGTGTACCGTGACGAGAACATTCTCGTCGTTAATAAACAGTCCGGGCTGTTGTCCGTGCCGGGACGGGGCCCTGAAAAACAGGATTGCATCGTAAACCGCATGAAACGGCTGTTTCCGTATACCATAGAACAGCCTTCTGTGCACCGGCTCGACATGGAAACGTCGGGGCTTATGGTGCTGGCTTTTACGGCAGAAGCGCAGCGGACGCTCTCGATGCAGTTTGAAAAAGGACTGGTGCGGAAACAGTATGTGGCTCTGCTTGACGGAACGCTTGAAAACGGGAAAGGATTATGTGTCCCTCCTCACGGTGTAACGGAGGGGCACATTGAGCTCAGGTTCTCTCTTGACTGGCCGAACCGTCCCCATCAGATGTATGACGAGGTAAACGGTAAACTTGAAATTACTGACTGGGAAAAAAGCGGTTATAACTGGTACCGCGGCGTTGACGGGAAAAACAGAAAAGTGACACGCATGCTGTTCACGCCTCATACCGGCCGCACACACCAGCTGCGTCTTGCCTCTGCCGATATGCACGGCTTCGGACTGCCGATTGTCGGCGATTCTCTGTACGGTTCGTGCGAACCCGGCGAACGCCTTATGCTCCACGCCCGGTATTTATCGTTCGTTCATCCGGCGACAGGGGAAAGAATGGAATTTACCTGTCCCGCACCTTTTTAAAACGGCTGTCATTTTATCAGCTTTGTTAATACTGTGTCTTTCTGCCGCCAGTTTTTGTCTACTTTGACCTGCAGATCAAGATCAATTTTGTAATCAAAAAGTTTCCGGAGTTTCTTGAGCGATTCGATTCTGATAGTCTTAATCATGGACGCACCTTTGCCTATTACAATTCCTTTCTGGCTCTCCCGCTCTACGCAGAGAAAGGCGCGGACCCATAACAGTTTGCCTTCTTTTTTCATCTCCATATCCGCGATATCGATATAAAGGCAGTGCGGTATTTCCTGTTCCAGCCTGTTGATCGCTTCACCTCTGATGACTTCCGCGATTCTGAATCCCACTTCCTGATCAGTGTAATATTCCTCAGGATACATCTGCGGCCCGACAGGAGCAAGATCATAGAGCGCTTTCAATACATCGTTTACGTTTTCATCTGTTTTTGCGGATATGTTGATGATCCGTTCTGCAGGGACTGCCGGCAGATTTTTTTTGATAAAATCAACCGCGTCGATCACCTGTGCGCTGTGTGAATCTATTTTGTTAATTGCAATTACGGTACGGTTCGCGTATGATTTGATGAATCCGGCTGTAAGTTCTTCTTCCTCACCTGGAGTGCGGGTGCTGTCCACTATATATAATATCGCGTCTGCGTCTTTAATCTGATTCTCTGTTACGGAGCGCAGTTTGAGATTGAGTTTCTTTTCGCTGTTGTGATAGCCTGGGGTATCTATAAAAACAAGCTGTCCGAACGATGTGTTCACGATTCCGCGGATTGCATCGCGTGTCGTCTGCGGAATTTCAGATACGATTGAAACAGGTTCTCCGCACACCGTATTCAGGAATGTTGATTTACCGGCAGACGGCCGGCCTATAATTGCGACAAGCGCAGTCTTTAATTGCGTATTTTCTGCATTTTTTTCAGTTTCCATTAGCTCAAAGTATAACGATATTCAGTATGAATTGCTATCATAATGGTGTCTGCGTTGCTATTTTTCCCATTTATGTGCTAAAATAATAAGTATGGATGTCTCTCAGATACTATCAGGTAAACCTATGGAACCGGGAGCGGTAACCGCAGACGGGGGAGTTTATTTTACGCTGTTCAGCAGAAGTGCAACACGAGTTGTTCTGCATCTTTTTGACTCTTCGTCCGCAAAATCACCGTCCAGCAGTATAGAACTTGATCCGCAGGAAAATAAGACCGGCGATATGTGGCATGTATTCGTCAAAGGGTTGAAAGCGGGAACTCTGTATTTATATCAGGTTGACGGTCCTCAAAATCCGGCAGAAGGCTATCGGTATGATTTTAACAAGTACCTTTTTGATCCGTGTGCTAAAGCGTTTACGACAGGATCACTTTTCCGCCTGTACGATAAGCTGAAAAGCCGCAGCCTGTCTGCCGGAGAAGACGATAAACTTTCCGATCTTTCGGATTATCCTAAATGCGTTGTTGTCGATGATTCCGACTTCGACTGGCAGGGCGACAGACCTATAAACCGTCCTCTCAATGAAACGATTATTTACGAGACGCATCTGAAAGGCTATACAAAATCACCTACGTCAGGAGTGGCGGACTGCGGAACGTATAAAGCTTTTATCGGAAAAATTCCATATTTGAAATATCTGGGTATCACCGCAGTTGAGTTTATGCCTGTTTTTGAATTCGACGAGAATGAAAATAATAATATTAATCCACGGACAGGCGAAAAACTTGTTAATTACTGGGGATACAGCACCATAGGGTTTTATGCTCCGAAGGCATCATACGCCGCGGATAAAACTCCGGGAGGCGCCGTCCGCGAATTCAAGGAAATGGTGAGGGAGCTGCACAAGGCAGGCATTGAAGTTCTGCTTGACGTTGTATATAACCATACCGCAGAAGGAAACGAGCATGGCAGGACGTTCTGTTTCCGCGGAATCGAGAACGATGTGTATTATCTGCTGGCAAAAGAGCAGAAACAGAATTACGCCGATTATTCGGGCTGCGGAAATACGGTAAACTGCAATCATCCTGTCGTCCGCAGTTTCATTATTCAGAGCCTGCGTCACTGGGTGCTCGATATGCACGTCGACGGATTCAGGTTCGATCTTGCGTCCGTGTTAAGCCGCGCACAGACGGGACTGCTGCTTACATTTCCCCCTCTTCCGAATGCGATTGCAGAAGATCCGATTCTTTCAAAAACGAAAATCATTGCCGAACCGTGGGATGCAGGCGGCGGGTATCAGCTCGGCGGTTTTCCGGGCGGAAGCAGATGGTGCGAGTGGAACGGGCGGTTCCGCGACGACATACGGCGTTTTATCCGCGGCGATGAACATACGGCGACAGAAGCGGCAACCCGCATAGCAGGAAGTTCCGATTTGTATAAAGGCAGCCACCGCCGGCCTGTCAATTCTATCAATTTCATAACGGCTCACGATGGTTTTACACTTAATGATCTTGTGAGCTACAACTCAAAACACAATGACGAAAACGGAGAGAACGGACGCGACGGAAGCGACGCTAATCTGAGCTATAATAACGGATACGAAGGCGATTCTATTAATCCGCGCATCGTCGCAGTCCGTAAGCGGAAGGTGAAAAATTTTATTACCTGCCTTATGGTCGCGCAGGGGACTCCGATGATGCTTGCCGGCGACGAAATGATGCACACGCAGCACGGGAATAACAATGCTTACTGTCAGGATAACGCTGTTTCCTGGATAGACTGGCACGACTGCGACAAACATAAGGATATCCTGCGTTTTACAAGAACAATAATACAGCTGCGCCTGCAGCATCCTGTGTTCCGCCGCACTGATTTTTTTACAGATGCATCCGAAATTACGTGGTATGACAGGGAAGGAAAAGTCCCCGACTGGTCTAAGAATAACAGATTCCTTGCGTTCAGGCTTTACGGGGGCAGCAGCATGATTAATAAAAATCCTGACAATGATTTTTATGCAGCTTTCAATACCGATATTTATGATTTAACCCTTTTACTGCCGACCCCGCCCGGCGATAAAAAATGGTATCGTATTGTGGATACCTCGATGGAAAGTCCCGGCGATATATGCGAAAACGGTAAGGAAGAACTGCTCGGAGAGCAGCAGCGGTATGTTCTGCTTTCGGACAGTCTTGTTTTATTAATGAGCAAATAAAATTTGAGTATATAAAACTATATTTGAAAAGTTATTAAACCTTGGAGGTGTGTATGAAATTTGATGCTGAGAAATTTAAAGAAAATCTTTCCGGACGTCTGCGCAGACAGTATGGTAAAGATATTTCTCAAGCTAACAAGCATGACCTTTTCGATGCTGTATCCGCATCAGCTCTTGAGCTGATTATTGATAACTGGATGGCAACACGTCATGAATATGAAATGAAACCAGTTAAGCAGCTGTATTATCTGTCTGCGGAATTTCTTATGGGGCGTGCACTCAGCAACAATTTGATTAATGCCGGTATAAAAAATGAAGTAAAGGCTGTTCTGAAGGATATGAACATCGATTATGACATGGTTGAAGATGAAGAACCCGATGCCGGGCTTGGGAACGGCGGTTTGGGGCGGCTTGCAGCATGCTTCCTTGACAGCCTTGCGTCGCTTGACTATCCCGGGCACGGATACGGCATCCGTTACGAATACGGTATGTTCGAGCAGAAAATTGAAAACGGATATCAGATTGAATATCCTGACCGCTGGCTCCGTCACCGCGATCCGTGGGAAATCAAACGCAGCGATCTTGCCGTTACCGTAAAATTCGGCGGCGATATTGCGTACGGCAAAACTCCCGACGGGCGTCCGAGATTTTATCTTGAGAACGCGGAAGAAATAACCGCTACTCCGTATGATATGCCGATTGTCGGTTATGACACAAACACGGTAAATACGCTCCGCCTCTGGTCTGCAACGTCTCCGAACGGATTCGATTTACAGCTGTTTAACGACATGCAGTACAACCGTGCAGTTGAAAAACAGAACAGTGCGGAGAATATCAGCAGGGTGCTGTATCCGAACGACAGCGGCCCGAGCGGAAAGGCGCTCCGCCTCAAGCAGCAGTACTTTTTCTCGTCTGCCAGCCTTCAGGATCTTGTGCGCCATTATGTTTCCGACTACGGTACTGATTTTCACAAATTTCCCGATCTCCATGTCATCCAGCTCAATGATACTCATCCTGTCGTCGCAATTCCTGAACTTATGCGTATTCTTGTTGACGAATACAGTGTCGGATGGGATGATGCCTGGTACGTTGTTACTCATACGTTTGCATATACGAATCACACGATTCTTGCAGAGGCGCTTGAAAAATGGCCGATTGATATTTTCCAGGGACTGCTGCCCCGCATCTATCAGATAGTTGAAGAAATCAACAGACGTCTGCTTATAGAACTCCGCCAGAAATATCCGAGCGATTACGAAAAACAGCAGAAAATGTCCATTATTAACAATGGGAAAATTTACATGGCATGGCTTGCGATTCATGCATGTTTCAGCGTAAACGGTGTAGCGGAACTTCATACGGAACTGCTTAAGACCCGCGAGCTCAAAGACTGGTACGACTTATATCCCCAGAAATTTAATAATAAGACAAACGGAATCACCCAGCGCCGCTGGCTGCTGAATGCAAATCCGCTGCTTTCCGCCTTTATTACGAAACGTATCGGAGAAGGATGGGAAAAGAATCTCGGTAAACTCAAGGGGCTTGAAAAATTCGCGGACGATGAAGAATCACTTAAAGAGCTTATGGCAATCAAGCGGGCCAATAAGCAGAATCTTGCCAATTACCTTAAGCACACGCAGAATGAATTCCTTGATCCTGACAGTATTTTCGACGTGCAGGTAAAGCGCCTCCATGAATACAAACGTCAGCTTCTTAACATTCTGCATATTATGTATCTGTATAACCGTCTTGTCGACGACCCGAACTTCAATCCTCCTGCACGGACGTTTATTTTCGGCGCAAAATCTGCGTCAGGATACCGCCGCGCGAAAGCGATTATCAAACTTATTAATACCGTCGCCGACCGCATCAACAATGACCGGCGGGTTCGCGGCAAAATACGCGTAGTATTCGTCGAAAATTACCGCGTAAGCGTTGCGGAAAAGATTTTCCCTGCATCTGATGTTTCCGAACAGATTTCGACAGCGGGACTGGAGGCGTCCGGTACGAGCAACATGAAATTCATGGTGAACGGTGCGCTCACGCTCGGAACTATGGACGGCGCGAATATTGAGATTGTGCAGGAAGCCGGAAAGGAAAACGCGTTCGTGTTCGGACTTTCTGCACAGGAAATTATTAAGCAGGAAAACGAGCACAGCTACAATCCTCAGGAATGCCTTGACCGCAATCCGCAGCTTGCCCGCGTTGTGAATCAGCTTATAGACGGTACGTATGATCCGACTCATCAGGAATTCAAAGAACTTCATAATTCTCTGATTTACGGCGTTGAGGGGCAGCGGCCCGACATATTCTATGTTCTTGCAGACTTCGATTCATACTGCAGGGAACAGGAAATTATCGGCACAACATATCAGGACCGTACTAAATGGGCCCGCATGGTACTTATGAATATTGCAAACAGCGGCAAGTTCTCTTCCGACCGTACAATCGAGGAGTATGTAAAAGATATCTGGCATCTGAAAAAGACGCCGATATCCGGCAGTACTACAAAATGAACAACAGAACTGTGTCGCTTCTTTCAGGTGCAGGCCTGCTTCTTGCAGCGTGCATCTGGGGTTTTGCTTTTGTCGTTGTAAAAGACAGTCTGGATTTTATAGGTCCTGTTTACATGATTGCATTCCGTTTTTCCACAGCAACTATAGCTTTGGGAATTCTTTTTGCGCCCAGGCTCAGGAAGATTTCCAAAGCGTACTGGAAAAATGGTGCCGTTCTCGGCACTTTTTTGTTTCTCGCATACGCTTTTCAGACAATCGGATGCGGTTACACAACGGCGGGAAAAAATGCTTTTTTGACGACAATCTACGTAATGCTCGTCCCGCTCTTCGGCTGGCCACTGTACAAAAAGCGGCCGGGGTGGTATGTCTTTGCTGCTGCAGTTATATCCATAACGGGGATAGGGCTGCTTGCATTGTCAAATGAGGACGGTTCCGTTCTGAAGATGAACACGGGAGATATCCTTACACTTATCTGCGGATTGTTCTATGCGCTGCATATCCTGTATATGGAAAAGTGCAACAGGGACCAGGATCCTATTCTGCTCACTGTGCTGCAGTTTTTTTTTACAGCGGTATTCGCGTGGATTGTATCTCCGGTTTTCGACGGAGCCTTTCCTTTTGCGGCTGTGAAAAATCCGCATGTCGTCGTTTCAATGTTGTATCTCGGTTTGCTGAGTACAATGGTCGCTTACGTCCTTCAGAACGTCGGGCTGAAATATGTGCAGTCGTCAATCGCTGCACTGTTCCTGTCGTTTGAATCCGTATTCGGCGTTCTTTTCAGCACGCTGCTTCTGCACGAGCATCTTACTCCGCGCATGATTGCCGGCTGTGTTCTTATTTTTTTTGCAGTAATTCTGGCTGAAACAAAATTTGATTTTATACATATAAAGGGGTACAAAAAATGAAAAAAATTTTTGGTGTTGTGCTTGCCGCAGCTGCGCTGGTAACTGGTTTTGCAGGATGTTCAAAAAAACAACCTGCAGAGAATGCGTTGACTCTTGACGGAAAGACTCTCAAAGTCGGGGTAAACATTGCATATCCGCCGTTTGAATATTATGACAAAGACGGAAAGACTCCGCTCGGATTCGATGTCGAACTCGGTAAGGCGATTGCGGGCAAACTCGGACTTGAGCCGGACATCATCGACGTTGCATGGGAAGGAATCTTTGCAGGCCTTGATACTGATAAGTACGACTGCATTATCTCTGCCGTTACAATTACCGACGAACGCAAGGCCTCATATGAATTCTCACGGCCGTACATCGGAAACGGTCAGTCGATGATTCTGCTGAAAGGGTCTAAAATTACGGCAAAAACGCCGCAGGATCTCGCAGGACTCAAGGTCGGCTATCTCAGCGAATCGACTTCCGATATTTACATGACGAAACTTGCCGGTGAGGGGCTGAAATTTGAGGCAGAAGAATACGACGATGAAATGAACGCATTTGCCGACCTGAAAACGGGACGATGCGATGCTGTTATTTCCGATTCTCTTGTTGCAACCGATTATGTAAATAAACCGGACAGCGTATATGACCTTGTCTGGGAAGGACCAGCAGAAGAATATTTCGGTATTGCATATAAAAAAGGGAATACAGCGCTCCGCGATGCAGCAGACAAGGCTCTTGATGAGCTTGCCGCCGACGGTACGCTCAAAGAATTGTCAGAAAAGAATTTCGGTATCGATATTGTGTCAGATTTGAAAAAATAGTGCATAAATATACAGAAATTCTGTAAACACAATTGACAATCTGAATCGTAATTTCTATACTTACCCGAAAAGGACAAAGCTGTCTGCAAAAAGGCCTTTGTCCCTTTTTTGTTTACAGGTACTTTGTCCAAATAAGCTTATTTGGAGGATGAAAAAGATGAAGAAAATTATGATTACCGCAGTTCTTGCAGCTGCTGCTGCCGCAGGACTCGTCCTTTCGGGTTGTTCAAAGAAAACCGGAACAGCCGGCGGTCTTACACTTGAAAAAGGTGTTCTCAAAGTCGGCATGGAAATCGGATATCCTCCGTTCGAATATTTTGATACGGACGGAAAGACACCGGTAGGATTTGATGTACAGCTGGGTAAGGAGATTTCAAAACGCCTCGGACTTGAGATGCAGATTGTGGATACAGCGTGGGACGGAATATTTGCCGGCATCGATACTGATAAATATGACTGCATTATGTCTGCGGTGACGATTACCAGCGAACGCAAGGAAAAATATGATTTTTCGCGTCCGTATATTGGAAACGGTCAGTCCATGGTTCTTACAAAGGATTCAAAAGTTACGGCAAAGACTCCGGAAGAACTGGGAGGCCTGAAGGTCGCATATCAAGCAGAGACGACATCCGACATATATATGACAAAACTTGCCGAAAACGGACTTAAATTTGAAGCGGAAGAATATGATAAAGTGCTGAACTGCTTTGACGATCTGAAGCTTGGCCGTGTCGACGCCGTGGTCGCTGATTCCCTCGTTTCTGTTGATTATGTCAACAAACCGGACAGCCCTTTTGTCATGGCCTGGAAGGCAGATCCGACGGAATTTTTCGGGGTCTGCATGAAGAAAGGAAATACGAAACTTGCAGAAGCTGTAAATAAAGCTCTTACGGATATGTACGCAGACGGTACCCTTGTAAAGATGTCCGAAGAAATCTTTGGTTCCGATATGGTATCCGGGGCAAAAAATCAATAAATTGTCCGGCAGGGCAATGAACATATTGCTCTGCCACGGAATATGAGAAATCATATTCCCGATATAAAAAAAATCAGTAAGGATTTACTATGAATACATTGCATACGATAATAGGATGGATTCCAAGCCTGCTCGCAGGCGCAAGAGTTACAATACTGCTTACGCTTGCTTCTGTTAGTTCCGGATTAGTGCTTGCTTTATTTCTTGCTCTCGGCAAGATGTCGCATTCCAAACTTATTAATAAGCTTTGCGATGCGTATATTTTCTTTTTCCGCGGAACTCCGCTTCTTATGCAGTTGTATTTTGTGTATTACGGATTACCACAGCTTTCGACTGCCTTTACAATCAACAGCCGTTTTCTTGCAGCGTTCATTGCTTTTTCGCTCAACTCTGCGGCATATACCGCAGAAGTAATCCGCGCGGCAATACAATCAATCGACAACGGGCAGACAGAGGCAGCTCACGCGCTTGGCATGACATACCGGCAGACAATGTCACTTATTATTATACCGCAGTCGATACGCCGCCTTATTCCGCCGGTCGGAAACGAATTTATTATGGTGCTGAAGGATGCCTCCCTCGTTTCAATCATAGCGCTTGCCGATATCACGAAAGTTACGCGCAGTATTTCATCGTCCACGGCATCTGCGCTCGTTTATATTCCCGCTATGATTCTTTATCTCATTATTACAGCGGTGTTCACGTTCGTGTTCAACAGACTTGAAAGAAAATTTGCAGTGTATGAATAATACGGCAGGTTATAATCTGTATTTTGAGATATCCGTATTCTGATAAAATGAAATGCGGCAAACCGGCCTTCTGAGGCCTTTAATTATGAGGTATTTTTATGTCGATGATAAGAACTGAGAACATATGCAAGAAATTCGGAGAGCTGCAGGTATTGAAGAATGTTTCGCTTTCAGTCAAGCCGCAGGAAGTTGTCTGCATTATAGGGCCTTCAGGTGCAGGTAAATCAACATATCTGCGCACATTAAATCATCTGGAAACGATTGATAACGGGAAAATATATATAGAAGACCGTCTTCTTGACGATTATGAGAACGGTGTGCGTAAATTCCGGCTTCCCGCCAAAGAAATGCATGAAGAACTGCTTGAAATCGGAATGGTATTCCAGCGTTTTAATCTGTTTCCTCATAAAACGGTGCTTGAGAACGTCATGATTGCACCGATGAATGTCCGGAAGCTGAGCGAGAAGGAAGCCCGCGACAGAGCAACCGACCTCCTTTTCCGTGTCGGGCTTGCAGATAAAATTGATGTATATCCGAATAAACTTTCCGGCGGACAGCAGCAGCGTGTTGCAATAGCACGTGCCCTTGCTATGGAACCGAAAACAATGCTTTTCGATGAACCTACATCCGCCCTTGATCCGGAACTTGTCGGCGAAGTTCTCGCTGTTATGAAACAGCTTGCTCTCGACGGCATGACCATGATTGTCGTGACACATGAAATGGGGTTTGCACGGGAAGTTTCCGATAAAACTGTTTTTATGTTCGACGGACAGATTACAGAGCAGGGGGTGCCGGATGAAATTTTTCAGCATCCTCAAAGTGAGCGGCTTCAGCAGTTCCTAAAATCCATACTCTAGTTTATTTACACTATAGAGACTTTCCTTTATAGTAACTATTCAATGTCTAACAAACTCTTTTCAACACGGGGATTGTATCAGCTTATCTGGCCGCTCATAATTGAGCAGCTTCTTTCAATCCTTTTGGGTATGGCTGATATTGTAATGGTTTCCTCACTTGGAGAGGCTGCCGTATCAGGTGTTTCGCTTGTCGATTCAATTAACGTCCTTCTGGTAGAAGTTTTTGCAGCGCTTGGCACGGGCGGTGCTGTCGTTGCAGCCCAGTATATAGGGCACGGCGACTACGCTATGGCATCAAAGACGGCGAAACAACTGCTGTACACGATTGTCACTGTTGCCTTTACCATAATGGTATGCTGCCTTTTGTTTTACAGGCAGATCCTGTCGTTCATATTCGGTAGAATCGATGATAACGTTATGCAGTCAGCCCGTACGTATTTTCTTATTACGATTCTTGCATTGCCGTCAATCGCCGTGTATAACGGGTGTGCGGCATTGTTCCGTGCGCAGGGGAATTCCCGTGTTTCCATGCTTACGTCTTTGCTGATAAACGTTCTGAATATAGGCGGCAACGCTTTCCTTTTGTATGGCATGCACTGGGGTGTTGAAGGCGCGGCCGTTCCGACACTTGTTTCCCGAACCGTAGCGGCTCTTGTCCTTCTGGTCCTTCTGTACCGCGGGCGGGATTATAACGGACATCCGGCTATATCGATAAAAGGAATATCCCGTATATCGTTAGACGGGAAACTTGTTAAACGAATTCTTGCGATTGGCATACCAAACGGACTTGAAAACGGTATGTTTCAGATTGGAAAGATACTTGTGCTTTCACTCATTGCAACATACGGGACGACCGCAATTGCTGCAAATGCTGCTGCCAATACGCTTGCGTCTTTTGAGGTGCTTCCCGGAGCGTCTGTGGGACTGGCAATGCTTACTGTCGTGGGACAGTGCATGGGCGCCGGCGAATCAGAACAGGCCGTTTACTATACGAAGCGTCTTATGGTTGTTGCATATATATCGATGGTTATACTCAACATCCCGCTCCTTGCCTGTTCGTATAAAATTTTAGGAATTTACAATTTATCTCCGGAAACGACGAAACTCGCGTGGTACATGACGCTTACGCACGGTTTATGTTCGATGGTTATCTGGCCGTTGTCCTTTACGCTGCCTAACGTACTGAGGGCGGCGAACGACGCAGCCTTTACGATGATAGTTTCCATGATTTCCATGTGGACGGTCCGGGTCGGCATGAGCTATGTCTTCAAGTGGACAGGAATTCTCGGCATTGAGAACGCTCTGAGCTGGCCGGTTTCGTTTGGCGCCCTCGGTGTGTGGTTTTCAATGATTCTCGACTGGATTGTGCGTTCGACCTGTTTTGTATACCGCTTCCGCCGCGGAAAATGGAAATCGCGGAAATTGATCTAGACGCAGGATTTGCATCCATGCAAATCCTGCTCTGCGGGAATTGCCCCGGTTCGCACAACGAGCTCACCGGGATTCATCGCAGGATTTACTTTACGTAAATCCTGCTTTGCGGGAATTGCCCCGGTTCGCACAATGAGCTCGCCGGGATTCCCGCCTTGCTGAGACCCGCCATCCATGGCGGGCAGTTTTGTTTTTAACATACGTTTATTATACATGTCTTGCAGACTTGAAAAAAAATCTGATTATACTGCCTTTGTACAGAAAAACAGTCCGCTCCCACCTGAAATAATTACGCTATGCTCCGGCTCGCCAGAATAGGCGAGAGTCGCACGCGGAATTATTTCAGGTTCCG
>WSSedB1CaDRAFT_10000116_pt1 | contig 39051 bp, 31 predicted proteins | sample WetSurSB1Cattail_FD_9460 | JGI IMG/M metagenome (IMG submission 9460)
GAAAGTTAATATATTCCGAAATATAAAAGGACATTTTATTAATGTCACTGCTGCAGCCGGTCTTGATGAAACATCTGGCTGGTGGAACTGTATTCAGGTTGCCGATATTGATGGGGATGGTAAGCCCGATCTGATAGCAGGAAATTTAGGCCTAAATTCTATGTTTAAGGCATCGGTTAAGGAACCAGTCGAAATGTATCTTAATGATTTTGACAATAATGGATCTCTCGACCAGGTAATATGCACCTATCAGAATGGCACCAGTTACCCCTTTGCCTCACTTGATGAGTTGTCTGATCAGATAACAGGTTTAGAAAACAAATTCCCAAAGTACTCTGATTTTGGAGAAAAAACTGTAAAAGACATTTTTGGGAAAACCGCTATTGATAAAGCAATTCTGAAAAAAGCAGTTCTTTTTGAAAGTTGTGTGTTCCTGAATAATGGAAACGGGACCTTTAAAACTTATAAACTTCCTGTTGAAGCGCAGTTTTCACCTGTACGTAGTATACTTGACTATGATATTAATAAAGACGGGAAGCCGGATCTTGTTCTTGCGGGAAACAACTATGCTGTGAGACAGTCATATGGACGTTATGACGCAAGTTATGGCTGGTGCTTAATGGCAGATTCAGGTGGCTTCAAAGCACTTATGCCAGCAAAGAGCGGTCTGAAGATTTTGGGAGATGCCAGAAAGATAGTACCAATAGATATTGCGGGAAAACACTATCTGCTGGCTGCAGTAAATAATGGAGAACTCCAGGTTTTTCAATTCTTAAAATAATCAGGTAAACCATAGACTATTTTTTTTGCGACACTTACAAGTGGAGCCTAAAATTATTTTAAACCGACTCTTGCTTCTCTTAAAAATTGATGTATATTTAGTTATCAAAATATCAGATGCCGGTTAATTATCAATGTCATTAACCAACTTCTGAAAATCTGATCTAACCTTATAAAAATATATTAATGGCAACCCTGTCAGATTCCACTTATTTAAGTAAGAGAAGCATAATTTCATTCTTCACTTTTTTCTTAACAATCAGTATGACTTTTGGACAGCTACAAACTCCGTCGGTAAAAATACCGGAGCAAAGCGATAAGGTAATTGTGGGAATCGATAGTATAGATGTCGGATATCGTACACAAAAGAAAAGTGATATTACCAGTGCAATAACCGGCATAAAATGTGAAGTATTCAATAAGGGTTTTATTGAAAATCCACTCCAGTTGATCCAGGGCAGAATTGCTGGTTTATCTGTCAGCAAAGCAGGTAGTGACCCGAACAGGGGATTTGAAATGCGTATAAGGGGAATGAATACACTATACGGCATAACCACTCCACTCGTAGTAATAGATGGTATGATTGATGGAAGTCTCGATAATCTTGACCCAAATGATATAGAATCCATAAGTATATTAAAGGATGGATCTGCAGCAATCTATGGTCTGAGAGGATCTGGTGGAGTAATACTTATGACTACAAAAAATGGTAAAAACGGGAAAGCCATCATTGAATATAATGTATCTGGTACGGCTGAAACAGTTGCCAAAAATGAGCCTGCTATGAATGCAAAAGAATGGAGATTATTGTCGAAGGAAACAGGTCTTGGGACTGACTTTGGAACAAGTACAAACTGGTTTAAGCAAATAGAACAGAGAGCTTTGTCGCAAGTACATAATATTTCACTGTCAGGAGGTACTGACAAAACCAGCTATCGTGCTTCGGTTAACTATCGAACAGGAAACGGGGTTTTGATAAATACAGGATACGATCAGCTTAACAGCAGGATTAAAATCACGCAAAAGGCATTAAATGATAAGTTCACGATGGATCTGAACATGGGCGCCACGGAAAGAGAATCACAATTAGGTTTTCCTGAAGCATTTAAATATGCCGCTATATACAATCCGACTGCTCCTGTAAAAAGCAGTGACCCTGCATATTCAATTTATGATGGTTATTTTCAGCAAGCTTTATTCGATTATTATAACCCTGTTTCCATCATTGAATTAAATAAGAATGAAATGAAAAGCAGAATAATGAACCTGTCTATAAAGGGTACCTATGAAATCTTAAAGGGGTTATCTATCGACGGATTCTATTCCACTGAGAATAGCAGTATGTTAGGTGGTCAATATTTTGATAGCCGCGATTTATGGGGAGGAATAAACAGGAATGGTTTAGCCTCCAGATATGAGGATAACTATGCAAGTCACCTTCTTGAATCAAGTGCACATTACAACGGAGATCTTAATTCCGCTATAAATATTAATGCACTGGTCGGCTATTCCCGCCAGGATTTCACAAATGAAGGCTTCTCCGCCCAGGGAGGCAATTTCCTGACCAACGATTTCACCTTTAATAATCTCAGCGCTGCCCTTGATTTCAAAAATGGTAAAGGCTCAATATCAAGTTATAAATACTCTAATAAACTGACCGGATTTGTAGGACATCTTAATGTGAATATCCTCAGCATGTATTTTATATCCGCAAGTGCCAGATATGAAGGTTCATCACGTTTTGGTTCAGCTAATAAATGGGGGTTGTTCCCGGCCATTAGTGGTGGAGTTGATATATCTAAACTTATTAACGTAAGCATTATTGATAACCTTAAAATAAGAGCAAATTATGGTATTACCGGAAACCAGCCAGGTGACAGTTATTTATCTATACTTCGTCTCCGACCTTCAGGTAACTTCTTCTATAACGGTGCTTTTATTCCTTCATATTCACAAACAAGCAATACAAATCCCGATCTCAAATGGGAAAGAACAGGACAGTTTGATGCGGGTTTTGATTTTTCACTCCTTTCAAATAAGGTGTATGGTTCTTTCGACTATTATACAAACACCACAAAAGACTTGTTAGTTCAGATTCAGGTGCCTGTCCCTCCTAATATTTACGGTTATACATTAATGAATCTTGGCAGGCTCCGTAACAGTGGTCTTGAGTTGACAATCAACTTAAACCTGCTGAAAAAATCAGATTTTTCATATATAGTAAGCATTACCCCATTCTACAGTCTAGAGGATAAGTTGGGTTCACTTTCAGGTACCTATAATGGTCAGGTAATAAGGTATGGAGTTCAGGATTTAGGCATCATGGGCGTACCCGGACAGAGCCAGGTGCCGCTTGTAAGACTTGAATCAGGTAAGCCGGTTGGTCAGTTTGTATCGCTGGTTTTAAAAGGAATTGATACCAATGGTAATCGTATATTAGTTGATGAAAACAATAATGGCACTATTGATCAGTCTGATAAACAAATAGTTGGAAATGGTTTACCCAAATTTATTTTTGGATTCGGAAATGATTTAACATATAAAAAGTGGGAACTGAATATTCTATTTCGCGGTGTTTTAGGACAAAGTATCATAAATACTTACGCAGCCTTATATGAAGTTCCATATATGATATCATCATATAACCTGCCAAATACCGCATCGGGAATGCGAAATCCTTCAACCTTACAACTTTTGAATGCTGCTTCAGGTGTTTTTTCGAATAATGATGTTGAAAATGCCTCCTTTATTTGTCTTGATAATATATGTCTGGGATATACCTTTACTTTAAAGGAAAACTCAAGTTTCAGCAAGATAAAATTATATTGTGCCGGCAACAATTTGCTATATATTACCGGGTACAAAGGTGCAGATCCAAATACCCGGTATACAGATATTGCTACAGATTTGGGAACCTTTAATAGTCCCCTGGTGCCCGGGGTTGACAGGATGACAACCTGGCCAAGAGCCAGATCTGTTACATTCGGGGCAAATGTTGTTTTCTAATCCAGTTAAATGCTGAGTGTGAAAAGTCCGGGTTAACCTGAGGTCTTTTAGTAGTTATAGATCTTCGAATTTTGTTTTAAGAATCCTGTTAATTGAGTTACATCGGGGCTTAGTCCCGTTTTTACATACGATCCTGAAACAGCGTTCGCAACCAGTAATGACTGGAAGAGATTGAAATCATTAAACAGAGTGTAACAGAAGCCCGCATTAAAATTATCACCGCCACCTGTAAGTATCTCAGGTTCTGCACAAAAGAAGGTATCACATCGTTCATATACTTCACCATCAAAGGCCAGGGCATCTTTTGTCCGATGGATAATCAGCACATCGGTATTGGCTAAACTGAATAATTCTTTGATAGAGTCTTCATCAGAATCATACTCCTTCATATTCATAGCTCTCGCAATTAGTCCGGCTTCATTCTGATTGAGACTTAGAAAAACTTTGAAATACTTTCTGAATCTTCCCAACAGATCAAGTGCAAACTGGATCTCTTTTTTTGACTTTCGTGAACAATCGGAAAAATCAGAGAAAAAAAATGGTTTTTGTTCCGGTAAGGTTATAGCTGGTAAAATCTCATCAATTACTCCCTCCCATATCTGGGAAGAATTCTCTATCTCGCTCCAGTTGAGAAAAGAAATCAACTGCTTTCCTGACATCAGTTGTTTAATCTTCTCAATTCCTAAAATATCTTTGATCCCGTCCCATGTAAGGTTATTATATGGTCCCGGATCAAACATTATGACTTTTGAGGTATCAAATTCAAGAGCTGTTGCAGAAATAGTATCTGCAACAGTATGGAGTGAACATTTTGGAGACATTGTACGGAAAACAGGCAATATTTCAGGAAAACCAAAAGTTCCTACGCATTCTACATTAATACCAAGGTTTCCGAGTGCATTTGCGGTAATAACCATATTTCCGCCAATCTTTGAAAGCTTTGTTTCGAGTTCAACTCCACAGCTTTTATTATCGAGTTTAACCAGGAATTCACCAAACTGACTGCTGCTGTTAAAATAATCCGTAATTTTATTATCATCCTTCTCTCTGACAATACGGATAATATAGTCTATACAGGCATCGAAGCCCAGAAAAGCACTGTTATCAGATTTAATAATTCTACCCAGCTTAGAAATTACTTCCGGAATTTCTTCTTCAATCATATGTTTATTCACAGGCACTCAATTAATGTATTTTGCTGCCTCACGATCAAGCAGCAGATAAGAATTTTCATGTGATTTTATAACTGATGCGGGAAAAGCAGGTGAAACCTTACTTTCAATAAGCTTTTTAACAACTTCAGCTTTTCTGGTGCCATTTAACTGCAGGATCACCGTCTTAGCCTCCAAAATATATTTGACACCCAGTGTTATTCCTCCCGTAAGATTTACTTTCCCTGAAAAATATTTCTGACCCACTTTTTTGGTTGTCTCATCGAGATTTACAATATGTGAATAAAGATCAAACGAAGTGCCCGGCTCATTTAATCCAAGGTGTCCATTCATTCCTGCGCCGAGTAACATCATATCAATTGGTCCGTATTTCTTAATAAATGCATCGGTCTTAACGCATTCATATTTTAAATCAGCAGATTCTCCATCGAAGAAGCATAAGTTTTCTTCAGAAAAGTCTATGTGATCAAAAAGATGTTTTTTCAAAAAGGAAAAACAATTTTCACTCTTTAAAGGTCCAATATTTGCCCATTCATCGAGACCAACTATTTTGCATTTTTTAAAACTTATTTCGCCTTTTTTATTAAGCTCTATTAAATGTTTAAATGTTCCCACAGATGTTTCACCGGCAGGAAAACAAAGTAATGCATCGGGTTTCTTGGAAATTATTGCGGCAATCTGCTCTGCAGTCTTTTCCGATAACTCTTTATAGTCAGAATATATTATTTGTTTCATTTCCAAACTTGCTTTATAAATAAGGTTAACTCTGTGTAGCTCTGTGATCCCGATAGTTATCGGGACTCTGTGTAACTCTGTGACAGTTCTAATGGTTTGTTACACAGAGAGCCACAGAGAAGACACAGAGAACCACAGAGATATTTCTTAAAGTTTTATTTCTCCCCAACCTTTACGGTATTCCCGTTTTACGAACTGGTTGGCTTTTTCAAAGTTTGTGATTCTCATATTTGGGCCATCCCACATGTAATTAATATATCTGCCGGGGAAAGTATATCCTTCCATTTGTCCATAAACCGGATCTTTCCTGCTAATTTTTTCGCGGATATTAAAACTCCTCAATATCAGGTTACCCATTAATACCGTCTCAGTCAGAGGTCCTGCATATCCTACAAAAGGAGAATCGACTTCAGCATTTCCATAACCTGCTATACATGCATCAATCCATTGCCACCAGTGGCCATCCATATCACCTGTTATTCGAGGATATTTTTGTGGAATTGAGATTTCCTTGTTTCTCGACAGTGGCAACAGAATTGGGTTACGTCCACCCCATCCGCATGCTGCTTTGCCCTTTGTGCCTATGAATAATGTTCCGCCTTCATAATCATTTAGCCCCAGTGGATAATCGCACAGGATTTCGTTCATATTTACATCGGGGTCAATCTCATTAGGTCGTTCCGGCGTAATCCCTCCATCCATCCAGTAAAGATCCAAATCTTTTCCGTTGTTAAGTTTATATCTGAAACGGATTGAACTTGAGACGGGTCCGCTATCGGGGTAAATTCCTTCAGTAAAAATGCCATTATAGACGGTGCTTGCGCTACACGATACTTCAGTTGGGTATCCGAGATTCAGTAATTTAAATGGTGGTCCTATAATATGGCAACCCATATCGCCAAGAGCGCCGGTTCCAAATCGCCACCATCCACGCCAGTTAAACGGGACAAGGTTATCAATATAATTTGTCTCTTCAGCAGTACCCAGCCAGAGATCCCAGTTTAGTTCTTTTGGTACCTGAGGATGTGTATCCGGCCAGGGAATTCCCTGTGGCCATACAGGTCTGTCGGTCCAGCAAAAGACCTTTTCGATCTGACCCAGAACATCAGCTTCAATCCATTCTCTCAGGGTACGCATTCCATCGCACGATGCTCCCTGATCACCCATCTGAGTAACCACTTTATATTTTTCAGAAGCCTGTGTGAGTATCCTGGCTTCATATATATCGTGAGTAAGTGGTTTTTGAAGATACAGGTGTTTTTTAAGCTGCATTGCACTTAGCCCGACAATTGCATGGTTATGGTCGGGAATGGCAACAGAAACAGCGTCAAAATTTTTGCTCTCCTTATCGAACATTTCCCTCCAGTCGTGGTAAAATTTGGCTTTTGGAAATTGTTTTATCCTGGGAGCTGCCTGTCTGTCATCAACATCGCAAAGAAAGGCTATTTCAGCATTTTTTTTGGGTGCAATTGCATAATGACGGATGTCGTCGGCAGCTTCACCGCCACATCCCACAGCAGCGATTAAAAGTTTGTCGCTTGGAGCTACATGTCCCAAGCCACTTACAGTGAAGTTTGGCAGGATTGTAAGGGCGGCTGCCCCGGAGGCAGCCGTCTTTACAAAATTTCTTCTGGAGAGGTTATTCGTAATCCGTGATTTATGATTCATAGTATTCATGATTTTTAGATCAAAATGCTAATCAGTAAGATTTAATAAGCATTTTCTATTTACTCAAAGGCTTGAAAGAAACCTCTTTAAAGAAAACCACATCTTTATCGCTATGATTCTGAATTCCCATAAAACCAAATTCAGGACGTGGTCCACGCTGAGGTTCGAAATCAAATTTACGTTCCGGTACCGGATCACCTTCTTTAAATTCTGTCACTTTTACGCCATTAAGAAAAACGATTGTTGTAGGACCATCGAGAGTAATTTCCATCGTGTTCCATTCCGGCCCTGGTTTACCTGTTTTTGCTAACGGCTTCGTAAGTGAATATAGCATTCCGGTATAATGATAATCATCTTCCCCCGAGGCTTCAGGATCGTTATCTATCTGTACTTCATAGCCATAATTTACCGGCATCCACTCTTCACGCGGTTCAACCGGGATCCGAATAAATACGCCTGAATTGCTGTTTTTATCGCGCATTCTGTAAACCACGCGAATGGTGCAATTTCCGAACATTCCTCCGGTCCAGTAGAGAAGTCCCATTCCCCCGGATGACTTAATCAGCCCATCTTCAACAAAGTGTTTACCAGGTCCGACCTGTTTCCATCCTGTCAGATCCTTTCCGTTAAATAATTGTATCCATTGATTTGAATCTGCAACCTGGGCAGATACTCCTTTTGTCATGATAAATAAGATACATACCGTCAGACTAAATATTAAAAACGATTTAGCCGGTTTCATCTGTGAAGCAGATCTTTGCCTGTCGAACAATTGATTTTCCATAATCTTGATTTTTTTAAAATTAATTAGTAACTTTTTTCCTTATCGTTGCGTTCTGAACAATAGGTTTTGCCCAGAAACTTAAACTCAGAATATATGCTAAAGGTAAATACAAAATCATCATTCCTGCCTGCAATCCCATCAGATCTTTTAATTTGCCTATAAGCAAGGAAAATACAGCTCCCCCGGCAATGGCAGTACATAATATACCGGCAAAAGAGCCATGGTACTTTGTTACACTGTTAAGCGCAAGTGAAAAAATTATACCATACATTACAGAAAGACAAAATCCCATAGCCGGAAAACCAAACAAAGCCATTTTTGCATTTCCAAAGAGTGTCATAGTCAATACTAAAAAAGAAGCAGAAGCAAAAATCCTTAACACAATTTTGCTGTCCATAATTTTTAATAATACAAGACCGAGAATACATCCAACAGTCATCATTCCCCAAAAAAGACCAACGGTTGAAGCACCCTCTACTTCCGGTCTGAACCCATGATAACTCCTCAGAAATTCTGAAATCCAATTTGCAATTCCCTGTTCCATACCAACATAAGAGAAGATGCCCAGGAAAAATAATATAACAGTCTTCTGTTGGAATAGTTCAATATGTGTCTGCCATGCTCCCACAACTTCATCCTCTTTTCTGATAACTTTCGGAAAACGTACTATTAGAATAATTACTACCATAAAGAAGCTTATAAGCGCAAAAATCCAATATATTGAAACCCATGGCAATTGATGAGGTGTAAGGAAGGCCATCATATTTATAAAAGGCCCCCTGGTATTACTTTGAGAGCTGAGATTTGTTACAAGATAAGAGTATACAAAAGGACTGAGGAATGAGGCTCCTCCAAATACAAGCTGGACAATAAGATTGTTAAATGCAAAGTGCTCTTCTCCTCCGGTAACTCTAAGCAGGGGAAACAATGCCACCTGCAGGAGAGCCATACCACAACCTATAAAAAACAGGGAAACTAAGAATACCGGGAAAACCGGAAATAAGGAAAATAAGAGTGCTCCTCCAAATGCAAGAATCCATGCAAATATGAGACTTTTCTTTTCATCGTATTTCTGAACAATCATTCCTGATGGAATTGACATTAAGGCATATGCAATAAAAAATGAAAATGGCAACAGACCTGTCATCGTTCCATTGAGAGTAAAACTATCACTGACGTTTGGGTTAATAGATCCAAGAATATTAGTCAGGAAGGATATTGCAAAAAAGATAAAGAAAATCAGAACTACCAGGTAATATTTGCGTTTCATATGTTAAGTTTAACTAAAGATCAGATTTTGTCCACAACGATCACATTTACACCCAGGCTTCTTATCTTACTCAGAATATCGGATGGGATGCCACTATCGGTGATTAATGTATCCACGTCTGCAAGAGGTGCAATAGTGGTAATCCCCTTGCTTAGAAATTTTGATGAATCAATAAGCGCAATTACCTTCCCCGAATTCTTAATATTTATTCTGGCAAGGAAGGCCTCTTCAATGTTAGTAGTCATCATTCCCCTCTCAATGTCAATGCCATCTGCACTCAAAAAATATTTGTCGCAATAAAAAGTCCTTAATGATTCCGCAGCCTGTTCCCCGACAAGGGCAAGTGAATTTCGTCTTAAGATTCCACCTGGCATTATTACCCTTATATTTGGATTATCGGTCAACCTGAAAGTAATATCTACCGAATTTGTTATTACAGTAATCTCAATTTTTTTAGGAAGATGTTTGGCGAGCTGCATTATGGTAGTCCCCGAATCAAGCAAAATTGTCTCGCCGCTCATTACCATATTTGCCGCAGCAATACCTATCGCTTCTTTAAGCTTAATATTTTGCCTGCGTCTGTCATATATCGATAAATCAATATTTATCAGACTCTGTTTCATGGCACCACCACGCGATCTGATAAGAATGTTTTTCTTTTCTAAATGCTTTAAGTCTTTACGAATTGTAACTTCACTGACATTGAACTGACGGCTGAGTTCATAAACATTTACCTGATCATCCTTCTCAAGCTGTTTAAGAATTACTGCCCGCCGATCTACAACAGTGCTCATCCCTGAATTTTTTTGTTTCGTTTTATTTCATAACAAATATAAAAAAATAATATCTGAAATATAATGAAACAGTTTAATTTTTTCCCGGGTCATTACATACCAGCAATTAAATTATTGAAATTTTGCTTCAAATGTGTTTATTGGATTCTTATAAAAAAGGAATAAATTGCAGAAAAATTTATTATGGGGAAAAAATACTTTTCTCTCAGTTCGGTTGAGAATAGCAAAGTGATAAAAATCATTCAGATTGCTTTCGGAATAATTTGTATTGCTGTTGCAATATTCTGGTTAAGGTTTAATATAAGATCACTGAAAGCTGACAGAACACTCTGGGTCACAATTTTATTTCTTTCAGGATTTGGATTTTACATGATATGGGCTGGTTTGGGAAAAGCTACCAGATTCATAGAGATAAGCACTGATAAAATAAGGATTAAAAAGACCATTATTCTTCCGGCTGTTGAGATGTCTGCCGGAGATATTCAAAAAATCGAAATCTATCCGTTTAATCTCATCTTTTTCATGAATACGGGGAAGAAATTAATTCTCAGGTTCAGTACTACATATCAGGAAACCAATGAAAAAGTAAAGAATGAGATTCTGAATTTTGGAGAATTAAATTCAATAAATGTTGAAATCGTAAGGGAAAATTTATAATAATTTTCATCTTTTCAACCACAAATAACACAGAGTATTAAAGTTAAGAACACAAAGAGGGCTGAACATTATAAATATAGCATGAGTGGATATTTTAGTGAAGGAACCAGCCTGTCGTTGTTGTATTTAATCTTGCGCACTTTGTGCCTTCCGTGTCTGCCGGCAGGCAGGTTTGTGCTCTTTGTGGTTAATATGTTCTACTTACTTAAAACGTTAAAACTCAAAATTCTTTGCCATACCTCTTTATTTACGGGTATCCCGTTCTCGAGGTTTGCTTTTCTTGTCTGAAACACATTTTCTCCCGGATAACGAATTTCAGATGATAAATTCTCCGGATTGGATTTATGCAAATCATCTATTATCTCAGCTATTGAATTGTCAATTGAAGGAAAGTTATGCAAAGCTTTAATATTGATAGCAATAAAGATCTGTGATACACTATGTTCTGAGCTGCATCTCTGGATTTGATGAGTAGACAATCCACCCGATAGAATTGTAGCCATAATATCAAGCAACAATGACAAACCAGATCCTTTCCAATAACCTGCAGGAAGAACTCTCCACGATTCGAGAATCTCCCCCGGATCAATGGTCAATTCACCATTTTTATTGTATCCACCTGGAAATGGAAGTTTTCTGCCTTCTTTATTTAAAGATTCCAGCTTGCCATATGAATATTGCGACATTGCAAAATCCAGAACTATAGCTTTTTCATGAAATGGAACCGCAAGAACAAAAGGGTTGTTCCCAATACGTGGATCCGTAGCTCCCCATGCCGGCATATTCTGACAGGTATTTGTCCAGCAAATAAGGGCATATCCTTTTTTAGCTGCCTGCCAGCCGTATGTTCCTCCACGCATCCAGTGGTTTGTATTAGAAAGTGATACCAGGCCCAACCCATTCCTGTAAGCAATTTCAATAGCCCGGTCTGTTGCAAAAGATGCATTCAGTGGCCCGGGACCAAGATTTCCATTCCATTGTTCCAATGATCCGAAACTGTGAAAAAGACTGGGCACTGCCCCGGGTTTAATATAACCTTCCAGAGTATTTTTAACAAATCTCGGAAATCTGTAGATTCCATGTGAATTAACGCCATCAACACTGTTCATTGTGAATATTTCAGCGCACTTTTCAGCATTGCCTTCTGAAAATCCTATTTTTGAAAGCACCCTGATAAATTCGGATTTCATTCTATCGTAAGATATCCGTACTGTATTTTCAGATTTAAGCATACGGCATTCAGATTAAGAAAAAATATTTAAATCATTAAAAATTTATGAAAAGTGATTATACTCATAAAACAAAGTAAGTAAAAGAATACAATTACTTTCAATAATTTACGAAATTTGCCGAAACTGTAGTCTGTCGGAAGATCTGTTTCACGGTATAGTAGAATAAGAAAACTCTATATAAATATCATTTTAAATCTAGAAGAATTTTTCATACACCTGAAAACAGTTAATTCTTAGATTGGAGATGGAAAATTGAACTTTTTTCAAAATATTATTTTATTCAGATATTATTATATAACATAGTGAATAACAAATTAGAACAATTAGTTGAAGATGTGAAAAAGGAGCTGCGGATTTTGCTAAGCATCAGTTTTGGCGTTTTCTTGTTTGTTCTTTTTTTTCGGCCATTTCCTTTTATAGGGTTCGATATTAACAACAGTCTTCTGTTTGTAGGTGGTTTAGGGACAATTGTTTTTGTAATAATGGTTCTGATCAGAATTACCATTCCACGAATTCTAAGAACGAAAAAACAGGAGAGCCAAATGCTTCTTTTACCCTCTTACCTGAATGGTTTTATAATTCTGGCTTTAAGCTCGGTTGCTTTTGTTTTTTACCTACGGTATGTTGGATTGGTGAGCATCACTTTTTTCATCACTTTCAGAGTGGTGTTAATTTGTCTTGCACCGCCAGTATCTCTTGGTATTTATGATTTAATAAATGAGCTAAAGCAACAAAATGAAATACTTATTATTGAAAAAAAGATAATACAAAAACAAGTCGAGAAATACGAAGAGAATGCCCTGAACAAGTCAATTGAGTTTATCTCTGAAAACAATTCTGAGAACTTCAGTCTTTTGATTTCAGATGTGGTTTTGATTAAATCGGCCGATAATTATGTTGAAATTGTGTTTAAGGAAGGAGAAATCTTTAAAAAAAAACTTATTCGTAATACTCTCAAGAATATTGAGGTCCAGATAAAACAATATTCCAATTTTCTTCGTTGCCACCGGATTTGCATTGTGAATTTACATTATATCGAAAGGTTGAACAGATCCAACAATAATCACTGGTTGACAGTTAAGGGATTTGACGAGCAGGTACCCGTCTCGCGCCAATATCTATTAAAGCTTAAGGAAGCATTGTAAGTTTCAGGGGCGAATAGCATTCATCTGTATATTGTGATATTTACCACACATATGTTTTGTTAATCCCTAATCAGGGTCGATTAATCACTTTATTTCAAATAATATAAAACCTGTAAATAACTTTGGAAAAGTTATAATGGAAAAACTCACGCATAAATTAATATAATTATCTAATGAACTCAATTAATAACATTAAACAGAACGATAACAGGTCATGGGAACAAATAATCATGAAGTATAACCATCCTGATCTGAAAAAAAGTATATGGCAAATCTGCGATTCTCTGATTCCCTATATATTTATGTGGTATCTAATGTACCGGAGTCTGATATACCCTTATTGGGTCACTCTTTTGCTTTCAGTGGTTGCATCAGGATTTCTGATCAGGTTATTTATAATTTTCCACGATTGCGGTCACCGGTCATTTTTCAAATCAAAAAAAGCCAATATTGTTGTAGGCATGATAATGGGAATCCTCGCTTTTACTCCTTTCTATAAATGGCATAACCAGCACCGGATTCATCATGCAACCTCAGGTAATCTCGATAAACGAGGCATTGGAGATGTATGGACAATGACTGTAGACGAGTATCTGAAATCTTCCCGATGGGATCGTTTCCTGTACCGTTCGTTCCGCAATCCGTTTATCATGTTTACTCTCGGACCTGTACTGGTTGTGATGGTTCAAAACCGGATAGCAAAGAAAAACCTTACCAGATTAGAAAAACGGAACATCTATTTTACAAATTTAATGATTGGTGTTTTGGCATTACTGATCATTTTATTGATTGGCTTTAAGGCTTTCCTGCTGATACAGTTGCCTGTAATTCTGATTTCACATAGCGTTGGAATTTGGTTATTTTATATTCAGCATCAGTTTGATGATGTGTATTGGGAAAGGGAAAGTAAATGGGATTATAAAATTTCTGCAATTAAAGGCAGTTCATTTTTAAAACTACCCGCCATACTACAATGGTTCACAGGAAATATTGGTTTTCACCATGTTCATCACCTAAGCTCAAGAATACCAAATTACTATCTTGAAAAATGCCATAACGAAAATGAGATGTTCAATAATATAAAACCAATAATTCTGTTTTCAACGTTCAGAGCTCTCACTTTAAATTTGTGGGATGAGGCCACACACAAAATGATAAGTTGCAGAAAAATATCCGTTTCCCAAATGGCATGAGCACTCTCCTATTTTGGAAACTCACTGCTGGTTATAATACGGACTCCCTGTTTTGCAAGTTCGCATTTTATATCATCGAATTTATCCGGGAGCAGAGGGCGGGATGCATCTTCAATAAGCGTTGCTGAAAATCCTTCCAGAATCGAATCAAGGATGGTATAATAAACACAGATATCGGCAGCTAAACCACAAAAATAAATATCATTGACTCCCTTATCCTTAAGATAGCCTGACAGTCCTGTACTGAAAAGATGATTATTATCGTAAAATCCGCTATAACTGTCAACGTCAATATTCATGCCCTTTCGGAAAATGGCAGCTATTCGATTTGATTCGAGACTGTGGTGTAATTCAGCTCCCGGTGATCCCTGAATGCAGTGGTCAGGCCAGAGAGTTTGCATTATTCCATTGATAAGCATTTTGTCAAATGGCTTTTTATAGAGGTGACTTGAGGCAAAACTCGCATGGTTTTCAGGATGCCAGTCCTGGGTGGCAACAACGAGGTCAAAATAGCCCTGAACCTTATTAATAACAGGCACTATCAGATCACCGTACGGAACTTCAAGCGGACCACCAGGCATAAAGTCATTCTGGACATCAACAATTATTAGTGTTTTCATCTGACTATTTTTTAAATTCATTGATCAGTCTGTCGCGCTCAGTTTGCAGTTTTGTACTGATACCTATTTTATAGATATGCGGGTTGTCGAAACGTTTATATTCATCAGGAAGCTTCTCCAACCTTTGCAGGCTGTAGTTAACAATCTCTAAGGGTGAACGGGGAGTGCTCAATCTGATTCCATTACCTATTACTTTTTGCAAAAGAGGTTCTTTAGCATTATTCCCCACGAAGAGGGACTTCAGAGGATACATCGGGTGATGCATAACATCCACATCCTTCTCATCAGACACAGTTACTGCGTCTGCTCCGATAAATCTATCATCATTGTCAAGTATTCTGAAAACCTGCTTTCTATGAGGAAGTGTAATTTTACTGATGTTTTCGGATAATTTAATCCTGGGAATGTCATTGGCAGATGCCAGTTTGTATACCCCATCCAGAGCGCCATCCGGATTACCGGTAACAAGGCTTGTCCCGACGCCAAATACGTCAATAGGAGCATGCTGGTCCATCAGACTTTTTATGATGTACTCATCCAGCTGATTTGATACAGCTATCTTCACATATGAAAGTCCGGCATTATCGAGTTTTCTCCGGCACTCTTTTGCCAGATATGCAAGGTCACCACTATCGAGTCTGATAGCATTAAGCCTCTGGCCTTTCGCTTCCATCTTTTTGGCAACTATAATGGCGTTTGGCAATCCGCTTTTCAGAGTATCATAAGTATCAACAACCAGTACGCAGTCGTCCGGTTGAACTTCTGCAAAATCTATAAAGGCAGATAATTCATCGTTGTAGCTTTCAACAAATGAGTGCGCCATAGTGCCTGAAACAGGAATGCCATAATCACGCCCAGCCAATACATTGCTGGTTCCATTAAACCCTCCCAAAAAGGCTGCCCTGCTGGCATAATAACCTCCAGGGCCCTGTGCTCTTCGCAAACCAAAATCAATTAAAACCCGGTCTTCAGCAGCCTGCCGCATACGACTCGCTTTAGTAGCAATGAGAGTCTGAAAATTAAGGATGTTAAGAAGTAGTGTCTCAATAATCTGGGCTTCAATAATATTTGCTTCAATTTGAAGTACAGGCCGTATAGGGAATACAATATCACCTTCAGTTGAACTATATATATTCCCGTTAAACCTGAATTTTTCAAGATAATCGATAAAATCAGGATTAAATCCCTCACGCCTCAGGAAGTCTATGTCCTGCTTATCAAAGTGCAAGTCAGCAAGAGCGTTGAGAAGATCCTCCAGCCCGGCAAAAATTGCATATCCTCCACCGAATGGTAATTTTCTGAAAAAATAATCAAAAACTGCCTTTATATCTTTTTGACCTTTCAGAAAATATACCTGAGACATGGTTAGTTGATATTTATCAGTATATGTTGCTGTGTAATTGAACATTATGAATGTTTATTTTAAAAATTCTGTTTTTCTTTATACGCTTTAATTATTGACTTCAATATAGAATAAATTCTGAATAGTTTTACAGAATTCGGTGGATAAGGACATAAAACTTAGTACTCAGGATTCAAGCAAGAAACAAATACACTCTATTGCAAAGTTTTTTTCAATGAACATTCATTATACACGATTGTTAAATAATATTAAAAGAAATTCCCAAGTATTATAACTTACACCTTAAGGAACAAACTTTTAGCTAAAAAGTTTTAAACGAACTAATTGAACAATGGTCAATAATTCAGCTCAAAGAGAAGATCATAACCCCCCAATTAATATCTCCATTCAAAACAAACTGATTCTGCATCCTTCGCTATTTTCCGAAAGATTCAAAACTGCAGTAATATTACTTGGATTGGTATCATGTCTGAATTTTTCAGTCTTACAGGGTCAGATTCTGAAAGATTCAAGTTCCATTAATCTTATTAAAAAGGGTATTGACTATGTATATAACTTCGATTTCAAAAATGCATATAAGATAAATGCCGAGTTAAAGACTTTATACCCTGGTCATCCAATAACATATCTTTTTAAGGGGATGATTACTTATTGGGAAAATTGGCCGCTAAATATTACTTCGGCAGCCCGGACATCCTTCGAAGCAGATTTGAGGAAATGTATTGAGTTGTGCGATAATAATAAGGCACCGTCAACGGAAGCAGAAATTCTGCTTGTCAATTTGTGTGCCAGGGGATTGCTCTTATTGTATTATACTGATAATGACTTAAGTTTCGAGGTGTTTCCAATAGCAGCGAGCACTTATCAGTGTATCCGGCGCTCTTTTGATTTCACCGCTCTATATTCCGATTTTTACTTTTTCAGGGGAGTATACAACTATTATCGTGAAGCTTATCCCGAGGCGCATCCTGTGTACAAGACGCTGGCATTTCTTTTTCCAAAGGGCAGCAAGTCTGAAGGGTTGGACGATCTGCTGATAGTTGCCAAAAATTCCATAATACTGAAAGCTGAAGCATATTCTTTCCTAACCCAGATATTTTTGAGTTTTGAAAACAATTATCTGAAGGCAACTTTTTATAGTAAGAGTCTTCACATATTATATCCAGATAATCCGGAATACCTCGGATCATACATCAAAAACCTTTTGCTGATAAAACGATACGATGAGGCTGAGAAGGAGATAGCCGAATCAGTTGATTATCTTAAGAATCCTTTTTTTCAGGCTCAGGTTACAATTTTTAATGGTATTTTACAGGAGAAAAAATATCATAACTACCATGTAGCACAACAGCTTTATTTTCAGGGTATCAAAGAAACTTCAGAGTATAGAAATTATGGAGATGAATATGCGGCTTATGCTTATTTTGGGTTGAGCCGTATAAGCGAAAAATCGGGTGACATGGATAATATGAAAGTATACCGTAAACTAGCACTGAAACTTGCTGATTTTAAAAACATAGATTTCAATTAAAATAAGGTTGATTGTGGTTCATATACCTGTTATAAACCAAAAAGTTAATCTGGAGTATCGGAAGAAATAAAAGAAAATTCCATAAAATTAAAATCCGGCATTTTATTTGTTTAATTAAATTTCAAAACAATTACTTTAATCTTCAAATAAAAATAAAATGAAAACACGGATATATCTTTTCGCACTTTTATTGTTAACCTTTTCTTCGTGTTCCAGAACAGATAATTCATTTTACAATAAGGTACTTGGCGACTTCAGTAATAAGAGCTATTTTATTGCGCTCGATATCAGGTCAAATGATTATAAGGGAAGGGTAATTATTGAAAATAATGATCTCTATAAGTGTTTAAATGAAACAAAGGGATGGGATAAGACCATCTATCACTCAAAACTTTTAAAAATTTTAGTGCACAGAAGAACCTTGAATGTTGAAAAAACTGATCTTATAAAATGGAAATTCATAAAAGTTAAGGATGTAAACAATGTATATTTCAGAGCGAGCAAAGGAGTAAATTCATTTATTGCGGATTATTTTATTGGAACACTTTTCAAATATAATGTAAATGAGGAAGAGATGTATGCTGTTATCAATCAACTTTTTTACTGGAAAATTCCTGTCAGGTTTGATAGTATAACCGGAGAGCTGATACTTGATAATTAACACTGCATTTCTATTGGGGCTGTTCAATGTATTTAAACAGCACTAAGTTCAAACATGATAATTATCATTGTGTTGATTTTTTCTCTCAAGCTCTTCAAGCTTTTTCTTCCCGTATGCTAAACGGGTTATTGCTACAAACAAGACTGGCACCATAAAAATACCTATAAAAGTAGCTGCTATCATTCCTCCAAATACAGTCCATCCTATTGTCTGCCGTGCAACAGCGCCTGCTCCTGTTGCAAATATTAAAGGTGAAACACCTAAGATGAAAGCCATTGATGTCATCAGAATAGGTCGTAGTCTTAATCTTATAGCTTCAAATGTTGCATCCAGCAATGGCATTCCGTTATCAAGGCGGGTTTTGGCGAATTCCACAATAAGAATGGAATTTTTTGCTGCAAGCCCGATAAGAGTGACCAGTCCGATCTGAGCATAAACATTATCGCTCAGCCGGGGGACAAATGTAAGTGCCAAAATAGCTCCGAATGCGCCTAAAGGCACTGCGAGCAGAACAGAGAATGGTACTGACCAGCTCTCATAAAGTGCAGTAAGAAAAAGGAATACGAAAAGTATTGATATAAAGAAAATTACTATTGATTTTGATCCGGCATCTATCTCTTCTTTGCTCAAACCTGAGAATTCATATCCATATCCGACAGGTAGAACCTTATCAGCTGTTTCAATAAGTGCCTGAATAGCTTGTCCGCTGCTATAACCTTTTTTTGCATCACCATTAAATTCAGTGGATCTGTAAAGGTTATAATGATTTATGACAGGTGCGGTCTCTGAAACCTTGTGGGTAATAAATGTTTTGAGAGGAAGCATGTTGCCCTGGCTATTCCTTACATAATACTTGTCAATAGCCGATATGTCTTCCCTGAATACAGTATCGGCCTGAGCCATTACACGAAAGTTCCGTCCATATATCGTGAAATCGTTTATATAATAACTGCCCAGATAAGTTTGCAATGTATTGAAGACTTCCGAGAGTTCTACTCCCATTTTCTTGCATTTTTCCCTGTCAACCGAAATTGTATATCTGGGAGTGCTGGCAGTGAAGAAAGTAAAGGCACTGCCAATTTCCGGACGTTTATTTACTTCAATCATAAAATTTCTGACAACCTTTTCGAACCCTTTAATATCATCGGTACTCTCCTTTTGCTGCAAGATAAAGCTAAAACCTCCTGTATTTCCAAGACCCGGAATTGCCGGTGGTGCTATAACAATTACCCGGGCTTCTTTTATATCTGCAAATCGTCTGTTCATCTCAGCTATTATGCCTTCGAGTTGCTCTGACTTTGTTTTGCGCTCATCCCATGGTTTTAACTGGCAAAAAACAGTACCACTGTTTGATTTTGTCGAGAATGTTACAACATTAAGACCCGCTATTGCTGCAAAATGTCCGACCCCTTTTATCTCCTGAAGAATATTCATAACATTTTTCAATACATCAACTGTACGGGCAGTTGAAACAGCTTCCGGCAGTTCAAAAGTAATGTAGACCCTGCCATTATCCTCGGTAGGAATGAAACTTGTCGGTTTATTTTTGAACAAAATTGCCGAGCTGAAAATCACAAGTATCAGAAGAATTATTATATACTTTGAATAGTTGATAACTTTCAGAACACTTGAAGAATATTTATCGACACTTTTTTTGAAATATCTGTTAAAAAGTTCAAAAAACCAGTTTAAAACACCGGCTCTTTTTATTTTTTTCTGAGGTATCAGCAACAATGAACTTAAAGCAGGAGTAAGTGTTAATGCAACAAAGGCTGATAGCAATACTGATACTGCAATTGTTATTGCGAATTGCTGATATAGTTTACCAACTATTCCGGGGAAGAATCCTACAGGGATAAATACTGCGGCCAGAATCAATGCGATGGCTACAACAGGGGCAGAAATATCTTCCATTGCTTTATAGGCAGCTTCTTTGGCAGTCAGATTCTTTTCATCAATATAATGTTGAATTGCTTCAACAACAATTATGGCATCATCAACAACAATTCCAATAGCAAGTACCAGTGCAAAAAGCGTAAGCGTATTTACTGTAAAACCTAATGGAGTAAAAAAGATAAACGTACCGATTATCGAAACAGGAATTGCCATGATTGGTATTAGCGTCGCCCTCCAGCTTTGCAGAAAAACAAATACGACTATTATAACCAGGGTCAAAGCCAGCAATAAAGTTTTTACAACTTCACGGATCGAAACTTTTACTACTGATACCGTTTCAAAAGGAATCGTATAATCAATATCGGAAGGAAAGGATTTTTTTAGCCTTTCCATTTCAGCATAAACACCATTTGCGGTTTCCATTGCATTGCTGCCCGGCAATTGGAATACAAGAAGAAATGATGACAATTCGCCATCTACGTATGAACCACCTGAATAGCTAAATTTCCCAAGCTCAATTCTTGCCACATCCCGCAGATAAACAATCGAGCCGTCAACCGGATTGGTTTTTATAATTATTTTACCGAATTCATCCTGTGACGAAAGCTTTCCATTAACAAAACAAGTATATTCAAATGCCTGATAGCTCTTTTGAGGAGGAGCTCCGATAGTACCCGCAGCTACCTGGACATTTTGTTCCTGAACTGCCTGTATTATATCTGCAGGTGTAAGATTCAGGTTTGCAATCTTTTCAGGATTTAACCATATCCTCATTCCAAAAGGGTCAGCCCTCGTAAATAAATCTCCAACACCTTTGACACGGGCGAGTGCTTCTCTGATATAAAGATTTGTATAATTATCAACGAATTTTATACCATGGGTATGTTTTGGGGAATAAATACCTATAACCATCAATATGCTGGGAGTACGCTTGCGCACAATAACACCAAGATTTTTGACCTCCACAGGGATATCGGGTAAGGCCGCATTAACCCGGTTTTCAACATCAAGAGCAGCAATATCAATATTTGTTCCGGTCTTGAAAGTGATATTCATGCTCATGCTCCCGGTACTTGTACTGACTGACTGCATATAGTCCATCCCTGGCACACCGTTTACCTGAGATTCAATAGGCGTAGCAACCGTCTGCTCAATCACATTGGCATCGGCTCCAATATAGTTAGCATTTACCTGAACTACCGGTGGAGTTATATCGGGATATTGACCAACAGGCAGATTTACAATAGATATTACCCCAAGGATAACAATTATCAGGGAAATAACAATAGCCGTATTCGGCCTCTTAATAAATGTATTGGCTATCATTTCTGATATAAATTAGTCAGTTCCTTTACTTTGATAAGCTTTCTCGTTTTTAACAGCGCCGGAGACAACAACAGTGGAGCCTTCCCTAACCTTCTGTATTCCTTCAAGAACAATAGTTTCTCCCGGACTCAATCCCGATTTAACTACTACCATTTCACCATGATTAGGTCCAAGACTAACCCGCTTTTGTTTTACAACATTATTTTCAATCAGATACACAAAATACTCGCCCATTTGCTCAACAATTGCCTTTGCCGGTATGTTCACCTCCATACCGGAGTCCTTATTCAGAACTTTTATCCTGCAATTCATTCCTGGTCGCAGACTCATTTCAGGATTTGGAAAAACAGTTCTTATCTTTATTGTTCCTGTCTGGGGATCAATAGCTCTGTCAATGATACTCAACTCTCCATTATATTTATATTCAGAGTTATCGGGTAATGATAATCTGAAAGTGGAATCCTGTAATGTTTTTTTTACAGTTTGAAGAGTAAGCATGTAGGGCAACGATTTTTCATCAAGTATAAAGTCAATTGCTATTGGATTATCTGAAGATATTGTATTCAATAAGGTCTGTCCGGCAGTTACAAACGCACCTGGTTTTACAAGAGAAAAACCTATTGAACCAGTAAATGGAGCAATTATCAATGAATAATTAAAATCAGTTTCAGCATTTAACAAGCTTGCTTTGGCAGATTTTACCTGCAGTCTGGCATTTTCAAGTGAAGTGAGAGCGTCATCAAGGGTTTGCTGTGCAATAGCGTTCTGTTTATCAAGATTTTTATACCTGTCGGCATCACGTTGTGCTTTAAGTAAATTGGCATTAGCTATATCAACAGAAGCCTTTGCCTCTTCAAAGGCTGCCTGGTATTTCCGTCGGTCTATTTCATACAATTTCATTCCTTTGGTAACCCGACTACCTTCTTTAAAATATATTCCGGTAACAAAACCGCTTACCTCACTACGGAGTTGCACTTCATCAGGTGCAACAGCCGTTCCGGGATAAGTATCATAATAAACTACATTTTCGGATTGTACAGTATAAGGAATAATAGGTACAGGTCCACCCAAATTTCCCGATTTACTTTGATTTCTGCATGATGTCATAAGCAGAACCAGAATCAAAACCAAATTACTTGTATTCAATTTAATTATATTCATAATCTGAACAGATAAGTTAATAATCGACAGGTATCTTGCCCAATGCCTGTTGTACATCAAGTTTACTATACATTAATGAAATCAGGGAGCTAAGATTGTTTAATTCTGCAGTTAAAAGATCAGTCTCAGAGATAATTACGTCAAGATAAAGTTTTATTCCCTGGTTATATTGAAACATTACTGTATTATATACATCACGGGCAATGTTTATATTTTGTTCTGTAATATTATAGGCAGCCAGATTACTCTTATATTCCGAAAGCGCCTGAATGTAACCTGTATTCATTTCATTTTTTAAATTAATTGTATCGAGTGTCAGCCTCTCATATGATAGCCGGGACCTCTTAATGTTCTCTATTTTTTTTGCCCCCGCAAAAATAGGGAAGGAAAGAGTGAGACCTATATTTGAATTTGGAAATGACTGGTTAAATAGTTCAGAATTACTATTATTCTGATAGATTATATTATAATTGGCATATCCCGATAGACTTGGAAGAAAACTATCCTTATAATAATTAAGACTTAGTTTCTGAAGTTTAATATTTGTTTTTAACAACTGGTATTCTATCCGATCATTATATATAATGCCCTGGGTAGTATCAATAAGTATGTCTTTTTTCATCTCATTGAAATTGTATTTTAACTGAATTGGCTTTGTATCGGGATACCCCATAAGTTGTTTCAGCAGACTCTTTTTAGTCTTTATGGAATTGATCACGGCTATCTTCTGTGTCCGGGCATTATTCAGGGCTATGATGGCCCTGTTATAATCAATTTTATCGGTCGTTCCATTGGTATATAAGGCATCAGCATTTTTCAGACTTACTGATAATCTTTCAATATCCTCATTAATAATATTCAGCATTTGCTCGGAAAGCAATATGTCATAAAAAGCTTTATTTATGTCAACTACAAGTTGTATCAGTCCTTTATTAGTCGTTTGTCCGACCTGCTGTCTATAGTATCTTGCACTTCTCCCGGCAAATAACAGATCGTTGGTGAAAATATTCTGGCTTGCACTGAACTGGAAATCGGAGCTATATTTCTGAGCAGTAGTAACCTGAACCTCAGGACCAGCAGGGTTGGAACTGTTGGGAAAAAATGAAACCGGTCGTTTAATAAAATACTGATAACCTGAGGTGAAATTTATTTGTGGAAACCAGTCAGAAAGAGAAATTTTAATAGTCTGATTAGCAATTGCTTCATCTAACCTTAATTGTTTTACCAGAGGCTGGTTGTCCATTGCATATTTAATACACTCCTCAACACTCGCGCTATCAGAAAAAAATTTATCCGGAGTCTGGGCACTCAATGAAGAAGAGTCAAACAACAATAAAACCAGCAATTGCAATATCAGATAAGCTATGTATCGCAAATATTTAATATTGAATAATCTTTCCATTTAATAAAAATTCATGAATTCATTCGTTTACAATATTTTTTCTTAGTACGGTGTATTTCGTTATCAGTGTTCCTTGTTCATTTATTTTTTCACAGCTTAACAAATTCAAATTTATATCCAGCTTTTCTTCGACCACAAAACTGGCACCTAGCCCGAATATTTTTGGTTCAATGGTAAGCCACAATTCATCAATAAGCTGTTCTCTAAGGAATGCAGTGGCAATTTGTGGTCCACCAACCACCAGTATCTTTTTATATCCTTCAATTTCAAACCGATTAACAAGGGACGAAGGAGGTTCATCTGTAAATTCCAATTGTCCTTCTTTCCCATTTCTTTTATACTTATCAGGTTTTTTTGTCATAACAATAAAGAGATGCCTGGAATTTGGCATTACAGGGTCTTGTTTATAAGTTCCTCTTCCCATTATAACAACTTTTGTATCGTTCCATATTTTATCAAAATATTCCTGATCATTTTTTGAAGACCATGACCTGACCTGAGGATTATCCCATTTAGTAACCTTACCATCGAGCGAGGAGACAAAAATCAGTATCGTTTTCATTTTCAAGATATTATACGACGATAACTTACTAAATATCCAATCAGAAATTATATTATATTTTTTCCATTATGATACGATCATTTTTGACGCCCAGGTTGGATAGTTGTCTGAGCACCAATTCCATCATAGGCGGAGGGCCGCACAAATAGTAATTATCATAAATCGCCGGAATGTTGGTTTTAAGAAATTCTTCAGTTATAAAGCCATATTCGTATCCTTCAGCTTTTTCTTCTGATAAGATATTTATGAACAAGTCTCCCAGAATCCACTTCAATTCACTCTCCAGAATTATGTCCTCTTTAGTTTTGTTTGCAAAGATCAACATATTGGTCCCTATTTTTTTTCTGTACTGAAGCTCTCTGAAAATAGATAAGAAAGGAGTAATACCTGCACCGCCGGCAATAAATACTCCTTCTTCTTTATAGCCAATGTCTCCCCAGACATCCCTTATGATAAGTTCAGCACCAGGTTTAAGTTTACCCAGTTCATTTGTAATGCCATTTCGTTCAGAATATATTTTTATGGTGAATTCGAGATATGCGGAAGAATTCAGGCTGGTAAAAGTGAAAGGTCTTCGCTCATCACGCAGACCAGGCACATTTACAGATACTTCGGTGGCCTGACCAGGTATAAAAGAGTACCCTTCCGGTTTTTCAACCTTAAAACTCTTCACATTGTGAGTGACTTCTTCGATATTCAATATTTTTACAATATGCTCTTCCATGACTCATCAGTTATAATTTATCAATCTTGGCAGCAAGAATAAAGTCATTTTCCGATAATCCGTTTATTGAATGAGTCCACAATTCAACTACTACCCTGCCAAAATAAATATGTAAAACAGGATGATGTCCTTCACCTTCTGCAATATCTGCCACTTTGTTCACGAAATCAATTGTATGGCGATAACTAACAAAAAAGAACTCCTTAGAGATCTTACTATCATCTAAAACTTTCCATCCATCTGATATATTTTTTTTATACTCCTTAATTTCATTACCATTAAGTGGAGGAATTCCGCCTTCACATGGTATGCATTTTTTCGTACTTAAGTCCATTTTTTTACTTCTTATTAATTTATTAACCTGTATACAAACCTAAGTATCTTAAACATATCAGAAATAAAATAGTTTAAGCACTAATCTAAAAAGAAGGAAAATCAAGTTTCTTAGCATATTAAAATGTTGTAGTGTCGCTCAATAAAAAATTCCCATTTGGAAATATTTTTATACAATGTGGCTAAGTTTCATTTCAGAAAGACCACTATCGGGAAATTTAAAATCGGTGTATTTTCCCGAATCTGTATCTTCCTCAGTCAAACCTTCAATTTCGGAAGCATAAGGTACCCCTGTTTCCATATAGATCTCATAAGCTCTCCTCAGTATTTCAAGCTCAGTAACTTTCTTTTTCATACCTGTGCCTGTGGTCGTCCTTGAAACTCTCCTTCTTTTAGTTTTGGTAATTAAGTTTTCCATTTTTCTTTTTATTTATTAATGAATAAATTGCTTTTTTATGACTTATCAGTTTGAATATTTTTAGGTTTATAACACGTTTTAACTAACTCATTTGTTCCTTATCCGATTTAGTTTGTGTAATAAGTGCATCGTGATATCTTTTTTCAATAATATTCCAGTTGATCAGATTCCAGAATGCCTCAATGTATTTATCATATCTGCTTAGATAGTCAAGATAATAGGCATGTTCCCATAAATCACAGGTCATTAAAGGAATATATCCGATTCTCATTGGATTACCGCAGTTATTCTTTGGGATAATCTCAAGTGATCCCTTTGCATTCAACACCAGCCATATCCAGCCAACTCCTGATAAAAAGTCTACCGCTTTAATAATTGAGCTTTTAAAGAATGTTACAGAACCGAAATTCATTTTAATTACTTCTTCAAATGAAAATGAAAGACTGCCCGTGTTGGCAGGCGTTAAAGCCTCAAAATAAAATGAGTGATTCCATAACTGGGCTGCATTATTAAAAATCGGACCGTCTGCAACTTTAATTATGGTTTCGAGATCCAGATTCATAAATTTTGTACCCTGAACCAGTTTATTGAGATTTGTCAAATAAAAATTATGATAATTCATAAAATGACATTCCAGTGTCTTTGCTGAAATATATGGTTCAAGAGCATTCAATTCATATGGTAAATCGGGTAATTTAAAACTCATGTCCTCAGTATTATTAGTACCCAGATATCCTTCAGAATAATCCTCAGGCTATTGCACTTATCTGAAAAATAAATTTAATGAATGTATCAGGACAGTAAATTAAGCCTTCATTAATCTATGATTAAGAACCTATTAAGAACCAGATTATGAAGAATGAATTTATTAGCTCTGTGGGTATTCAGAGAGAAAATAACCGAAGCCTTTTTTTGTCTGAATAAGTTTCTGAGGAGAATTTTTATCTATTTTTTTTCGAAGAGAATTAATATGGACATCTATTACGTTGGTTCCTGAATTAAATGAAAAACCCCATACTTTTTCAGCTATATTAATGCGGTCAAACACTTTATCTCTGTTACTCATAAGAAGTTCCAGGATTTTGAATTCTATCGCAGTAAGAGGAATCTCTATATCATTTCGTTTTACCTTTTTTGAACTTGTATCAAGCTCAAGGTCAAGAACCTTTAAAACGGGAATCACTACATCTCCCGTATTTCTCCTGGCCAATGCTTTTATCCTTGCAAAAAGCTCCTGGAAACTGAAAGGTTTTACCAGATAATCATCAGCTCCACAATCAAATCCTGTCAGTTTATCATCAACTGAATCAAGAGAGGTCAGCATTATAACAGGAGTAAAAACATTATTGTTCCTGATTTTCTTGCATAAGTCAAAACCCGAAATGCCAGGTATCACAACATCAAGAATTATAACATCATATTTTCTTGAAAACACTAATTTTTCACCGATAGTACTATCATATGCATTATCGATAAGATAATCATGACTTTCCAATCCAATTTTAATGAAGGATGCAATTTTTGGATCATCCTCAACCAGTAATATTTTCATAATGCATTATATATCAAACCATTTCGAGATACAATTTTCTAAATCACACTTTCCATGGCTATTAAATACTAAATTAATATAAAAATGAATAAAAATGAATAAAAATGAATAAAAATGAATCAAATTGACTATAAATGTCAAATAGTTATCTTAATATTAGGTTATTAAAGCTATTTTTTTCATATTTTTGGTATACTTACAATTAACATGCCACTAAAATCTTCAGAACATACCTCAGGTATGAATCCGGATTTAATTAGTGCCCCCAAATCATTCAATATGATTATCTGGACATTAATTGGTGTGTTGTTTATCATAGCTTTCTTCAACATTTCAGACCGGTTATTCAACCTGTCTCTCATTAAAAGTATCGGCTTTCAATGGGAGCCCATGAAACTATTAACTTCATTATCTTTTATAATTACATCTTTTGTAGTTGTTATAATCCGGCTGAATTCCAATAAGATATACATTAAAATATTATTTTTCTTTCTTATATCTGTCATTTTAATATTCAGCATTATATCTTTATATACAAACCTGTATTCATTTAAAACGGGCCATGAACCTCTGGTTCTTCATATTTCTTTTTTTAGATTTTTCGTTTCTTCCGACGGTACGATGTCGTTCCTCACGTCCTGTTGTTTTTTTCTAACAGCAATAATACTAGTCCTATTATCCGGTGAAAATGCTAAAGCCGTAGGGTTAGCTCATTTTCTGATTATTCCAGTTTTACTGATAAGTTACTTTACTATTGTGTGTTATATCCTTGGAGTCTCTGAATTTTCAGCCTTTAAGCATGCATTAGTTGCATTAAACACCGCGATTTCTTTTTCAGCCCTGGGAATAGTTTTTATACACCTAAGACCCCGAACATGGTTGATAAACCTTTATAGTGTCGACAGTACAGGAGGCATTATATCGAGGAGATTATTTATCCCGGCAAGTATCTTACCTATTTTAATCGGATGGTTTCATATTAACGGAGAAAGGGGGGGAATGTTTGTTACAGAACAAGGTGTTGTTTTAGTGGCAATCGTATACACCTTCTGTCTCTTTGTCCTTGTTTGGCTTACAGCCAGGTATATCAATAAAATAGATTTAAGACGACAAATGTCGGAAGAGATATTACATGAAAACAAGGAACAATTATCTGCGGTTTTTAATGGGGTATCGGAGATGCTTATGCTGGTGGATATTAAAGGCAATATTATTGCTGCAAATAATACAGCAAACAAAAGTCTCGGTGATAGTAAATCAGAACTTACCGGTAAAAATATTTACGATCTTATTCCGGCTGGTTTTAGGGATCACAGAAAAGAGCAGATTTCTGAAATCGTCAGGACTAAAAAACCGGTAAAAATGAAGGAAAATTTAGGAGAAACACTTCTCGACCTAACCTTATATCCGGTTTTTGATGCTAACGGGAATGTTGTTCAATATGTATCATTTGCTATAGATATAACTGAACGTACAAGAGCTGAAATTAATCTGAAAGAGAGTGAAGACCGTTTTAGAACAATAGCAGAATCACTTCCGGTCCTGATTGCGATCTACAGTATCAGGGACTCAAATTTTTCATTTGTGAATAAATCATTTGAAAATAATTTTGGGTTGACTAATGGAGCTATGTTACAAAGAAAACTGATTGATTATTTTTATAATCCTGATGATCGAAGCGATCTGGGCAGTGTGTTAAGCGAAAAAGGGAAAGCATACAATAAAGAATTAAAAGTTAAAAGGGCAGATGGTACTCCATTCTGGATTCTGACATCAATCCGTAAAATATCGTTCAAAAATGACCCGGCATATCTGACTGCTTCAATAAATATAACCGAAACAAAGAAATGGCAGGATGAACTGATAAGATTAAACCGTACTATGGATGCGAAAAGCAAAAGTAGTCAGGCTATGATGCATTCAAAAAACGAGTTCACCTACCTTCAGGAAGTATGTAAAATAATTATTGAAGATTGCGGACATTCAATGGTTTGGGTAGGTTACAAACAAAATGATAATCGTAAAGCTGTTAAGCCTGTAGCGTATTATGGATTTGATAAAGGCTATATAGATCAGCTGAACGTTACATGGGATGAGACGGAACGGGGAAGAGGTCCGACAGGTACCTCAATCAGGACAGGTAAGCCTTACCTATGCAAAAACATGTTTACCGATCCGAATTTCAAACCATGGAGGAAAGCAGCCCTTGAAAGAGGCTATGCATCATCATTAACTCTTCCGCTTGTGATGGAAGGAAAGCCTTTCGGATCAATTTCAATTTATTCAAAAGAACCCGATCCGTTTTCGGAAAGTGAAATTAGCCTGCTTTCAGATCTGGCCGGTGATCTTGTCTATGGAATATCATTTTTAAGACTTGAAGAATCGGAGAGATCAGCAATTAACCTTATAAAAGAAAACGACATCAAACTAAAGGAGCTGATAGCTACTAAAGACAAGTTTTTCAACATAGTTGCACATGATCTTAAAAATCCATTCACCAGCCTGATTGGTTCCTCTGAATTACTGTTGGAAAATATAAACTATCTTAACACAAAAAGTATTCAGGATCTAGCGTTAATTCTTCACGATTCAGCCAAATCGGGTTATGCAATCCTTCAAAATCTTCTTGACTGGTCGAGGTCACAGACCGGGCTTTTAAAAATTAATCCTGAAAATATCAACCTGAGATCTCTGATAAAAGAAAACATCTCCAATTTACAACTGCCGGCTGACAACAAAGAGATAAAAATGGATAATCGCTTAAACGAAGATTTAATTGTATTCACAGACAAAAACATGATCAATACAATTTTACGTAATCTATTAGGCAATGCATTGAAGTTCACACGAAAATCGGGTAAAGTGATTGCGACTGCATGTATTAACAATGAAGAAGTGATCGTTTCCATAAAAGATGACGGAATCGGTATTCCTGAAGAAAAGATTGAATCATTATTCAGTCTGGACTTAAAAAATTCTATGCCCGGCACGGAAAATGAGCCGGGAACTGGTCTTGGATTAAAACTTTGCAAAGAATTTGTGGAAAAACTTGGTGGAAGAATATGGGTAGAAAGTCAGGAAGATATTGGAAGCGAGTTCAAGTTTACAATACCTTTGAACAGAGTAAAAGAAGACAGATATATAGGATAATATAGGTGTAATTGAAAAAAGTGGCGGATTTATATAAAAACGCTCTCCACAATAAAAAAGAAACAATCAAGGCATAATAAGTGTTAATCTGACAATTGGCTACGGCTAAAAGTTGTGTTGTATGGTACACCTTTTTAAAAGAAATAATGACAAGCTTGAATGCCTCCTCTGCCCCCATTACTGCAAATTAGACAAAGGGAAAACAGGAATTTGTGGCGTCCGGAAGAATACGGGAGAAAAAATAGAACTGATGACGTACGGTGTTATATCAGGCTATTCACTCGATCCTGTTGAAAAGAAGCCATTATATCATTTTTTTCCAGGTTATAATATTTTATCATTAGGATCATTCGGTTGTAATATGAAATGTGATTTCTGCCAGAATTTTCATATTTCTCAAAAAGTCCCCGAGAATCTTCTTCCGGAAATTACTACTGAAAAAATTATCAGAGATGCTCTTTCAACTGAAAATAATATCGGTATTGCGTTTACCTATAATGAACCGATTATCTGGTTTGAGTATATGAAAGATGTGGCAGTAATCGCAAAGAAAGAGGGATTATACACTGTAATGGTAAGCAACGGATATGTCAACAGCGAACCTCTTGATGAAATACTTGAATTTATTGATGCATTCAACATTGATCTTAAAGCTTTCAATAATAATTTTTACAGGAAACTTACCGGAGCGAATCTGGAACCTGTTAAAAACTGTCTGAAACAGATAGCCCTTTCGGGGAAACATCTTGAAATTACAACGCTTATTATACCGGGGCAGAATGATGATGAAAAAGAAATGGAGTTACAGACGAAATGGATAGCTAATGAACTGGGAACTGATGTTCCCTTTCATCTCAGCAGGTACTTCCCTACTTATAAAAGAGACAATCCTCCCACATCGGAAGAAACAATTAAAAAGCTTTACGACATTGCTTCAGATAATCTTGACTATGTTTACATGGGCAACAGCCAATCAGGTTCAGGCCAGAATACTTTATGTCCTTCATGTGGTACTGAAGTAACAATCAGGTCGGGATATAAAACCAGATTGATAAACCTCGATGAAGATGGCAAGTGCAGCTGTTGTGGTAACCCGGTTTACAAGAACTTTACTTTTTAGCAGCTGAAATGCTACTCAGTCTTTCAAAAAGTTTGTCAACACCGGTAATTAGATCTTTTTCAAGTGTTTTATAGTATGCTTTAACAATCTTCGGATTATCCTTCCCGTCAGGATTATTTACACGAGCAATGAGATCATTTCTGAATTCAACTGCATCTGATATTAAAACTGATAATTCATCAGTATTATTTTCAGGATGAACATTTGAATATACAAAACAATCGGAAATAACTTCGAAAACGAGGTAATCAATATCTTTTTTCAGGTTTCTTATGCTTGCCATAATAACAATGTATGAATTAATGAAGATACAAATATAATAATTTATCTTTCAGTCTGTTTAAAGGGTTTCATTATTCAGATCTGAACTGACTGAAACTCTCTTCTGCTTTTTTCAGATATGACTTCCTTAACATTTCAATAAGAGGCTGTTTAACATTAAAGAAGTTATTGCCGAGACAACAAAATGGCAAAACTATAGGTGAGGTACCGGTCATAAATACAGCATCGTAATCGTTTATTTCATCGACACTCACACAGGTAAGTTTTACTTTGATCTGATTTTCATTGCATATTTCCAGAATATGTTTCCTTGTAATTCCATTAAGGACAACATTATCAGGAGCAGTTACAAGTGTATCATCTTTCAGAAAAAAGATATTGGACCGGCTCCCTTCTGTTATCAGACCATTTTCATTGACAAGAATTGCTTCATATCCACCTTCAGCAATTAGCTTATGATAAATGGATGATCGCAGTTTATGATTAATAACTTTGGATTCAGGATCTTTTCTTTCAGCAGAGAACAGGATACCCTTCACTCCATTCCGATACTGTATTTCAGACGGATAGACAGGTTCGATAAAATAAATCAGATAATTTGTTACTCCATTGTTATAATTGAAAACTATCTTCAGGTTTGTCTCCCGGTTTTTATCTGACCTTGTCAGACTGATAATGTCTCTTCTCAGAGTGATAACATCAGCAAGAGTTTCCTTTCTCTGGAGTTGGACACTCATAGCCAGCCTTTCCATATGATCAAGAAAAAAAACAGGTGCACCCTTTATCATTCTTAAGACCTCATATATTGAATCTCCTTCATAAACCATCAATTTGTCGAACATGTCCGCCGGTTGAAGGTTCCCGTTTAGTATGAAATTTTTTCCGAAACACTCATTCATGAGAAACAGCTATTGGATGTACAAAAATACAAACAATCAGCAATTCTGCCTTCAATTGTCAGTATATTCGTAAACTCAATTCAAATGAGATTTCGGAACATGTATGCGATTATTGATATCGAAACGACAGGAGGAAGTGCACGGACTGAAAAAATCACTGAAATCGCTGTTTATCTTCATGATGGAAATGAAATTACGGGCGAATTTGTCTCGCTTGTCAACCCTGAAAGAAATATCCCTTATTTTATTACCAGTCTTACCGGGATAACTAACGAAATGGTTGAAGATGCACCCCGCTTTTATGAGATTGCAAAAACGATAATTGAGCTTACTGAGGGCAGAACTTTTGTAGCTCATAATGCACGGTTTGATTATTCTTTTATAAGACAGGAGTATAAATCACTCGGGTTTAATTTTAAGAGAAACATACTCGATACCGTAGCGCTCAGTAGAAAACTGCTCCCCGGCCATTCTTCATATAGTCTTGGCAATATCTGTAAAGATCTTAATATACAGATTAACGGAAGGCACCGGGCTGCAGGTGACGCTCTGGCCACTGTTAAGCTGCTGGAGATTCTTATTGGGAAAGATGCCGAAGCAAATGGGAACAGATCTTCCCTTCTGAAAAGCACAAAGATTTCGAAGCTGAATCCAAAACTCGATATCACCAAAATTGAAAAGATCCCCGACGAACCCGGAGTTTATTATTTTTATAATGAAAAAGGGGATCTCATTTACATCGGAAAGAGTCGTAATCTACAGCAGAGAATAAGTACTCATCTTTCAAACAACACCACGAACCGTGCAATGGAGATGCGTGACCTTATTGCTGATATTGGTTGGGAAACAACCGGAAGTGAACTTATAGCTTTACTTAAAGAATCTCAGGAAATTAAACGTAACAAGCCTGTTTATAACAGAGCGCAACGAAGAACCGGCTTTCAATGGGGTATTTTTAGTTTTGTTGACAGTAACGGATATCTGAATTACAGGTATGGTCAGATAAATGACAATGAGGCTCCTGTTTCCGTATTTACATCGAAAGAAAAAACAAAATCTAAATTAAGTTCACTTGTTGAGAAATATGGCCTTTGCCAGAAATTATCCGGCCTCTATGACACTGAAGGAGCCTGTTTTCACTACCAGGTTGGAATATGCAAAGGCGCCTGTATTGGCAAAGAAACGCCAGAAGAATATAACGAAAGGGCATCAAAAGCCTGCGAAGAATTCATTTTCTCAAGACGGAATTTTTTCATTATTGATAAAGGCAGGGATATTGATGAACGATGTGCGGTTAAGATCATAAATGGTAAATATTCGGGATGGGGATACTTCAATATTAATGAAATGGGTTTCGGACTGTCGGCGGTTCATGATTGTATTGTACCTTCTGGAGACAACAGTGACATACAGGTCATTCTCAAACAGTATCTAAAAGGCAACAGGGTGGAGAAGATCATTGAGTTCTGAATATAAAATGAGATCCAATAACCACCAGGGCCGCTAAGGATCTTGCCCCCCTTCCTCCCTAAAGGGGGGTTAACTCGCTAAATATAACCGAATTACCCCCCATTCATAAGGATAGCCGCTAAGTGGCCAGGGGGTTTACTATTCATGAAACCGGTAACCAATCCCCGATTCAGTAATGAGTAACGTTGGTTTTGCCGGATCGTCTTCGATCTTTTTCCTGAGCTGGGCCACAAATACTCTTAAAATCTGTGTCTGCCCTATATAGCCGAAACCCCATATTTCCTTTAATATAGACTGATGAGTCAATACCCGGCCTGAATTTTTAGCCAGCAGGGCCAGTAATGAAAATTCAGTGGAGGTTAATTTCAATATATCTTCATTCTTATGTGCTACATGATTCACAAGGTCTATTTTAAGCGTTCCGAAGGTAAGAATTGCCGTAACTTCACTATCCTGAATATATCTTAACGCAACCCTTATTCGTGCAAGAAGCTCACCTGTTTTAAAAGGTTTTGTAAGATAATCGTTGGCCCCATTGTCAAGAGCATTGATTATATCATCTTCTGAATTACGCACTGAAAGAATAATAATTGGCTTCTGATACCATTCTCTAAGCTTTTTCAGAATTTCGATCCCATCGTAATCAGGTAAACCAAGGTCAAGAATAATGAGAGCAGGATGATGAGTGGCAGCCGCAATGATTCCATCCTTTCCGGTACCGGCTTCGGAAATCCTGAATCCGTTCGATGAAAGAGTTATTTCGAGTAAGCGACGGATCTGAACTTCATCATCAATAACTAGTATAGTTTCGGGTAAATTCATTTAGTGCTGGCTTATCCCTTAATTTCTGTATGTGGTATCTCCGTAGGTATCTTTATAGTGAATTTAGCACCACCGTTTTGTCTGTTTTCTACAGTAATGGTTCCTTTGTGAGCTTCAGTAAAACCTTTTGCGATTGACAAGCCTAATCCGGTCCCTCCTGCTTTCGAACCTTCAACTCTGTAGAATTTGTTAAATATAAGAGAAATTTCCTTAGGCGAAAAACCAGGACCACGGTCCATAACCTGGAGTGTCAATATTTCATTGTCCCAAAATGCTTTAACTCTCAGATTTGTAGATGCGGAAGCATATTGGGTAGCATTATAAATGAGATTGTAAAGTACCTGTTCCATTAAACCAAAATCAATTTTCACAAAAGGCATATCTTCGGGAATAACAACATGCAGGCTAAAAGGTTTAAGTTCTTCCTGCAGGCTTTCCACAACCTTATTGATGAGATCATGGATGTCGCACCAATCTAGTCGAGGGGTGATATGTCCGCTTTCCAGTCGCGACATATTCAGCAGGTTTTCAATTAGACGGTTTAATCTTTTAGATGCTTTGAATATTTCATTGGAGAGCTCTTTTCTGATTTCGTCAGTATGTTGTATTGTAAGTAAAGAATCTGAGGCACCCATGATAGTTGCAACAGGGATCCTCAGTTCGTGAGATATTGAATTAAAAAGTGTTTTATACAGCTTATCGGATTCATTTAACAAAAAAGCCTGTTTAGCCATATTTCTTAGATATTCTCTCTCAAATTTCCCGGAGATCTGCGAAATAAATGCTTCCCAGAATTGTTCTTCACCCTGGGTGAAAACAGTTTCCTGCTGGATTGCTATTACCCCTGAATTCATCTGATTTCCTTTTAAGGGGTAAAAAGTATATTTGGATGCTGGTAAAGTATCAGTGTGCTTACCTGCCTTGGCGGAGTGATGAAATGTCCATTCAGCAACACTCATTTCGTTTTTTGAAATAGTGAAATCCGTGTTTTTCTGATCTGGATATTCCAGTTGATTTGTATCGTTTTTAAGTAATATCGTGCAGTTAAGATTAAAATATTTCTTTATGCCGTTTTTTGCGATAGAGATAACTTCACCAATACCGGTGGCTGTGGAAAGTTCCCTGGTAAGCTGATAAAGCGCATTTGTCCGCTCCTCACGTATTCTGATTTTCATCTCCTGCCGTTTTATCCGTGACGTTAAAACTCCGCTTAATAATGCTATGATAAAAAACATTATAAGCATAAGCATATCTTCGGGTTTATCGACATGGAGAGTAAATGGAGGAGGGATAAAAAAGAAATCCCATATTAATGCGCTCAATGTGGCAGATAACAGAATAGGACCCGTACCAAAAAAGAATGCCAATATCGAGACGATGAACAGCAGAGCGAAAGAAACGACCTGATAACCAATAAAATCCTTGATAAAAAAACAGATAATGGAGGTAACTATAACAATGAATGAGACTATTAAATATTGCCTGACATTTGAGGTGAATGAAGGTAATGATACTTTTTCCTTAAACTTGTCTTTCAGTTGAATATCAGATCCTAATATATACACATCTATATTTCCGCTATAACGAATAAGCTTGTTTACAAAATTTCCAAGCCGCAGGAGTGTTAAAAGGTTACGGACACGTGGTTTACCAATGACGATATGTGTAATATTCTCTTTCTGTGCAAAATCGACAATTGCCTTTACCATATCACTATTAGTTACAAATCGGAATTTGATACCTAATTGTCGGGCAAGAGCAATATTTTTATTTAATTGTTCGCTTTCCCCTGAATCGAGTTTGTAAGATGTTTCAACATATACGGCCTGGAGATCAGCTCCCATCGTATAAGACAGGTTTTTAGCCCAACGTAATAATCTGGCTGACTGCTGTGTGTGACTTACTGCAACTAACAGATGCATTCCTGATTTCCATGGACCTCTGATGCGTTTTAGCTGCATATATTCGTGCAGCTGCCTGTCGACTCTGTCAGCAACTATCCGTAGTGCCATCTCACGTAAAGCCGTGATATTACCTTTTCTGAAGAAACTCTCTATTGCTTCTTTTGATCGCTCAGGTGTATACACCTTACCTTCAGAGAGCCTTTGTAATAGTTCATCAGGAGTGAGGTCAATAACTTCAATCTCGTCGGCATTTTCAAAGATCTCATCCGGTACCGTTTCCCGAACAATTATCCCGGTAATCTGAGAAACGGTATCAGACCGGCTCTCGAGATGCTGGACGTTAACTGTTGTGTAGACGTCAATGCCGTTATCAAGAATATCCTGGACATCCTGAAATCTTTTTGCGTGCCGGCTACCATAGGCATTTGTATGAGCAAGCTCATCAACAAGAACAATTTGCGGTTTTCTTGCAATAATTGCATCGAGATCCATCTCATATACAGTGGTAGACTTGTACTGATATGATTTTCTAGGGATCAATTCAAATCCCTCGGCTAATTCAGCTGTTTCCTTACGGTTGTGTGTTTCAATATAACCAATTATTATATCGCATCCTTTAGTCTTTTCAGCCCTTGCAGTCTGAAGCATGCTATAGGTCTTCCCTACTCCGGCACACATTCCAAAGAAAATTTTCAGTTTACCTCTTTTGCTTTTTTCTTCCTCTAACTTAAGAGAAGCCAGAAGTTCATCGGGATCCGGACGATTATCAGCAAAATCCATTTTGTTACTTTTTTTCGAACTTTGAAATTAATTCAACTGCCTGATCCTCCATGCTTTTTAAACGGAGCAACATTTTTCTTAATTCCTCCACATCACCAGAGGATATATTATTCTCTGGTTCTTTCAGTAAAGTTACGGACATTTTCTGCTTATTATTCTTTAATTTCTCCGCCATTTCGTTCAAAAGCAGAGATATCTCATAAAATTCATCATTGCCATCAAAGAAAAGATGCTGATCGAAATTACTTGAAACTATCTCCTTTATCCCATTGTACAGCTGAAAAAAACGCTGGTTGAAATATGAAGCAAAGCCATATGTAAAGCCAAGGGCTACCAAGAAACATATTGTAGCCAGAATTGTCATTCTCCCCATAGCGCTCTTAGAGAAACTTTTTGCGTCGTCGGTCTTTACTTCTATGGCTTTCCCATTCATCTGAGATAAGACCAATAGCTGCTGATAAAGCTCTCCCGATCTATTTTGTAAATAAAGAACTCCAGCTTCAGATAATGGTGATTTTATTATGTTTAAAACAGAATCACGATATTCAAAATAGTCATTCTCAATGACCGCAACAAGTTTGTCTTCGCCTGGTTCCGTTATGTTATTTTTCTCCGAATCGAGGTATTTGTCAATAAGTT
>WSSedB1CaDRAFT_10000117_pt1 | contig 38932 bp, 31 predicted proteins | sample WetSurSB1Cattail_FD_9460 | JGI IMG/M metagenome (IMG submission 9460)
CCGCCATAACCTCCGCTGCCGCCTCCTGAAATGCCACCATGGTACCTTCCTCCCTGGGAAGCAAGCTCAGGTGTCTCATCTTCAGGTATACCTGCGAGTTCAGGATATACCAACGACCAGTCAACTTCTTCATGCAATGGTTCAAATGCTGAAAAGAAGAATATAACTGCTTCGGTAAGCAGACCAATGGTAAGCATTGTTCCTGCCAGTGGCCAGTGCTGTATCTTGAATAATGCACCGATGATAACTACAGAAGCACCTAAACCATATAGTTTGGCGATGAAATTTTTCCACCCGCTGCTTTGTACTAATTCTGCTAGGCTCATTTTACCTTATTATTTTAGGGTTATTGCTAATTATTTAATTTACACCAATATAAGATCTCACATTACGGAAGCCGACATATGACTTGGTCGAATCCTGATATTCGTAATCTCTTGCACTGGTTTGAAGGAAATATGCTATATCTTTCCATGAGCCTCCGCGGATTACTTTCCTTTTCATTATTGGGGGATCCTGAGGTGTGGCATTATATTCATAATTTGGCTGAAGGTCGTGCTGGAAGATATAAGCTGAAGGAGAATATGCACAGCATGTCCATTCAGCAACGTTTCCTGCCATATCGTACAATCCAAATTCGTTTGGCTCATATGATCCTACTTTTCCTGCATAAACGTTTCCATCGTCAATATAATTACCTCGCAATGGTTTAAAGTTGGCAAGGAAGCAGCCTTTGTAATTACGTGTATAAGGGCCTCCCCATGGATACATTGAAAGATCGAGACCACCTCTTGCAGCATATTCCCATTCGGTTTCCAGTGGAAGTCTGTACTCATGAACATCAGCTACTCCGTTTTTCCTGAGTGCGCTGTTCATATAATTTGTTCGCCAGATACTGAATGCAGTAGCCTGAACCCATGATACTCCAACAACAGGATAATCATCAAATGAAGGATGCCAGAAATACAGGGAAGCCTGGGGATCATTGAATGAATATGTAAAATCGCGTATCCAGCAGAGTGTATCGGGATAGACGTTAATAATATTGTGTTTGATAAATGATGAACGGTCTTTAACATCGGTGCGAGTACCATCGAGATTGGTAACCTGACCTTGATATTTGCCTGTATTATTTGCGTAATCGTATTTGTAGCTTGCTTTTGCGGCTGACTGGTAGTCGACCCAGAAATATGAATAGTTCAGCTTTCTGATATCAACCTGTTTTTTACCATTGAATCTCTCTTCGGGAGGGTAATACATCTCTTCCAGTGTAGCTTTTGTGGTTTCTTCTTCAGGGTCAATTTTTTCATCCCAGTTAATTACATTCGGTTCAATAACATTTCCATCTTTATCAACCACAAAATATTCTCTGTCAGGGACACCTGCGTTTCCCAGTTTTGTTCTGAAAATAGAATCACGGACATAATTCACAAACTGACGATATTTATTATTTGTAATTTCTGTCTGGTCCATCCAGAAAGCATCAACTGTAACAGACTTCGAGATGCTGTTCATTGCCCAAACGGCATCCTGATCGCTTGGTCCCATCATAAAATTCCCGGCAGGAATAAATGCCATTTCAAAGGGTTCCGGTTCAAAGAATTTTTTCCGCCCTGGGACACCAGTTAACTCTCCGTTATTCGAAGATCCACAACCACTTAACAGGAGTATTAATATTAGAGCAGATAGGGTTACCTTTTTCATAATACTTTAGAATTTTATATTGCAAGTAAGTTATTTTTTTTCAATAATCATAAAAATCTGATACTTTTATATTTCATCGGGCTTTTGCCCAGGTTAAGGTCGAAACAATAATTAACCATGAATTCATGCGACCCTGAACTGGTTTTCCCAATTGCCGAAAGTGTATAGTCATACGAGTATCCAATCCTTATTCCATTAAAAAGTTCCAATCCAATGATTCCGATCAGGGCATCTCCGGCTCTGTAAGAAACGCCACCCCATACTTTTTTATTGTATCTGACCAGAGAAGTTATTGTAAACTGTACAACTTTACCGTCGCTGAAGGCAAAAAACGAGGGTAGCAGCTCAAGTGACGGATTTGGCAACTGAAGTGTATAACCGCCTGTCAGATAGTAATGTCGGCTGATATAGGGAGTGCCTTTACTGTATTTGATTTTAGGTTCATTTAAATGTGTAACAGATAATGATCCGTAATATTTATCAGTTTTATAAAAAAGACCGAATCCTGCATCGAGAGCAACATAACTCTCTTTGTTTTCGGGTATTAAAGGATCTCCTGATACAGGTGTAAACTGATCACCTGTAGGTATAACCCAGGTGGGTGAAAGAGTTGTATTCAGCATTCCCAGGCTTAACCCGATTCCAAGTTTCCCGGCTCCGAGATCCATAAGATAAGAATAAGATGCAGAAAGGTTTATGTCTTTGTCAAAACCTATATTGTCGCTCTCTACAACCAGTCCTAACCCGCTCTTGATGCCGAAAAGTGAAACGGGAGCACTAACATTAAAGACAGTTGTCGCAGGAGCCCCTTTAAATCCAACCCATTGCTGCCGGTTAAGCGCAGTAGCACAGATCATTCCTGAAGTACCTGCAACACCCGGATTAAAAGTAAGTGTATTGAACATATATTGGCTCGACAAAGGATCTTGTTGAGACAAAACCGGCTGTAGTAATAAAACTAAAAAAAGAAATGCAGTAATAAGTTTTTTCATCTCTTTATTTGCAGTTGCGATGCACATTGAATGAACGAGTAAAATAAATAAAAATCTATATCGAATACAAATTTACCGGCATTTATTTAAACCCTTGAAACAACTGTTTTGACGAGTGTATCAAGATTTTTGATGAATAAAAAGCATCTTTGCAAAAGTTGACAAATCAATACTTTAATCTTTCAACTGCCTGAACCCACCTGTCAGGAACTTCGTTATGGTTTGCTTTAAGATAATCTTCGTGAGAACATGAAACATAAATATTCTCATCTTTATCCGACTGAAGTTCGATCCACCACCGGTCAGTCATATTACTTTTTACAAATATCAGATCGTCTTCGAGATCTGTCACGCGTACATGATATTTAATAAATCTGCCTGAATTACTGATATTAAGAACAGGAGTTTCATATTGCTTCTGTGAAAATCCTTCGAGAAAAAACCAGAGTATCTGAGCGGCAAGACCGGTAGTCTGATTACGTATATCAAAGTCGGGATTTACATCAAAGAGGCCAAATATTTTCAGTTTATCGGATATTCCGGCATATCGAGAAAGGAGGCAGATCTCTTCTCCGTAAAAGCCATTTGGTGAAGGACTCATTGTCCCTGGTGCATCCGATTGTCTGACTGCAGAAATATCAAATATGGAAACATCCGAATCGCGGAAAAGAGGCTCCGTAAGATAGATTGCCTGTCTGACATCACCTATGCGGATAAGCTCGGATCTTCGTTTCAGAAACCGGTTTATAATCTGCTGGTCATTAAGATATGTCTGAAAACCTATATTAATATAATGAGAAAATGAACTCTTGTGATTATTAAGAATTGTATTAAGATAATTGAAGGAGTCAGGCTCTTTTCTCTCATTACTGAAATCAATCCGTGGATCAACCGCAGTAAGGGTATATCTTTTCAGGAACTGCGATATGGCCCTGTCGAGAGCAGGAATGAGAGCGCTGCTTCCACCTATAATTACCGGGAATAGATTCTCTTTGATCAAGAATGATAATACATCAGTTAACCCGGCAAGAGTATCGTTAAAAGTGACCCCCTGCTTCATATTACCGAGATCAATTATTTTAGATTTTCCAGGGATCTTTGCAAGCCTGTATAATTGTCCTCTTATCAGATCGGGACCTCTCAGCGAGCCTGTATTTAAAGAGTTTCTGCCTTCAGGTACGCCAAACAATGCAATTTTATATTTACTGATATCCTTAAGAGGTGAATTATCAGTATGGATTGTGATATTATGGGGGAAGCCGGCCTGAGCTGTCAGATGCTCAAATTCGGGGCCCTCGATACTTACAGGATTAAAATAGTCATTCAGGTCTACCATGGTATTTTTTAAGAGCTCTTTTTGGTTTTATCACTGGTCTCTATTATCTTAACACAGTCTTCTCTGCTTAGTTTTTCTGCATCTGCTCCTTTAGGGAGTCTGTAGTTTAGTTTATCCTTAACTAAATAAGGTCCGTATCTTCCATTCAGGAGCATCATATCACCAAAATCTTTCAGTATCTTCTTTTTATCGCTCTCATTTTTTTCCAGGATTATCTCTACAGCCCTTTCAGACGTGATGCTATATGGATCATCCACTCCCTTTTTTAATGAGAAGAATTTACTTTTATATCTTATATATGGTCCGAATTTACCTATACCTACTACCATCTCACCTCCATCGTATTCTCCCACGGTGCGGGGAAGCCGGAAGAGGTTCAGGGCTTCTTCGAGAGTGATGGTTTCAAGGAGCTGGTTTTTGGAAAGACTTGCATACCTTGGTTTTTCTCCATTGCCTGAGTCACCTATCTGTGCAACAGGACCAAACCGGCCCATCCTCACAGTAACCGGCTCTCCTGTTTCAGGATGATTTCCAAGCAGTCTTACTCCCGTTTTCCTTTCTTTTTTCTCAAGTGTATTTGTAACTGTCTTATGAAACGGCGAATAGAACTTTTCAATCATGCCGGTCCATTTGAGATTCCCGAGAGCTATCTCATCAAATTGTTCTTCCACTTCTGCCGTGAAATGATAATCAACAATTTCAGAGAAATTTTCCATTAGAAAATCATTTACTATCATCCCGATATCCTGAGGGAAAAGTTTAGATTTTTCTTTTCCTGTCACTTCAGTTTTGACAGAATTTGCAAATTTACCATCGAGAAGGGTGATGATTTTTACCGGACGTTTTTCTCCCGGTCTGTCTTCACGCGAAACATAACCACGATTCTGAATAGTAGATATTGTAGGAGCATAAGTCGATGGTCGGCCTATACCTAGTTCCTCAAGTTTTTTAACCAGGCTCGCTTCAGTATATCTGGAAGGAGGCAATGTATATTTTTGTGTTGCTGTTATGCTTTCATACGAAAGTGACATCCCTTTTGTTACAGGAGGAATCACATATCTGTCATCATCGGTTGTTTCCTGATCAGTCGATTCAGTGTAAACCCTGAGAAATCCATCGAATTTAATTACTTCACCATTTGCCTGGAATAATACAGGAGAATCAGACATATCAATTGTTATTGATGTCTTTTCTATGATAGCATCAGACATCTGCGAGGCTAATGTCCTCTTCCAGATCAGTTCATACAGTTTTTTCTCATTTTGACTGCCTGAAGTGGTGGGATTATCGAGATAAGCAGGACGAATAGCTTCGTGTGCTTCCTGAGCTCCTTTCGATTTGGTTTTAAACTGACGGGTTTTTGAATATTTTTCTCCAAACTCTGATATGATCATGTCACGCGATTTAGCCAAAGCAAGGTTGGAAAGATTCGTGGAATCGGTCCTCATATAAGTAATTTTCCCTGCTTCATATAATTTCTGTGCCACAGCCATGGTTTGTGCTACTGAAAATCCAAGTTTTCTGTAAGCCTCCTGCTGAAGTGTTGAAGTTGTAAACGGAGGAGAAGGTGATCGGGTTCCGGGTTTAATGCTTATATTGCCTATAGTATATTTTGAGCTATTACAAAGTTCCAGGAACTTAAGAGCTTCCTTTTCATCAGCGAACCTTTTAGAGGCTTCTGCCCTCAGAGTAGCTTTTTCACCATTTTCCGAATCGATAGTGAAAATTGCCGTAACCCTGAACTGAGATTCTGTTTCGAAAGAAATAATCTCCCTTTCCCTTTCAACAATCAGGCGTACAGCTACCGACTGAACTCTTCCTGCGGACAACGATGGTTGTACCTTTTTCCAGAGTACCGGTGAGATCTCGAAACCTACAAGCCTGTCGAGTATGCGTCTGGCCTGCTGGGAATTAACTAGATTCATGTCAACCCTACGGGGGTTTTCAATGGCATCTGAGATCGCTTCCCTGGTTATTTCATGAAATACAATTCTTTTTGTTGTTAAAAGATCAAGTTTCAGTACGCTTGCAAGGTGCCAGGCTATAGCTTCTCCTTCACGGTCCTCGTCAGAAGCTATCCAGATATTTTTTGATTCTGCAGCTGCTTTACGCAGTTCGCTTACAACCTTTGCCTTTTCTTTCGGTATCTCATAATCGGGTTCGAAATTATTCTTAATATCAATACCTAAGTTCTTTTTAGCCAGGTCCCTGATATGTCCGAAACTCGACACAACACGGAAATCTTTTCCCAGGAACTTCTCAATAGTTTTAGCTTTGGCAGGTGACTCAACAATTACAAGATTTTCGATCATGACAGCAGATATTTATTCTTTTTTTCAGACGACAAAGTAAATCAATTAGGTACCAAACTTCAAAATAAACCGTTAAGATTCTTTATTATTTACTATTTTTGGACCAAACATCTAAGTAAATGAAAGGCAATACAAACAATAAAAAATATGTTATCTGGTTCTGGGTTCTGTTTACTTTTCCATTTGTAGTTATTATAACTTTATTCATTCTTATATCAAAAGGAAAGCTAGGTCCCATGCCTTCATTCGGCGAACTTGAGAATCCTGAATATTATCTGGCCGCCCAGGTAATTTCCGAGGATGGTGTCCTGCTTGGAAAAATAAGTATCGAGAACCGCACATGGACAGAATATAAAGATTTATCTCCCTATCTGACCGATGCTCTCATCGCTACTGAAGATATTCGTTATAACCTGCATTCCGGCATTGATATCCGTGGTCTGGGACGTGCAGCAATACGTACTATTCTGCTCAGGCAGAGCGCTGGTGGCGGCAGCACCATCACGCAGCAACTTGCAAAACAACTTTATCCGAGAGATACCGCACAGAATTCTTCTCTTATGCGAAAGATCAAGCTTGGGGTATCAAAGTTCAAGGAATGGCAGACTGCTGTCAAACTTGAAAGAAGCTATACCAAGGAAGAGATAATAACAATGTATCTCAATAAATTTGATTTCAGCTTCAATGCTATAGGAATCAGATCGGCTGCAAGGGTATATTTCAATACAACTCCCGATTCTCTTAATCTTCAACAGGCAGCAGTACTTATAGGAATGCTCAAAGCATCAACAAGATATAACCCTATCAGGAATTATAATCTTATGCTTCAGAGACGTAACGTTGTTCTCTCCCAGATGGCTAAGTATGGATATATAAAGCCGTCGGTTGCAGATTCGGTAATGAAACTGCCGATTGAGTCCACTTTAAGGGTAGAAGATCATAATAGCGGGCTGGCAACTTATTTCAGGCAATACCTGACGAACTTAATGAAAAAGCCGGAACCAGACAGAAATAAATATGAACGACAGTCATCGTTCGATGACGCATTGTGGGAATGGAATAATAATCCTCTGTATGGCTGGTGCAATAAAAATAAAAAACCCGATGGGACCAGATATGACATTTTCAGGGACGGGCTGAAAATATATACAACTATTAATTCACGTATGCAAAAATATGCAGAAGAGGCAGTGGCAGAACATTTATCTAAAAAAGTACAGCCCGATTTTTACAGACGTGCGCGATGGTTCAAGAATCCTCCGTTCTCTGACGATCTAAAGAAAGAGGAAGTTGATGATTTAATAATGACTTCTCTGAAACAAAGTGACAGGTATTATCTGATGCGTGCCAGAGGAACCTCTGAAGATTCCATTATGCTCGCATTTAACACCAGAGTCAGGATGAGAGTTTTCTCGTGGAAAGGCGACAGGGACACCATTATGACCCCTCTTGATTCAATAAAATATTACAAATATTTTATTCGTTCTGCTTTTATGGTTGAAGATCCTCATAATGGGAACGTTAAAGCATATGTTGGCGGCCCCGATTTCAGATATTTTAAATATGACGGTGTAACTCAGCAGAAACGGCAGATTGGAAGTACAATAAAACCTTTTTTATATACCGTTGCTATTCAAAATGGTTATTCTCCATGCTATCAGGTTGAAGATATTCCCCGGTCATTTGATGTTCCGGGTGATTCTGTCCCCTGGACACCAAGGAGCACAGGTCCCGAAAAATACCACGGCAAAATGGTGACTCTCGCCTGGGGCCTCGCGGAATCTGAAAACTATATTTCGGCATGGCTGATGAAACAGTTTAAACCGGCAGCAGTTACGGATCTTATGCACAAGATGGGAGTCAGAAGTTTTATTGATCCTGTACCGTCAATATTTTTAGGGACATCTGATATTAAACTCGAAGAGATGGTTGGTGCCTATGGGACATTTGCCAATAAGGGTGTTTATACCCGACCAATGTATGTTACACGTATTGAAGACAAGAACGGGAATATTATTTCAAAGTTTACGCCTAAAATTGAAGAGGTACTGAGTGAAGACCAGGCTTATCTGATGCTTAACCTTCTGCAGGGTGTTGTGAGAGCCGGAACAGGAAACAATTTAAGGAAGGAACCTTTTAACCTGATGAACCAGATAGGTGGCAAAACAGGCACTACCCAGAATCATTCAAATGGCTGGTTTATGGCTGTAACGCCAAATCTGGTAGGAGGAGTATGGAGCGGATGGGAGGACCAGGCAATCCATTTTGAGACTTTAGGTGAAGGGTCGGGTGCTAATATGGCACTCCCGATAATGGGTCTCTTTCTTAAAAAGGTTTATGCCGATCCGCAGTTCGGTATTATGGAGGCAGATGAATTCGAGGCACCATCGAATTTTAATATGGATCTTGATTGCGATAAAGTTAATAAAATCAGTTCAAGAGGAGAAAGCAAAAGGAGGGTAAGATATTAAACGCCACCATTTTAACTAAAGAGCGATCTTACAAGGTTCTCTATCTTCCCAACAGGTATAACCTCAATATTCAGCCCATTAACCGATATACTCCTGTGATACTTCGATATATATATTTTATTAAATCCCATTTTAGAGGCTTCACGGATCCGTTGTTCAATACGCGAAACCGGCCTTATTTCACCTGAGAGACCTGTTTCACCCGAAAAGCATACTTCGCGGCCAATAGGAATATCAAGATTTGAGGAGAGAACAGAACTTATAATTGCCAGATCTATTGCAGGATCATTTACCTTTATTCCTCCGGCAATATTCAGGAAAACATCTTTGACACCCAGTTTAAATCCTGCTCTTTTCTCGAGAACGGCAAGCAGCATATTAAGTCTCCTGATATCAAAGCCGGTGGAGCTTCGCTGAGGAGTTCCGTATACAGCGCTGCTGACCAGTGCCTGCGTCTCAATAAGAAATGGTCTCAGACCATCTACTGTAGCAGCAATTGATATGCCGCTGAGAGCTTCATCGTGTTGATTTATAAACATTTCAGAAGGGTTGTCAACTTCTCTTAATCCCGTCTCTACCATTTCAAAAATGCCTAATTCGGCTGTTGAACCGAACCTGTTTTTTACCGATCTGAGGATCCGGTAAACATAGTTATTGTCGCCTTCAAAATAGAGAACGACATCGACGATATGTTCAAGAACTTTGGGACCGGCCAGTGTCCCGTCTTTTGTAATATGTCCGATCAGGAAAACAGGGATTCCGGTAATTTTTGAATATTTAAGAAGTTGGGCGGCACATTCCCGCACCTGTGTAACGGAACCTGGCGAAGACTCAAGCAACGGATTGCTGATTGTTTGAATTGAATCAATTATTATTAATCCGGGTTTAATGTTCTCGGCATGAGTAAGGATAGTTTCAAGATCGGTCTCGCTAAGAATATAGCATTGAGGATTTGAGTTTTTCATCCTTCTTGCCCTCAGACTGATCTGCTCTTCGCTCTCCTCGCCCGATACATAGAGGATATTTTCCCCTTTTAGGGCGAGAGCAAGCTGAAGTGCAAGAGTTGATTTGCCTACACCGGGTTCTCCTCCTAAAAGAATCAGCGATCCACCGACAATTCCACCCCCGAGTATGCGGTCGAGTTCGGCAATACCGGTCTTCCGGCGACCATGTTCGTCAGCTTTTATATTATCGAGAAGTGCAGGTTTTCTTTTATCCTGGCTACCTGCAAACGAAACGTCACGGGAAGAAGCGGGAGCAATAATCTCTTCATGATATGTATTCCACTCTTTACATGAGGGACATCTGCCAATCCACTTAGGGGATTCGGCCCCGCAGTTCTGACATACGAATACTGTTTTATTTTTTGACATAAGTTTTATCGCCGTTAAGGCCCCCAACCACTAAGGGAGGGGTAAAATAATCAAGGTGTTTTGGTCTGCTTCTCTCTTCTAAGAAGGATAAAGAAAGATATTGCGCCAAGAACCACTATGGAAAGCAATTCAGCTTCGTGGGTAAGTAATGCATATGCCAGTCCGTCTTCAATTGGTATTGAGAAGACAATAAGAAGACCGCGGGAAACAATATAATGAAAAGCACCGAGTCCGCTCTGAACAGGAGCTGACATGGCCAGTCCTCCTATTACAAGGATGAAAATACTGTTGCCGATGGTCAGATGCGAAGTACTTGGAAGTGAAAACACAACCACCCAGGTCATCAGAACATAGTTTACCCAGATAAAAACTGTATGGAAGATAAATTCCCATTTTCTTTTCAGATTGGTGATAGTTTTCAGGCCATAGATTATTCCATGGGCAAGATCGAATATCTTTGAAAAAAACCGGATCTTGCGTAGATTTTTTCTGAATCTGAAAATCAGAAAAAGAGTAATAAGTCCCAGAGAAAAGAGAATAATCCAGAGTTCCCAAATGTTCCCAAATACCGAAAATACTTTCTGTTGGATTGGTATAAGTATACTCTCTTTAAGAAACATGCCGATCTGATCACCACTTGTAAATATCATTATAACCATAATGCTCAAAAGCGACAGGAAATCGATAGTACGCTCAATTACAACAGTTCCGATGAGCTGATCAACAGGGATTTTTTCCTTTTTGCCTAATGCAACACAGCGGGTGATTTCTCCAATTCTGGGAAGAGCAAGATTTGCAAGGTACCCGGTCATCATTGCATAAAAGGAATTGCTGAAGGATGGTTTGAAACCGAGTGGATTTATAAGCAAAACCCATCTTCTTGCACGGCTTAAAAAGGCAATGAATCCAAAAAGAATTGAAAGCAGGAGCCAGGAATAGTCTGCAATTTTCAGTTCGGCCCAGAGTTTTGAAAAATCTACAGTCCGGAAGGCGAACCATAGCAGTAACACTCCAACGGCTAAAAATGCTAAAAATTTAATTGTCTGCAGAATACTTTTTCTCAACGTCAGATCAGTTTATTGGTTTTAGTATCGGGGAATATTATCACAGGTTTGAATGATTTCGATTCCTGGAAATCTATTAATGCGAATGCCATAATGATAATTATATCACCCACAATGACTTTTCTGGCGGCTGCACCATTCAGGCATATTTCCCCTGATCCGCGAACACCCTTTATCACATATGTCACAAGACGTTCTCCGTTATCAAGATCGAGGACATGGACCTTTTCGTTTTCAATCAGGTTGGCAGCATCCATCAGGTCCTCATCAATTGTAATACTTCCAATATAGTGGAGGTTTGCCCCGGTAATTGTAACCTGATGGATTTTTGATTTTAAAACTTCTATTAACATGTTATCTTAACTTCTTGATCATAATTATGGAGCAAAGGTAATTAACCTTTTGGTTCAGACCAATTCAATTTCAATATTATCTATCAGACGTATATTCCCGGCTTTAACTGCAATGCATCCAAAATACCGGTTTTCTTTTTTCATATCAGCCTTTGATTTTATAGGAATCAGTTCAATATCATCTGCAATCTCAAAATATTCAACATTAAATCCTGATACACTGTTAATGTTATTTTCCACAAATATTTTTATTTCAGCAATATCATGTTTCTTTATCATAACATTAACTTCCGAGATTGTTTTAAAGATTACAGCTGCATGGGATCTTATGTCAGCATCAAGAAGCTGGTTCCGGCTGCTCATGGCTAATCCGTCATCTTCACGAATGATAGGGTTTCCTACTATTTCCACTTTGCTGCCGGTCTGTTTTACAAGATTTCTGATTACTGCAAGCTGTTGAAGATCCTTCTGTCCGAAAAATGCGACATCGGGTTTTATTATTTCGAACAATCTGCTTACAACCTGAGCCACACCATTGAAGTGACCAGGACGCCGACTGGCTTCCATCACATTATCGAGGTTCCCAAAATTAAATATCCGTTTATCTTCTTCAGGGTAAATTTCTTTGATACCGGGGGAAAATACAATATCCGTATCTCTGAGTACTTTTCCCAGAATGTCCATATCTTTTTCGGGGGTTCTCGGATAGTTATTCAGATCATTTTTGTCGTTGAACTGTGTAGGGTTCACAAAAATGCTGACAACGACAACCGGACAACTGTTAAGAGCGTTCTCCACAAGCGATAAATGGCCTTTATGAAGAGCTCCCATAGTTGGTACAAAGCCGATGGGGGAAAGATGCATGTCTTTTAATTGCTTTTGCAGTTCAGCAACCGTACTCAGAATCTTCATTTTTTGATTTTTTTACAAACTTAAGTTAAATTTTTTTACCGGCATTCCGGAATCTTATAACTGATAAATTGATTTTGACATTAAGCAAGATATGGGTCAATAGAATATATCTGACTATCCGCATTTTTATTATGTTATAAATTTTTACTATCTTTGCACCTTAAATCGAAATGGTAGAGCCAGGCAGGTAAATGGAAAGCAGAAAGGTATTATTCATTTCACAAGAGATCACCCCGTACTTGGGTGAGACAAAATTGTCGAAGATCGGAAGGTTTCTCCCCCAGGGAATTCAGGAAAGAGGCAAAGAGATCCGGACTTTCATGCCGAGGTATGGTTGCATCAATGAAAGGAGAAATCAGCTGCATGAAGTAATCCGGCTTTCGGGGATGAACCTTATTATTGATGATACCGATCATCCTCTTATTATCAAAGTTGCATCGATTCAATCGGCCCGGATGCAGGTTTATTTTATTGATAATGATGATTATTTTCAGAGGAAGCATATTATAAGCGACGCAGCGGGGAAAGAATTTGAAGATAATGATGAAAGAGCTCTGTTTTTTGCCCGGGGTGTAATTGAAACTGTGAAAAAATTACGATGGGCACCTGATATAGTTCATTGCCATGGATGGATGTCAGCTCTTGTACCTGTTTATTTACGGAGTATTTATAGTGATGATCCGCTTTTTCATAATTACAAAATAATCTATTCCATCTATAACAATGATTTTAAAACACCATTCAGACCATCGTTTGCCGATAAGCTGAGATTCGACGGAATAGACGGAGAGAACCTGAAATTAGTAAAGAAACCTGATTTTGTTAATGTGTCAAAACTGGCAATCAAATATTCCGACGGAATCATTATCGGCAGTGAAGATATAAATGAAGAGTTAAAGAAATATCTGGAGACAGTCAATAAACCGGTTCTTGAGTTTAAGGACGAAACCGAATATATCGATGCCTATAATGATTTTTATGATAAGATTTTGTAAAATTCTTTCATATTCAACAATTTAGCTTTATCTCCCAATTTCTTCTTTCAAAACCCTATTCTTTACTACTGATGCTGATACAGATAAGAGCCCTCGTGCTTTCAATAAATTCAGCGAGGTTTAAATTTTAATATTCCGGGGTTCAGTTCTAGATTTTATGAACTAAAATAACTATTTTCGTATCTGAATAATTAATCTCTTCATTATGTGCGGAATTATAGGTTATATCGGATCAAAACCCGCTCGGGAAATTATAATTAATGGCCTGAAAAGACTCGAATACCGTGGATATGATTCGGCAGGGATGGCCCTGGTAAACGGAGAAACCAAAATATTTAAATGTGCCGGAAGAGTACAGGATCTTGAAGAGCTTGTAAGCAAATCGAGTTTTAATGCAACCACAGGCATGGGACATACCAGGTGGGCCACGCATGGGGAGCCAAATGAACTCAATGCTCATCCTCAGGTATCTTATAAAGGAAACTTTGTTGTTGTACATAATGGAATAATTGAAAATTATGCACGTCTGAAGAAACACCTTGAAAGCAGAGGTGTAAAATTTTCGAGTCAGACCGATACTGAAGTTCTTGCCAACCTTATGGAGCACTTGTATCTTGAAGGTGATCTGACAGCTGAACAGGCAATTACATTAGCTCTTAACAGGGTTGAAGGAGCATATGGTCTGGTTATAATATGCACTAAAGAACCCGACAAACTTTTTGCGGCTAAGAAAGGCAGTCCTCTTGTTATCGGCGTGGGAGACGGTGAAAATTTTATTGCCTCAGATGCCACACCTATAGTTGAATTTACACAAAGGGTTATTTACCTTAAGGATGACGACATCGCAATAATAAAGAAAGATGAACTCGTCCTCAAGACAATAAAGATAGAAAAATTCCAGCCTGAAGTCAAGGAGCTTGATCTTAAAATAGGAGAGATAGACAAGGAAGGGTTTGCTCATTTTATGTTGAAGGAAATATTTGAACAACCCAGGGCGATTCACGATACTTTCAGGGGAAGACTCTTACCTGATAATTCGGGAGTGAGGCTTGGGGGACTGCACAGTGTTTCTGAACCGTTGACACAGGCGGAAAGAATTATTATAATTGCCTGCGGTACTTCATGGCACGCCGGACTGGTTGGCGAGTATATTTTTGAGGAATATACCAGGATTCCTGTTGAGGTGGAATATGCATCGGAATTCAGGTATAGGAATCCGATTATAAAAAAAGGTGACTTTGTAATTGCGATTAGTCAGAGTGGGGAAACAGCCGATACTCTGGCGGCAGTAAAGCTAGCCAGATCAAAAGGAGCAAAAGTGATTGGGATCTGTAATGTTGTGGGCAGCAGTATTCCCAGGGAAACAGATGCCGGTGTTTATACACATGCGGGTCCCGAAATCGGTGTTGCATCGACAAAAGCTTTTACAACCCAGGTATTAGTGCTGGCCATGATGGCATTTGAGATTGGTCACAATAAAGGGACTATATCTGATTCAACATATAAAGAACTGATAACAGAACTTTCATCAATCCCTGGAAAAATAGAGAATGCACTGAAAGTGAATGATCAGGCTTTAGAACTTGCAAAAGTTTTTCAGAATAAACACAATGCTCTTTACCTTGGCAGAGGATATCTATTCCCTGTTGCACTTGAGGGTGCCCTTAAGCTTAAAGAGATTTCGTATATACATGCTGAAGGCTATCCGGCTGCGGAAATGAAGCATGGTCCGATTGCTCTTATTGATGAAAATATGCCTGTTGTTGTTGTTGCAACTAAAGATGATACTTATGAAAAGATCGTAAGTAACATACAGGAGATAAAAGCCAGGAAAGGGACAGTAATTGCCATTGTCACCGAAGGTGATGAAATAATCAGCAAGATGGCCAACTATGTTCTTGAAGTTCCTGCAACACTTCCTATATTTTCAGGATTGCTCGCTGTTATACCGCTTCAATTACTCTCATACCATATAGCCGTGCTGAGAGGATGTAATGTTGATCAGCCCAGGAATCTGGCTAAATCGGTAACTGTCGAATAAATAATACTAATGGTTCCGATATGAGCTTGAAAGATGATTTCAGGAACATAACACCTTCAGAAACTTCGATCTTGATAACTAACGGTTGCAGTTGCGATGACTGGACGCGTGTTAAGGTAAAAGAGGGGTTTGACCCTGCGCGATGCGTCAATGTAATATTTTCAGGAGATATCAGGCTCGGAGTCTTTTTGGAACCTTTTATTGATGAATCGGGAATAAGCATACAAAGCGGGATTCTAAATGCCCGGTTGCATAACTGCACAATAGGATCTGATGTAATAATCAATAATATAGGCGATTATATTGCTAATTATAACATTGAAGATAAGGTTGTAATAAAGAATTGTGGCAAGATACGTACCGAAGGTTTTTCATCATTTGGAAATGCGACTTCAGTAAATGTAATGAATGAAACTGGCGGAAGAGCTGTTAAAATCTGGGACAGGCTTTCTTCACATGAGGCATATATAATTGCTCTTTACCGGCACAGGAAAGAAGCTGTAAGAATAATAGAGAAGATGGTTGATGATTATTCTCTGGCTCAGTCATCCATAACAGGAACCATTGGTCATAATTCCGGAATATTTAATTGCAGCAATATCCGCAATGTTAAATTCGGACCTTTCAGCCATGTTGAAGGAGCAATAACACTAAATGAAGGATCGATAAACAGTTGTGAGGAGGATCCTGTTATTATAGGCCCAGGGGTGATTATGGAACATTTTATAGTTTGTTCGGGTTCAAAGGTTACCGAATCAACACTGATCGACAAATGTTTTATCGGGCAGGGCTGTGTGCTGGCAAAACATTACTCGGCAGAAAACTCGCTGTTTTTTGCAAATTGTGGCGGATATCACGGTGAGGCATGTTCAATATTTGCCGGGCCATATACCGTTACACATCACAAATCGACTTTGCTTATAGCAGGGATCTTTTCATTTATGAATGCCGGCAGTGGTTCAAACCAGAGCAATCATATGTACAAGCTCGGACCCATCCACCAGGGAATAATGGAAAGAGGCTCAAAGACAACAAGCGACTCTTATCTGCTATGGCCTGCCCGAATCGGTCCATATACGCTGATAATGGGCCGTCATTATAAGAATATGGATACTTCCTCGCTGCCATTTTCATATCTTATTGAAAGTAATGATGAAAGCGTTCTTGTTCCGGGAATTAATCTGAGAAGTGTAGGTACAATAAGAGATGCTCAGAAGTGGCCATTACGCGACATGCGGAAAGACCATTTCAGGATTGACCAGGTAAATTTTAATCTCCTCAGCCCTTATACAATTCTTAAAATGTTCGAAGGGAGGGAACTTCTGAAGAAGCTTAAATCGGAGTCTCCTCCAGGGACTTCTGCATATTATTATGATAATATGAAAATAACTGGCTCCTCTCTGGATAGAGGTATTGGACTTTATCAGACAGGTATAAATAAGTTTCTCGGGAATTCACTGATAAAAAGGCTTGAAGGCTGTGAACTGAAAACCAATCTGGAGCTTCAGCACCGTCTTGCCCCTGATATGTCTGATGGCAAAGGAGAATGGATTGATCTGGCGGGATTAATTGCCCCAGAGAAAGAAGTCAGCAGGCTTCTGGATGATGTAGAGGCGGGGATGATAGCTTCGGTTGAAGAGCTGGCACAATCTTTTGTCTTTTTGCACAATTCTTATTATAAATGGGAATGGACCTGGGCATGCCAAAAGATTGAAGAAGAATATGGGATTCCTGTTGGTAATCTGACCGCCGGTGATGTAATCGGGATAGTTGAGAAATGGGAAAAAAGTGTTATTGATCTGGATAATCTTTTGTATGAGGATGCCAGGAAGGAATTCGCCCTCTCATCTATGACCGGCTTCGGAATTGACGGTGGTGCGGAAGTTAAAAAACTTGATTTTGATGAGGTAAGAGGAGAATTTGAATCAAATAGTGTTGTAGCTGCAATAAAAGAACATATCAAACAAAAAAAGGCTCTTGGTGAAGAGTTAATAACCAGATTGAAAAATATTCTTTGACTTAAGCAGTTATCTGTGAGAATACATAAGATCGTAATATTTATTGTAATCGCCGGATAAGACCCTTTCGAGCCACCTGGTATTTATAAGATACCATTCAACAGTTTTTTCAAGACCATCAGCAAAATCAGGTATTGGCGACCATCCCAGCTCCTTTTGCAGTTTTGAGGAGTCGATTGCGTATCTCATGTCATGACCGGGTCTGTCTTTTACATAAGTAATGAGCTTTTCGGATGTTCCTTCCTCACGGTTGAGCTTCTTGTCCATAATCCGGCAAAGCAGCAAAATCAGATCAAGGTTTTTCCACTCATTATTACCCCCTATGTTATAAGTTTCCCCGGTTTTCCCCTTATGAAAGATAAGGTCTATTGCTGCAACATGATCCTCAACATATAACCAGTCTCTTATATTTTCACCTTTTCCATAGACCGGGATAGGTTTATTATTTTTAATGTTATTTATTGCCAGAGGTATAAGTTTCTCGGGAAACTGGTTAGGCCCGTAGTTATTAGAGCAATTGGAGATTATTGCAGGGACACCGAATGTATGATTATACGCTCTCACCATATGATCGGAGCTTGCTTTTGAGGCAGAATATGGGCTTTTGGGATCATAAGCTGTCTTTTCAGTAAAAAGGCCATCTTTTCCAAGAGAACCATATACCTCGTCGGTGGAAATATGATAAAAAAGCTTTCCCCTGAAGGCGTCCTTCCACTTTTTAAGAGCTGCGTTAAGAAGATTTACCGTTCCGACGATATTTGTAAAAACAAATTCATCGGGACCGGTTATTGAGCGGTCCACATGTGACTCTGCTGCCAGATGTATTATTCCATCGAAGTTGTACTTTTCGAAAAGATCCAGAACAGATTGTTTTTCAACTATATCAATTTTTTCGAACCTATAATTGTTCTTCTTTTCAATATCAGTCAGGTTTTCAAGGTTACCGGCATACGTCAGTTTATCGGCATTTACAATCAAATATTCAGGATATCTGCCAACAAATCTTCTTACTACATGTGAACCTATAAAACCCGCTCCACCTGTAATGAGAATAGTTCTTATTGTATTCATAGGTTGTTACTCCTTATCATTTTTTCCCAATCCCAGGCAGTTTTCATCGCCTGATCGAGTGAACTCAGGGTTTTCCAGCCAAGCTCTGTATTTGCATAGCCTGGGTCGGCCCATATTTTTTCTATATCCCCTGGCCTTCTGCCTGTTATCTTGTATTTCAGTTTAATTCCCGAAACACGTTCGAAAGATCTAATAGCCTCGAGAACCGAAACTCCATGGCCTGTACCGAGGTTGAATACTTCAAAATCTGATTTATTCTTTTTCTCAAAGAGTCTTTTTATTGAAACCACATGTGCTTTAGCAAGATCAACAACATGAAGATAGTCTCTGATGCATGATCCGTCGGGAGTATTATAATCATTGCCGAAAACTTTGAGCTCTTCTCTTATGCCATATCCTGTTTGTGTCAGATATGGCACAAGATTTTCAGGAATACCTCTTGGTAATTCTCCTATAAGGGCCGATGGATGTGCACCAATAGGGTTAAAATATCTTAAGGAAATTGCCTTAAGGTTCTTGTCAGAACATGTAGTATCCCTGATTATTGATTCTCCTATTTGTTTTGTATTACCATAAGGAGAGGTTGCCGGTTGGAGTGGAGTATCTTCAGTCACGGGAAGCTTTTCAGGTTGTCCGTAAACTGTACAGGAGGATGAGAACACCAGGTTGGGGATCTCATAACGTTTCATTACATCCAGCAGATTGATCAGCGATAAGAGATTATTGCGATAATAAGCAATTGGGTTTCTAACAGATTCACCTACAGCTTTATATGCTGCGAAATGAATAACAGCTTGTATATCTTTATGTTTAAGGATAAATTTTCCCAGTTTTACAGAATCACAAAGATCAAATACTTCCAGAAGCGGCCTGACACCTGTAATTTTTTGTATATTATCTACTACCTGAGCATCGGAGTTATAAAGGTTATCAACGATTACAGGATCAAAGCCGGCTTCAATCAGTTCAACTGTAGTATGGGAACCGATATAGCCCGTTCCACCCGTTACCAGTATTTTTTTCTGATTTAGAGGCTCCAATAGTTAAGATTTTTAATTTTCCCGCGAAGTACACCCTTCACATCAACAACAATTCCGTCTTCATTTAAAAGTGCTGCAAAATATGATTCATCAAGTTTTACATATTCTTTGTGACTTACGGCCAGTATCACTGCGTCATATTTTCCTTCAGGTTGTGTTTTCAGATCGATCTTATATTCTTCTTTTACCTCATGTTTTCCAGCTCCGGGATCGATGACATCGACCGATATGCCAAAATCATCGAGCTCATCGATGATATCCACTACTTTCGAATTGCGGATATCGGTAACATCTTCTTTGAAAGTAATTCCCATCATCAGAACGCGCGCATTCTTTAGATTTTTTCCTTCGGCAATAATTTTTTTGACAGTTTGTTTCCCGATATATCTTCCCATGCTATCATTTACGAATCTTCCCGAATCTATCATCTGGGGATGATATCCAAGTGCTTTTGCCTTGAAGGAGAGATAGTAGGGATCAACGCCGATACAATGTCCTCCCACGAGACCGGGGTAAAACTTAAGAAAATTCCATTTTGTTCCTGCCGCTTCAAGTACTTCAAAGGTATTGATACCTAGTCGGTTAAAAATTATTGACAGTTCATTCATAAATGCGATGTTTATATCGCGCTGGGTATTTTCAATAATCTTTGCCGACTCAGCAACTTTTATAGAGCTTGCCCGGTGAACACCTGCTTTAATGATAAGCTCGTACGTTTTGGCAATGTTTTCAGCCGATTCTTCATCGCACCCGCTGGTTACTTTTACAATTTTGGTAAGAGTATGATTATGATCACCCGGATTTATTCTTTCAGGAGAGAAGCCAACTTTAAAATCAGTTCCGCATTTTAATTGTGAATACCTCTCAAGTACAGGCACACAGTCATCCTCCGTGCATCCCGGGTATACTGTTGATTCATATACTACATAGTCGCCTTTCTTTAAGATTCTGCCAACTGTTTCAGATGCTTTAAGGACAGGAGTAAGATCAGGCAGATTAGTTTTGGTCGTAGGTGTCGGAACAGCTATAATATGGAATGAGGCAGTTTTCAGGATTGAAGGATCACTGGTAAATACTATATCCGAATTTTTAAATGCTTCAGATGTGAGTTCATTACTGGGATCAATGTCCTTTTTCATAAGCTCAATTCTCTCGGGTTTAATATCAAAACCCACAACTTTAATTTGTTTTGCAAACTCCAGAGCTATTGGCAGTCCAACATAACCTAAACCGATAACTGAGAGTCTGGTTTCCTTTTGAATAAGTTTATTGTACATGATTTAAATTGTTTTTAAAAATGGATGATAGTCTCCCTTAGGTCCTAAAGGTTTTGCATTTCTGATTAAGTATGCCGTCTCTACTGATTGGCGGGCATCTTTAAGACCAAATCCTTTTCCTGCAAGTATCTCTTTATAGGTCAGAGTATGAAGGTCCGTAAAACCTTCACTGAATTCTATCTCCTCGCCATCAACAGTTATGGATCTGAAAGTTCTTTTACCGCTCTCTTTATATGAAGCCGGAATATCATTATAATCAATACTCAGGAACCATCTTACCCTGGCTTTTTCGAGTTCCAGATAACCTGCAGCTTTATCGGGCTCAGACAAATGAACAATATTTTTCCGTGGTTCGCCAAAGATCCAGCTCAGCATGTCGAAGAAGTGAATTCCTATATTGGTCGCCACTCCTCCCGATTTCTGATTATCTCCCTTCCATGAGACAGAATACCAGTTTCCCCTGCTGGTTACATATGTCATGTCGATATCGTATATCTTATCTTTTGGCCCATTTCTGATCTTCTCCCGTAACTCCATTATTTTGGGATGAAGACGTAATTGAAGAACAGTATATATTTTGCGGCCTGTCTCATTTTCAATCTCCTGCAATGCATCTATATTCCACGGATTCAGAACGATCGGTTTTTCGCAGATCGCTTCAGCCTGATGACGCAAGGCAAATCTGATATGAGAGTCGTGCAGATAATTCGGGGAACAGATACTCACGTAGTCAATCTTTGTTCCTTTACGTTTAAGTTTATCAAAATGTCTGTCGTATCTTTCAAACTCGACAAAAAATTCACTTTCAGGGAAATAACTGTCAATACGCCCGACACTGTCAAATTTATCGAGACTGGCTAGCAGGTTATTACCTGTTTCCTTTATTGCATGAAGGTGTCTTACAGCTATATAACCTGCAACGCCAATAATCCCGAAATTTTTAGGAGATTCTGTCATACTCATATAGTTAAAATGTGAACAAAAATACTAATATATTTTAGAAACTTTATCATTCTCAATCCTGTACCTTTCTCCGCTTTCAGGACATTCTGCAAAACCGTCAGAGTCAAATTTAAGTTTATGACCATACTCACTCATCCATCCCGTATGTCTGGCCGGATTGCCTATAACCAGTGAATATGGCTTTACATCTTTTGTAACTACGGCTCCTGCGCCGATGAACGAAAACCTCCCGATTTTATTCCCGCACACAATAGTGGAATTGGCTCCGATTGAGGCTCCTTTTTCAACGATAGTGACTGAATAACTGTCTTTCCTGATAATAGCGCTCCTGGGATTAATTACATTTGTAAATACCATTGACGGTCCCAGGAAGACATCATCTTCGCATGTTACGCCAGTATAGATTGAAACATTGTTCTGTACTTTGACGTTTCTACCAAGCTTTACTCCCGGTGAGATGACAACATTCTGGCCAATGTTGCAGTTTTCGCCTATTTCAGAACCTGTCATAACGTGGCTGAAATGCCATATCTTTGTTCCTTTTCCGATTTTACAGCCTTCATCTATTACAGCTGTCTCGTGGGCAAAATACTCCTTCTCCATAATGATTATTTATTGGAAAAAATCTAAAACATTATGTATTATATAATCAAGTTGTTCCTTTTCCATGTTGGGATGCATAGGCAAAGAGAGTACTTCTTTGCAGAGTGAGGTTGTGACAGGCAGATCCTGCTCTTTATAGCCCAGATAACCATAGGCATTTTGCAGATGAAGGGGACCCGGATAATATACCATTGAAGGTATATCTTTTGACTCAAGAAAATTCTTAAGTCCATCCCGTTTTCCGTCTTTAACTTTGATTGTATACTGATGAAAAATATGTGATGAATATGTTGCTCTTTCCGGAATTGTAACCGAACTGCAGTTTGCAAATGCTTTATCATAAGCGTCAGCAACTTTTTTACGGGCCTCATTGAATCGTGAAAGGTGTTTGAGTTTCACCCGTAATACCGCTGCCTGAATAGTATCCAACCGTGAATTAACACCAATATTGTCGTAATGATATCTTACCTTCATTCCATGGTTAGCAATACTTCTGAGTTTCCTGGCAATTGCTTCATCGTTGGTATAGAGTGCACCTCCATCGCCATAACAACCAAGATTTTTGGAAGGGAAGAATGATGTTGTACCTATATGTCCGATAGTTCCTGCTTTTTTAGTCGTACCGTCTTTAAAATGGTAATCCGTACCGGTTGCCTGAGCTGCATCTTCAATTATTAAGAGATTATGTTCCTTTGCCAGAGCCATTATGCTTTCCATATCAGCACATTGACCAAAAAGGTGAACCGGGACGATAGCTTTCGTTTTTGATGTTATAGCCTTTTTTATCTCTTCTACAGATATATTAAAGGTTCCGGGTTCGGGATCAACTATAACCGGTTTCAGCCCCAGCAAAGCAACAACCTCAATTGTTGCAATAAAAGTGAAATCAGTTGTTATTACTTCATCTCCGGGTTTAAGATCAAGAACCATCATAGCAAGATGAAGTGCATCAGTACCGTTAGCACAGGAGATAACATGAGAGACACCCATGTACTCCTGAAGTTCCTCTTCAAACAGCTTTACGTCAGGACCTTTGATAAAAGCTGTTGATTCGAGTACTGATTTTATAGCACTATCAATTTCAGGCCTGATGCTCTCATACTGAGCTTTCAGGTCAACCATCTGTATTTCTCTCATTTCAAACGAAAATTTTGAATTACGAATATAAGGATTTTTTACTAAATTTTCCTGTTAAACAATTATGGTGGTTAAGGGTTAAGAAATGTTTTTAGCCCCACTCTCCGGAGCCTGTAAGTCTGAAACAGTAAATATTCCAGTGGGGTTCCAGAGTATTTAGGACAAAATTAGACAAGGAAAAATCTTATACGCACTAATTAAACTCCGGGATTAATTTAAATTTGTTAAATTTGTATTGATTAAAAGAAGAATCAGAAGTGGATGTAACAGCTTTTGTAAGAGAATTATTATTTGGACACGATTGTGTGATCGTTCCGGGTTTTGGGGGTTTTATAGGAAACTATACGCCAGCCAGAATAGATAAGAGCACGGGTACATTTTTCCCGCCGGTAAAACAGATTTCTTTTAACAGGAACCTGAATCATAATGATGGCCTGTTGATTGGGAAGATCTCTGCCTCTTTAAATATAAGTTATGGTGACGCAAGAAATATAGTCGGAGAATTTGTTCTCGGGCTTCGAAGGAAACTGGAAAAAGGAGAGAAGTTCGTTTTTGATAATATCGGAAGCTTTGTGAATAATCAGGAAGGAAATGTTCAGTTTGAGCCTGATAAAAATGTTAACTATCATCTCGATTCCTATGGTCTTGAGCCATTTCAATGCTTCCCTCTTGAAGGATATGATGTAAGAAAACGGGTTATAAGGCATTTAGAGAAGGATCCTTTAAGGCAAACTTCAATAAGAAAGGTATTATGGAGAGCTGCTGTTATCATACCCCTTCTTTCACTTCTGGTTCTTGTTCCGTTAAAGACGGATCTCTTCAAATCAAAGGCCGAAGCAACAACTATGAATCCTCTTGTTACAGCTGAATTTGAAAATAATAAACAGGCTGTGGATGGAGGTAATTTAAATGAGTACAAAAAAGATGAAGGAGCTGCTCAACCGGTTTTAAATGAGCCGCCTGCTTCAGTTGCAGCAGAACCGGTAGCTTTTGAAGAGAATACTTATTTTGTGATTACAGGTAGTTTTAAATCAAAAGGTAATGCTGATTCTCAGGCAAACATGTTGAAAGAAGAAGGTTTTTCTCCTGAAATTATAGCGGCTGATAATGGTTTTTACAGGGTTTGCGCAATTAAGTGTAAAGATCAGAATACAGCTGTTACCAAAAAAGACAGTATCCTGAAAAAGTTTCCAGGTACCTGGATTTCAAGAAAATAATAATTATTTTATCATACTACCGTTACTTACTTTCTCTTCAGGGGTAACTATAACCAACTTACCATTCTTATCTTCTGCCATCAGGATCATACCTTTCGATTCGATACCTTTTATTTTCCGGGGTTCAAGGTTGGCAATAACTGAGATCTGTCTGCCAATTATGGCTTCAGGTTCAAAATACTCTGCAATACCCGAAACAATAGTCCGGATATCGAGGCCTGTATCTATTTTGAGTTTGAGCAATTTAGTGGTTTTTGGGACCTTCTCGGCTTCAAGAATTGTAGCTGTTCTGATATCTATCTTTGTAAAATCATCAAATGTAACTGGGTCCTTCCCGGCTATGATTTTGGCACCTGATTCCTCGTTTGCTTTTTTTGTGTCGAGAAGCTTATTTAACTGTCGTGTAATTTCTTCGTCTTCAATTTTTTCAAAGAGTAATTCAGGTTTATTAATTAAATGACCCGGGAGAAGCAGATCCTTTTTACCTGCATTTTCCCATATCAAAGCATCCATATTAATTATACCGCGTAATTTCTCCATCGAGAAAGGAAGAAATGGTTCACAGATTATGGTCAGATTTGCAGTAATCTGCAAAGCAATATTCATAATAGTTTTTACTCGTTCAGGATCGGTTTTGATCACTTTCCATGGTTCAGAATCGGCCAGATATTTATTGCCAAGCCGTGCAAGGTTCATTGCTTCTTTAAGCCCTTCACGGAATCTGTAAGTTTCAAGACAGTTTTCCACGTTTTCTTTAAAGCGGGTTATCTCATTCAGCACTGACAGATCACCTGTTTCAAGTTTACCCCTTTCCGGGACTTTCCCTCCATAATAATTATTGGTTAGGACAAGTGCCCGGTTTACAAAATTTCCCAGGATTGCTACGAGTTCATTGTTGTTGCGTGCCTGAAAATCCTTCCATGTAAAGTCATTGTCTTTTGTTTCTGGCGCATTGGCGCAGAGGGTATATCTGAGGACATCCTGTTTCCCGGGAAAATCTTCAAGGTATTCATGTAGCCATACGGCCCAGTTTCTTGAAGTCGAGATCTTGTCATTTTCAAGATTCAGGAATTCGTTGGCCGGTACATTTTCAGGAAGGATATAGCTGCCTTCTGCCTTGAGCATAGCCGGAAAGATAATGCAATGAAAAACAATGTTATCTTTCCCTATAAAATGAACCATTTTTGTATCCTTGTCCTTCCAGTATTTTTCCCAGTCGGGAGTAAGTTCTTTTGTTGCGGAGATATAGCCTATTGGCGCATCGAACCACACGTATAAAACTTTCCCTTTTGCGCCTTCAACAGGTACAGGAATACCCCAGTCGAGATCGCGGCTAACCGCCCTGGGCTGTAAACCCTGATCAAGCCACGATTTACACTGCCCGTATACATTTACCTTCCATTCCTTATGATCTTCGAGGATCCATTTTTTCAGCCATGGTTCGTATTTGTCGAGAGGGAGAAACCAGTGAAGTGTCTCACGTAATACCGGTTTACTTCCGCTGACGGTCGAATGAGGGTTTATAAGCTCATTGGGACTGAGTGAAGTTCCACATTTTTCACACTGATCACCGTATGCATTTTCATTACCGCAGTGAGGGCATGTTCCCATGATATATCTGTCGGCCAGAAAACAACCGGCTTCCTCATCATAATATTGCTCAGATGTTTTTTCGGTGAATTCACCTTTGTCGTACAGAGTTTTAAAGAATCCTGAGGCTGTCTCATAATGCACCTTATTTGTAGTGCGGGAATAAATATCGAATGCAATGCCAAAATCCTCAAAGGCTTTTTTATTCATCTCATGATACCGATCGACAATTTCCTGAGGGCTTACACCTTCCTTGCGTGCTTTGAGAGTGATCGGAACCCCATGTTCATCGGACCCGCACACAGATATCACGTCTGCTCCTCTCATTCTCAGGTATCTGGTATAAATATCCGATGGGATATAAACTCCTGCCAGATGACCAATATGTATAGGGCCATTAGAATAAGGAAGTGCTGAGGTAACAAGATATCTTTTAAAATTCTTCATAATATTGATAATGAGATATTAGCTTTTTTTTAAACCGACCAAAGATAATAAATATATGTTTCTTTTTCTACCGTAATAGGCCAACTGCATCGTTCATTGGTCCACGATAAGATTTCCCGGGGGGGCAATTACTGTTGCAAAAACTTACAATAACGATTACTTTTACTGCTTAAGTTTTCTATATGGCTGTAAAAAAGATCCAACCTCCTTTTCTGAAACCCGGAGACGAAGTGGCTATAATTTCGCCATCATTCTGTATAGATGAAAATTTGCTTTTTGAAGCTGTTCCCTTTCTCGAAAAATGGGGTTTGCGCGTCCGTATCGGCAGGAATGCATCTAAAAAGCACGGGCCGTTTGCAGGAACAGATGAAGAACGGTTCTATGATCTTCAGGAGATGACAGATGATAAGGATATTAAGGCCATATTGTGTTCAAGAGGAGGATACGGGCTCTCCAGAATAATTGACAGGGTAGATTTTTCGGCCTTAAAAAATAACCCTAAATGGTATTCGGGATTCAGCGATATAACGGTGCTTCATATGTGGCTGAATGAGGTTTGTGGTATTATATCGATTCACGGAGAAATGCCCCTTAACTTTAATAATATTGAAAAGACAAGCGACACATTTTTATCCTTAAAACAGGCATTATTTGGTGATATCAGGCCCCTTGAATGGGAAGGTAATTTCTATAACCCTGCTGACGTAAAAGGAGAACTGACCGGCGGAAATCTTTCGCTTCTTTATAGTCTGACAGGAACACGTGCTGAACCATCAACTGGTGGTAAGATATTGTTTATTGAAGATGTGAAGGAGTATTATTATCATATAGACAGGATGCTCACCTCGCTAAAACTTTCTGGTCGGCTGAAAGGACTTACTGCACTTGTTGTCGGGGGGATGAATAAAATTGAAGATGCAAAAATTTCCTGGGGGAAAACTATTGAAGAGACGATAGTAGATATTGCAGGTGAATATCATTATCCACTGCTTTTTAATTTTCCTGCCGGCCATATTTGTGATAACAGGGCGTTTTATATAGGGAAGCAGGTTAAAATTGAAATTAAAGGAAACAGAGCCACTCTTCAATATATCTGATGATCAGAAAGCGGATATCAGAAGATCAAGATCTTTGGATATTATACCGAATTTCTGACCTAAGGTTTCGTTGGTAAGCATCCCATTATACAAATAGGCTCCGTTTCGTACGCCCTGATCATATTTTAACAGTTGGGTAATTCCTCCCGCGTCGGCCATACTCTGAAGCAAAGGAGTAAAAATATTACTAAGAGCTATTGAAGCTGTTCGTGCTACCCTCGATGGCAGGTTCCATGCTGAAAAATGAATAACACCGTGTTTTTCATAAACAGGATCCTTCAGGGCGCGGCATTCTGTAGTCTCTATACAGCCACCACGATCGATACTAAGGTCGACTATTACAGCTCCCTTTTTCATGTTTTTGACCATATCCTCAGTTATATAATACCATGGCCGGAGATCTTCAAGTTCAATTGCACCAATCAGTACATCAGCTGATTTAAGAGCTTTTTTGATAACCTGCGGATGGAAAACAGAAGTCTGGAAACGTTGGCCCAGTTTATCCTGGAAACTTCTCAGACGCGGAAGAGAGTTGTCGAATATTTTTACAGTGGATCCAAGACCCAATGCTGCCCTCGCGGCATACTCCCCGGCGGTGTTTGCACCTAAAATGACAACCTCGGTAGGAGTAACACCGGTGATTCCGCCTAGCATAACACCTTTTCCTCCATGCATATTACTGAGATATTCAGATGCTATAAGCAGAGATGTTATTCCTGATATTTCGCTCATAGATTCCACAACAGGCAGATTGCCATTGGTATCACTTATTTTTTCAAAAGCTATGGCGGTTACTTTCTTCCTTATCAGTTTGCCAAGTGTTTCTTCACTAAGCTTAAGTACGTTAAGATAAGATAAAATTACCTGGTTTCCTTTCAGAAATTCAGTCTCCTTCTCTGAAAACGGAGCAACCTTTATTACGACATCTGTGCTGAAAACCCTTGCGGAAGAGTCACTAATGATAGCTCCATTTTCACTATAGTCTTTATCAGTATAATTAGCGCCTAATCCGGCTCCTTTCTGTACAATGACTTCATTATTAGTATCAACAAGCAGGGAAACTGCCTCAGGGGTCAGCGAAATTCTTTTTTCATCGTCTTTTTTTTCGCACGGGATCCCTATAGTAATTCTACGGTTCCTGACAGCAGTCTCAAGGTGTTCTTCTTTTGGCATGAAGACAGTATTCTCAAAACTTACTTTTCCGCTCTTTACTTTGCTATTCATCATCGTGAGGGAGTTATTTTTTCAAAGGTAAATAATTTGGGATGAAGAGCAAAATCATAAGTTTTTAAGTTATTGAGAGGATTCTCTGCTCCATGTCATCTACAGAAATTTTCACATTTATTGTCTCGGGTGGGAGTAATTCTTCAATAAGTTCAGGCCATTCCATGAAACAATAAGTTTCACCGGTAAGATATTCCTCAATGCCAAAATCGAACACTTCTTCCTGTTTCTTAATTCTATAAAAATCGATATGATATATTGATTCACCTTTTGTGGTTTTATATTCATTAACAAGCGTAAAGGTAGGACTGCTGACAATATCAACGGCGCCAAGAGACTCACAGACAGCTTTAATTATTGTTGTTTTACCAGCGCCCATGGATCCGTAAAAGGCAAAAATTTTCCTGTTACCCGAATATTTGATAAGTTCTTTTGCTGCAAGGGGTAAATGTCTTTTGTCTTTTATCAGGATTTTCATGGAAAGTCGAAATTGGCTAAAAAGGTTCAAGTAATGCGACAGGTATCATAATCTCCTGCATTGAAATTCCTCCATGCTGAAAAGTATCCTTGTAATAACCGGCGTAATGGTTGTAATTGTTCTGATAGACCAGAAAATCCTGATTCATGGCAAAAATATATCTTGAACTTAAATTGGATTTTGGCAGCATGGCTTTTTCCGGATTTGTAAGCTCAAAGACTTTTTTTGGATCATAATCAAGGTTTCGTCCCATCTTATATCTCAGGTTAGGCGATGTTTTTCTGTCTCCGATGATTTTAATGGGATTCTGCACTCTTATTGTTCCATGATCAGTACTGAAGATTACTTTAACAGGGTGTGAAGCAAGCGTTTTCAGCAATTCAAACAAAGATGAGTGCATAAACCACGAGCGTGTCAGGCTTCTGTATGCAGGTTCATCATTGGCAAGATCGCGTATCATACTTATATCGGTTCTGGCATGCGACAGCATATCAACAAAATTGAACACAAGTATATTGATGTCATTTTCCAGCATCGATCTTACTTTATCATTTACTTTTTTCCCGTCAAGATTGCTGCTTATTTTATTATACGACCATTTATAGTTAAGTCCTTTACGCTTTAACTGGTTTCTGAATAATTCCTCTTCGCTATTGTTCTTACCCTCCTCTTCGTCATCATTTACCCATATACCGGGCATTGAATCTGCAATTGCAGAAGGCATTAAACCTGCGAAAATTGAATTTCTACTGAATTGTGTTGAAGTTGGCAGAATACTATAATACAGATCCTCTTCAACAACCCTGTACAAACCTGATAATTCAGCAGCGATGGTTTTCCACTGATCATATCTCATGTTATCAATAAGAATAAAGAACAGGGGTCTCTGCGGATTTATATTTGGAAAAATTTTCTGAGTGAAAAGAGCAGGAGAGAGCAGAGGCTTATTTTTATTTTCCGGGCGAAGCCATTCGAGATAATTAGCAATTATGAATTTTGAAAAAGAATTATTTGCCTCATTCTGTTGCAGTTTAATGATCTCAGACATACCCGGGTCTGTAGATTTTTCGAGTTCAGATTCCCAGAAGACAATTTTCTTATATAGCTCAGCCCAGTCTGTAAATGTTGAAGCTGAGGAGATCATACTGCTGATCCTGTTGAATTCCTGTCTGTAATCCGTTGTCGTTTTTTCTGTTATTAAGCGTCGCTGGTCGAGGATCTTTTTTATTGCCAGAAGCACCTGCATAGGTTTGACAGGTTTAATAAGATAATCAGCAATCTCTGACCCTATGGCAGTTTCCATCAGATCTTCCTCGTCACTTTTGGTGATCATTACAACGGGTATATCTGTTCGTACCTCCTTTATCAGCTTTAATGTCTCAATTCCACTTAACCCCGGCATATTTTCATCAAGGAAGATAAGATCATAACGGTTTTGCCTGACAAGGTCGATAGTATCGTTTCCATTAGAACAGGTATCGATATCGTAACCTTTCTCTTCAAGAAAAATAATATGAGATTTCAGCGCTTCTACCTCATCATCGGTCCAGAGTATCTTTATTTTCCGCATTTTAAATTGCCTGTTTGGGTTCTCTCATCTTCGTGCAATTTTTTAGAAAGGAATAATATTCTCTATTTCAAATATTTCTCCTTGAAGAAAAACAGGTAACGGTCAGGATTTTTATCGTTTGTAAGGACTTTCAGGTTATCCGCGCTTATTATAAACGTCATCATTTTTGCACCTGTAGGATTTCTTACGAACTTTTCAGCTTTGAAGACATTATAATAATTCATGGCTTGTTTATAATCAGAAAATCCCGAGACAATTATCTGTATATATTTATTATCAATCATTGCTCCCTCTGTTTTGTAATTTTTGTTGGTAAAGTTATCGATATTATAACTGATTACGTCAAATGAAGCCAGGTTAAGATTAAAAGCAGGATCGTTAATGATCAGCACAAAAACATGATTTACTGTTGTATCCGCAACAAAAATTTCAGCAGCAATTTTTTTATCTTCTTCTACCTTGAGCTCAGGTGTTTTTTGATTGAGATAGGCAATCAGTTCAGTTGCTTTTTTACTCTCATCGGTGCCGGGCCAAACCTTAACCAGATTATTAAGTTCATCCCTGAATGTTCTTTCGTCACTTATTCTGGCAACCGAATAAGCTTTGAGCAGCATAAATTTAGGAGCTAGTTTATCCTGGGGAAATCTTTTCAGTGCATCATCACAGAGAGTTATTGCATCATTGAATTTTTCGTTGGTGAATGCAGAATAGGCATCATCATATATTTTCTCTGCCATTTTCAATTCGGCTATTTTTTTCTCGTAATATGCAGGATCTGACAGGATTCTTGCAAACTCATTATCGGGATATTTTTTAAGCAGCAACTGACGGTAGGTTTCAGATTTTGCACCGGAACTATTTTTATTGATTTTGTAAAGATTATATAATGCCTCAGGGATAAGATCGCCTGACGGGAAACGATTAATTAGCATCTCGAATGTTTCAGTAGCTTTTAAGGTATCGGTAATGCGTTCAGCATAAGCTTTGCCTGCATTTAACATTGCAGTGGCCATTTTATCGTTGGAAATAACCATCAATGAGTCATTTAACGGTAAATTTTTAAGATAGAACGGAGGCTTTTTAAAGTCAGTTTCTGCTGCCACAGTATCAGTCTTTTGCTGGGCAGGCTCATTCGGATTATTATTAGCCTGAACATTATTTATTCGTTCCTTGTCAGATCTGCGCCAGTTGTCTTCAAGCTTCCTGTCACCCCATCGCTTGCGGAATTCAGTACGTCCAAAAGTTAAAGCAGTTTGATTATAAAAATACCACTTGCCTTCCTGGTCAATATTTCCCTGCGCCCGTCGTTCACTCTCATAATATTCTCCGAGATTGTACCTGTCGGCATTATTCCGCATCTTGCCCTCACTTTCGTCTTTTACAATCTTAGCTATTATTGAGGCAATCAGTGCATCCCTTTCAGGTCCGGGCATTTTAGCTACCCTTTGCAGGCTGTCCTCCCGCTGTATAATTGTTAGCTGAGAGACAAGAGCATTAAGATTTTGAGATTTTGTTTTTATGGCCTGGTAATCGGGATATTTCTGGTTGAGGAAATAAACAGCACTATCATAGTATGTCCCGGCCTTCATATAATCGGGTTTCTTAAGATAATAGCCTGCAAGAGCGAGGTATGATCTGCCTTTCTGATTCTGATTCTGTGATCTTGCTGTTGCAGATTTTCTGTAGAATTCAAGACCTTCAGCTTCCTTACCCTCTTTCATCGAAACATTACCGAGAGCAAAGTAGATCTGGTCCTGATAATCCTTATTTTTAGAATCGTTAAGCATTTTTTCGAGCTCCCTCCTGATTGATTGCGGATTACCTGAGTTAACATCGAAAACGCCAGCAATGTTTATCCTGGCATTAAATTCGACATCATAAGGCGGGTTCATTTTAACCACGTCGCGATAAAGTTCTGTGGCTTTCTCTCCATTACCTGTCTTCTCATATAATTGTGCCAGCAGATAAGTCAATCTATACCTCGCCCTTTTCCCGGAAACGAGTTTAATAGATTTCGTGAGCGGATCAATAGCTTCTGCGTACCTTTTTTGTTTTATAAATAAATCGGCAAGCGTTGTGTAGTACATTGATTTTAATGACTTTGAAATGTCCGGTCCGATATCGAGGCCGGTTATTAACCGGGAGGATTCGCTAAAGTTGCCTGTCTCGTTATACAATCTTGCCAGCCAGATAACAGCTTCAGTCTTAATGGCAGGATCGTTTGCATTTGTTATACTATAGTTAAGAATTGCATTTGCTTCATTAAACTCGTGTTTATAGAATCTGGCTTTTCCAATAAGAAGATAACTATCGTCGACCCACTCATTGTACTCTTTCATTTCAAGGAGTTTTTTGTCCTTTTCCGAGATTTCCCTGGGATCTTTAAATTCAGGTTTTGCAGTTATAGACTTAAGGGAAATCAGTTTTGAAGCCTTCTGAATTGCCCTTTCCATGTCGGATGAACAAAGAGAAACTGTGGAAGGATCACTGTATTCAAATACTCTTAGCAATTCCGCATAGTCATCCTGGTAGCTTCTTGAAATCTTAGCCAAACCAGCTTTAAAACTCTCATTACCATTAAAGTAGATGTTGTATCTTGCAGTCAGACTCTGGTAAAACCTGGTAGAGCTCGTGTTTTTTTCAACCGAGCAACAGGTAAGGGCCAGGGATAATCCCAAAAGCACCAGATATTTATATGCTATTTTGTTTGAAGCCAATAATTGACTTTTAATACTATAACTAACCAACCGTGAGTATAGTATTTCAAAGGTAAATAAATTTAGATCGATCTTGTTTCTCAGGCTGAAATAACTCTCTTTATTTCAGGTACCTCTTTCATTATTGCCTGTTCAACTCCTGCTTTAAGTGTTTGCAGGCTGTAAGGACAGCCATTACATGCACCCGTTAGCTTTACTTTAACGGTCATATCATCTGATACATCAATAAATTCTATATCACCACCATCAGACTGAAGATAGGGTCTGACTCTTTCAAGTGCCTTAAGAACACGGTCTTTAATACTTGTTTCTGTCATTTTGTGAGTATTTAGGTCTAAATTATTTTCTTAATTTTTTTCAATGTGTCTTTTCCTGATGTTTTCCACTTCCTGAATCCATATTTGTTTTTTGTTCTATGTTTCCTTTGAGAAAAGGGGTGAGGGAAGAGGGGTCCTATTTAGTAATCTCAAGTTTTACAGTTGGTCGCTGTTCTTTGTTTCTTTTTTCTACCTGTATTATTAGTTTTTCTGCAAGCGCCATAAAGGCATTGCCTGTAACTGAATCGCTTAGTGCAACCGGCTGACCAATATCGCTGCCTTCACAAATACTCTGTACAAGAGGAATTTGTCCAAGCAGAGGAACATTCATCTTTTCTGCTAGTTTCCTGCATCCATCTTTCCCAAAGATGTAATACTTATTTTCAGGTAATTCAGCAGGGGTAAACCACGACATATTTTCTACCAATCCGAGGACCGGCACCTCAATTTTATTACTCCTGAACATTGCAATCCCTTTTATAGCATCGGCAAGGGCTACATCCTGGGGAGTGCTGATAACAATTGCTCCGGTAACCGGAACTTCCTGAACAAGAGTCAGATGAATATCGCTTGTTCCGGGAGGCAGATCAACGAGAAGGTAATCGAGCTGTCCCCAATCGCCCTGAGTTATCAATTGTTTCAGAAAATTGGAAGCCATAGGGCCTCTCCAGATAACTGCATCGGCCGGATCAACGAAAAAACCGGTTGAGAGAACTTTAACACCATATTTTGTTAATGGAATAATATGATCAGCCTGGTCATCTCTCCTCACTTCAGGCCTGAATTTTTCTTCATTGAACATTTTCGGTACCGACGGTCCAAAGATATCGGCATCAAGCAGACCGACAGTATTGCCCATTCGTGCAAGTGATATGGCGAGGTTCACAGCTATTGTCGTCTTTCCAACACCACCTTTTCCTGAAGCCACAGCAATTATATTTGAGACCCCCGGCAAAATTTCACGTGGTTTTTCCTGTTGTTTTCCAACAATAATTTTAGGTTGAATTTTTATTTCATTGATTACTGTATCGGGGCCGAGAACTTCTTTCAGTTTTCTGACAATTGTACTCTTTATGGATGAGATAAACGGATCGTTTGACTTCTCTGGTGTAAGAGTAAGAGATATCCCGTTTTCTCCGGTATTTACTTCCGCAATCATTCCAAGTGAAATAATATCTTTCTTTTTTTCCGGATGAATGACAGTGGAGAGTATTTTTTGAATCTGATCTGCTGTAATCATTTTTCTAATACAATAAATATCTGGTGGTTTAAAATTCGTTATTCTTATTTAAATTAAATATAAACAAGCTGCAAGTTTACCGGTTTTTTAGCAAAATACAAAATGAAAATAATAAAAGTTTGGAGTGCAGATGTTTTGCGCTTACATCACTTAGGCGTCTATTCTTTAAAAACATTTTTTATTATCCGGAGAAGCTGATCACTTGTAATTGAGGAAATAGCTTGATAATATTTAGAGAAACCTTGAATAATCCATGAGATTCCTCACTTCGTTCGGAATGACTGCCTAATAGATTGACATAGAGGCAGAAGCGGCGATTCGCATTTAATTTTTAAATCTATTTCTATACTCTTCGAATCGCCGCTTCTGCCTCTTCCTCATGTAAAAATGATTGTCATTCCGAACGAAGTGAGGAATCTTACAGAACCTGGAGAATTGCCATTTATGTCTGATTTTCAAATTTTTATTCTAAATTCTTTTGAACTCTTATAAAGATGTGTATAAAGATTAGCTTAGCGGCTGGTATAAAGGCTAGCTTTAGCGGTGAGGGAGGTCGACTTATTTAAAGTTCTATAGCAGGATCCCAGAATTTTTCCTCGAAATTCATTATTCTGTCATTTTCAATAATGATGCCTTCATTTTGAAGCAGTTGTTCCATCGTTGTTGAATTACCGAAGTGATNTTTTCCGGTGAGTAAGCCATTACGGTTAACAACCCTGTGAGCCGGAATGAATTCCATATTATTATGGCTCACATTAAGGGCCCATCCAACCATGCGGGCTGACCTTCCGGAGCCAAGATAACGGGCAATTGCACCATATGAAGTTATCCTTCCGTACGGGACGCACTTTGTCACTTCATAAACTTTAGTAAAAAAGTCATTATCCGATTTGAGCTTTGGCCGGGACATTATCGATGATTTTTTCTTTATCAAGTCTGAATGAAAGATAATTAATTTTCAGACCTGCATCGAGAAAGATTTTTTCATAGTGAGTTTTGATTGAAAGAAGATCCTCAATTTTTTCATCATACAGATCTTTAGTGGAGAGGACAGTTTCCAGTTTATTATAAGTTAGAACCTTATTTGTGAAATCAAAAAGCTCGGTGTTGTCTGTTTTGAGATGGATCAGGCCTTTGTTTTTCAGAAAACTGCGATAAGAGTTAAGGTACCATGGGGAAGTAAGCCTTTTATTTGAGTTTCTTCCGCCCGGATGGGGATCAGGGAAGGTAATCCAGATCTCATCAACTTCATCTTCAGAAAAAAAAGAAGTTATGAATTCAATTCTTGTTCGCAGGAAGGCAGCATTTGGCAATTTCTTTTCATTGGCTGTTTTTGCTCCGCGCCACATGCGGGCACCCTTGATATCAATTCCTATATAATTTTTATCAGGAAAGGAGTTTGCCAGCCCGACAGTGTATTCCCCTTTGCCGCATCCAAGTTCCAGTACAATTGGATTGGTATTTTTGAAAAGTTCCCTGTTCCATTTACCTTTTATAGGGTGATCTTTGCCTGCAATATCTCCTATTAAAGGCTGGATTACATTTTCATAAGATCCCAACTCAGTCCATCTGGCCAGTTTGTTCTTTCCCACCTCCTGAGTTTTATTTTTTATACTTTTCTATCCTTAATCCGAAATCATAAACGCCACTCAGATTCTCCACACGCATGCCATGTTGAATCTTAAATATATATGTGCCTTTTAAGGGGAAAAATACGTTTGATTTATAAGGCAGATTCAGTTCATGAATATCACCAAATCCTCTTCCATACCAATTTCCTTTTTCATCAGCCAGATTATACTGGAGAGTATCAGTAATCATTTTACCGTCGGGTGAAGTTGTGCTCACAAAAAGAAAAATATTACGAAATGGATAGGATGAACCATTTCTGATTGTGAAAATTACATTATTGCTGTTAATGGTATCAGTAATGGGGACCTTAAAAACTACTATATCCATCAGTTTCCAACTTTCTCCGGTCATAGCCTGGGAATTTGTGTAAATAACCCTGCTGTTGCATGATAAGAGTGATAATAAGAGTGTTAATATTAAAATAAATGAAAATCTATTTATTCCTTTTATCATTGAATCTTCTGTTTTTTCTTTTGTGAGGATTCTTATTCTCCTGGTTTTTCTTTTCTGGCGGATCGAATCTTGTAAGGCTGTTATTTTTCAACAGGTCCTGTGACACAGGTGTAATCTCCCATGCCTCATCAACCAGTTTAAGTTTTTCGACTTTTTTCCCTTTTCTGTTGATAGCCTGAATTTCTCTGACTCTCTGAACCGGCAGTGCTATAATATTTGCATTTGAATGAGGATCAGTTGAATACCAATATAAACCTTTATGAACCTCCAGCTTTTGGAAATAAGCAGTACAGTCGAGAGCTTCAAGTGGAACATCCCTTGGCGGAAAGGATCTCTGTGCATCAACATAGCAGTCGAGTTCAAAGTTAAGACAGCATTTTAGTTTACTGCATTGTCCGGCAAGTTTCTGTGGGTTAAGTGATAACTCCTGATATTTTGCATGAGTAGTTGTAACAGAAATAAAATTGGTAATATGTGTTGCACAGCAAAGTTCTCTTCCGCATGAGCCTATTCCTCCTATTCTTCCTGCTTCCTGGCGCGCACCTATCTGACGCATTTCTATTCTCACCCTGAATTCATCGGCCAGTACTTTTATAAGCTGACGGAAGTCTACTCTCTCATCGGCAATGTAATAGAATATGGCTTTTGTCTTATCACCCTGGTATTCTACGTCGCCTATCTTCATATTAAGTTTGAGTTCTTCAGAAATCTTTCTGGAGCGTAACATGGTAGTGGTTTCCATTTTTTTCGCCTCCTCCCATTTCTGGATATCAACAGCTTTTGCCTTGCGGTAAACCTTTTTCAGATCATCGGGTGCGGGATACGTTTTGAGCTTTTTTAATTGTTCCTGAACGAGCGGTCCAACCATTGATACCCTTCCAATATCATGACCCGGCGAGGCTTCTACGGCAACGACATCACCTATCTCAAGTCTCAGGTCGTTTACATTTCTGAAAAATCCTTTCCTCGTGTTTTTGAATCGGATTTCCACAATGTCGTTCAGCACCGGTGTTTCAGGTAAATCCTTCAACCAGTTGAAAGAATCCAGCTTATTGTATCCTGGTTTATATGTTATGTCAGGCATCCGGATTTCTTCTCCGGTCTGCCCTTGATTATCTTCATTATCTGTCATAAAACTCTTTTGATTCAGATTTTACTTCGCAAAAGTAGTGAATAATTGAATCAATTTCAATAATCGTTGTAATGATCAGCGGATAAGCCTGGTAACCTTTAATGCCAGGTCGAGGAAAATTATTTTTGCATTCCCGTTTGATTCAATATGTGAATA
>WSSedB1CaDRAFT_10000118_pt1 | contig 38912 bp, 34 predicted proteins | sample WetSurSB1Cattail_FD_9460 | JGI IMG/M metagenome (IMG submission 9460)
CTGCACCGCGTAAAGCTGACTATGTTGTCAGAGTAAAGTGAGCGTTGTATAAAATGACTTTACGGCTGCATGGTAAGTTTAATGCAGTTTGCTAGCGGCGGTTTGTATATTTTTTAAGCGACAGCTTATTGCCAATAAAAAGGATCATCGCCCAATTTCATGGTGATGATCCTTTTAATGAAGAAATTAAATCAGGTTATTGGCCTTAAGCACAGCTTTGATGCTTTCAGCACTTGCATGGAGCGCTTTGAGCTCGGCTTCAGGTAAATGAATCGGAAGTCGTTTCATTACACCCTCGCTGGTAATGATGCTTGGTAGGCTGAGCGATACGTCTGTAAGTCCGTACTCACCAGTGAGTGGTGTAGATACAGGCGTTACACAATGTTCATCAAAGAAAACGGCTTTGGCGAGACGACAGGCACCCATGGCAATGCCCGTGTTTGTCCATCCTTTGGAGAGAAGGACATCATAGGCAACGTTGACGACTTCTTGGGCAACTTCTTCTTTGTTGAAAGGTTCGTTATGTTCATAGAACTCATCAAGGTCGGTGAGGGGGATGCCACCAATGCTAACCGTACTCCAGGCTGGAAAGGCGGAGTTTCCGTGCTCACCAAGCATATAGCCCTGAACATCTTTAGCATCAATATGATAGTGATTAGCCAGGATGCGTTTGAATCGGAGAGTTTCAAGTGTCGTCCCTGTACCGAAAAGCTTGTTTGCCGGATAGTCAAATTTTGTCGCGGCAAGATATGTAGTGACGTCAAGTGGGTTTGTGATCATGATGAAGATCGCATCGCGTGTATAGCGGGTAACTTCTTTCATGATATCGCCAATTACTTTGACGTTGCGTTCAGCAAGGATAAGACGATCCAGCTTTTCACCTGGCATGATACTTGGACCGCCGGAGCAAATGATGACATCGGCATCGCGGCATTCTTCAAAACCGCCCGAGTAGATGTGCATACCTGGTAAAAAAGTACAAGGTGTAGAGTGTGTAGCATCAAGTGCTTCACCATGCGCAACTTTTTCGTTGATATCGATACAGACGATTTCCGCTGCAAGCTGACAGGCAATTGCACGGGCAAGTACAGCTGAGCCGACATGACCAAGACCGATGATGGCAAGTTTATTTTTCTTCACTATAATAGGACCTCCTAAAAATAACAGCCAGAACAACAATCGTCGTCCTGGCTGTTCATAACATGAATATCGTATATCGACTTGTGATATAGTTTACATCATTACAAAAAAAGTGTCAATAATATACAAAAAGGTTATGTTGTGAATACAATTATTTTTGAGGAAATACTTTTGCAAAAAGCGTGTCCATACGATTCAGGGTCATATCAAAGTCAGAGAGTTCATCATCAGATAGTACAGCAAGATTTTTTTCAAGACGAGACTGATGGGTCTTACGGTTTTTTTCTAACAGGGCTTTGCCCTTTTGTGTTAAAGAGATGTTTATGCAGCGATGGTCATTTGGGAGGGTGTTTGGCAACGTAGCCGCTTTTAACAAGTTTATCAATGATGGGGCTCATCTGCTGCTTGGAAATAGCAAGCTTTTCACTGAGTGTTGAGATGGTTAGCGCTTTTTTATCGTCAAGCATAACAAGTGTAGTAAAATGGTTGACTGGCAAGGGCAGTATAGTTTGACGAAAAAAATTTTGGTGGAAGTGGAAAAGAAATCGCATGAATTTTTCTGAGCGTGTGTTTTGATTCTGTTGTTTCATAAAACCAACAATACCCCTTTCAAAAGGAAAGTAATAACTAAATAAATATCGCTTTGCAAGTACAATCGTGTCTTGACTTTTTAATAAATATACTATACTATATTACTCATCAATAGTAAACACTTATTTACTATTACAGTTTGTATTGAATGGGTGTTTCTATGTAGAATTTAGATGATTAAAATATGCATATACTTACATTTTTATGGAGTGGTTTTTGCAGATTTTAATAGGGGAGGCAAGGAATATTTTGTTTTTTGGAAAAGATATGAAGATGTATTGTCTGTCAATAGCTCTTGTTGTTTTGACGGGTGCGTCTCTTACAGGCTGTGGCAGTCAGGCGGCACAACCAGGCGGTGCTACGCCAGTTAAGGCAATGAAGGCTATTCAGCAGGACACGTCATTGAGTTATGAATATGCCGGACAGGTAAAAGGAAAGAATGAAGTAAAGGTGCAGCCGCGTGTATCAGGTACGATCCTGGAAAAGTTTGTTACAGGTGGTCAGTATGTCCATGCGGGACAGGCACTTTACAGGATTGATTCGCGCCAGTATGAATCAGCAGTTTTGTCCGCACAGGCATCACTTGCCCAGTCGGAAGCGACATTGAACAACTCGCAGATTGATTTACAGCGGGATCAGGAACTTCTGGCATCTGCAGCAATTGCAGAACAAACCGTTACAACACAGCAGTCTACGGTGCAGCAGAATGAAGCTGCTGCCGATGCAAATCGTGCACTTGTAAAGAAAGCACAGGAAAATCTTGATGATACAGTTGTTTATGCACCAATGGACGGGCGTCTTGATGTCAATGATGTAGCTGTTGGAACCTATGCATCAGCAGGGTCGACGACACTTGTTACAATTGGCTCGATCAATCCGGTGTTTGTACAGTTCAGCATCAGTGAAAACGAATACTTGAAGTTTATAGCGCTTCATCAGCAAAATTCGATGAATAAGGATGTTGCCAGTGTAACAATCAAGCTTAGTGACGGTAAGGATTATCCAATTACGGGATCAATCGCACAGATTGACCGTTCATTATCGGAAAACACAGGTACACTTACAGTAAAGGCATCTTTTGATAATCCGGATAATGTTCTTTTACCAGGAATGTTTGCTCGTGTGAAGATTAGTGGTGAAATTGTGCCGAATGCGGTTCTTGTTCCGCAACGTGCGGTACAGCAGCTTTTGGACAAGTCTTTTGTCATTGTTGTTGATGGAGATAATAAGTCGGAATCCCGTGCAGTTACGCTTGGCGAAAAGGTCGGCAGCTATTATATCATTAAGGATGGTATAAAGGCGGATGATACAGTTGTCGTTGAAGGTCTGACGAAGTTACAGGCTGGTATGGATCTTAACGTGACGATGGTAACTCCGGAAGAATTGAACTTGTCGATGAATTCTTAAAGGAGGGTACATCTTGTCAAAGTTTTTTATTGAAAGACCGATATTTGCAATTGTAATTTCTCTTATGATTGTTATTGTTGGGGTAATTTCTGCGGTACAGCTGCCAGTTGCACAGTATCCACAGATTTCCCCGCCTACGATAGGGGTATCGACATCGTATACAGGTGCAAATGCCAGCGTTGTCAACCAGACCGTAGCACAGATTATTGAACAGCAGGTAAATGGTACGCAGGGCATGGACTATATGAGTTCTAATGTCGATGATACGGGCCGTTACAGCCTCTCAGTTGTATTTAAGCTTGGGACAGACGGTGACATGGATTCTGTAAAGGTGCAGAATAACGTTGCGACAGCAAATGCAAGTCTGCCAAATGATGTCCAGACGGTTGGTGTAACGACGAAAAAAGCATCATCCGATATGGCACTTATGGTATCGCTCTATTCACCGAATGGTACTTATGACCGAGTTTTTATGAAGAATTATGCGGATATTTATCTTATGGATAAAATAAAGCGCGTAAGCGGTGTTGGTGATGTTAATATCTTTGGATCAGACTATGCAATGCGTGTATGGCTGAATCCGGATAAGCTTGCCGAACTCGGTCTTACTGTAGCAGACGTTACAAGTGCAATAAAGGAACAGAACGTCCAGGCTCCGGCGGGTACGATTGGACAGCTGCCGGCACCCAAAAATCAGGAAAAACAGTATACAGGCAGGGTTCAGGGCCGTTTGACGACCCCGGAAGAGTTTGGTAATGTAATCATTAAATCCGAATCAAATGGATCGTTTGTCCGCTTGAAAGATGTTGCTCGCATTGAGACGGGTGGCAAGGCGAATACTATGCTTTCAAAGCAAAATGGACAGGAGGCTATAGGTTTTGGTGTTCAGCTGACAAATGATGCGAATGCAATGACGACAGTCGCTGCGGTCCGGAAGATTATTCAAGAAGCGTCCGTAGACTTCCCCCCGGACATGAAGTACAGTGAAGTTGTCGATAGTACAAATTTTATTAGAGAATCGATCAAGGAAGTATTGCAGACATTCTTTGAAGCATTGCTTCTCGTTATGCTAATTGTATTTGTTTTTTTACAAAGCTGGAGGGCGACGCTCATCCCGATGATTGCCGTTCCAGTCTCGCTTATTGGTACGTTTGGTGCATTTGTCCTGTTGGATTTTTCGATCAACACATTGACATTATTTGCCATGGTGCTTGCTATCGGCCTTGTTGTCGATGATGCTATTGTTGTTATTGAAAATGTTGAGCATCATATGCGTTATAGCGGTCTTACGCCGAAAGAAGCGACGAAGCGGGCAATGAACGAAGTACAAGGACCGGTTGTTGCTATTGCTTTCGTACTAGCAGCTGTATTTATTCCGGTTGCATTTCTTGGCGGTATGATGGGCGTACTGTATAAGCAGTTTGCTTTGACAATTGCAGTATCAATGGCTTTGTCGGCATTTGTTGCATTGACGCTGACGCCGGCGCTTTGTGCACTGATGCTCAAGGCGCATGATCCCAATGCCCATACGGGGTTGCTTGGAGCATTCTTTGAAAAGTTTAATGACTGGTTTGAAAGAACCAATAAAGGCTATATCAAGATTGTTACTAAGCTGATTGGTAAAGCGAAGTATTGTATAATTTTTCTTTTGATCATTATCGGGCTTGTTGGACTGCTTTATAAGGTTGTTCCATCGACATTTGTTCCGGATGAAGATCAGGGTTTCTTTATTACTTCTGTGCAGCTTCCGGAAGGAACGTCGCTGAATCGTACAGCAGAAACAATGGATAAGCTCGCAGCGGTCATTAAAGAAAATCCGGGAGTCGCAAATGTTATGGCTATTACCGGCTATGATATATTATCCAGTGCGGCTAAATCCAATGGCGGGGCAATGTTCATTGGGCTCCAGCCTTGGAGTCAGAGAACAGATGCACAGACACAGATTAAGGCTGAAGTGGGTCGTGTATTTGGTGAAGGGGTGCAGGTAACACCGGAAGCTTCGGTTGTTGCTTTCAATATGCCGTCACTTCCAGGGCTTGGCATGGTTGGCGGTTTTACGATGCAGCTGCAGGATATGTCGGGTCATACAGATGTAGAACTTGATACAATAACGAAGCAGATTGTGGCAGCAGCGAATCAGCAGCCGGAACTGCAGGGCGTTTATTCTACCTATAAAATTAGTTCACCTAATTATGACTTTGAAATTGACCGTGAAAAGGTTAAAAATCTCGGTGTGGATTTAGCTGATGTATTCACAGCACTTCAGGTAAATTATGGTGGATCACAGGTTAATGACTTTAACCAGTTTGGTCGTACGTATAAAGTTGTTCTTCAGGCAGATACCAATTATCGTAATGAGGCTGAAACATCAAAGTTTATCTTTGTTAAAAGTGCTTCTGGAACAATGGTTCCGCTTGATACGCTCTTGAAACCGAAGATCAATACAGCCGCCTCTATTATTTCTCGTTTTAATGGTACGCGAAGTATCACAATACAGGGGAATGTCGGTAATGGCTATAGTTCCGGACAGGCAATAACAAAAATGGAACAGGTTGTTAAAGATACGGCTCCGACGGGCTTTAATATTGAATGGTCTGGGCAGAGCCGTGAAGAAAAAACTTCCAGCAACTCGACGATGCAGGTGCTTGCACTCGCACTTCTTTTTGTATTCTTGTGTCTTGCAGCACTTTATGAAAGCTGGAGTGTCCCTTATGCGGTACTTCTTACGGTACCAACAGGGGTATTTGGTGCACTTCTTTCCGAATATGTAATGAATCTGCAAAACAGTGTGTATATGCAGATTGGGGTTATCATGATTATTGGTTTGGCGGCGAAAAATGCGATACTTATCGTTGAATTTGCCAAGGTCAGAGTTGATAAAGGCATGGAACCGGTCAAGGCAGCCATTGAAGCTGCCGGACTCAGATTACGTCCAATCATTATGACGTCGATGGCATTTATTATTGGCTGTCTCCCTCTGGCTGTTGCCAGCGGGGCTGGAGCCGGGGCTCGTAATGCCATGGGGGTTGCTGTTGTTGGTGGTATGATTTTTGCCACAGCGCTTGGTATATTCCTTATACCAGTATTTTTCATTATTGTAGAAACGGTTGCAGCAAAGTTTGGTTTTATAAAAAAGAAGAAAAAGAAAACATCAACAGATTTTATATAATTTATTAAAAAGAGATGGGACTGTCATAAGATGGTCCCATTTTCTATGAAATATAATTTTTTCAATGGATTTTCATAAAATAATGGTATAAACTAAGTGTAAGTAGAATATTTGCTGAAAAGGAGAATGAATAATGAACGTAATGAAATTGAAATGTTTTACAAAGGGAATACTTGCTTGTGCAGCTCTTCTTGCTGTATCAGCAGTAGTGTCGACACCATCTGAGGCTGCCGGCTACACATACACAAGTGAAAAATATGGCTATTCGATTGAATGCCCGACGAAGCCGGTTGGTGTTATTCCACTCAGTGCTCTTGCCGGGGATGATCAGGAAGCTGCAAAAAGTCAGGGAGATGTACTTATCTTTGCTAATGATGGCTATAACATCAAAAAAGGCTGGATTGTTATGATTGATGCGTTTGATGAGGCGTCTGTACCGGATCTGGATAAAATGTCAAAGGCAGATGGCGAGGTTTTTTGTACGAAGCTTAAAGAAAAAAGCGGTTATGAATCTGCTTCAATTATTAATCTCAATGAACATAAGGCGATTTATGCAGTAACGGCTAAAAAGATTGATGTTGATACGAATGGTGATGGAGTAGCTGACATTGTAGGCGAAGCTGATAATCAGATGATTAAGACGTTTTTCCGTGGGAAGAACCAGCGTTATGCAGTTGAGCTCATTGATAACCCGGCGTTGATTACGGCAGATATTGAAGAGTATCAGAGTGGTGTACAGTCTTTTAAAGAGCTTGATAAAACGACTTTAAGCAAGCAGGATAAGAAAGAAGTAAAAAAAAGTAAGAAATAAGGTCAAATTGTAATTGAAAAAGCAATTGTTGGACAGTGAGAGAAATACTGTTCGATGGTTGCTTTTTTTTTCGTTTTGCGTTATTATAAAACATAGATTAGCACTCACGTGGAAAGAGTGCTAACAAAAATAAAAAATAAAAGGAGTCTGTTTTTTAATGGCAAAAGAAATGCACGAGTTTCAAGCGGAAACAAAACAACTTTTGGACCTTATGGTTCATTCTATTTATACGAATCACGAAATATTTTTGCGTGAGCTTATATCAAATGCATCTGATGCAATTGATAAGGCACATTTTGAATCGCTCACAAACAGCGATCTTCTTGAAGGCGATAATGATTTTGAAATTTATCTTGTACCAGATGCTGAATCTCATACACTGACAATTTCCGATAATGGTATTGGTATGAATCGCATGGAAGTCGTGGAAAATATTGGTACGATTGCAAAGTCCGGCACAAAGGCTTTTATGGATAAGCTGAAAGAAGCAAAAGAATCCAATGGTGAAGTCACGGACAAGGAAATGATTGGCCAGTTCGGTGTAGGCTTTTATTCGGCTTTTATGGTTGCAGAAAATGTTACGATTGTTACGCGCAAGGCGGGTGAAAAGCAGGCAGTCCGCTGGGAATCAACTGGTGATGGTGCTTACAGCATTGAAGATTGCGATAAAGAAAAACGTGGTACGACCGTTACACTGACGCTTGCACCGGAATTCTTTGGCGATAAAGCTGAAGAAAACTATACGGATACACATAAGATCGAGAGTCTTGTAAAAAAGTACTCAGACTATGTACGCTATCCAATAAAAATGAATTTTGTTATTGAAGAGACACCAAAGGATAAAGATGGTAAGCCAATTGAAGGTGCTGAAAAGACAAAACGTGATGAAATGCGTACATTGAATTCTATGCAGCCGCTTTGGACAAGAAATAAGCAGGATATTAAACCGGAAGAATACAATGAATTTTTCAAGAATCTTTTCCATGAATGGGAAAATCCAATGGAAGTATTTCATACAAAGGCAGAAGGTACTGTAGAATATACGTCACTTCTCTTCATACCATCTCACGCACCGTTTAATCTCTATCATACAGACTATGAGCCGGGTGTGCAGCTTTACTCGCGTCATGTGTTTATTATGGATAAGTGCAAGGATCTTTTGCCGGATTATCTGCGCTTTGTTAAGGGACTTGTTGATTCACCGGATCTGTCGCTTAATATTTCGCGTGAACTCCTTCAACAAAGTCGTGAACTCAAGCTCATTGGTAAGAATTTGGAAAAGAACATTTTAAAAACACTTGAACGCATGCTTAAAAACAATCGGGAAAAATATGAAAAGTTTTGGGCGGAATTTGGTAAGTCTCTTAAGATTGGTATATATAATAGCATGTATTCGGGGAATGATACTGTTGATAAACTCAAGAACCTCTTGCTGTTTGCAACATCAAAGGATGATAAAATCAGTTCACTCAAGGAATATGTAGGTCGTATGCCTGAAAGTCAGAAGAAGATTTATTATGCGACGGGTAAAGACAAGGATATGATCGAACATCTGCCACAAATGGAACTTTTGCGTGAAAAAGGAATTGAAGTTATCTTCCTGCTTGATCCTGTCGATGAGTTTGCTATTGAAACCATTCGTGAATACGATAGCAAGCAGTTCCACTCGATCAGTCGCGGCGATCTTGANCTTGATGATGTNGAATCCCAGGAAGTGAAGAAAGAAACGGAAGATATTACTAAGAAGAACGAAGAACTTATTAAGGATATTAAGGAAACACTCGGAGGGAAGATTTCGGATGTTAAGGTCAGCAATCGACTGAAATCCAGTGCTGTTTGCCTTGTCGCAGATGAACAGGGACCAAGTATTGCAATGGAGCAGGCTTTTGCTGAAGCTAATAATCCAATGTTCAAGGCAAAACGTATTCTGGAAATCAATCCGCATCATGACCTCTTTACACGCCTCAAGTCATTGCATGAGGTTGGTAAAGATACTGCGGACTTCAAGGATTATTGTGATCTTCTTTATACTCAGGCACTTCTTATTGAAGGTATTTTGCCGGAAGATCCAATTGCTTTTGCAAATAAACTGGCTAAGCTTATGGCTAAATAATAAAACAGTTGCTAGAATAACGAAATCGCAACAACAAAAGTAAAATTTTGTTGTTGCGATTTTTGTTTGTATATATGCAAACCACTTTAAGATTTAGTCAAAAGTTTAAACACCAGAGCTCATAACAGATTGTTTATATTCGGTTGGTGTTTGCTGGAACATATTTTTAAAAGCACGTGAAAAGGTGGAATAGTCTTTGAAGCCGCAATCAAAGCAAAGCTTGGTGAGGGGGATATCATTGCGAATACAATCACGTGCCAGCAGAAGGCGTTTGTTTGTAATATATTGGTGAATGCTATAGCCGGTATCAATCTTAAACTTGCGCATCATGTAGTACTTGCTAAGGTAGAAACGTTGTGCGAGGTCATCAATTGTCAGCTTATCAAAAAGGTGGTTTTTGATATATTGCATGAGCTGTAATATTCTCTTGTCATACGTAGCCGAGTGCATTTCTTCGAGCTCGTGGACCCAGCAGAGAACGGTTAAGCAAAATCATGAATTCAAGAAAAAGAATTCGTGCATACAGACCATTGGCAAAACCGGTATCCTGAGAAATGTTTTCAAGTTTTTCCATATGATAGAGAAGATCGTGGCTTTTACCAGGATTTAAATGCATGACGCTTGACTGTTTTTTTGCAAGGTCAAAGCAGTATGAAAGCTTATCGGTATGATCCTGATATTTTTGCAGGAAAACAGGTGATATATAGATGACGATGCGCTCATAGGGATATGCTGTATCGATTACAGGACGATGGATATCATTGTGGTTCACAAAAATAATATCGCGTGGGATAAGAGCATAACTTTTACCTTCAATAATATAGTCAACTTTACCATTGAGGAAAAGAATAATTTTATCAAACGCGTGGTAGTGGAAAGGTATCCTGTGTAAGGGGATATCTTTAAGACGGAATATTTTGAAAGCAAAAAAAAAAAAAAAAAATAAGTATAGAGCATCTTTTGCAATATAGAAAGCATTTTTCCTATTTTTTTAGTATATTATGCCTGTTATACTAGAAATTAATGGAGGTGCAAATAAAATGTGTATGATATTGAAAATTTATGACCTTATGGGAATTGAATATATGGTGTATGATGTAGAGAAAAATAAAATGGAGTTTGATACAGAGCAAATACAGTTGCTTTGCAATCGTCATAATGGTGTTGGTGCAGATCGTTTTGTGATGATCATGCGAACGAGGCAGCAGCATATATCCTTTTGTATGTGCGATGAAGCCGGAAAAAGTGTAGAGATTAGCGATAAAGACAAAAGGTTCTTTACGTGTTATTTGCAAGATCAAGGTTATACAAGAAAGCAAGCTGAGGCTGTTGGAATGCTTGGGAATAAGGTAATACTTGATTTACAAATAGCAGTAGAAAAGGCACTTGTTACAGAGGTTCGGCTTACAGATACATTTGTGCAGAGAATGGAAAAAAAAGGTGAAAAGCAGGCGGGTTTTGCCTGTTGAAAAAATACAGGGAGGGATCGTATAAAAAACGATGCCTCTTTTTATTATATTGGTAATGTTTTTATGTGCCGGCTTTAATTGGTCTACATCTAAGTTCTGATAGTGCTGTTTATTTATATGATGTATAATAATAACAAATAATATACTGTTTATGGTAAGACATAGAAGGGATTGGGATGTATGCAGGAATACAAGGTTGCGGTCATCGCTGGTGATGGCATTGGACCAGAAGTGCTTCAAGAGGGGATAAAAGTACTTAAAAAAATTGTAGAGATAGATGGCTCTTTCAAAGTGAAGTTTACGGAGTTCCCCTGGGGCTGTGAATATTATTTAAAAAACGGTAAAATGATGGATGAAGATGGGATGGATAAGCTTAAAGGTTTTGATGCTATTTATCTTGGTGCAGTTGGTTATCCGGGTGTGCCTGATAATGTATCGCTGGGTGATCTTTTGCTAAAAATTCGTCGTGGATTCGATCAGTATATCAATCTGCGTCCGGTTAAGCTTTTAAATGGTGCACCCTGTCCACTAAAAAATATAAAATGTGAAGATATTGATATGCTTGTCGTGCGTGAAAATAGCGAAGGGGAGTATGCTAATGTCGGGGCACGTCTTTATGAGGGTACACCACAGGAGGTTGTCCTGCAAACGGGTGTGTTCTCGCGGAAGGGAACAGAGCGCGTTATTCGTTACGCCTATGAGCTTGCCCGCAAAGAAGGCAAGACACTCACGAGTATCAGCAAGGGTAATGCGTTGGGATATTCTATGGTGTTTTGGGACCAGATATTTAAAGAGGTTAGTAAGGAATATCCAGATGTGAAGATATATTCTTATCTTGTTGATGCAGCAAGTATGTTTTTTGTCAAGGATCCAAAACGATTCCAGATCGTTGTAACATCAAATCTGTTCGGTGATATTCTCACAGATCTTGGTGCAGCTATTTCGGGCGGTATGGGCCTTGCAGCTGGGGCCAATCTAAATCCGGAAAAGAAATTTCCATCCATGTTCGAGCCCATCCATGGCTCCGCACCGGATATTGCTGGAAAGGGTCTGGCAAATCCGCTGGCAGCCATATGGTCGATTAGTCAGATGCTTGATTTTTGGGGACAGGAAAAGTGGGCTGTAAAGATTATTGCGGCGATTGAGCAAATTCTTGTTGAGAAGAGAGTACTTACACCGGATCTTGGTGGTAAAGCGAAGACAGATGAAATTGGTGTAGAAATCATTCGTCTTTTGCAGAAATAAAAGATTACAAAGTTATTGGAGGAGCGCATGAGATGCGCTCTTTTTTGTGTATGCAAAGACAAGTGATATGCGCTAAATATTATAATTTTGCCTTTTGTCGGGATTTCGATTACAATATAAATATGAATATACTGATGTCAGTATATAAAATGTACGAACGAGAAAGGAATAAAATATGATAACTTTTGCAGAACTTAATATCTCTCCTTCCCTTTGCGAGGTACTTAAGCATACAGGTATTACAGAGGCAACACCGGTACAGGAGGAATCGATTCCTGTCGTGCGCAGTGGTCGTGATGTTATTGTACAGGCACAGACCGGAACGGGAAAAACGCTGGCATTTCTTTTGCCTATCTTTGAAAAAATAAAGGTGAATGCACCCGCGATACAAGCACTTATCGTTACGCCGACGCGCGAACTTACGATACAGATAACGAAGGTCGCATCGCAGATTGGTGAAGCTGTTGGTGTAAATTGTCTTGCCATCTATGGGGGGCAGGATGTGGAGCGTCAGAAACAGAAACTTGGTCGTAATCCGCATGTAATTATCGGTACACCTGGACGTTTGCTTGACCATTTACGTCGCCGGACAATTGATCTTTCTCATGTAAACAAGGTTGTACTCGATGAAGCTGATGAGATGCTACATATGGGATTTGTTGAAGATGTAGAAACATTGCTCTCGTCCGTTGCATCAGATCGTCAACTTATGCTTTTTTCCGCGACGATACCGGATCGTATTCGTGGACTGGCGCGTCACTATATGCGCAATCCACAGCAGATTCAGATCAAAGCAGATCATATCACACTTGATGGGATCAAGCAGGTTGTTATTGATACGACAGAGGATACGAAGCTGGACAAGCTCTGTAATATGATTAATGAATATCAGCCATATCTTGCTATGGTGTTTTGTCATACGAAGAAACGTGTATCAGATGTTACGGTTGCACTTGCCCAGCGCGGTTATCTTGTTGATGAGCTGCATGGCGATCTTTCGCAGGTGCAGCGTACAATGGTCCTTAAAGCGCTTTCGTACGGCAAAGCTGCAGATCCTTGTAGCTACAGACATTGCGGCACGAGGACTTGATATTGATGGTGTTACGCATGTGTTCAATTATGATATTCCACATGACGCAGATGCTTATATTCATCGTATTGGCCGTACAGGACGTGCTGGAGAAAAGGGTATGGCAGTTACTCTTGTAAATGCACGGCAGTATGAATATCTGCGCCGTATTGAAGCCGGCATTCAGAATCGTATTCAGAAGCAAAAACTTGAACGTGATGGTAAATTGAAAGAATCGAAAAAGACAGAAGTTCCGGCAACTGAGGCAGCAAAGAAAAAAGTTTTCGTGCCCGGCCAGGACAGGGAGAAGCCACGCAGCAAATATGCGAATCGCAAAGGTGCGAGCCATGGCGGTACGAATGGCAGAAGCCGTCGAAAACCAATCGGCAAGCTTAAGACCAATCTGGGACATCGCTCAAAAATGAGTAAGCACTAAAATAATATAAGTTTTATAAGAATAATATTTGGTAAATGATGTAAAATAAAAAGAGATTGCCTTACGTACATTCATAAGGCAATCTCTTTCGTTGGGTTATTTTACAATTACATCGGTAAGTTTTATCTTTGGTACGTGATGGACATGGTTTTCATCGCGCCAGTATTTAATATTATCGCCATCATTGATTTCATCGATAACGATTTGCTCTTTGGGTTTACCAAGTGCGATGACGAGAAGAATTTCCAGATCGTCTGGTAACTGCAGTGCAGTTTTTATTTTTTCGCGATTAATATTGGCAAGCATACAGCCACCAAGATCTTTTTCAACGGCTCCAAGCAGGATTGTCTGTGCAGCGATACCGACATCGTAGGGACTGCCAATTTTATTGGTGGTTTTGCAGCAGGATGATATAGCCTCCTGGACGTTCGCCAACTGCAGGTCCGTTCCATTCTTTGAAATAACCAGCCCAGTGCAGCTGGGGGAAGATTATTTCATTGCATTCTTTTGTCGATGAGATGTAATAACGCAAGGCCTGCTTGTTGGCACCCGAGGCGGTAAGACGCGCCATATCGACAAACTTTTCAAGTGTGGTATAGTCCAGGGATTCTTCTTCGTAGAAGCGTCGATAGCTTCTATTCTTTTTGACTAGTGAATACATCATAGATATCATTCTCCTTTTTATATTTAATTTACAGAAGGCCTGTATGACTTAATTCTGTTTTTATAGTGTAACCCTCTGTATGAAAAGGATTCTTTGTAGAGAAAGTTATTCCTTCTGATATTGTGATATTTGTCAAAAAAATGGAGAAAAATAAAGGATTTAGAGAAATTAAGAAGAATTTAAGTAAAGTATAAATTAATTTAATAGGAGGATTATGCATGAAAAAATTAGTCCAGATACTTTTAGTCGTTTGTATGATGCTTATGAGCATGCAGGTTGTATTTGCTAATGCAGATAAGATCACAGTAATGGATGGTGCCGATTTGACATCGATTCATCGCTTGGCAATTGCTGCACCACAGTACACGCCATTAAAAGATGGCCCGGATAAGGCAGCTTTTACAAGTGTTCTTTATGATGCAAGTACAGTTGCACGCATGTATGTTGTTTCAAAAGATGATATGGAAAAGAATATTCTGCGTGATGCCAGTGTAGATATCAATACACTTGACAAAAGCCAGGCAGGCAAGGCTTTTAAAGAAAATGTAGCAAAGTATGCAGATGCTTATGTTGTCGCTACGGTTGCAAATAACAGCCGTGTAGTGTGCTTCTATGATGTTTATAAAGCGGGCACGAATGAACTTCTTTATTCTTATCAGATTGTTGCTAATAAATCCGATGCGGACACTGTAGCAACTTATATGGGGCTCACACAGCAGTTCTATAAGAACTTTGAAAGATCAGCACAGAAACAGATTAAAGATAATGAAAAAGATACAAAACATAAATAAAAAATATATCCTGGGGAGCCATTGCTTTCCAGGATATATTTTTGTTTAAAATTATAAAATTAATGTGCCAGATAAACAGGCTTGATTTTTGCATTTTCAGCAATTAGATCTGAAATATAGCCAGTACGTGCCATGGCATCGAGAACGACAAACTGCCGTTTTTTTGCCATGAGAAAATTAACATAGGGTGAGTAAAGCGATGGTGCATTTGGCAGGCCGGCCAGCATAGCTGCTTCTGGCAGGGAGAGTTCGTCCGGTTTTTTATCGAAGTAGCCGGCAGATGCTTCACTAATGCCATAGTAGTCTGAGCCAAAGTAGATGGTATTGAGATAAAGTTCAAGTATTTCATCCTTTGAGTAGTTGAGTTCCATGTCGATGGCAAGCAAAAGTTCTTCGGCTTTACGACCAAAGGAACGTTCATGTGAAAGAAAAAGGTTTTTTACAAGCTGTTGCGTGATTGTGCTGGCACCTTCTTCAATTTGCCCATATTGCAGATTAACAAGTGTTGCACGCATAATGCCTTCCATATCAAACCCATGGTGGGAATAAAAGCGGTTGTCTTCGACAGCAATGATTGCTTCCTGCAGAGGTGTGGCAATTTGGTCGAGTGGAATATAATCTTTTTTGTTGATTGCACGATTTACAGCGCGTTTCAGAAAAAGGACGCGGGAAATACGGTCAAAGGTGGAAATTTGAGGGGAGACATTTTCAATTTTTTGAGGAGTTGTTTCGGTGGGCGGCTGCTGTCCAGAAGGGGTCAGGATTAATGCGAGCTGATTTTTTACATTATTAAAACTTTGTGTGTCCAATAATTCCGTGCCGCCAGTGTAAAAGAAACAGACAAGGAAGATAAGACATAAGAAAAAAAGAAAACGTAAGAATTTCATAGGATCTCCTTTAGTATGAATCAATCAAATGTAGTAAATAAAACTAAACTCTATATGTATTATAACATTGGAACACTTGTTTTGATAGATGCGGAAAAGGGTTTTTATTGAGCAGGATGTACATAGATTTTAAATTATTACGTAAAATTACAAATTTCCTATTGAAATTTTATGCATATAAGATGTATAATTATTAAGTGATCTTTAGAAAAAAAGTTTTTATTGCTTGAGTTGTTAAAGGGGGCGTTTCGTATGAAAGTTAGTGTTATTGGGGCTACAGGGTATGCAGGGGCAGAACTCTTGCGATTATTGTATAACCATCCACAGGCAGAAGTTGTGTATATAACATCGGAAAGTCATACAGGAGAATCGATTTCATCGATATATCCTCATCTGTGGGGAATTTATGATCAGAAACTTATCAGCATGAAGGAAATGGACAAGATTGCTGAAGTTAGTGATTTTGTATTTATTGGTCTGCCAAATGGTCATGCAATGACTGTTGGCAAGGCATTGGCAGATACAAAGGTCCGTATTATTGATCTTGGGGCGGATTATCGCTTTAAAGATACGGCAGTCTACGAAGAATGGTATAAAATAGAGCATATGCATAAGGATGCAAAACGTGTCTATGGGCTTGCTGAGCTTTATCGAGATGATATAAAAGATGCGAAGATTATCGGCAATGCCGGCTGCTATACGACAGCGAGCATTTTAGCACTGGCACCGCTTGCTAAAAAACATCTTATTGATGTTAGTACGATTGTTATCGATGCGAAGTCTGGTGTATCCGGAGCGGGTCGTTCGGCAAAACTAGCCAATCATTTTCCGGAAATGTATGATAATTTCAAAGCATATAATGTCGGCGGACATCGTCATACTCCGGAAATTGAACAGGCACTTACGAATCTTTCGGGTGAAAATATTATTTTGAGTTTTACACCGCATCTTGTGCCAATGTCACGTGGTATTATGAGCACTTGCTATGCGAAGCTTAAACCGGGAGTGACGGCAGATCTTGTTGACAGGGCATACGAAGATATGTATGCTGATGAGTTTTTCATTCGTTTGCTTGGTCGTGGTGGTTATCCAGCAACGAAAGAAGTGCGTGGTTCGAACTTCTGTGATCTTGGCTGGCATATTGATAAACGTGTTGGTCGGGTTGTTGTTTTATCAGCAATCGATAATCTGGTCAAAGGAGCTGCGGGTCAGGCGATACAGAATTTCAATATTGCCTGTGGTTTTGATGAAAAAATGGGCCTGCTGAATGTTCCCATATATCCATGATTATTATGTAAAAAATATAGAGTTATTCATTATGAATTTGGAGGAAATCATATGTTTAAAGAAAATAATCCGGGAGTTACATTCCCAAAGGGATTTAAAGCCGCTGGTGTCAAAGCTGGTATCAAAAAGAGCGGGAATCTCGATGTTGCTTTGATTTATACAGAAAAGGAAGCTGCGATTGCTGGTACATTTACACAGAATGCGGTAGCTGCTGCGCCGGTATTTGTATCAAAAGCTGTTGTAAAGACAGGATCGGCTCATGCTATTGTAGCAAATGCCGGCTGTGCGAATGCGTGTACAGGTGAGCGGGGGATGAAAGATGCCAAGGCTATGGCTGCATTGGTTGCTGCAGAGCTTGGCTGCAGGGATGATGATGTTATCGTTGGATCGACTGGTGTTATTGGTGTGAATTTACCAATGGATAAGATGGAAGCTGGCATCAAGCAGGCAGCAAAGGAACTTTCTACGAATGGAAGCGTTAATGCGGGGAATGCGATTATCACAACCGATACATATTCCAAGGCCTGTTCGACGGAAGTCGAAATTGGTGGGAAGAAGGTTCGTTTTGGTGCAATTGCCAAGGGATCGGGTATGATTCAGCCCAATATGGCAACGATGCTTTGCTATATTACTACAGATGCAGCTATTGACCAAAAGCTTTTACAGACAGCACTCTCTGATGTTGTGGAAACATCATTTAACATGATTTCCATTGATGGCGATATGAGTACGAACGATATGGCAATTGTACTTGCTAACGGTGAAGCTGGTAATTTGAAGATTACAGAAAAAAATGCCGACTATCAGGTGTTTTATGAAACATTAAATAAAATCTGTGAAGGACTTTCAAAGAAGATTGCCGCTGATGGTGAAGGCGCAACAAAGTTTATTACAGTGCATGTAGCCGGGACAAAGTCTTTTGCTGATGCGAAGACAATCGGAATGAGTGTAGCAAAGTCTCCACTCGTAAAGACTGCTTTTTTTGGAGAAGATCCGAACTGGGGTCGTGTCATTTGTGCAGTAGGCTATGCTGGTATACCGATGAATCCGGAAAAAACCGTTGTGAAATTTGGATCAGTGACAGTTTATGCAAATGGTGTTGGAGCTGAAATCGATGAAGAAGCTCTGCGTAAGGTCATGGAAGAGCATGACATTGTTATTGATATTGACATGGGCATTGGTGAAGAAGAAGCTACAGTATGGTCATGTGATTTTACCTACGAATATGTGAAAATTAATGGAGAGTATCATACCTGATGGGAGGGATCTGTTGATGTTTGCGGCAGAAAATAAAGCGGAGATTCTTGTAGAAGCATTACCGTACATTCAGGAGTTCTATGGTAAGACGATCGTCATAAAGTATGGTGGCAATGCCATGATTAATGATGATCTCAAGAAAAAAGTTATTCAGGATATTATACTTATGAAATATGTTGGCATAAGGCCGGTTATCGTCCACGGCGGTGGCCCGGATATTACAGAGTTTCTGAGGCGGGTTGGCAAGTCGTCTGAGTTTGTCAGCGGGCTTCGTGTTACGGACAGGGAAACTGTAGAGATTGCTGAAATGGTACTTGTCGGTAAGGTTAATTCGGATATTGTGAGTTTGTTGAATCATGGTGGCATACGAGCTGTCGGACTCAGCGGTAAAGACGCAAATCTGATTTGTGCTCATAAGAAGCTGGCAACAGTCCATGAAGGTGATATCGTTAAAAAGGTTGATATTGGTTTTGTTGGTGAAGTTGAAAAAATAAATGTAGATATTCTGAATGATTTGCTTGATCAGGATTATATTCCGGTTATTGCACCTATTGGTGTCGGTAAAAACAAAGAAAGCTACAATATCAATGCGGATTATGTAGCGGCTGAGGTCGCTGGATCACTTAAGGCGGAAAAGCTTCTGCTGCTTACAGATGTAGAGGGAATCTACAAGGATTATAACGATAAGAATACCTTTATTTCAACACTTACACAGGATGTTGCAAAAAAATATATTAAAGATGGTACTATTGCGGGTGGAATGATACCAAAGGTAGAAGCCTGCCTTTGTGCACTCGAAGCTGGTGCAGGCAAGACGCATATTATTGATGGGCGCCTTGATCACTCGCTTTTACTTGAAATATTCACACCGCAGGGTATTGGGACAGAAGTTGTTCGTTAAAAAGTTTGGAGGAAATATAGATATGACAGATGAAGAAATCTATGCAAAAGACAAAGAAAATTATCTCCCGGTATTTGCCCGTTATAAGATTGTTCTTGATCACGGGAAAGGTATCTATGTCTATGATACACATGATAAAAAATATATTGATTATCTTGGTGGCATTGCCGTAAATGTTCTTGGGCATGCACATCCGGCACTTGTGAAGGCAATTGCTGATCAGGCTGGCAAAATGATTCATTGCTCAAATCTCTACTATACACAGGTACAAATTGATGCAGCAACGAAGCTTGTCAAGCTCAGTGGGCTGGATAAAGTGTTTTTTGGAAATTCTGGAGCAGAAGCAAATGAAGGTGCTATCAAAGCAGCTCGTAAATATGCGCATGAAATTGATCCGGAAAAGTCACAGATTATCAGTGCATGGCATAGTTTTCATGGACGTACACTTGCAACGCTGACTGCGACAGGTCAGCCGCACTATCAGGAGGGTGTCGGGCCTTTGCCGGGGGGATTTGAGTATGTTACATATAACGATATCAATGAGCTCGAAAAGCTCATGAGTGATAAGACGTGTGCTGTAATGCTTGAACCAATCCAAGGTGAAGGCGGCATACATATGCCCCAAAATGATTACCTCAAAAAGGTAAGAAAACTCTGTGATAAGTATCATGCGGTACTTATTTTCGATGAAATTCAGTGTGGTATTGGTCGTACGGGTACTTTTTTTGCTTATGAACAGTTCGGTGTGAAGCCGGATATTGTAACACTTGCCAAAGGGCTTGCCGGCGGTGTTCCTATTGGCGCATTTATCATGACAGATGCCGTTGCAGCGGCTTTTCATGCTGGTGATCATGGGACGACCTTCGGGGGTAATCCACTTGCCTGTGCAGCGGCTAATGTTGTACTTGATACGATTGTCAGCGATCATTTACTGGAAAATACAAAAACAATTGGCGCATATCTCAAGAGCAAGCTTGAAGTCTTTAAGGAAAAGTATCCTAGCCTTATTACGGAAGTTCGCGGGACAGGTTTTATTCTTGGAATGCAGCTTACGAAGCCGGGCCGTGAAATCGTTGATGAATGTTTAAAATACGGTGCGATTATCAACTGCACCGCTGGTAACGTGCTGCGTTTTGTACCACCGCTTATTACCACAAAGGAAAATGTCGACGAGCTTATCGGAATCATGGAAAAAGTTTTACCCCAATACGCAAAATAAAATTGTATTCAAAATGCATAGAACAAGTGCTTTTATTGTATATTTATTTATAGTATAATAAACAGCGGTGATTCATTGTACGTTTATACTATTTGGAGGTTTTACAAATGTTGAAAGGGAAAGATTTATTGTCCATACATGATCTTTCGGTCGATGAAGTGGCAGAAGTTCTTGATTTGGCAAAAATTTTAAAAACAAAGCAAAAAGAGGGTATTGAGCATCACTTTCTCAAGGGGAAGACACTGGGGATGATTTTCCAAAAGTCATCAACCCGTACGCGCGTTTCTTTTGAAACTGGTATGTATCAGTTAGGGGGGCAGGCTCTTTTCTTATCTGATCGCGATTTGCAGATTGGTCGTGGAGAACCGATTAAGGACACGGCACGTGTATTATCACGCTACCTTGACGGCATCATGATCCGTACTTTTGCACATCGTGATGTAGAGGAATTTGCTGCATATGCGAATATACCAATTATTAATGCGCTTACAGATCTTTTACATCCGTGTCAGGTTCTTACGGATCTTTTGACAATTCAGGAGCACAAGGGAAAAAATCTCAAGGGATTGAAACTTGCCTATATCGGTGATGGCAATAACATGACGAATTCACTCATGTATGGTTGTGCTAAAGTGGGGATGCATTTTGCTGCAGCAACACCAAAGGGATATGAACCCGATGCGGTTGTTACAAAAAACGCTATTGAGGATGCAAAGGCAACAGGTGGCTCAATTACACTGGTGAATGATGTTTTCGAAGCGGTGAAGAATGCAGATATTCTCTATACAGATGTATGGGCGAGCATGGGACAGGAAGCTGAGCGTGAAAAGCGGAAAAATATTTTCAAAGGCTATCAGATCAATCGGGAACTCCTGAATGCTGCTGATAAACGTGCTATTGTCATGCATTGTTTGCCCGCACATCGCGGTGAAGAAATTACCGCTGATGTTATGGAAGAAAATGCTGATGTCATTTTTGATGAAGCGGAAAATCGTCTGCATACACAGAAAGCGATTATGGCACTGACCATGGCAGACTAAGTAAATGAATAAACTAAAAACTAATAGGCGGCAAGTTGCTTGTGGCTTATTGGAATAAATTCAATATAATCAACAAAATTTTAAGGAGATGTTTTTATATGGCTAAAGTTAAAAAAGTTGTGCTTGCATATTCGGGTGGTCTCGATACCTCTGTTATCATTCCCTGGCTTAAGGAAAATTATGATGGCTGTGAAGTCATTGCTGTCTGTGCAAATATTGGACAGGGGGATGAACTTAATGTTGTTCATGACAAGGCACTTGCATCAGGGGCATCAAAGGTATTTATTGTCGATCTTGCAAAATCGTTTCTTGAAGACTATGTATGGCCTACGCTTAAGGCGAGTGCAATTTATGAAGGTAAATATTTACTGGGTACATCTTTTGCTCGTCCGCTTATCGCGAAGGCGCTTGTTGAAATTGCTAAGCAGGAAGGTGCAGATGCAATAGCTCATGGTGCTACAGGCAAGGGAAATGACCAGGTTCGTTTTGAACTTACGGTAAAAGCTCTTGCGCCAAATCTCACGATTATTGCGCCTTGGCGTGAATGGACAATTCGTTCTCGTGAAGATGCGCTTGAATTTGCAAATAAGCACAATATTCCGGTTGCTACAAGTAATAAGACATATAGTATGGACCGCAATATCTGGCATCTTAGTCATGAAGGATCAGATCTTGAAGATCCTTGGAATGCACCGAAGAACGATATGTTCCTCGTAACAACGGCTCCGGAAAATGCTCCTGATAAACCAGAATATGTAACAATTGATTTTGAAAAAGGTATCCCGACAACTGTAAATGGCGAAAAGCTTGGTGCGGTTGAACTTCTTACAAAGCTTAATGATATTGGTGCAGCAAATGGTGTAGGCATTACGGATATTGTCGAAAACCGTCTCGTTGGAATGAAGTCCCGTGGTGTCTATGAAAATCCGGGCGGAGCAATTCTATATTATGCACACAGAGAACTTGAATATCTTTGTCTTGACCGTTCAACGCTGCATTACAAAGAAAGTCTTGCTATTCGTTATGGTGAACTCGTATATGATGGAATGTGGTTTTGCCAGCTTCGTGAAGCATTAGATGCTTTCGTTAACAGCACACAGGAAACTGTAACCGGAACGGTTAAGCTCAAGCTCTATAAAGGCAACATTATTTCTGCTGGTGCGCAGTCGCCATACTCACTCTACAGCAAAGAATTCGTTACATTTGAACGTGATGAAGTATACAATCAGGCTGATGCAACAGGGTTTATCAACCTCTTTGGTTTGCCAATGAAGGTTCGTGCCCTCATGCAGGAAAAGGTAGGAGCAAAGAAATAATGGCAGAACAACTCTGGGGTGGTAGATTCTCGAAGTCTACTGATGAAATGATTAATGAATTTCAAGCGTCTATCAGTTTTGATAAAAGAATGTATTATGAAGACATCGCTGGCAGCATCGCACATGCGACAATGCTGGCAAAGTGCGGAATTATCTCAAACGAAGATAGAGATGCAATTGTAAAAGGACTTAGGGATATCCTTGCAGCTATTGAAAAAGGAGAATTTTCTTTTGATGTGGCGCTTGAAGACATCCACATGAACATAGAAAAACGTCTTACGGATGCGATTGGCGAAGCTGGCGGGCGCCTGCATACAGCGCGCAGCCGTAATGATCAGGTAGCACTTGATACTCATATGTATATTCGCAAAGAAGTTGTTGCTGTAGAAGCGCTTGTTCTCGACATGCAGAAAGCACTTGTCGAAACAGCAAAAAAATACAGTGATGTCATTATGCCAGGGTATACACATTTGCAGCGGGCGCAGCCAATCCTGTTTTCACATCATATGATGGCATATTTTTCTATGCTGAGTCGTGATTTTACTCGTCTCAAAGGTGTCTATGAACGTGCTGACATTATGCCGCTTGGTGCTGGAGCTCTGGCTGGTACGACATTTCCGATTGATCGTGAATATGTTGCAGCACAGCTGAACTTTGATAAGATTTACACAAACAGCCTTGATGCTGTAAGTGATCGTGACTATATTATAGAATTCCTTTCAGCTGCATCGCTGCTCATGGTTCATTTGAGTCGTCTTAGCGAAGAAACGATTCTTTGGTGCTCGCGCGAGTTTGCATTTATCGAACTTGATGATGCACATTGTACTGGATCAAGCATGATGCCGCAGAAGAAAAACCCGGATGTTTCCGAGCTTGTTCGTGGTAAAACGGGCCGCGTTATCGGTCATCTTATGGCGATGCTATCGACGGTCAAGGGACTGCCGCTTGCATATAATAAGGATTTGCAGGAAGACAAGGAAGGTGTCTTTGATATGATCGATACTGTTAAGTTCAGTCTTGCTGTCTATGCACAACTGCTCCGTGGCATGAAAGTTAACAAAGACGTCATGTTTAAGGCAGTCAGCGAAGATTTTTCAAATGCAACTGATCTTGCAGATTATCTCGTTAAAAAGGGCTTGCCGTTCCGTCAGGCACATGCTGTGTCTGGGAAGGCTGTTCATTATTGCATTGAAAAAAAGAAATGGCTTGAAGATATGACAATGGCAGAGTTTAAAGAACTTTCACCGCTGTTTGAAGATGATATCAAAGAAGAAATCAGACCGGAAACCTGTGTGAAAAATCGAAATTCCCTCGGCGGCACATCCTATCGCCAGGTAGATGCGCAGCTGATAGCTGCCGAAGCACTTATGGAAGCTGAACAAAAAATGGTTAGTGAATACGAAGCAAAACGAATAAGCGTACGTTGATAAAAGCGATTTTGAAAAATCGCAGGAGATTATTGACACGTAAAGAAGCTCTGCCGGGAAATGAATCCTGGCAGAGCTTCTTTGGCTGTCAACCGATTTATATAGTATAGCATAAATTAATTGCTTAGAGTAGTATATTTTCATGAGAAAATAGAATTTAATGATGATCATGCAATCGCTGCCAATATCAACGGGCATTTTGTTTTGTACAGTATGCCTCAGAAAATATGCGGCGGTTTTGTTGTAATGATAACATGAACAAATCAAAAAACCTTCATTGAAGTTGCAGAATGAACTGATAAAATAAGGAAAAGATTGAATCATGAAGCGATTCAGCGTATACTTTTATTTATAACATTTTATAAGGAAAACAAGGAGTCTATGCATATGAATAAGTTGAAAAAAAAGATTGTTTTATTAATGGCAGTATCGCTTTTTGTTTTGACGACAATTGCGGGAGCAGAACAAGCTGCCGGACAGGTGACGCCGCTGATGATGAAGCCATCGACGGCGAGTGAAGTCAATTCGCTTGACGAAGTCCAGCGAGAAAAATATGCACCACAGTTTTGGCGCATTGATGCAGCTGAGCAACAGATGCTGCCGCTTAACTTCCGCACGACAGATGATCAGGTTGGCTCTGTAGATGGTATCATACCTAATACGGATGGGCTGAAAGAATTGAAATGCTCAGGCAGTGCGCAGATGTCAGCTGGTGAGATGCAGGTGCTTGTGGAGAATTTAGCAGCAAGGACGGCGGGCGATGTTTATATCGTTGATTTACGGCAGGAACAGCATGGATATCTTGATGGTAATGCTGCAAGTTTTTATGGGAAGCGTAATTGGGGGAACATCGGTAGAACAAGAGAGGAAATTGTAAGAGCAGAAAAAGCCGCAATGGAGGCAATGCCGGGTGAGAAGATTGCTCTTTATAAGCTGGATAAAGATAAGGAACCTGTAAAACCGGCTGAAATGGAATTCACAATAGGAAATGCACAAACAGAAGAAGAAGTTGCTGCAGAAGCAGGTGCAAGATATTATCGTATTACATCAACGGATCATATCTGGACGGTGCCGGAAAACATTGATCGGTTCATTTCATTTTATAAGACATTGCCGAAGGATGCCTGGCTGCATTTTCATTGTGAGGCGGGTGAGGGACGGACGACAACCTATATGGTCATCTATGATATACTACGTAATGGTGCAACCGTATCATTGGAAGATATCACAGCACGTGAATATAGGATTGGCGGTATTGATTTGCTCAGTGTGAAGTCTGCGAATGCTCTGCAGACAGGAAAGACGCAGAGCTGGAAAACGGTCTTTGAGCAGGAACGTGCAAAGAATATAAAACTTTTCTATCAATATGTAAGAGCAAATCCGAAGTTGACTATAAGCTGGTCGGCATGGCTGAAGTTATATACTATGGGGAAAAATTCAAGCAGGTAACAAATGTTTTGTTTGTAAGAAAATATAGAAATGTATATATGGCAAAGATTAATGTACTTTAATAAAAGACATGATACAAAAAATGAAATATAATATGAGTTATATAGAAAAATATCTTGACAGTTGTATAGAAAAAAGCATACAATGTATACATTATATTTCGCTAGAAGGAATATAGGACTTTTTAAATATCTTAAGGGGATGTATTTATGGCTGAAATTAAATTTGAAAAAACGACAATTTTAAAAGAAAAACCAGATGTATCGAAAATCGGTTTTGGTACACATTTTTCAGATTATATGTTTGAAATGGACTATAATCCGGAGCAGGGCTGGCATGATCCGAAAATCGTTCCATATCAGGATGTTATGGTAAGCCCGGCAAATACAACGCTTCATTATGGACAGGCAATTTTTGAAGGCATGAAAGCTTTCCGTCAGGGAAATAAAGTTGTCATTTTCAGACCATTAGACCATCTCAATCGTTTAAATAATTCTGCAAGACTGCTTGATATTCCACAAGTGGATGTGGAACTTGTCCATAAGGGACTTCGTCAGCTTATCGTTACAGAAAAAGCATGGGTTCCGGCAAAGAAAGGACAGAGCCTTTATATTCGTCCGTTTATTTTTGCGATGGACCCATTCCTTGGTGTAAGCGTAAGTAAAACGTATAAAATGCTCATTATTCTTTCGCCGGTTGCGGCATACTATGCACATGGATTTGCTCCAGTTAAGATCATGGTTGAAGATACGTATGTACGTGCTGTACGCGGGGGACTTGGCGAAGCAAAGACGCCGGCAAACTATGCAGCAAGCCTTCACGCAGGTCTTGTGGCGCATAAGAAGGGATATGATCAGACACTTTGGCTTGATGGTGTAGAACGCAAATACATTGAGGAAGTTGGCTCGATGAATATTCTTTTCAAGATTGATAATGAAATCGTAACGCCGGAACTTGATGGCAGTATTCTTAATGGTATTACGCGGAGAACTGTTCTTGCCTTAGCAAAAGAATGGGGAATGAAGGTATCCGAACGTCATCTTTCCATAAACGAAGTGCAGGAAGCTTACAAGAACGGTAAGTTGGAAGAGGTTTTTGGTTCAGGTACAGCTGCGGTTATTTCACCGGTGGGTATTCTTGGCTACAAAGGTGAAGAAATGCTTATTAATGGCGGTAAAGTTGGTCCGTTTACACAGAAAATGTATGATCACATTACAGGTATCCAGAGTGGTGAAGTTAAAGATACACAGAGCTTTATCGAAGTTGTTACTGAAGTGTAGTCGTTTAGCTGCGGTAAGACGATAGAAACTTCTTTATCATAAATATTAAATAACCCTTTTGATTGCATTTATGCAATCAAAAGGGTTATTTTCATATAATCTTCATAAAGGGACTCTAATGTAGAGTTAATAATTTAAAGTCTAATTTACAGAAGATTAAGAGCAAAAAAGTTCTCGGGTAACAAGGATTTTTGATAAAAGAAAGAGAATACTTAAAGTAATGATGATTTGAGGGGTTTTGTTTATGCCAATACAGTTAAGGGGAGTACTATCAACAATAAGTTTGCTGGATTTGGTCGATATTCTTATTGTGGCATTCATTTTGTATAAGATGTATGTAATGCTGCAGGACACGCGGGCGATAACGCTTGTTAAAGGACTGCTTGTTCTTTTAGGATTGACGATGGTCAGTAACTGGCTGGGTCTTCATGTGATTTATTGGCTATTACAGAAAACGATGACATTGCTGTTCGTTGCCTTGCCGATTGTTTTTCAGCCGGAACTGCGGCGAACGTTAGAGCATCTTGGACAGGGTCGTTTTTTTGGACGGTCGGTTTTTTTGAATGATGATGAAGCACGATCACTTGTAAATGAACTTGATAAGGCAGTTGGAATTATGTCAAATAATAAAATTGGGGCACTGCTTGTACTTGAACGCGAGATGGGACTCAAAGATATTTGTGCAACGGGAATACAAATTGATGGTCTTATTACGGCAGATTTTTTGATGAACGTATTTATTCCGAATACACCCCTGCATGATGGAGCTGCGGTAATTCGTGGTAAACGTATGATTGCTGCCGGGTGTCTTTTGCCACTGACGGAAAATCGCACATTGAGTACGGAGCTTGGTACACGTCATCGTGCGGCAATTGGTTTGTCAGAGCAGTGCGATGCACTTATTGTTATTGTAAGTGAAGAAACAGGAACTATCTCAATTGCGGAAAATGGCAAGATTGATCGCCATCTTGACTCGGAAAGGTTGAAGAAACATTTAATGCCACTTTTTGCACCGAAAACGACAAATATTAAAGATATGGTTGCGAACTGGAGGCGGAAAAAATGATCAGTTTATTGCAACGGAATCTTCTGGCGAAAGTTATTGCTTTACTTGTAGCAACTGTCTTATGGTTTTTTATTATGAATGACCAAAATCCGTCAATTGAAGGAAGTTTTACGGTTCCGCTTAATATTGTCAATGCACCGGAAGGCTATAAGATTACACACAATGTAGATGAAATTAAGATTAAAGTACGTGGTCCTCGTTCTTTGTTTGTAGCGGTAACAGAGTCAGAGTTCAAAGCATATGTTGATCTTAATGGAATTGTGGAGGGAAAGCAGTCTGTGAAGGTCCAGACTGTTTTGCCAGCAGGGTTTGAACTTGTAGAGACTTTACCAGAGACACTCACGTTCAATATCGATAAGATTGTACAACGGCAGGTTAAGGCAGAAGTTGTTGTGACAGGATTATCGGCACCAGGAACAACAGTAGCGAAGGTAACTCCGGCATTATCGAATGTAATGATAGAAGGGCCAAGTGCCGCAGTCAGTCAGGTTACACGAGTTGTGGGCTATGTTTCATTGGCAGGCAACAATGCGGATTTTGATGTTGCGATACCGCTTACAGCAGTGAATGCAGATGGCAAAGAAGTTGAGGAAGTTAAGGTTGTTCCGCAGACGGAGCAGGTGAGTGTTGCGCTGGCTCGTGGATTATCGAAGAAAATTGTTAGTATCAAACCAATTGTCGGCAGTGATCTTGCGGCAAATTACGTGTTAAACAGTATAAAAGTTGATCCATCGAAAATTGAAATTGCTGGTGAAGCAAAGCTCATTGAGTCACTTAATGAAATCGATACGGAAAAAATATTATTGAAGGGTTTTACGAAGGCGACAAAAAAGGATGTCAAGCTTGAATTACCACCGGGAATTACAGTGACAAATGGAATTGTAAGTGTTATTATTGATATTGCGGAAAAAAAGTAATGGAATGAGGAAAGCAGATTGATACGAATTACAAATTTCAATGTGCCTTTTACCGATCAGACACCATTATCGTCATTGATAGCAAAACGTCTTCAATTACCACCCCAGGCAGTGCTTGAGGTGGTAATTGTTCGTAAAGCGATCGATGCCAGGCGATATAGGAAGGCACCAATACAGTTTGTTTATGTAATGGATGTAAAGATTGATGGTTCGGAAAAAAAGATATTGGCACATTTGCATAAGGATAAGAATATTGCACAGGTACTTGCAACGGAAAAAACAGTAAACCACAGCATAGCGATTGAAAAAGACAGGCGACCGATTGTTGTTGGCTTTGGCCCGGCTGGGATGTTTGCAGCACTTACGCTGGCAAAGCACGGTTGTGCACCGCTTATTCTGGAACGGGGGTATGATGTTGATCGACGTCATGCTGATATTGAAAAATTCTGGCGGACAGGCATGCTTGATGAACGTTCAAATGTACAGTTTGGCGAAGGCGGGGCTGGAACTTTTTCAGATGGCAAGCTTACGACACGTATTAATGACAGTAAAATGATGGATGTGCTTGAAGCATTCGTTGCTGCTGGTGCACCGGCGGAAATAAAATATCTGCATAAACCTCATATAGGTACGGATTTGCTGCGAACGATTGTTAAGAACATACGTAAGGAAATCATACGTATGGGCGGTGAAGTGAGGTTTGCATCAAGTGTAACCGATATTGAAATTAAAAAGGGTGCGGTGACAGCCCTGATTGTAAATGATGAAGAACGTATAGCATGCAATGCGGTGCTTCTGGGAATTGGCCATTCAGCACGTGATACTTATGCGATGCTGCATGCAAAAAAGGTATCCATGCAGGCGAAGGCTTTTGCAATTGGTGTGCGCATTGAGCATCCACAGAAATTTATCAACGCAGTGCAGTATGGGGAAGATGCAGAGAGTCAACGCTTACCCGTTGCAGATTACGCGTTAACTTATCAGGATCGAATGACAGGCAGAGGCGCGTATTCTTTTTGNATGTGTCCNGGCGGTCAGGTTGTAGCAGCAGCTTCAGAANTGGGAGGTGTTGTTACAAATGGCATGAGTAATTATCATCGTGATTCAAAGATTGCCAATGCAGCTTTGCTTGTTACGGTTTCNCCACAGGACTTTGGGACAGAAGTGCTTGCTGGTATAGAGTTTCAGCGAAAGTANGAAACTCTGGCTTTCCAATGTGCTGGGCGTAATTATTATGCACCAGTACAGACCGTCGGTGATTTTNTAAGTGGGCGGAGCGGATCAACAAATTTTTTAACGACTCCNACGTACAGACCAGGAATTACTGCTGTTGATTTGCATGATTGTCTGCCTAANGCTGTTACGGATACNCTGGCTTTAGCTTTGCAGCATTTCGATCATAAAATCAAAGGCTNTGCTGATGAAAGTGCAGCTATGACAGGTGTTGAAACGCGTTCTTCGGCACCGTGCAGAATTCTTCGCAGCCCTAATTATGTGTCAGAAAATACGCTGGGGCTTTACCCGATGGGTGAAGGTGCCGGTTATGCAGGTGGCATTATGAGTGCAGCAATTGATGGAATAAATACGGCACTTGCTTTTATACAGCAATATGAGGCATAATATAAATAAATATGGAAACTTGGGGGAGAAAATTTCATGGCTAGACTTTTTGGAACAGATGGGGTCCGTGGTGAAGCAAATATAGATCTCACACCGGAACTTGCTTATCGTCTGGGTAGGGCGGCTACATTGTTTTTTGGTGAAGGGAAGGATGAACAACCGATTATTCTTATTGGTCGTGATACACGTATATCGGGACAGATGTTTGAATCGGCGCTTTCAGCGGGTATTTGTTCAGCTGGGGGTAAAGTTGTTATTGCCGGAATTATTCCAACACCGGCGATTGCCTATTTGGCAAAGAAAATGAAGGCACAGGCAGGAATTGTAATATCAGCATCGCATAATCCATTTCATGATAATGGAATTAAATTTTTTGGTGGCAACGGATATAAATTGCCAGATGAAGTAGAAGATGAACTGGAACGTCTTGTTCATAATATTGCACAGGAAGATGCCTTATATCGTTCAAGTGGCAGGGAAATTGGGACAGTGGAATATCGTCATGATCTCGTTAAAGAATATATTGATTTCGTCCTTAGTACAGTTGAAGTTAAATTTGATGGAATGAAGGTTGTGCTTGACTGTGCAAATGGTGCTTCTTATGAATCAATGCCAACAATATTACGTCGGCTTGGAGCAGAGGTTGTTGTTCTCAGTAACAAGCCGAATGGTATAAACATCAATGATAGCTGCGGCTCGACACATTTGAAGGCCTTGCAGGAAGCTGTTGTTGCAAATAAAGCGGACTTTGGTATTGCCCATGATGGTGATGCAGACCGCTGCCTTTGTGTTGATGAAAAAGGTGAAATCATTGATGGAGATCGTATTTTGGTTATGTGTGCATTAGAAATGATGAATAAAGGTACACTTAAAGATAATACGGTCGTAACGACGGTTATGGCAAATATCGGTTTTCATGAAGCCGTCAAAAAGGCTGGCGGCCATGTAAAAATCACACAAGTCGGTGATCGTTATGTTCTTGAAAACATGCTGGAGCATGGATATAATCTTGGCGGTGAACAGTCTGGTCATATTATTTTCACGGATTTCAGTACGACAGGGGATGGACTTATTACAGGATTGCAGGTACTTTCATCAGTAAAGCGCAGCGGCAAGAAGGCTTCAGCACTATCCGCACTTATGACAAGCTATCCACAGCTTCTAGTCAATGTTGTTGTCAAGAGTAAGGAAGGCTGGGAAGATAGTCAGAAAATAAAAGATGCTATTATTGCGGGTGATGCGGAGCTTGGTGAAACGGGACGTATTCTTGTGCGTGCATCAGGTACAGAACCGCTTATTCGTGTTATGGCAGAAGGCCCGGATCAAGTGCAGCTTAATGTGCTCTGTCACAAAATTGCAGATGTTGTAAAAAAAGAACAAGACTAATGCTTGACTATTTGCTGGATATACATTAAAATATGAACGTACAAAGGAGCACACCTTGTGTTCCTTTGTTTTTTATGAAAACATTCAAATGGATTTCCTGTTGTCTATAATGGATGCTTGTGAGGTGAAGGGTTTTTTTACGGAAAAGACGTTGTCTTAGCGCGAGCTCTTGTCTGTGGGACAAGAGGACGAGGAAGAGGTTGTCGAATTATCAGCGGATGCCTCTCGGCCGGATCGGGTCGATAAAAGCTGTCAAACCTGCGGGGTGACCGGCAGAACAAAGCAGTGTACAAAGATCAAAGAAACGGGATGCGGACCGGAATGAAGGTTCTTTCTATTTTTGTATAAAAATGGGGGTATTACTATGTGTGGTATTGTTGGATATGTAGGTGCAAAAAATGCAACACCGTTTCTTATTGAAGGCTTAACAAAGCTTGAATATCGTGGATATGATTCAGCGGGAATCGCTGTGTTTGATGGTGAGAAAATCGATGTGGAAAAAAGTGTAGGCCGTCTTGTTTCACTTAAAGAAAAAATTTCGGGTCATGAACCACAGGGTGTAATTGGTATTGGTCATACACGGTGGGCAACACATGGTCGTCCATCTGATCGTAATTCGCATCCACATACGGATTGTTCAGGTGATTTTGTCGTTGTTCATAATGGTATCATTGAAAACTATATGGCACTTAAAGAAGATCTTTTAAAAAAAGGCCATGTATTTAAATCAGAAACAGATACAGAAGTCATCGCGCATCTTTTGGAAGAACTCTATAAGGGTGATTTTGAAGCTGCAGTACGTGAAGTTCTTACGTATATTAACGGATCTTACTCCTTGGTNTTTATGTCGAAGAATGATCCTGATCGTTTGATTTGCACGAAGCAGGATAATCCACTTGTCATAGGCCTTGGTGATGGTGAAAACTTCATTGCGTCGGATATTCCGGCAATTATTGCGCGTACTCGTCGTACGTATATTATCAATGATGGTGAAGTGGCTGTTGTTAAAAAAGATTCAATCTGGATCACAAACCGCGAAGGTCAGCCAGTAACAAAGAAAGTGTTCGAAGTAAACTGGAATGCTGAAGCTGCTGAAAAGGGCGGCTATGAACATTTTATGTTGAAGGAAATTCATGAGCAGCCAAAAGCTATTCGGGATACAATTTCACCGCGTTTGTCAAAAGACAATGATGCAGTTGTACTTGATGAACTTAAATGGAATGAAGATTACCTAAACTCTTTTCAGAAAATCTTTATCGTAGCCTGTGGTACAGCATATCATGCTGGACTCGTCGGTAAATATTATATTGAAAAACTGGTACGTATTCCAGTTGAAGTTGATCTTGCGTCGGAGTTCAGATATCGTTCACCGATTATTGACGACAATACATTAACAATTGTTATCAGTCAGTCGGGCGAAACAAGCGACACGTTGGCAGCGCTCAAGGAGTCGAAGCGCCTTGGAGCCAAAACACTGGCTATTACAAATGTAGTGGGATCTTCTATTGCGCGTGAAGCTGATCAGGTTATTTATACATGGGCTGGTCCGGAAATCGCTGTAGCGTCAACTAAAGCCTATACAACACAGCTTGTTACTGTGTTTATGCTTGCAATGTATATGGCAGGAATTAAGGGGACGATAGCACCGCAGCGGACCAAGGAACTTCTTACAGACCTCCGTCAGCTTCCGGCACAGATCAGTGAAACGCTTGAAGATGTTGAGCCAATTAAGACATTTGCCAAGGAATATGGTTTTTGTGAAGATGTGTTCTTCATTGGTCGTTCACTTGACTATGATGTAGCACTTGAAGGTGCGTTGAAACTTAAGGAAATTTCTTATATCCATGCTGAAGCGTATGCTGCTGGTGAACTTAAACATGGAACACTTGCGCTTATTATTGAGGGCGTACCTGTTATTGCGATTGCTACACAAAAGGCAGTCTATGAAAAAACATTAAGTAATATCAAAGAAGTTAAGGCACGTGATGCTATCGTTATCGGTATTGCAGCTAGGGATGATACTGAACTTGAAAAATATGTTGATCATGTAATCAAGGTGTCACAGACGGATGAATTACTCATACCACTTCTTACAGTTGTGCCGTTGCAGCTCTTAGCATATTATGCAGCAATCACAAGAGGCTCCGATGTCGATAAACCACGTAATCTGGCAAAATCTGTAACAGTAGAATAAAGCAAACAGCACAGAGCTGCCCCGTACTCGCGGTGGCTCTGTGCTGTTTTGATATAAATATAGAATGTTGCTAATGCGTTTGAGATATCTTATAATATTTGCCAGCCTTTATTGTTCATTGGATGATAATATCGAATACTTTCCTAATAAAAAGAAATTGCTGCTCTTGACAAATATGGAATGAGAACGTATCATATATAACAATATCTTTAGAAAATCGTTTGTATTATCCAAAAAGGTTTTTCGGGGGATTTAAAAAATTTAAAAGAAAAGAAGGGTTTATGTTGGCATTTTATTTTAAAGAAGCATCGCATACATTTGGAGAGTATTTATTGGTTCCTGGTTATTCCTCGGAAAAATGTATTCCGGCAAATGTTTCTCTTGAAACACCGCTTGTAAAGTTCAAAAAAGGTGAAGAACCAAAGATCAAAATGAATATCCCAATGACATCTTCGATTATGCAGGCTGTATCAGATGATAACATGGCAATTGCTCTGGCTAAAGAAGGCGGCGTGTCCTTTATTTATGGGTCACAGTCTATTGAATCTGAAGCAGCCATGGTGTCCAGAGTAAAAAACTATAAATCCGGTTTTGTAAGCAGTGATTCAAATATTAAGCCAACAACGACATTAGAAAGAATTCTTGCAATAAAAGAGGCAACAGGGCACTCAACAATGGCTGTTACAGAGGATGGAACACCAACAGGTAAGCTGGCTGGTATTGTAACGAGCCGTGACTATCGTGTAACACGTATGAGTATGGATACAAAAGCAGAAGTTTTTATGACACCGTTTAGCAAGCTTGTCTATGCAGATGCGGATACGACGTTGTCAGAGGCAAATGATCTCATATGGAAGCATAAGCTGAACATGTTACCACTTATTGACAAAAATCAGCGTCTGCGTTATATGGTATTTAGAAAAGATTATACGGATAATAAGGAAAATGAACTTGAACTTATTGATGTGAATAAGCGCTATGTTGTTGGCGCTGGTATCAATACACGTGATTATGCAACGCGTGTTCCGGCACTTCTCGCAGCGGGCGCAGATGTTCTTTGTATCGATTCCTCGGAAGGGTTTTCCGAATGGCAGCGCATTACACTCCAGTATATCCACAAGAACTTTGGCGACGATGTTAAGGTTGGTGCCGGAAACATTGTTGATCGTGAAGGTTTTCGCTTTCTAGCCGAAGCGGGTGCAGATTTCATTAAAGTTGGTATTGGTGGTGGCTCTATTTGTATCACGCGTGAAACAAAAGGAATTGGGCGTGGTCAGGCAACGGCACTTACTGACGTAACAAGAGCGCGTGATGAATATTACGAAGAAACAGGTATCTATGTTCCGGTGTGTTCCGATGGTGGTATCGTCCATGATTATCATATTACACTTGCACTTGCGATGGGTGCTGACTTCATGATGCTCGGACGTTACTTTTCCCGTTTTGATGAAAGTCCAACGGATAAGGTAAAAATTAATGGGAACTACCTTAAGGAATATTGGGGGGAAGGCTCTAACCGTGCAAGAAACTGGCAGCGTTATGATCTTGGCGGCGATAAAAAACTTTCTTTTGAAGAAGGTGTTGATTCGTATGTACCATACGCCGGTTCACTGAAGGATAATGTTCATATTACACTGAGTAAAGTTCGCTCGACGATGTGCAATTGCGGATCGCTTAGTATTAAGGATTTCCAGAAGAATGCGAAACTTACGCTTGTATCAGCGACAAGCATTGTCGAAGGTGGTTCGCATGATGTCATTCTTAAAAATAAATTTTCGCGTGATTAATCGCGAAAAATAGTAGAAAAAAACCTACGAAGTGCAGACTTGTCTGCATTTCGTAGGTTTTTGTGTTATAATATTTGAGAAAAATGTTTGATTATCTGCCAAAAACCCTTATGGTTTTTGTCGTTTCCATATCAGCAGGCACACTTAGGGAAAGCATCATGTTTTTCTGTGTCCGATTATGATACATATGTGAATTATTAGTTTTATGGGTTTTTTAGTGCATTTCCCCAAACTTCAAATAGCATGTCCATATGCCAGCGGGCATTTGCTGGGCTGGTTGATGGAAGAGAAATGAAATCAATATTTGTGTTTTTTAGTAATTCTTTATTGTGTTTTTTAAAGGATTGGAAAGATTTGTTTCCATTAAAACAAATCTTTTTAATCTTGGGATATTGGCCGAGCAAATAGTTAAAATCATTTGCTTTTTCATTTGTAATTGCTGTATCAAGACTGCCGGAGCGTTCGCAGGTTTCTAAGGAATCCCATAGAGCAATATGATGCCTGATCAATAAAGAAAGACGCGCAGCGTAAGTCTCAGGGACTGCAGAGTGGTTGAGCAGACAAGAGAGAAGCGGCCAAAAACGATTTTGCGGGTGTGCATAGTATTGTTGCTGTTCCAGCGATTTGATACCTGGCATGGATCCGAGGATAAGCAGGGTACAGTTTTTGTCGATGCTTGGTGGAAAACCACTGCAAAAGTTGTTCTTTGGCATAATAAAATAAGTCTCCTTTAAAAATATGGATTATGGTTGTATTCTTTTACTATAGAAGAATTTCAGCAGTTTTTCAATATATGACTCTATACTAAAAGAAAGATTTGTATGTAGTAGGGAATTTTGGTATTGTTTTTATAGATGTATAGGAGGAATTTTATATGCGTGTTTTGTTGGCAGAGGATGATAAGAGACTAGGAAACCTTATAAAATATATGCTCGAACAGAATGATATTTCTGTAGAATGGGTCATCAGCGGAGACTTAGCATACGAGTATGCAATATATGACGAGTATGATATTCTTATTCTTGACTGGATGATGCCAATCGAAAGTGGGGTAAGTGCCTGCAAGCGTCTTCGTGAAAATGGTTATGAGAAAGCGGTGCTTATACTGACAGCAAAGGATGCTGTCGAAGACCGGGTCACGGGTCTTGATGCAGGTGCTGATGACTATCTTATAAAGCCATTTGAGTTTGTGGAACTTTTGGCGAGATTACGGGCGTTGGGAAGACGCAGCAGCCAGAAAATCCAGCAGGACATTTTGCAGATTGGTGAATTTTCACTGAATCGCACAGCGAAAGTACTGAGGAAAAAACAGCAGGTTATCCAGCTTTCTCCTCGTGAGTTTCAGATTTTTGATCTTTTAGCACAGAATATAGGAATTGTTGTTCCGCGTGATATTATTCTTGATCGTATATGGGGACTGGAGTCGGAAGTGAGTTCAAATAATATTGATTCTTATGTCAAGCTTCTGCGGAAGAAACTTGATTTAGGCGACGATAAGACGATGATTCATACAATACGTGGCGTTGGCTATAAGCTGGAGGCGGATTGATTTTGTGTCAATGAATATGTTTGGTCGCAGCCGTCGTCGTTTGACGTTGTATTATTCGATCGTCATGTGCTGTTTTCTTATGGTATTGATTTTTTTTGTATACAAAAGCTTGGAATGGTCAATTTCGTCAGAACAGGCAAGAGAGCTTCTTGATACGGCAAATGATGTTGCTTATGCACAGGGATTTCTTATACAACATCGGGAATTACTCGTTAATGATAGTTCGACGTACAAGAACAACCGTGATCGACTTTTTTTCTATGTGTTTGATAATGAAGGACGTATGGTGAACTTTTCACGATCTACTTTTTTGATTGAGCCGTTTATTCTTGATACGATTGCTGATTGGAAGGTCGCAGGTGGTGAGGTAGCAGTATTTTCTGAGGAAAAAAATTTAAAAGTAGAGTACAAGATCATGATGACGGCACATCCTATTGTTGTGAATGGTGAAAAAAAAGGTATGGTTTATGTTGGTAAGGAAGTTACGGCAATCTATAATGGTCTCAGAAAAGCAACGTATGTGCTGATTATCCTTGCTGTCTTAGCTCTTATTGTTGCCACAATTGCGGGGCATATTATGTCGGCTAAAGCGATTGTACCTTTGCGGGAGGCCTATGAAAAACAAAGACAGTTTGCTGCGGATGCCTCACATGAGCTTCGGACGCCGCTTAGTGTTATTATGGCTTCGGCGGATGTGTTGGAAAATGATGCGTCTGTAACATCGCCGTTTTTGCGGCAGGTTATTGCAGATATGCGTGATGAGGTCAAGAAAATGACAAAGCTGGTAGGTGATCTTCTTACAGTCGCACGTGGTGATAATCAGGTGCTGAAGCTCAATAAGCAAAAATTTGATTTGGCAGTGCTTATCGAACAAACGGTTCGTATGATGCAGCCATTGGTTGAGAAAAAAAATATTGAGCTTATTTGTGAAGGAATTATGCCAACACAGATACATGCCGATGAGCAAAAAATCAAGCAGTTGATACTTATCCTTGTTGATAATGCGGTAAAGTATACTCCGAAAGGCGGCAGGGTTACAGTTCGTCTTGCCAGTGATAAGAAGGGGAAAGTAAGAATCAATGTTCGGGATACCGGTATAGGGATTGCCCGAGCTGACCAGGAACGTGTTTTTGATCGGTTTTATCGTGTTGATAAAGCACGTTCACGCGAATCAGGCGGTAATGGTCTGGGTCTTGCAATTGCGCAGAAAATAGTGAATCTGCATATGGGTAAGATCTATATTGAGAGTGAAGAAGGCAAAGGAGCAACATTTATTGTTGAACTAAAGAAATAAAAACACCCCGTTGACAGTTTGAATTTTGAACTGAACCATAAAAAATGGACATTGTAAAAAGCAACCCCCAATTGTAGAATAAAAGAAACTACGATTGGGGGGATTTTTTGTGGCAACGAAAGGACAAAAAC
>WSSedB1CaDRAFT_10000119_pt1 | contig 38757 bp, 33 predicted proteins | sample WetSurSB1Cattail_FD_9460 | JGI IMG/M metagenome (IMG submission 9460)
GGTCGGTGGCCTTTGGCTCCACGGTTGGCTTGGCAAGGCCCAGCCGATCCATGTCCTGATCAAAAGCCTCGATGTAACGGTCGGCGATGGTGCGATAATCCACCCCTTCCTGATTTGCGCGATTGATGATCTTGTCGTCGATGTCGGTGTAGTTGCGTACATAGGTGACATCATACCCGCTGTAACGGAGATAGCGGTAAATGACATCGAAGACGACATTGGCCCGGGCATGGCCGATATGGCAGTAATCGTAGACGGTGACTCCGCAAACGTACATGCCGGCCTTGCCGGGTACTAGCGGAACGAAGATATCTTTTTCACCTGTGAGAGTGTTGTAAACGCGAAGTGCCATGAATCGAACTCCTGTTAAAAAATTACGACATTGTGCCTCTTTTTAACAGGCAAGGCAAGCGGGGAAATACGAAGTTTGCCAAGGTTGATGTTGTCCGGATGGCTGCCATGCCGGTTGCGCGGAGGTGCCCAGACGGAAAATGATCTGATGTAGTTTGCAACTTTGCAAGCCTGACACGGCAGCCTCTCATTTTTCGTCTCCGGAATGTGAATTGCGCTTTCTGACCAACATACTGGTCATTAGCCGTAATTGTGTATATATATGTTAGCCAATTATCGATTATTTCTTGAAAATCAGTCAAGTGACCAATATAGTGATCCTTAGTTATCTTAATGACTATTATTTCGGTCGCTTAGTGCCTGGATTGGCTATGGTGAAACAAAGAACATATTCAAAATACGCAAAAGAAGCCGTTTTTTTGCTCGGTCAACACATCAAGCTCGGGCGCAAAAAGCGTAAATGGTCTGAGCAAAACCTTGCAGCCAGGGCCGGCATTTCCAGAGCGACTCTCCAGAAGATAGAGGCCGGTGAAATGTCTCCGTCCATCGGGCTTGTCTTCGAAGTCGCCGCCTTGGTCGGCGTTCCCCTGTTTGAGCAGGACAGCCGGGCACTTGCAACCAGTATCGAACTTACACAAAGTAAAATCGCTCTCCTCCCCAAACGGATCAGAGACAAGACAAAAGCGGTGGATGATGACTTCTAGCCCGCAAAATAGAGAAGCCTTTGTCTGGATATGGCTCCCCGGAGAAACGCAACCTGTGGTCGCCGGTAAGCTTGAAGCGGATAACGGCACAATCCATTTCAACTATGGCAAAAGCTATCTTGACCGGACAGACGACAAGAATCCGGCCATTCCGATTTATGCGCCGGAATTACCTCTGAGGGCCGGGGTTTTACCCTTGCTCAACGACCTGGAGATACCAAATTGCATTCGGGATGCCGCGCCCGATGCCTGGGGGCGGCGCGTTATCATCAACAAGCAATTCGGTCTGAAAGGTCGAGATGCTGATACGGGCAGCTTAGATGAGCTCACCTATCTATTGGAATCGGGGTCCGATCGGATTGGTGCGCTTGATTTTCAGCGATCACCAACAGAATTCGTTCCGAGAACTCCAAATAATGCCAGCTTGGAAGAGTTGCTGGAGTCGGCCGAACGGGTCGAGCAAGGTGTTCCATTAACAACCGAACTTGATCAGGCGCTCTTCCATGGAAGCTCCATTGGCGGTGCCCGCCCCAAGGCCTTGATAGAAGATCGGGGCGCCAAGTATATTGCAAAATTTTCGTCCAGCAGTGATCTCTACAGCGTCGTCAAAGCCGAATACGTTGCCATGAGATTGGCTTCAATTGCAGGGCTTACGGCCGCTCCCGTCAAGCTGGTAAAAGCGGCCGGTAAGGATGTTTTGTTGATTGAGCGATTCGACCGTATTGCGCTTGATTCCGGATGGGCTCGAAAATTGATGGTTTCCGCCCTGACACTGTTCGGCTTAAGTGAGATGACGGCTCGTTATGCAAGTTACGAAGACCTTGCCGAAATCATTCGGCATCGCTTTACGCAACCAGCAGAAACCCTTAAGGAGCTTTATGGCCGGCTGGTTTTTAATATCCTGTGCGGCAATACCGATGATCACGCCCGCAATCACGCTGCTTTTTGGAATGGGCAAGAGCTGACCCTAACGCCGGCCTATGACATTTGCCCTCAAGGCCGTACCGGCAATGAAGCGACCCAGGCCATGCTCATAACCGGCGAAAACAGGTTCAGTCAGCTCAAAACCTGCCTTGCTGCCGCGCACCATTTTTTACTTTCCCGGCAGGCAGCTGTCGCCGTGATTGACCGGATCGAGGCAGCCATTCGTGACAATTGGGATAGGGTCTGTGGAGAAGCGGAGCTTAGCCCGGTTGATAAAAACAATCTGCGTGGGCGTCAATTTTTCAACCCATTTTCCATCGAGCGCTGACCCGGAAAATAATAAATAGGGAGAAGTGTCCGTATTTTTACCGAGTGATTTGTCAACTTGATTGCAAATTTGCCTTGTAATTTTGCAATACGGTTTTCCGGTTTCAAGATTCTCGTCGCGTCGTTGCGCCGTCGCGTGAGTATCAGGAGGTTCAAGTGCTATGAAAAACAACGCCTGAAACCCTGCTGCGGCTGATCCAGTCAAGACCGAGCCAATCAATTCTAAACCGATCTCACGCAACGCCGCAACGACGCAACGGAAGGCAAAACCCAATAGGTATTTTCAAAAAAACCAGTGCCGTTTTTTGGTGAAAACCATATGAAACTAATTGAAAACGAAATAGCTGACAGAGTTATGGATGCAGCGTTCCAGATACATCGGGAACTTGGTCCGGGTCTTTTGGAAAGCGTCTACGAGGTTGTCCTGGCCCGAAAGTTAACTGACACTGGATTGGTTGTTGAACGTCAGGTTCCGGTTCCGATCCAGTTTCAGGGGATTGTATTTGATGAAGGCTTCAGGGCCGATCTATTCGTTGAACAGAAAGTCATCATTGAATTGAAATCCGTTGAACGTCTGCAACCGGTGCATTCGAAGCAGTTGCTGACATATCTTCGATTAGCCGGATGTCGTCTTGGTTTATTAATTAATTTTGGTGAAAACCTGATGAAGGATGGTTTCAAACGGGTAGTTAATGGTTTGGATTATTAAGGTTTTCGTCGCGTGAACAATGCATGCCTCTCCGCCCAATCACAAAAGCCGGCCACTCCAGCCTCCTCGACTTCGGCGAGTTCGCCGGTCCAGTCCGAGCAGAGATCGGCGAGCATGAGAGCGGAGACCTCCCCTATCCAGGGCTGGTACACGACTTCCCCTTCTCCGGAACCGGTATCCGCCTTCAACAACAGGTATTTTTTCTCCGTGGCAATCGCTGTGAAGATCTCTTCGTCGTCGCCGGTTGTCTCCGTTACGCAGACGGAGTCAATGCCGTATTCTTCGGGAGCAAACTTCCCGTGCCACGCATCAGCAGAAATGGAGCCCGCCTCTGCAAGAGCCGTGCTGACCGCCTCAATCTCCTCTTCGGCTTCCACCTCGACGTCCGCGTACTCGAATACCGGCCGGACCAGCCGGACCCTGAACCTCTTTTTCTCCATCGCGTTTTCTCCTTATCCACCAGCTCTTCTTCTTGCTGCCCAAGGATACGGAATACCTACTCCCCCGCCACGCCCATGGCCCAGTTGTATTCAACCCTGGCTACCTGGTAGTTGCGCTGGGCGCGGGCAAGGTTGCTGCGCGCCTGCAGCATGTTCAATTGGGCGTCATCCACCTCCAGGCGGATTTTAACGCCGTATTCATACCCTTTTTCAGCCATTTGCAGCAGGCGCTCAGCCTGTTTGACTGTTCCGGTCAGCGCCTGGACAATTTCAGTCGATTCCCTGACCGCATCACTGGTTGTGCGTACCTCCAGTGCGATGGAGTCCAGCAACTTGGCGGTCTCGATTTCCTTGGTGCGCAGATCACTGGTGGCCTGGGTAACTTTACCGCTGGTCCGCATTCCATCAAAAAAAGGAAAGGTCAGATAAGCACCCACACTCCAGGCAGCGCCGTCGGCGCGGAGGTGCTGGCCGGATCCGGTACCGCTCACATCCAGCCAATGCCAGCCGGCTCCTCCCTTCAGGTCGAGGCGCGGCTTGTTTTCCGCCGAGGCGATGGTGAGCAGCTCTGAATAAATACCGATACGCAGGCGCGAATCAGCCAATTCTGGACGCTTCGTCGTCGCAACGGCCAGCGCTTCTTCATAGCTTCGGGGAGGCTCCAATGCCGATGCCAGGGAACCGGCAGCATCTATGTCCTCCTGCTCTCCCAACGCCAGGAGAAAGCGCAGCCGTTCACGGGCGGTGCGGATCGCATTGGCGCTGCGGATAACTTCAGGCCGCGCGTTTTCCACTGCCACATCAGCTGCCAGTACGTCATAGTCGGTTGCCACGCCTGCCTCGTATTTTCGTCGGGCTTCGTTCTGCAGACGTTGCTTCTGGGCCAGGTTTTCTTCGGCCAGTGTATGTAACTCTTTGGCCAGTAATATGTCGTAAAATGCAGTGCTGACATCGCGATAGGTCGCTTGTCTGTTGAGCCGCAGCTGTTCATCGGCTGTCTTCAGTCCCACCTTGGCGGCGCGGACGGCTGCTCCGATTTTGCCCCAGGTAAAAAGCGGCTGCGAGAGAGTCAGGTCAACAGCTCGGGTGTCCTGGCGCGGTGCCATGCCGATCATGGCGCTCTGGCTTTTATCTTGGGTCATGACGGCCGAACCGTTCAAGGAGAGTTGCGGCAAAGCTGCTGCGCGTTCCTCCACGTATTTGCCTTGAACATACCTGCCATATTCCCGGGCTTTTGCGATGTCGCGGTTCTTATCCATGGCAATGTCGAGGGCCTGGTCGAGGGTCAGGGTGCGAAGTTCGGCGGCAAAAACCGGATTATTGTCACAGAGGAGACAAAAGAATAAGAGGACACAGAGAAAATACCTTGTCAACACTTCGCAACTCCCTTCCCGCTCCACTTCCGCTTCATCCAGCAGTTGAAGTCATCCAGGATCGTATACATGACCGGCACCACCAGCAGGGTCAGGATAGTCGAGGTTAAAAGTCCTCCCACCACGGCCCGGGCCATGGGCGCGCGCATTTCGGCTCCGGCGCCGATGGCCATAAAGAGCGGCAGCATGCCGAAGATCATGGCCAATGTTGTCATGATGATAGGCCGTAGCCGGGTGTGACCGGCCATAATAACCGCTTCGCGCCGCTCAAGGCCGTCACGCTCGCGGAGTACCTTTGCATAATCTACCAGCAGGATAGCGTTCTTGGTTACCAGCCCCATCAACATGATCAGACCGATCAATGACATGATGTTGACGGTGTCTCCGGTCAGCTTGAGCATGCCGGCCATGCCGACAATGGAGAGCGGCAGCGACAGCATGATCGAAAACGGCTCGAAAAAAGACTCGAACTGGGCAGCCAGAATCAGGTAGACGAAAATGACGGCCAGCAGCAGAGACTCTGCCATATAGCCGAATGATTCAGCCATGTCTTCGGCTTCTCCGGACAGGTTGAGCGAGTAGCCGGGCGGCATGTTGATGCGTTTTGATGCCTCTTCCACATACGTCACCGCAGTTCCGATCGGCAGGTTGTCTAGGTTGGAGCTGACCGTTATCTGCCGGGCAAGGTCGCGGCGGTTGATCTCGGTGGGCGAGGCTGCCGTAACCGTGCTGGTCAGGCTTCCCAGCGGCACCAGCTTGACACCGCCATTTCCGTCAGGGACCGAGACCTTCAAGTTTTCGAGTTGCGCCGGATTACGGCGCAGGTCAGCCGCCAGACGCACGCGCACATCCACCGCATCGCCATCCTCGTCCTCAAAGGTTGAAATGGCTTCGCCGCCCACCATTCGGCTCAATGCGCCGACGATGTCACCGGTGGTTACTCCGGCCGAGAGGGCCTTGTCGCGGTCCACCCGCAGGCGGTATTCAGGGATGTCGTTTTCCAGGGTTACCGCCAGATCCACGATTCCCGGTACTTTGTAGAGTTCGTTCTTCAGTTTGGCTGCCAGCTGTTTAAGCAGGGTCAGGTCATCCCCTTTGAGGTTGACATTAAGCGGTTTCTGGGCGCCGCCGATCTGGCCGACCTCCTCGATGGAAAAAGTCAGACCAGCCACCTTTTGTAAACGTTCCCGTATCTGACGTTGCAACAGAAACTGGTCCTTTTTGCGCTGGTCTCTTTCTTTGAGTTTGATGTACAGGAGGCCGTCGCGTACCGTTCCGCTGTCTCCGGCGCCAATGGTGGTGTAGGTGTGGTCGATTTCGGGAAAATCCTTGATCGCGGCCAGCACCGCCTGCATCCGGTTTTCCGTTTCGGCCAGTGAGGCATCCGGAGCGGTCTTGAACGAAATCTGGAATTCTCCTTTGTCATACTGGGCCATGAAGGATGATTCCAGCGTGGAGAAGATAACCAGACCGGCCACGAACGAAGCAAAGGCCAGTCCCATGACCATTTTACGGTGATCAAGAGCCCAACCGATGGCGGACCGGTATTGGGCGCTGGCGGCGTCGAACCAGTTGTTGAACTGCTCCAGCCAGCGGGCAATCCCTTTGCGTTTGCCCTGCAGATGAATGGAGGGATCGTGCCAGCGGGAGGAGAGCATCGGGTCGAGAGTGAAGGAAACAAACAGCGAGACCAGCACGGCAAAAGCAACGCTGATGCCGAACTGATAAAAGAAACGCCCCACGATCCCTTTCATAAAGGCTACCGGTACAAACACGGCAACGATCGACATGGTGGTTGCGAAAACAGCCAGACCGATCTCGGCGGTGCCGAAGCGCGAAGCCTCCATGTGGTCCTTGCCCAACTCCAGATGCCGGACAATGTTTTCGCGTACGACAATGGCATCGTCGATCAGCAGGCCAATGGCCAGGGAGAGCGCCATCAGGGTCATGACGTTGAGGGTCATGCCCATGGCGTTCATGATGACGAAAGCCGAGATGACCGAGATCGGTAACGTCACGCCGGTGATGACCGTGGAACGCCAGGAGTTGATGAAACAGAACACGATCAGCACGGTCAGCACACCACCGATGATCAGGGTCTCCTGTACGTCGGCCAGGGATTCGCGGGTCATGATCGAGCCGTCCCTGACCAGGGTGAGGGTCACGCCCGCAGGCAACTCCTTTTGCACCTTGGCCATCACCTTCTTGATGGTATCCACCAGTTCAACCTGGTTGCCGCCGGATTGCTTATAGATATCAAGGCCGATTGCAGGCTGGCCGTTGACCAGCGCCAGTTTGCGTTTTTCCTCGACACCGTCGTTGACCTGGGCCACTTCGCTCAGGGGGATCGGTCGGTTGTTTCGCTGGGCAATCACCATCTGGCGATACTGGTCGGCGCGGTCCGGTTTTCCCTCAATGCGCAGAGGGTACTCGGAGGTGTCGCGGGTGATGCGTCCCAGCGGAGTATTGGTGTTTTCGGATTTGATGCCGTTGACCACATCGTTGACCCCCAGACCGAGGGCATCCAGCCTGACCGGGTCCAGTTCCACCTTTACTTCCCGCTTCTGACCGCCGACCATGTCAACCTTGCCGACTCCGGCTACGCTCTCGAAGCGTTTCTTGATCTTTTTCTCCGTCAGTGTGGTCAGATCGCGGACGGACATGCTCGTGGATTGTATTGCCAGAGCCGCAACCGGCGCGGCGTTGAAATCCAGTTTTTGGATGATCGGCTCTTCGATGCCGGAGGGGAGGTCGCCGCGGATGGAAGCCACCTTGGCCCGTACCTCCTGGGCTGCATCGTTGACCTTCTCCTCCAGGCGGAATTCAACCATTACCGTGGATACACTCTCGCGGGAGGTGGAATAGACATGCTTGACCCCGGCCACCTGGTTGACCGCCTCCTCGATGCGTTTTGACAGCTCCCGTTCTACCGTTTCCGGGGAAGCGCCGGGAAAAGTAGTGACTACCGTGACCATGGGAAACTCGACATTGGGGAACATCTCAACGGAAAGACGGCGATAGGAAAAGATGCCCAGAACCACCAGGGCCAGGATCATGACCGTGGCGAAAATCGGCCGTTTGATGGAGAGATCGGAGAGAATCATGTGTCAGTGTTTTCCTTTACCTAACGTCTGATGACAAGCGCTGCGCCGGCAGCCAGCAGCACCATTCCGGCGAGGCGCAACGGCGTCAGCGGCAATTGCCGGAAACCGAACAGGCCGAAATGATCCAACAGTGCTCCAGCAACGAGCTGGCCGGCAATGATAGATGCCATGACCGCGGAAGTTCCCAGACGCGGCACGCAGATAATTGTCAGAGTAACAAAGAAAGCTCCCAGAAACCCGCCGGTCAATTCCCACCAACTGACGGTTGCCAGTCCCCGCAGGTTTCCGCGTCCTGCCAGCATGACTATGACCAGCAGGGCCAGGGTTCCCACAGCAAAGGAGATCATTGAACTTTCGTAGGCGCCGATTTTCTGTGCCAGACGGGCATTGATCGATGGCTGAAGCGCAATGGCAATTCCACCGAAGAGCATGAGAAATATCAGTGTCAGGTTGTTCATACACCACCCGGCACAACAACCTTGTCGCCGTCCTTGAGGTTGAAACCGCCTCGGACCACGTACCGCTGACCTGCCTTAAGCCCGGAAACAATCTCGATCCGCTCACCATTAGCCGTACCGGTGATAACCGCACGCCTGCGGGCAACGCCGTTTTCAATGGTAAAAAGCGAGCCCTTGTTGGTGGTCAGATCAAGACCCTCGATGGCGCTGCGTGGTACCTGCAGCACGGTGTTTTTCTTGCCGATCACGATGTGCCCCTTGGCAAACAGCCCCCCTTTGAGTTGTTCAGGCGTGTTAACCACCTCGGCAATGACCTTCAGGGAGCGGTCCACCGAGGACAGCTCCGGGTTGATGTACATAACCTTGCCGGTGAAGGTCCTGCCCGGCAGGGAGTCAACGGTGAACTCCAGCGGCTGTCCCACTTTGATGCGGGCCGAATCAGCCGAAGAAACCGTCACGGTCAGATTGAGCAGACGATTGTCCACGATGCGGAAGATGGGTTTGGCGGCAGCCGCGTCGCTGGTCAGGTTGCCTACGTTCACCTCCCGCAGGGCCACCATGCCGTTGATGGGTGAGGTTACCAGACCTTTTGACAGCCGGGCGCGCGCTTGCTGCAACTCCTCCCTGGCCGCGGAAATCTGCGCCTTGCTTGCCACGAGCCGGGCCTTGGCCGCGTCCTGCTCGGTGACGGCATCATCCACGCTCTGTTGTGTGGCCAGACCGGACTGCTTGAGCTTGATGCTGCGTTCCATTTCCCGTTCTGCGCGGTTCAGACTGACCTGGGCCTGGGCCTGGCTGGCGCGGGCAGATTCAACACCCGCTTCGGCCCGCTTGACCATGGCTTCGGTTTCGGCCACGTCAATTCGGGCCAACGGCTGTCCCTTTCGCACCCGCACCCATTCGGAGACAAAGACCTGCTTGACCAAGCCGGGGATCTGGGTTTTGACATCTACCGAGAATTTCGGCTCCAGACTGCCGGTTACTTCGACGCTGTCGGTCAGGTCTGACGGAGCCGCCATGATCGTTTCGACGGCAACCGGCGGTTTTGCTGTCTGTTCAGGCTGTTTGCCGGCCTCGCTCCGGTTGCAGGAGGTTAAACAGCAGGAGATGATGCTTACGATTATTAACTGACTGAACGTGTTCATCAAAAAACTCCTTCAGTAATGCAGGCAGCACTATCAGGCGGATTGCGGTGCGGCAATTCCGTAGAACAGCAGCTTTAGCATGCGCGTCATGGCAATGCGGTCAATACGCGGTTGTTGGCTGGAAAGTTGTTCTTCGAGGGTGGTGTTAAGGCATGAAAGGATTGACCAGGTTATGTCGTTGGCATTGTCGTTCCTGATCTCGCCCAGAGCGATTCCCTCCTGGACCAGGGCGGTTATGATATCCAGCATCCTGTCAAAATACTGATCCAGGTCATAGTGGGGCGCGCCTTGGGGAGTACCGTAGTAGATGGAGTAGATCAGACGCAGCAGCGGCATGTTGGCCATTCCCACGTCAAACACACCTTCACAAAAGTTGATGATCCGCTGAAAACTGGTGCCCGAGTAAATGGTCAGTTCCGCCACGATGGATTCGAACAGGGAATAGGCGCCATCCATCAAATCCAAATACAGGCCTTCCTTGCTCTTGAAATAGTAGTAAAGCACCGGTTTGGTGACTCCGGCAGCTTCGCACAGTTCCCGGGTAGTAGTGGCGGCATATCCGCGTTTGGTGAATTGATCAAGGGCCGCTGCCCGGAGACGATCTCGCGCATCCTGATGTGCAGATGTGTTCTCTGTTTGTGGTTTCATATTCTCTATTCGTTTGAGATAATTTGCATACCTACCGACAGGTATATTCTGTGATAATCTCTTATGTCAACAGTAAGTTTTGCTACTCCTCTTCTCAGGAACAAGTATTTTAGCCAGGAATTGCGATATGTCGGATTGAGATTGAATCTCTTTTTAGCTGATGCGGATTCGCGTAATAGCTGTTAATATGACAGTATGTTTTCGATAAATCATTCGTATCCTTCCGCGGTAAATTGCCGCTTCGTGGATAATGCAAAGGAACGGTAATGTCACAAAAGACACATTTACCCAGCACCCGCATGACAACGCTTGACAATGGCATTCGGGTTGTCACTCAGAAGATAGCCGGGATGCAAAGCGCTGCAATCGGCATACGGATCGACAGCAGCACGAGAAACGAGCATAAGGATGTGGGGGGAGCCTCACATTTTATCGAGCATCTGCTGTTCAAGGGAACGGAGAAACGAAGTGCGGACCGGATCATGGAGGAGTTCGACGCGTTGGGCGCCAGCGCTAATGCCTATACCAGTCAGGAAGAGGTCTTCTATTACGCCTCATCACTTGCTTCAGCCATTCCCGCGACTTTTGAGATTCTGGCCGACATGTTCGTGAATTCGACGTTTCCGCCGCAGGAGGTAGAAAAGGAGCGCGGGGTCGTGTTGCAGGAAATCTCCATGATCCAGGACAATCCGGGGCGGTTTGTGTATCAACAGTTTCACCGGGGATTCTGGAAGGCTCACCCGCTTGGTCTGAGCGTGCTGGGCACGGCTGAATCAATTACTGCTGTTCAGCGCAATCATCTGCTTGCGCACAAGCTGACCAATTACATTGCCAATGCCACCATTGTTTCCGCGGCCGGCAATGTGGAGCATGACTACATCGTGGAATTGTCGGAAAAGCTGTTGCGCGACCTGCCCACCGGTAGCATTCCGCAAACCGCGCCACAGCCGGGTTGGCGTCCCGCCATTGCCGAACATGCCCATAACCGGCGTCCCATGGAGCAGACCCAGTTCTTCATGGGATATCCCATACCTCCGGCCGGTAACGAACATCGCCACACACTGGCGGTATTCAACCAGATACTCGGCAGTGGCATGAGTTCCCGCCTATTCCGTGAGGTCAGGGAACGCCGCAGTCTTGCCTATTCGGTATATTCCAGTATGTCGTCCTACCGCGATTCAGGCGGATTGTTGATATTTGCGGGCACGAACCCCGGCCGCGCACAGGAAGCCATTGATGTGTGTCATGGTGAGGTATTGAGGTTCTGCAGCGAGATGGTCAACGACGAAACCCTGAATTCCGCCAAGGAGCAGATCCGCTGCAAACGTTTGATGTCTCTCGACGATTGCGATATTCAAGTTCGCAGGATATCCAATACCACCTCCATTCTCGGCGCTCCCGAGCCGATGACTATTGCGCTGGATGGAATTGCCGCGGTTAGCGCCGAAGATGTGCGTTCTACGGCAGAAACGCTTTTCTCGAATGTGGTGCCGCGGGTTGAGTCGGTCGGGCCGGGAGATGGTCCCGGGTTGCCGCGATAAGAGAAAAGCTTCTGGGTTTTTTCCACACAGAACTCGCAAAGCTCCTTCCTTATTTCAAGAAGACCCTGTGATCGGGGTTTTACAAAACTATTACATCAATCACGGCTGCTGTCCTGTTAAGATGCCCGTGCGATTTTTGTGCACAATTCAGGAGGGTCTTGACTTATGACGCAGCCGTTTCGAATTGGTAAATATTCAGTACGCTATCCTCTGATCCAGGGAGGCATGGGGGTACGCATCTCAGCCGGTCGCCTGGCGGGTCATGTGGCCAAGTGCGGTGGTGTTGGGATCGTTGCGGCAGCGGGTATCGGCGCCAATAGCACGTTCTACAACGGCAAAAATTATTTTTACGCGGATAGCGAGGCATTCAAGGAAGAAATTCGCAAGGCCTATGAAATAGCCCCGAATGGTGTTGTCGGCGTCAACGTCATGGTGGCGTTGTCCGATTACGAAGAGCTTGTCAAAGCGGCAGTGGCGGGCGGTGCTAAAGTTGTCATCTGCGGGGCCGGTTTGCCCATGAGTTTGCCGGAGCTTACCGCCGATCATCCCGATGTGGCGCTGGTACCGATTGTTTCTTCCCTGCGGGCGGCACAACTGATCGCCAAGAAGTGGTTCAAGAGTTTTAACCGTTTGCCCGATGCGGTCGTGGTGGAAAATCCGGATACGGCCGGCGGTCATTTGGGTGAAAAAATGGAAAACATCGGGACTGGTGAATACGACCAGTACGAAACGGTACGGCAGGTAAAGGAACTGTTCCGTTCGGAGTATGGTGCTGATGTACCGATTATTGCAGCGGGCGGCATCTGGGACCGGGCTGATCTGGAGCATGCTCTAGCCGAAGGCGCCGACGGCGTGCAGATGGCCAGTCGTTTCGTCTGTACCGAGGAGTGCGATGCCGACGATGCCTTCAAGCAGCAGTACCTGGAATGCAGCCAGGAGGATATCGGGCTGATCATGAGCCCGGCCGGTCTTCCGGGGCGGGTTATCACTAAAAACGTGAATAATATCCGCGCCTTCGATCTGGATCAGGGTACGGTCTGTCGTATGGCCTGTCTCAAGAAATGCACATACAAAGAGAGCGGTGAGCGCTTCTGCATCGTGGGGGCTCTTGACCGCGCCCAGCGTGGCGATGTGGAGACGGGGCTGCTCTTTTGCGGCACCAACGCCTGGAAGGCAGACAAAATCACCACCGTTCAGGCAATCTTTGATGAACTGTTCGGGGAGCAGGCGGAAGAAAAATAAGAAAAAAAGAGCTTGGTTTGAAAGGTTTCGATGGCCTGCGGGAGACAATCCCGTGGGCCATCGGCGTTTACAGCCGGATTTTTGCTTGACTGGTGGCTGCGATCAATGATAAATCAAGAAAACTTGATATATAAAAACAAACTACTTTGATATGACTATGCTCGATCTTCTCAAATCCCTGGCAGACCCCTGCCGCCTCCGCTTAGTGGCCGTGTTGTTGCGCGGCGAGTTCACTGTGCAGGAGTTGACCCGTATGTTCGGCATGGGGCAGTCGCGCATTTCCCGGCATCTGAAGATCCTGACCGAGGCGGGTGTATTGACCGTCAAGCGCCAGGGGACCTGGAGCTACTACCGTATGGGAGATAAAAACACACTCTTCAATGCCATGCTTCCGGCGCTGAAACAGGGACTGGAGCAGCTTCCCCAGTTGGGGGATGATCTGGTCGCGCTGGCTCAGATTCTGGATGAGCGCCGACGGCGCAGTCTGGAGTTTTTCGATCGCCATGCTCGCCAGTGGGATGACCTGTGCCGTTCACTGTTGCCGGTGCCCTCGTATCTGGAACGTTTGGCTATGGATGTTCCCGCTGGCATTACCGTCCTGGAGGTGGGGGTTGGCACTGGCGGGTTGCTGCCGGCATTGTCGGGTAATAGCCGGAAGGTGATTGGCGTTGACCATTCACCAGCCATGCTGGAAGAGGCCCGTTGCCGACTGCTGGCGTCCGGTCTGAACGATATTGAGTTGCGCTTGGGCGAGATGACCCATCTGCCGCTTCCCAACGAAAGTGTCGGCTGCGTTGTGGCCAACATGGTGCTGCACCATGCCGCCGATCCGCTGGCTGTGCTGCGGGAAATCAGGCGGGTTCTGACTCCTGGTGGTCTGCTGCTGTTGGCCGATCTGGCACGTCACGAACGGGAGTGGGTGCGAGAACAGTTGGCCGACCAGTGGCTCGGTTTTGAAGAGGAAGAGTTGCGAGAGTGGCTGCGGACAGCCGGTTTCGAAGCCATTGAGATGGAGAGGATTGTTTCAAATGGCACAGAAGGGGTGTTGCTGGTGCGGGGAGTCAGGCAGCCTCCTGATTCGATAGCATATTAATTTAATGACAAGACAAGGAGATAACCAATGGCAGAAAATGATTACATCGTAGCAGACATGTCCCTGGCAGCCTGGGGACGCAAGGAAATGATCATTGCTGAAACCGAGATGCCCGGCCTGATGGCCATCCGTGAGGAGTTCGCCAAAACCCAGCCGTTGAAAGGCGCCCGAATTGCCGGTTCGCTGCACATGACCATCCAGACCGCCATGCTGATCGAGACCCTGACGGCGCTGGGCGCTGAGGTGCGCTGGGCTTCCTGCAATATCTTCTCGACCCAAGACCATGCCGCTGCAGCCATTGCTGCCGCCGGTATTCCGGTTTTTGCCCACAAGGGTGAGACCCTGGCCGAGTACTGGGATTACACCCACAGGATTTTTGAATGGCATGACGGTGGAGCGCCGAACATGATCCTGGACGATGGCGGTGATGCCACTCTGTTGTTGCATCTGGGGAGCGACGCCGAAAGCAACCCCGATGTTATTGCCAATCCCACATGTGAAGAGGAACAGTTCCTGTTTGCCGCCATCAAAAAACGCCTGGCCGAAAAGCCGGGCTGGTACTCCGCCACTGCTGCCAGCATCAGGGGTGTTACTGAGGAAACCACTACCGGCGTGCACCGGCTTTACGAAATGCACAAAAAAGGCACGCTCAAATTCCCGGCAATCAATGTCAATGACTCGGTCACCAAATCCAAGTTCGACAACATCTACGGCTGCCGCGAATCCCTGATGGACGGCATAAAGCGCGCCACCGATGTAATGGTGGCCGGTAAGGTGGCCGTAATCTGCGGTTATGGTGACGTGGGCAAGGGCTGTTCTCAGGCCATGCGCGGTCTTCAGGCCCAGGTCTGGGTGACTGAGGTCGATCCGATCTGTGCATTGCAAGCCGCCATGGAAGGCTACAAAGTCGTGACCATGGAGTACGCCGCTGACAAGGCTGACATCTTCGTGACCACTACCGGCAACATCGACGTAATCACCCACGATCACATGAAGGCCATGAAACACAATGCCATCGTTTGCAACATCGGCCATTTCGACAACGAGATCGAGGTTGCCAAGCTGAAGCAGTACCAGTGGGAAAACATCAAGCCCCAGGTGGATCACATCATCTTCCCGGATGGCAAGCGCATCATCCTGCTGGCGGAAGGGCGTCTGGTCAACCTGGGCTGTGCTACCGGCCATCCATCTTTTGTCATGTCCTCTTCCTTTGCCAACCAGACCCTGGCCCAGATGGATCTCTTCTGCAATCCCGGCAAATACCCCATCGGCGTCTATACTCTGCCCAAGGAATTGGACGAGAAAGTGGCCCGTTTGCAGCTCAAGAACCTGGGCGCCATGCTGACCGAGCTGTCCGATGCCCAGGCCGCCTATATAGGCGTCAAGAAGGAAGGACCGTACAAGACTGATTACTATCGCTACTGACGATTTATCAAAACAGCGGTGAAGGGGTAATCCATGGCCATGCGATATTACGGACTTCTGCTGGGGCTGACTTTCCTTCAACTGGCCGGCTGTTCGTCGGGACCGAAGCTCCCGCCCCTGCCGGCTGACGGTGTGGTGCTGGCCTATGGCGATAGCCTTACCTATGGAACCGGAGCAGCAGTCAACCAGGGCTATCCTGTCATCCTGTCAAACCTGATCGGACGCCGGGTTGTGAATGCCGGCATACCGGGAGAGATTACGGCCGAAGGTCTGGCCCGTCTGCCGGAAACGCTGGATCGAGAAAAACCTGCTCTTGTGATCCTCTGTCACGGCGCCAACGACCTGATGCGTGGTATGGACCAACGTCAGGCAGCCGATAACTTACGGGCAATGCTGGGTTTGATCCGGGAGCGGGGAGCATCTGCCGTGCTGGTTTCCGTGCCGGCCATAGGTCTCTCGCTCTCTCCGCCTCCCTTTTATGCCGAGGTTGCCAAAGAAGCCGGCATACCCTGTGAGCAAAAAGTGCTTTCCCGCATACTGGGAACAAGATCGCTTAAGTCCGATATCGTACATCCCAACGCGGATGGCTACCGGGTCATTGCCGAAGCCTTGGCGACACTTCTCAGGAATAGCGGGGCTTTTCCGTAAGCGAATCGGGGGATCGGATGCCGCGTTACCAAGGTAAATACGCTTGACAAAACAACAACCTGCCGATACATTTAGCAGTCCGATAATGCCGTAATGGCTTGCAATTTATTTCGCCGATCAATCTAATTAATAAAAACGAGAGGAGTCACGCATCATGGCTGAAAAATATATCTTTACTTCAGAGTCGGTGTCGGAAGGCCATCCCGACAAGGTTGCTGACCAGATATCCGATGCGATTCTGGATGCGATGCTTGGGCAGGACCCTGCATCCCGAGTGGCGTGCGAGACGATGGTAACAACCGGAATGGCGGTTATCGCCGGTGAAATCACCACAAAGGCCTCTGTCGACGTTCCGGCTATTGTTCGTGAGACCATCAAGGAGATCGGCTATAACGATTCGGCTATGGGGTTTGACTATGAAACCTGTGCAGTGCTGACCTCGATCGACAAACAGTCTCCCGACATTGCTCAAGGCGTTAACGAGGGCGATGGCCTCCACAAGGAGCAGGGCGCCGGCGATCAGGGACTGATGTTCGGGTATGCCTGCAACGAAACTCCCGAACTGATGCCGATGCCGATCCAGCTCTCCCACCAATTGGTAAAAAAACTGGCTGATGTGCGTAAAGCCGGCCTGCTGACGTTTCTCCGTCCCGACTCCAAATCACAGGTGTCCGTGGAATATGTGAACGACAAGCCGGCCCGCATCGATACCGTGGTTATTTCTACCCAGCATGCTCCGGATGTGACCCATAAGCAGATCGAGGAAGGTATCATCGAAGAGGTGGTCAAAAAGATCATACCGGCCAACCTGCTGGATGCCAACACCCGCTATTTCATCAACCCCACCGGCCGTTTCGTTGTAGGTGGTCCCATGGGTGACTGCGGCCTGACCGGCCGCAAGATCATCGTTGATACCTATGGCGGCATGGGCCGTCACGGTGGCGGAGCATTTTCGGGCAAGGACCCCTCCAAGGTTGACCGTTCGGCCGCTTACATGGGCCGCTATGTTGCCAAGAACCTAGTGGCAGCCGGTCTGTGTGATCGCTGCGAAGTGCAGGTGGCCTATGCCATTGGTGTGGCCCAGCCGGTCTCCATCATGGTCCATGCCTTTGGCACCGGCAAGGTCTCGGAAGAGCGTTTGTCCGAGCTGGTGCGCGAGGTATTCGACATGCGTCCGCGCGCCATCATCGAACAGCTCGACCTGCTGCGCCCGATCTATAAAATGACAGCGGCCTATGGTCATTTTGGCCGTGAACTGCCCGAGTTCACATGGGAAAAGACCGACAAGGCCGCCATCCTCAAGGAAAAAGCGGGCTGCTAAGAGATTTGACCGTGCGCTGAATCTGTATTCTGTTTGAAAGAATAAGGCAAGGCCGGGGCGGTTATAACAACCGCCCCGTTTTTATAGATATCATGACGTTTCGGCTTCAGAGTCAACCGGTCGGGCGATCAATCAAAAGGAGTGAATATGTCAAAAACATATAAAGTTGCGGTTCTGGCCGGTGACGGAGTTGGCCCCGAGGTTATGGCCGAAGCGCTTAGGGTGCTGGACGCCGTTGAAAAGAAGTTCAACGTTTCCTTTGAGCGAACCCGCGCCAATGCGGGCGGTGCAGGCATCGACAACGAGGGCAAGGCGCTTCCGGAAACCACCGTGAATATCTGCAGAGCGTCGGACGCCATCCTGTTCGGTTCCGTGGGCGGTCCCAAATGGGAGAACCTGCCGGCAGAGGAGCAGCCCGAGCGCGGAGCGCTCTTGCCGTTGCGCAAGATCTTTGGCCTGTACGCAAACCTGCGGCCGGCCATCATCTTCCCCTCCCTGACCGGCGCTTCATCGCTGAAGGAAGAAGTTATCGAGGGGGGCTTCAACGTCTTGGTTGTGCGCGAGCTAACCGGCGGCATCTATTTCTCCGAACCCAAGGGGATCGAAGGGGAGGGGCGCGAACGGGTCGGCATCGATACCCTGCGCTACAGCGTCCCCGAGATTGAACGAATTACCCATGTGGCATTTCAGGCAGCACAAAAACGCGGTAAAAAGGTCTGTTCCATCGACAAGGCCAACGTACTCTCCTCCTCGGTGCTCTGGCGCGAAATCGTCACAACCATTTCCAAGGAGTATCCCGATGTGGAGCTTTCCCACATGTACGTGGATAACGCTGCCATGCAACTGGTCAAGTGGCCCAAACAGTTCGACGTAATCCTTTGCGAAAACATGTTCGGCGATATCCTCTCCGATGAGGCCGCCATGTTGACCGGCTCACTGGGTATGCTGCCCAGCGCTTCCCTGGCCGAGGGTTCTTTCGGCATGTATGAGCCGTCCGGTGGTTCGGCTCCGGATATCGCCGGCCAGGGTATTGCCAATCCCATCGCCCAGATACTCTCCACCGCCATGATGCTCAAGTTCTCCTTTGGTTTGCTGGATGCCGCCGATGCCATTGATAACGCTGTTGCCACGGTGCTCGATCAGGGCTACCGCACCCATGATATCTACTTGCAAAAACCGGGCGAGAAACTGGTAAATACCAAAGAAATGGGCGATGCAATAATTTCCGCGCTCTGAGCGCGAACAAAATCTACTCCAGAAAAGGAATAAGGCGATGAAAGTCGGACTGGTCGGTTGGCGTGGCATGGTTGGCTCGGTACTTCTCCAGCGTATGCGGGAGGAAAACGATTTTGACGGTATTGAACCGGTGTTTTTCACTACCTCCCAGCAGGGTCAACCGGCGCCGATGAACAAGGGTGTACTGATTAACGCACTGAATTACGACGAACTCAAGAAGCAGGACATCATCGTCACTTGTCAGGGCGGCGCCTACACCAAGACCGTCCACTCCGAGCTGCGCAAGCAGGGATGGCAGGGATACTGGATCGATGCCGCCAGCACGCTACGCATGGCTCCGAACGCCGTCATCATGCTTGATCCGGTCAACCGTGACGTGATCGACGCCGCCCTGGCCAAGGGACAAAAGGATTTTATCGGCGGCAATTGCACTGTCAGCCTGATGCTGATGGCCTTGGGTGGGCTCTTCCGCGCCGGTTTGGTGGAATGGATATCCTCCATGACCTATCAGGCCGCTTCCGGCGCCGGCGCTCCCAACATGCGTGAACTGCTTAACCAGATGGGTGTCCTGAGAGATAGCGTTGCCGACCAGCTCAAAACTCCCTCCTCGGCTATTCTGGAAATTGATCGCCAGGTCACCGCCACCATGCGTGGGGACGCTCTGCCGATCAAGGAATTCGGTTTCCCGCTGGCGGGTAATGTTCTTCCCTGGATCGACAGCGAGGTGGAGGATGGTCAGAGCCGCGAAGAATGGAAGGGCTTTGTGGAAACCAACAAAATCCTCGGCACAACTACGCCGATTCCGGTGGATGGCCTCTGTGTGCGGGTCGGCTCCATGCGTTGCCACAGCCAGGCCCTGACCATCAAGCTGAACAAGGATCTGCCTATTGCGGAGATTGAAAACCTGATAGCACATGACAATAAATGGGTCGACCTGGTACCCAACACCAAGGCCGAAACCCTGGCCCGTCTGACCCCGGCTGCGATTGCCGGTACTCTTACGGTGCCTATCGGCCGGGTACGCAAGATGAAGCAGGGACCGCAATACATCTCGGCCTTTACCTGTGGAGATCAACTCCTGTGGGGAGCCGCCGAGCCGCTGCGCCGCATGTTGCGCATATTGCTGGAAAAATAAAGGAAAAACAAACTCGTGTCGAAAAAATGTTGGAACATTGCAGTAGTAGGCGCCACCGGTACCGTCGGCGAGCAGATGATCGAGTGTCTGGAGGAACGCAATTTTCCGGTCGGAAAGATCACATACCTGGCCAGTTCCCTCAATGCGGGAAATGTATTGGAGTTCAATGGTAAGGCTGTTGCTGTTGAGGAATTGAAGCACGACTCGTTCGAGGGGATCGACATCGCCCTGTTTTCGGCCGGTGGCCAATGCGCCAGAGAGTTCTGCCCCTCGGCCTGGAAGTCGGGGGCGGTCTGTATCGACAACTCCAGCGCTTGGCGTATGGATCCGGAGGTGCCGCTGGTGGTGCCCGAGGTCAACCCCCAGGCCATTGTCGGCTTCAGCAAGAAAGGGATCATTGCCAACCCCAACGGCTCAACCATCCAGATGGTGGTGGCGCTCAAGCCACTGCACGATTATGGCTCCATCAAACGCATCGTGGTCTCCACCTACCAGGCGGTCTCCGGCACCGGCAAAAGGGCTGTCGATGAGCTGCACACACAAGTGGTTGAGCTGCTCAACGCCCGTATTCCCGATAGTGAGGTCTACCCGCACCGCATTGCCTTCAACTGTCTGCCGCAGGTCGGCTCCTTCCACGACAACGGCTCTACCGGCGAAGAGATGAAAATAGTCAACGAAACCCGCAAGATCATGGAGTCGGATATCAAAATTACCGCTACCGCGGTGCGGGTACCGGTCTTCTATGGTCACTCCGAGTCGATCAATATCGAGACGGAAAAGAAGATCAGCGCGGAAAAGGCCAGGGAGCTAATCAGTCAGGCGCCCGGCTGCGAACTGGTGGATGATCCGGCCAACCAGATCTATCCCATGGCGCTGGATGCAGCCGGTCAGGACCTGATCCATGTGGGCCGCATCCGCGAGGACGACTCCATCGAAAACGGCCTCAATCTGTGGGTGGTGGCGGACAACATCAGAAAGGGCGCGGCCACCAACGCGGTGCAGATTGCCGAGATACTGATCGAGAAGTATTTGAAATAATATTGGCATCGAACAGTGGAAAACGGATATAATGAGAAAATCGCTCCTTAACGGGGCGATTTTTATTTGTGGTTTTCTTAGGCTCAGGTCGATAGAAGGAAGTGGTACTGATGAAAATTGAACATATAAAACCCGAATTGCTGGCCCCGGCCGGATCTCTGGAATCCTTCTTTGCCGCCATGGAAAAGGGCGCTGATGCAGTCTATGCCGGCCTTCAAGACTTTTCCGCCCGAGCCCGGGCCAAGAACTTCAGCCTGTCCCAGATGGAACGGATGATGGCCTATGCCCATGCCCAAGGCAAACGGATCTATGTCACCCTCAATACCCTGGTCAAGGAACAGGAGTTGCCCCGGTTGGTGGAAACCCTTGCCGCCTTGGCAGGAATGCGGGTTGACGGGGTGATCGTGCAGGATCTGGCGGTGGCGCGGCTGGTCCGCACCCACTTTCCCTCCATTCCGCTGCATGCCTCCACCCAGATGACCATTCATAATACACCGGGCGTCAAGGCGCTGGAAGAGCTCGGGTTTCAGCGCGCGGTGCTGGCGCGTGAGCTGGCAATTGATGAAATAGCGGCAATAGCGGCGGCAACTCCGGTGGAGATCGAAGTCTTTGTTCACGGCGCGCTCTGTTTTTCCATTTCGGGGCAGTGTTTTTTTTCCTCGTACTTGGGGGGACACAGCGGCAACCGCGGCCGTTGCGCTCAACCTTGCCGCCGGCTTTACAGCCATCGCGGCAAAGAGGGGCATTTCTTCTCCACCAGCGATCTTTCGGCCATCGACATGCTGCCGGACCTGATCAAGGCCGGAGTCAGATCCCTCAAGATCGAGGGGCGCATGAAATCGGCCGAGTACGTGGCCAGCGTGGTGCAGGCCTACCGCCTGGTGCTGGATGTGCCGGAGCATTCCCGTAAAGAGGCTCTTTTGGCTGCCAAGGAATTGCTGAAATATTCCTTTGGACGAACGCCGACCAAGGGTTTCCTGGCATCGCAGCAGCCGGATGATATCGCCAACCCCTGGCAGAAGGGGGGCACGGGCCGTTTTGTCGGCCAGATCAAGAGCATCAAGGGTAACCGGTTCACCTTCGAGACCCGCGATATCCTTTGCGTTGGCGACCGTCTGCGCGCCCAACCCAAAAGCGACATGGCCGGCCAGGCCTGGACGGTGCGCGAGCTCTTCTGCAACCGGAAAAAGGTCATGGAGGTTCGACCGGGAAGCCTGGTGGAGGTGGAAACCCCTTTCAGGTTTGCGGTTGGAGATGCGGTTTACAAGGTTTCGTCACGAGAGGCCTTCACCATGAGTGAGAACGCCTGCAAGCGGCGCCTGGAGTCAGTTAAAGGGGAAAAACTTCCCTGTCGATTGCATGCTTCACTTATTCCTTCCCTTCAAGAAGGCGGGCAAAGTGGGGATGATTTTACTCTACTCATCACAGCCGACGTTGCCGGTTCACATCTCGAGATCAGCTTTCCTCTCGGTAGTCTGGAGCCGGCTCGTACCGGCGATATGCAGTCGGTCCTGCGGGCGCAGTTTGCCAAGACCGGCGATGCCCCGTTCCGTCTGGAGTCCCTGGATGCGCCCGGCTTCCCTTCCATGCTGATCCCTGCGGCGGCCTTCAAGGAGATCCGCACCCGGTTGTACGGCAAACTAAGTGAAATGGTCTCGGCAAATGGTTTTCGGGAAGGTATTGCCGCCGCCCGCGTGTCCGCGCTGCGGGATGTGAGGAAACCACGGGAAGAAGCGTCTCGCACGTCCGGTAGCCGGGAATCACTTTCCGTGATCATGGACAATCCCCGCGACTGGCGCTTCCCGCTCCAGGCGGGTGCGGACTACACCATTCTGCCGCTCGTAAAGGCGACCATCCACCAACTCCCCTCGCTTGTTCCCCGAATGCGAGGCTCGGAAGAACGCGTTATCTGGCAGCTTCCCTTTATCATCTTCGACCGGGACGTGCCGCTCTATCGCGATATCCTGCGACAATTGCACGGGGCCGGGTTTCGCCGTTTCGAGACAGCTAATCTCTCCCATTTCTCCCTGCTCAAAAAACTGGATGCTCTGCATATTTCCACCTGGCACCGCTGTTTTACCCTCAACAGCCAGGCTCTGCTGGCCTGGAAGGAACTGGGCGCGGAGAGTGTGACCCTTTACATCGAGGATGACGCCGCCAATCTGGGCGATCTGCTGGCCGTGCCGGTTCCAGTCGAACGCCGGGTTATTGTCTATGCTCCCTTGCCGATCATGACCACCAAGATCCGCATCAAGGATGTTCACAGCAATATTCCCCTTCAGTCGGACCGGGGAGAGGAGTATAGTGTCAGCACTCGCGATGGTTTGCAGACCATTACCGCTGCTCTCCCGTTTTCCCTGACGGCTCGGCACAATGAGTTGCGCCAGAAGGGGTGCGGCTCATTTCTGATCGACCTGCGCCAGGCCAGACGGGAGTCGTGGGGCGATATCATCGGAGCTTTCAAGGCCAGCCGGCCGATTGCGGATACGACGGAGTTCAACTATGCCACCGAGTTGGTGTAGTGAAGGCCTGAAATACCAGTGAGTGAGACCTTTTGAATAGGGCCGAACCCCATGAAAAGACACGATATATCGGTAACAAAAGTCATTATTTTTACGTTGGTAGCGGTTACGACCGTTGTGTTGTCCGCTTTCGGCATTGCGAATTATTGTTGGGAACGGAGCCAGAGGACCAGCGACCTGGAATCTCATATTGCCGTCACTACCTCCCAGCTTGCAAACAGCCTTGCCCTCCCTCTGTGGAACGTTGATACCAAGCAGGTTGATAAGATCATCGAAAGCACCATGCGGAACCGCGACGTTTTCGGCGTGACAGTCACCGGACCCGATGGTATCGCGAGAATATCTGGTTTTGTGAGGGACTCGCTGTGGCGGGCCGTTCCGACAAAAGACGCGATCCGGGACAAGGGTTTATTGTCTCAATCGGAAAGAATCGTCATCTACGGCAATCATGTGGGTACCGTATATCTCTTCATGACCCCCAAGTTCCTGGAAAAGTCGTTGCACAGTTTTGCTACCATTACCATCATGGCAATAGTTATCCTCAATGCCTTCCTGGTTTTCATTCTTTTTCAGCTCCTCCGCGGAAAAGTGATCAAACCGCTGAAGGCGATTGAAGCATATGCCCTGAAGGTCAGTTCGGGAGAGGCAGACGCTGCCTATGTCCCCGAAGGGGACTTTTTCGGTGAGTTGAAAAATCTCAAACGCTCCATCGTCGTAATGACCCGTTCTCTCGCCGAAGCACGGCGGGATCAGGTACGCAAGACCGCGGAACAGGTGCTGCAGGAGAGCGAGAAGATCCTCAGGGAATTCATTGACGTTATGCCGGTTGGTGTCAGATGGACCGACAGCGACGACGTCATAAAACATGTCAACACCTGCTTCATTGAGTTGTTCGGTTATGTTGCCGACGACATTCCCACACTCGATGAATGGTTTCTCTGTGCCTATCCCGATCCGGCCAAGCGCGAATATATCATCTCCCTCCGGAAGGTGGTTATTGATACAGCCCTTGCCGATGGCACGACAATCCAGCCTTTAGATTCGACAATTGCGTGCAAGGACGGCTCTGTCCGACACGTCATTATCAATACCCAGTTTGCCCGGAATCTGCGACTCGACATTTTTACCGATATCACGGAGCGAGAATCTCTGCGGAACAGACTGCTCAACGCCCAACGCCTCGAGTCCCTGGGGGTGCTTGCCGGAGGGATCGCACATGATTTTAACAATATCCTTACCGGCATTATGGGAAACATCTCCATGGCGCGCATGGTACTGGGTACGCCTGAAAAAGCTGCCAAGCTCCTGGATAATGCGGAAAAGGCGGCACTTAGGGCAACCGAGCTCGCCACCCAGTTGTTAACGTTCGCCAAAGGCGGAGCTCCAGTAAAGAAAACGGTATCGATACGGAAAATCGTGGATGAATCACTGTCCTTGGCTTTACGCGGCACAAACGTCAAAGGGATCCTTGAAATCCCCGATGGCCTCCATGACATCGAGGCGGATGAAGGTCAAGTCAGCCAGGTGTTCAACAACATCGTTATCAATGCTGTCCAAGCGATGCCGGGAGGCGGGGAGATTACCGTTCAAGGGATGAATATCGTCCTTGAGAGAGAAAATAGCCTGATGCTGCCCCCCGGTGNATACGTCAAGCTCTCGTTTACCGATGAAGGGTGCGGTATGCCGGAAGATGTACGGAAGAAGATATTCGACCCCTACTTCACCACAAAGTCGAGTGGCATGGGTCTTGGTCTCGCCTCTGTCCACTCGATCATCAACCGGCATGGAGGACATATCGAAGCTTGCTCCAAGGTCGGCAAAGGGACGGCATTTACCCTGTTTCTGCCGTCTGCCGGTAAGACTTCTTCCGGGTCGGAGATCTGCGACAGGGTCACGCAGAGTGAAGCTCTGGCAGGAGGGTCAGTCCTCGTTATGGACGACGAAGAGATGATCCTTGAAATTGCAGCTGAAATACTCAGCCACCTCGGCTATGAGGTGACAACGTGCGCTACCGGTGAAGACGCGGTAAGGAAGTACCGTATGGCCAAAGAAGGAAATACCCCATTTTCATTCGTGATCATGGACCTTACGATACCGGGTGGGATGGGCGGCAGGGAAAGCGCGGCAGAGATCCTGGCGTTTGACCCTTGTGCCCGGTTGATCGCTTCAAGCGGCTATTCCAACGACCCTGTCATGGCCGGCTTCTGCGACTACGGCTTCTGTGGGGCAATTGTCAAGCCGTATACTCTGGATGAACTGGCGCGGGTAGTGCATTCTGTCGTTGCATAATAGTTTTGAGCTCGAAAAGGGGCTGAAAAGAGCCTGGAAAAGAATCGATGCAAGGAGCAACCAATGATGCGTTTGCTTGCGATGTCGGTGCTGTTCATCATACTGACTTCCACGGTGGCAACAGGCCAAACCAAGGTCGTCTATCCCGCGTTCGAGTCGGCCGCCGATTCGCGGTACAGCGATCTGCTCGAAATCCTGAAGACGGCCCTCAATAAGACCGTGGCGGAATATGGGCCTTATACGCTCCAACCGAGCAAATCCGGCATGAACGAGGCTCGATCCTTTGCCGAGTTGCTCAATCCGGCCGGAATGGTCACCATAGCTTGGAGTGGTACATCTGTACAGAAGGAGACAGATTACCGTGCCTTGAGAATACCGCTTCGAAAAGGAATCCTCGGGTATCGCGTGGCCTTGATCGCCAAAAACAGGCAGGCGGATATGGACAAGATACGAAACCTGGACGATCTAAGAAAAGTAAGAGTCGGCCAGGGGATCGGCTGGGGCGATGTAGCGATCTACGAGGCAAATGGCATCAAGGTGCACACGGCGGGCTACGAGAGTTTGTTCAAGATGGTCGGCGCAAACCACATCGATTTATTCCCGCGCGGCATCAACGAGGTCTTCCATGAGCATGCCGCCCGTCATCATGCCATCCCCAATCTTGCCGTTGAGAAGAATCTGCTTATCTACTATCCTTGGCCCTACTATTTCTTCTTCAATAAATCCAACAAAGCTCTGGCGAAACGCGTCGAGAGCGGGATACGGAAAATGATGAAGGATGGTTCTTTTGACGCGCTTTTCATGAAATACAACAGAACTTCAATACTAAAGGCCAATCTCAAGAGCCGGCGTATCATCAGAATCGTGAATCCCGCCCTTCCAAAGGACACACCGTTGGCCGACGCATCGCTTTGGTTCGATCCGGCTACGATGAAGTGACTGATTGGAGGAGTTCATCAATCAATGAACCAATTTTTGTTAGCTCTGACACTGCTGTTACTGACCAGCACGGATGCCTTTGCCGGTCGCACCATCGAAGGGATTGTGCGGGCTGTCTATGATGGGGATACGGTGCTGCTGGCAACCCGCGAACAGAGCCGGCTCAAAGTGCGCCTCTACGGTATTGACGCCCCGGAGACCGCCAAGCCCGATGCGCCCGGACAACCCTTCGGAGCGGTTGCCAAGCGGATACTGATGTACAAGATCATGGGGCGGCAGGTCTCGGCGGAGATTGTGGAGAATGATCAGTACCAACGAGCCGTGGCGGTCATCCGCTATAGCGGGCGGGATATCAACCGTGAAATGGTCTCGGAAGGCATGGCCTGGGCTTACCGCCAGTATCTGGCCGGTCCATACGCATCGGAGTATATCGGATCGGAGGAGGTTGCCCGCGCCCGTCACAAGGGGCTTTGGCGCGATGACAACCCCCAGCCTCCCTGGGAATTCAGACAGGTGCCCAAGGGTGGCGGACGTCATCGTCGCCGCTAGCGGAGCATAATGAATGCTGTGCCATGTTTGCGAAAATGGCATTGACGTTTACCGGTTGATATCATATTGTTTTTATTACCCAGTTGCGCTTGACAGCGTCAGTCGGCACGACATTAGAGATGGAGAATGTTGAATGTTTTTAAAAGTTACAGACATAGCAACCGCGGTTGGCGTTACTGAAAAAAAGGTTCTGAACTGGATCAAAAATCAGGGGCTTCCGGCGCACATGCAGAATGATCGCTATCAGGTCAATCGGGTTGACCTGTTGGAATGGGCTACGAACCACGGCATCACCATCCCGCCGGATGTCTTTGGAAACGACGCGGAAACGCCCCAGCATTCGTCGATTTCCGAGGCGCTTACGCATGGTGGGATCCATTACGATCTGCCGGGCGATACGCCGGAATCTGCGTTGCGGGAAGTAATTGCGCGGATGAAGCTGCCTCCCAGCCTCGCTCCGGAATTTCTGCTGCAAACTCTCATGGCGCGCGAGGCGCTCGGCTCTACCGCTCTGGGCAATGGCATCGCGATTCCGCATGTGCGCAATCCGATCGTGGGACAGATGCATGAATCGGCTATCAGCCTTTGTTTCCTGAAAAATCCGATCGATTTCGATGCTGTTGACGGCAAGCCGGTTACCATTCTCTTTACGTTGATAACGCCGAATGTCAAAACGCATTTGCAATTGCTGGCAAAGCTGGCATTCATGCTCCATGATCAGCAGTTTCAGGCGCTGTTGCATCGTCCCGGAAGCGCTGCCGAGATCATGGCCGCCATCCGGGCGCTGGAGGATACCATCATCAGGAGGTAAGTGTATCATGGCGCAGGAGGTTGTCTCACCGTGTCTGCTGATTGTGGCCGCCACCATCATGGCGGCTGTATCCGGTGTTCCACTGTTGATTCCCTCGCTGCTGAGCGCGGTCCGCGGCCAGCAGCTGGCGATTCTTCTCATGCTCACGGCTTCCTTCGCCGGCCTGACCGGCGCGATCCTGACGCTTGTTTCCGGAAGTACCGAAGTTCTTCATTCCGTCTGGACCCTTCCCTTCGGCCCGGCCGTGATCGGTGTTGATCCGCTCTCGGCCTGGTTTCTGCTTCCCATCTTCCTAATCCCCGGCTGCGCGTCGCTGTATGCCCGCGCATACTGGCCGGCCGAGCATTATCCCGGCAACGTTCGCGCCATGACCTTCTTTTACGGCCTGATGATGGCCGCCATGAGTGGCGTTGTCCTGGCCCGCGACGGCATCTCCTTCCTGTTTGCCTGGGAGATCATGGCCCTCTCCTGTTATTTTCTGGTGACGACCGAGGATGAAAAGCGCGAGGTCTGCGAGGCCGGAACGCTGTACATGATCACCACCCATATTGCCACGCTCGGCCTGTTCGCCCTCTTTCCGTTGCTGCACCTGCTGTGCGGCTCCTGGCTTTTCCCGGCGGCCGGTTCCCAGATAGCCTCATCTTCCCTGGCAACGGCCGTTATTCTGACGGCGCTGTTCGGTTTCGGCGTCAAGGCAGGGATCATGCCGCTTCATATCTGGCTTCCATCAGCCCATGCCAATGCACCCAGTCATGTTTCCGCAGCCATGTCGGGCGTCATACTCAAGGTCGGCATCTACGGCTTGGTGCGTACCCTCTCCTTCTTTCATACCCTGCCGCTCTGGTGGGGGTGCTTCATGCTGCTGCTGGGGATTATCTCTGGCGTCGTGGGAGTTGCTTTTGCCATTGGGCAGCACGATCTGAAGCGGCTGCTGGCATATCATAGCATCGAAAATATAGGCATCATCTTCATGGGGTTGGGGGTTGCGCTGATCGGCAGGACAATCGGCTCTCCTGCCATGATAATGCTCGGCACAGCCGGGGCGCTGCTGCATGTTCTCAATCATGCTGTTTTCAAGGCGTTGCTCTTCTTGGGGGCCGGGTCGGTCATCCATGCTAGCGGCACCCGTGAAATAGACCTGATGGGAGGGCTTAGCCGGCGTCTGCCTTACACGGCTCTGTTGTTCGGCGTGGGCGCTGTTGCGATATGCGGCCTGCCGCCGCTGAACGGTTTTGTCAGTGAACTGCTGATTTATCTCGGTTGTTTCCGGGGTATTCAGGGTTCCGGTGGCAGTGCTGCCGTAACCGCCCTGGCAGCGCCGGCGCTTGCACTGGTCGGCGGGTTGGCGGTGGCCTGTTTTGTCAAAGTCTACGGAATTGTTTTTCTGGGAATGCCGCGAACGGAAGAACACGCGGGCGGGCATGAGGCTGGTTGGCAGATGCTGTTGCCGATGACACTGTTGGCGCTGGTCTGTTTCACCATTGGTCTGGCCCCGTCTCTTCTGTCCGGTCTGTTGCAGCGGGCCAGTCTGGCGACCCTGCCGGCGTCGGCGCCAACGGCTGTTCAGTCTCTCTCTCAACTGGCGCCGTTACCAATGGTTACGCTTCTGGGTTTCGTGCTTGTGATGTTTCTGGTTATTCTTGCTTTCTGGTATCGTCGCCGGCTGGCATCCGCCCCGTTGGGGGAAGCCGGTACCTGGGGCTGCGGCTATCAGCGTCCGTCTCCCACCATACAATACAGCGCCTCGTCATTTGCCCAGATGCTGACCGGTCTCTTTGCATTTGTTCTCAAACCGAAAAGCCATCTCCCCGCCATCTCGGGAATATTTCCGCTCCGCAGCCGGTTTCACAGCCATGTTCCCGAAGCGGTGCTTGAACTGGTCTATATACCGGCGTTGAAACGTCTCCACGAGCGTTTCAGCGGAGTACGCCAGTTGCAGAGCGGCCTTCTCAATCAATACGTTCTCTATATTCTGTTGACACTGGTGGCCCTGTTTCTGAGTGACTATTACTGAGACCTTGCGGCAGGTAGGCGATGGGGAGCATATAACTGATCTTCTACTGTTGATTTTAGAATAGTCTTTTACATTAGCTGGTTACAAGGCGCAATTTGGGTCTTGGCACTAGGTTTTTGTTCGCTGACAACCTGTATTTCTACTATTTGGCGATTGGAAGGCCTTGGAAATACTGTAGGCGCCGGAAGTGGGCGAACACGAATGCTATCTGCGGCTCTACAGACACTATCGGGAGTCGGACAAAATCGTTGCCGATTGTTTCGATGGTTGGCGGCGCTCGGACATCGTGCTTAAGCTACTGCTCATCAGCAAACACAAACTGATTTCGGCGGAGATGGTCGCCAAACTGTCGGAAGAAACCCGTGAATTATTGGCCAGGTGGCCGGAATGATAATCCGTCGTTATCCCGTATTGTTCGCCCTTATCCTGATCGGATGCAACAGCGGTATCCAGGATGCACCGATAGTGCCTCAGATTGCGGAGCCTCCGGGCTTTTCGAAAAAAATGTCCGAAGCTGCCATGGAACGGACGAATCATAATGAGGTTGAGTTCGGGATTTGGCTGCATGATGTGGTCTACGATCCTCGCGCATCGGACAACGAAGAGCAGAGCGCGCGAATTGCCGGGGAAATCCTGGAGCAGATGGACTGCCCGCCAAAGCTGATCACCAGCATCCGGGAGCTGATTCTGGCCACCAGGCATATTCATCCGCCGCCGACCCCTGATGCCCGTTTGCTTGTGGATATCGATCTTTCAATTCTGGGACAACCTCCGGATGTCTTCGGAGTGTACGAGAGGGCCATCCGGGCGGAATACTCCCGGGTTTCAGAAGAATCGTACAAAATTGGCAGATCCAGGATCCTTCGCGGTTTTCTGGACAAACCTGCGATCTATTGCACGGACGGATTTGAAAAGAAATATGGTCTTCAGGCCAGGGAGAACATCATGAAAGCCCTGGCCGCACTGGAGCGGTAACCGGGCAGGCTGGTCGCGTTGATACGCGAAATACAACGGATTGCGCATTCAAAAGCCAATGGATGGTCAGAAGTAGTGGCAGTACCAGCAAGGAAACGGTTACCAGCTCGAAGAATCCACTTCGTGCGTATGTGGCGGCACTCAGCCCCTGGGTGTTTGCCAGCAAAGTGGAACCCCCAAAGAAATATCCGAGTTGCGACACGATAAATCCAAAGAAAAGCAGGTTGAGCATGCCCAGCAGTATTCCGGTCTCGATCATCACCATGGAAGCTTGATCCCGCATGGGAGTGAGATCCGAACGCTCCGGTTCGAGCATGATGCGCAACAGATGAAAAAAATGTGCAGATTGTGTGCAGGATAGTTGTTTTTAAAGGTCGGTTAATGTAGGGTGGGGTCGTTTTTCAGCGATTCAGTTCACATAAACAAATGTCGGGAGCAGGAAAATGGCCGGTGACCCCCTTGTGTTGGTAGTTGACGACGATCCCCACATCCGGGAGGTTGTACGCTTTGCGCTTGAAAAAGGAGGGTTCAGGGTTGCCGAAGCAGCGGATGGCCGTCAGGCCTTGAGCCAATGTGCCTATCTGCACCCGGAATTGCTGATTCTCGATATAACGATGCCGGAAATGGATGGTACGGATGTTTGTCGCTCTATCCGTGCCGGCTCGGATGTTCCAATCATCTTTCTTTCTTCCATGGACGACGAGATCGATCGCATTGTGGGGCTGGAGTTGGGAGGTGACGACTATGTCACCAAACCGTTCAGCCCTCGCGAACTGCTGGCCCGTGCCAAGGCTGTGTTGCGGCGCAGGGTGGCGATCAGCGGTGCCGGGAACGGCGATTTGCCTGTACCACCCCCCGCGGAAGAGATACGGCACGGCCGGCTGAGTCTGGATCTCGATCGCTTCCAGGCCCGCTGGGGAAGCAGGGATGTGGCACTTACCGTAACCGAATTCGGTATCTTGCGCACCCTGCTGGGTTATCCGGGCAAGGTCTTTTCACGCGATGAACTAATGACCGGCGCCTATGAACACGACACCCATGTCACCGACCGGACCATAGATAGCCATGTTCGCCGGATCAGGCGCAAATTCTCCGAAGCCGGAGGAGACCCGGTGGAGACGGTGCATGGCGTCGGTTACAAGCTCGGCCCATGCCTCGGGGAGAATGAATGAGCTGGAGGCCGCGTCTCAGCACCATTTTGCTCTTTATCAACCTTGGTATCCTGCTCCTGCCGCTAGGCTGTATCAGCGCGCTGCGCCTCTATGAGAGCGAACTTGTCAGGCGTACCGAATCGGAACTGATCTCCCAGGGCACGCTGATCGGCGCTGCCTACCGCGAGGAACTGCTTCGCCTGTTTTCGTCAGCCAATGACGGTACAGGGAAGAACGCTCCCGGTTCGTACGGCTTGCCTGTGACAATTCAACGCCAACAGCCAACCTATGATAGAGCCCCCTCAAAATATCATCCCATTTCACCGAAGCTGGATATAGCCGGTGAGGTCATTCGGACACCTGCGCCTGCTGCCGTTGCTCCATTCAAGTCCCCTGACCGGTTCGCGTCGGAGGCTGGGACACGGGTTGCAGCCATAGTGCGAAGCAGCAAGGATGTTACCCTTGTGGGTGCCCGTGTTCTCGATTTCTACGGAACGGTTGTGTCCACTACCGGCGGAGAGTTGGGGATGTCCCTGGCAAACCGCGAAGAGGTCCGGCGGGCGCTTGCCGGAGAGTATGCCAGCCTCCTCCGGCAGCGAATCAGTGATGAACCGCGGCCTGTCGTGACTTCCCTGAGCCGCGGCAATCTGTTGCGTGTTTTTGTATGCATGCCGATAGTCCATGAGGGGCGTGTTTTCGGCGCTGTCATGCTTTCCCGCACTCCACTGGACATCCGCAAGGCGCTTTATCTGGTTCGTGGTCAGATTGCGGTTGCAGCGGCAGTGCTCATCGGAGTGGTGCTGATTATCACGATCCTCACCTCGATTACTGTCAACCGCCCTCTCAAGGCTCTGGTGCGGCAGGCGGAGCGGATTGTTCACGGCGAAAAGGTTGGACCGCTCATTCCCGGCAAATCGGGTATCCGCGAAATTGCCCAGCTTTCCCGGGCAGTCTCGGTTATGGCAAAGGCCCTGGAAGAACGGGCGGATTACATCCGTACGTTTGCCGCAAACGTATCGCATGAGTTCAAGACACCGTTAACCTCCATTCGCGGTACCGTCGAATTGCTGGAAGACCGTCTGCAAACCATGTCCGACGATGAACGCAATCGTTTTTTGCGGATCATCGCCTCGGATACGGAACGCCTGGAGCGGCTGGTGCGACGTTTGCTGGAGCTTGCCCGCGCGGATACCTTTGCCGTGGGAGATGAACGAATCGATGCAATTGCCATATTGGAATCGCTGGTGCAGCGCTATGAAGAGCAAGGCATGTTGATTTCCATGGAATGCGGGGATGGCCCGGCACCAGTCAAGATGGGCCGCGAGGTCTTTGAATCGCTCGCATCGAACATGATCGAGAATGCGCGGCAGCATGGAGGCGAAGGAGTGCGGATCACTATCAGCGGCCATCTGTTGGAAACACTGAATGACAGGGCTTTTGAGATGAATATCCGCGACGATGGTCCCGGGATTTCTCCGGGAAACCGGGACAAGGTTTTTCGCCCGTTCTTCACCACTGCCCGCGAGAGCGGAGGGAGCGGTCTGGGACTCTCCATCGTGCAGGCGCTGTTGCATGCGCATGGCGGCTCAATCTCTCTGGAACAGAGCGACAAAGGGACTTTGTTTCGGGTAAGGGTGCCGGTATGAGGTGAGAAATGATACGGCTCAAGTTAATCCGACAAAGTAGAAATAAAAAGCAACGGCAAAACAGGTAATCAAAATGCGAAAGATTCATATCAATTCGGCTCTCATTGCCGTAATCATGGCAGCGGCAACTACGTATTTTCCTTCGATCTCATATGCCGACCCTATCAGTGCTCCCTCATCACATTCCGGGTCTCTCCTCGCAGCCGTCCGCTCCTCGGAGCACCTCTACAACCTGCCCGGACTCGATAATGCCGGGCGTGTCGCGCCCGGCATCTTCCGGGGCGCACAGCCTGGTAAGGATGGTTATGACACCCTGAAGCGGATGGGTGTCAGGACTGTGATCGACTTGCGCACCACCGAGAGCGAGAAGCAGCAGGTTGAAGCGCTGGGGATGAAGGCTGTTGCAGTGCCGGTCAAGATGAGCCGCGACGGCCTGAAGGAAAAGATTGACCGGGTGGTGGCCCTGATGGCCGATCCCGCCAACCAGCCGGTCTACGTCCACTGCCGCCATGGCCAGGATCGTACCGGTATCGTTGTGGCCGCTTATCGCATGAAGCAGCAGGGGTGGTCACTGGCAGATACTGAGGCGGAAATGCAGACTTTTGGGTTTAATGAAATTTGGGTAAATTTCAAGAGTTTCATCCGTCAATACGGAGCGCAGATTGCAATGAAATGAGCATTAACCAAGGAGGACAACCGATGAATCGTATGTTTTTTTTCATAAGTCTCATGATTTCTCTTGTTTCGGTGATACCGGCTTTCGCTGCCGAAAGCTGCCAGGAACATCGCATAGCAGTCCACGGAACCAGCCGTGAAACGGTGGAGAGTTCGCTAAAAAAGGAGGTCGATGAGTTTCATATCCTGGCGGAGCGGGCCTTGACGTTGCGGGCCGAGACCATCAAGGTCGGTAAGGCTATCAAGGATAAGCTGGATAAGGACAGACCATTGACCGGTGATGATATTGCCATGATCAACATCGGCATCAACGAACACCTGGCATTACGCAAGGAGTTGCTGGCGGTGGCGGCATCCCATGAATGTTGGCAGGACGGCTCGGAAAAGGAACTGGCGCGCCAGGGAATTACGCCGGAATCGCGCCTGACCGGGGTGATGCTTTCGCTCTCTTCTGCAATGCTGCTCTATGACAATTACTTGCTGGCTGTCTCGCTCTTCGAGGGTGATAGCAAGTTGCGCCGCATCCTCAATGAGCGAGATCCGGGCTACATGGTCAAAAGTGCGCAGCTGGCAAAGATAACCATGAATTACAACTCCATAAGTAATCGGGTCCGGGTGCGCAGGGCGATCAAGTTCTTCGAGCGTGAGACGGTGCATTCGTTCATGCCGCTGCCCAGTACCCGGGAAACCGATTACCTCAGGTTGCTGATCACCCAGAGCCCTTCCTATACCATAGTCAAGAAGTGGTCTCCCCTGTATGTGGTTGGCCGCAAAGTGGGTTTTCTGACCGGTGTCTCGACAGACACCCTGAACGGTATGGAACGGGAAGGTACCAGCCTGTTCAGCATGGTCTTCGGCAATGCGGTTGGTCTGGTTGAAACCCGCAAGGGCAAGCTATACAACAAAGAAAATGTGCTGGCCGACATAAGCGGCAGCCTGCAGGCTGGTGATATTCTGCTGGAAAAAACACCCTTCCGTCTTACCGACAAACTGATCCCCGGCTACTGGGGACATGCGGCGGTCTGGATCGGAACCGAAGCCGAACTGAAGGAGCTGGGTATTTGGAACAACCCGTTGGTTGCCCGCTATCGTGACGAGATCCGCGAGGGGAGGCTGGTGGTGGAGGCGCTGCGTTCGGGAGTAGAGATGAATAGCTTGCAGCATTTCCTCAATATCGACAGTATCGGAGTTTTGCGCAAACCAAACCAGAGCCGGGAGGCGCGTGCCACCACGGTTATTCAGGCCCTGCGACAGGTAGGAAAACCCTATGACTTCAACTTCGATGTGGAGTCAAAGGGACGGGTTTACTGTTCCAAGCTGGTATATCTCAGCTACAGCGGTATCGATTGGCCGACCCAAAAAAACCTGGGGCGCACCACATTTACTCCCGATGATGTGGCGCTCAAGGCCGCCAAGAACGGCCCACTACAGTTGGTCGCGTTTTACCACGACGGCAAGCGGGTCAACGATGCTCCGACCGTGCGCATGGCTGAGTTGATGGGGGTGGCGGGGAAATAGGAGAGATCAATCGCCGGTAGCATCTAATGGACTCCGGAGCAGGGCAGGCTGCGTAAGGAGATGTGGAAAACCCTGCATGATGAAGAGGCATCATGGTCGACGTCAAGCCAACATCAACTTATTCCGGATGCAGGTCACTACATCCAGTTTGATCGTCCGGACATCGTTATCAAGGCGGTGCTGTCGGTAGTCAACATCGTGCGCACAAGCAGTTATGAACACACGGCTCGAAAATGAATTAAATCCCTCCTCGCTTCGTCTTGGCGCTATCCAGCCGTTCGTCACGGTTGGCTTTGTTTTGCTGTTCGCGGTTTTTCCCCTTCTTCCGAAAAACGTTTTGGTTGCGGTAATCAGTGTAATTGCTGCCCTTACAATTGCGGGGTGGGTTGCTCGTTGGGATGTGGTAGTTCCGTTAGGTCTCTTCTGTGTCACTTGCATATTGCTCGCGTCATTTGGACTTCCATCCCAGTTCTGGTTCGCCCTTGGGCTTGGAGCCTATTTTTTAATCTGCAAAGGCGTGCGATGGCTGCACGGTACGCTTGAGTGGTTGAGAGCAGGATCAATCACGCGTGACGTCATGGTGCTCACTATCGCGTCGGCGTTCCTGGCTGCGATTTCCCTGATTGCGTGGTTCCTGATTATGCGGCCGAACATCACCGATTTAATCGAGGCATTCGTTCCGAAATGGAATGTTGTGCTGCTTGTTTTAGGCGGGTTGGTGTTTTCGATGGTGAATGCCGCAGTGGAAGAGGGTGCCTATCGTGGAGTCATCATGGCCGCACTGGACAAATCCATCGGATCAGGCGTTGCTTCCATGCTTCTACAGGCAGTCGCGTTCGGCACCCTTCATATCAACGGTTTTCCACGAGGCTGGATCGGAGTCGGCCTTGCATCTGTCTTTGGGGTCCTGATGGCATTGATTCGTAGACGCAGTCAAGGAATGCTCGCTCCCTGGGCCGCTCATGTGTGCACCGATAGTGTGATCGTCGGTATTGTGATGTTCCTTGCGCGCGCTGCCTGATAATCAAAACATGACTATTCAGGACCAAAGGCCAGAAGGGCGCATGCCGGTGTGGACGGCGTTGTTTGGTTGGAAAATTGAGGTGAAAAATGATTCGTATTGTAATCTTGGAGGTGTTTAGTATAATCATGATTATATAAATTGCGATTATGTTAAATGGAGTACGCTATGCGATTCGTCAATAGAACAGAGGAGCTTGCCTTTTTACATACGTATTACGAGAAGCCGGGTTTTCAGTTCATCCCGCTCTACGGAAGGCGTCGGGTGGGCAAGACCCGTCTGGTGCGTGAATTCATCCGGAACAAACGGGCAATTTATTTCCTTGCCGACAGTGTCACGGAAGGTGAGCAGCTTCGCAACCTGGGATGCGAGGTGGGTGAATTCTTCGGCGACACCATCCTGGTTGAATCAGGTTTTCGGGACTGGCAGCAATTCTTCCGATATCTCAAGGAAAAGGCTGAACACGAGCGGCTCGTCATGGTTATTGATGAGTTTCCCTACCTGGTAAACTCCAACAAAGGGGTTTCTTCCATATTTCAAAAGGGAATCGACACCCATCTGAAGGAGAGCAATGTTTTCCTGATCCTTCTGGGATCGAGTATCGGCATGATGGAAGAGGAAGTGCTTTTTTACAAGGCCCCGCTCTACGGCAGGCGTACCGCTTCCCTGGAAGTGCGCGAAATGCCGTTCACGGCGTTGGCGGAGTTTTTCCCGGAAGCTGATTTGCAACAGCGGCTGGAAATCTACGGGGTTTTTGGCTCCATCCCGGCGTATATTGAACGGCTTGAAGCCGGTGGCGTCATACAGTGCGCCATCAACGATCTCATTCTGGACCGGGGGTCGTTTCTCCATAACGAGGTTGAGTTCCTGTTGCGTGAAGAGTTGCGCGAACCACGCAACTATTTTGTTATCCTGCGCGCCATTGCCCAGGGAAAGCGGAAGATGTCGGAGATTATCAACGACACCGGTTTTGAGAAGTCGCACCTTGCCCGTTATCTGGATATCCTCCGCTCACTTCGTTTCGTGGACAAGGAAATTCCGGTCACGGAGAAATATCCCGACAAGAGCAGGCTTGGGCTCTACCGGTTGCATGACCGCTTCTTTTCTTTCTGGTTCAAATACGTCTTTCCCCACCGGAGCCGGCTGGAGATCGGCAATACGGATTATCTGCTCGGGAAGATCGCGGATACATTCGATCAGCACCTTGCTTTCGTTTATGAGGATGTCTGCCGCGAACTCTGTCTGGACCTTCTCAAATCCGGCAGAATGTCATTCTCCGCCATCGGTAGATGGTGGCAGAAGAACGAGGAAATCGACCTGGTGGCGTTGGATGAAGATAACGGGACGATCTGGTTTGGAGAGTGCAAATGGAGCGTTAATCCGGTGGGAGAGGATATCTACCGAAACCTGCGGCGCAAGACGGGGCTTGTCGTATGGGGCACGGAGAAGCGCAGGGAGCGTTTTATCCTGTTCAGCAAGAGCGGATTTACGGATGGAATGCGAAAGCTGGCGCTTCAGGATGAGGTGTTGCTGGTGGAGGGATGGGAGTTGCTTGAAAGACATCTCTGACCCGCTGAGGGGGGATGGCCCAAGATTTCTATGATCTCAAAAATGGGTCGGCTGGGGTCGGACCAAATTAACTATTTGATATGTCACAGCTAATGGGCAAAATTGACCCTGTTTTTGGCCTTAAAGCCACGTTTTTGCCGTCAAAAAGGGGTTTCTAAGAATGGCGAGAGCAAATCGACATCATATTCCGGGGCAGGTGTGGCACATTACCCACCG